>ERZ1292630.789-Hain-H41-02um-R3-789-length-32178-cov-7_pt2 | contig 14455 bp, 12 predicted proteins | sample MGYA00564408_ERZ1292630 | MGnify/ENA primary metagenome ERZ1292630 (study PRJEB36523, sample SAMEA6512641) | groundwater metagenome | collected 2019-01-08 | study: AquaDiva: Metagenomics assemblies of 32 groundwater samples | reverse complement strand
CCCCCCCCCCCCCCCCCCCCCCCCCCCCCCCCCACCCCAAAGGTCGCTTGAAACTCGAAAAAAATCCACAACTTCCAACGTCGAATAAAATCAAACACCTCAGAAAAGCTCTCTCGCTGGTAAATCCGAGCGCACGAGTCTCTGTCGCGTGCTGCGTCTACGTTTCCCCATCGATTCGAACGAAAAAGCTGTTTCATCTGTCCTTTAGCGGCAACCAACGCTGGGGCGACATGGGGCCAGACCGTTTGCCGTTCCGAATTTGTGTGTGCCACCAGAGGTAGTGAGGGGTCTGAGAAGCCAAACGCAAAAAATCCCCATGTGGGCGTCAGAGCCGTCCCCCTTCTCTGAATCTGTCCCGTCTTTTTTTTCCTTGTGAGCCCTCCTATCTCTGCTTCGTGCGGTCTCTCGAATTCTCTCTCCCCTTTCGCTCGAAGATCATCACATGAGGATCTCGGGCTGCGGCACGGAGGCGCTCACCGACTTGTTGGGCAGCACGCGGCACCCGTTCACGTAGAGCTCCGGGCGGACGGTCACATCATCGCCAAAGACGCATCCGTGCTCCAGCCGGCACCACGCGCCAATGTGGTTGTTCCAGCCAATGATCGACTTGCAAATGTACGTTCCCTGCCCGACCTTCGAATTGTCGAACACGGCACACTGGATCAGCCGCGCACTCGCGCCGATGTGGCACCCAGCGCCGACGGTCACGTCAGGTCCCAGGACGGCCCCGGCGTCGATTTGGGCGGTTGGGTGCACCATGACGCAGCCGTTGACAGTAAACCCCTTCGCTTTGGCCTCATCGGCGCTCACGAGCTCCGACGCGCGAGCCGTTCCAGCGAGGGACGGGAGGAACTTAGTGAGGCCGTCGATGTAATCTGCCGGCTGGCCAATGTCCATCCAGAATCCTGGCAATTCGAAGGCGAAAAGCTGATTGTCCGCCGCCATGGCCGGGAATACCTGCATCTCAATTGACGTCTTCTCCAGCTTGATACGCTTGAGGATGGACTTGTTAAAGCAGTAAATGCCCGCGTTGATGTGATCCCCTACGAACGTCTTCGGCTTCTCGGCAAAGCGGGATATCTTCCCGGACGGCTTTTCGTACACGACGACGCCGTATTTCTGCCACTGCTCTACCTTGGTCACCATGATCGTCCCTTCGCCGCCGTGCGCGCGGTGAAACGCCAACAGGTCGGCGAAGGGGAACGTGCACGTGACGTCCGAGTTCAATACGAAGAACGGTTCGCTGTCGTGACCAATGAGCTCCGCCGCGAGTGCCAGGGGCCCGGCGGTGCCTAGAGGAGTGGTCTCGTGCGAAAAGTGGAAGGTGACGCCCAGTTTGCGGCCCCAGGCTTCCATTTCGGCGGCCATGGCCTCGGGCCGGTAGGCGACGGCGAGAACAATGTCGGTGACCCCCACCGCCTTGAGCGCTTCGACCTGATGGATCAACATCGGCTTGTTGCCAAAGGGGACCAAGGGCTTCGGCATGCTAAGTGTCAGTGGACGCAGGCGCGTGCCGTAGCCGCCAACGAGAATGAGGGCTTTAAGACCCATGTCAGACCAGGGGAAAAAAAAAGGAAAGTAAGTACAACTGTAAAAAACTGGAAGCGTCGCCGCATTTGCATCAACACTCAGAAATCTCCATCTCCACATGAGCCGTGGCTGTTTCGAGGGAAACATGCGACCGCCTTGTTCGTTTCACGCGCGATAGCATCATATCGTACCCGCACGCTTTTTGTTTCTCTCGCTCGCTCTCTTCGACCGAACCGATGAGTACAAAAAAATAATAAAGGGAAGCAACAACTCGACGAGTAGCGTAACCGCTCCCGCCGAAAAGTTTAAAAAAAGAAACGTTGTGCTTTGGATATCGCGACGACGACGAAGGACCCAAACGGCACCAAAAAAGCGCGCGGAAAACAGTACAAAACAAAAGGAGTGATCACATCACCCCAGCCCCTCACACCAACCGTTTTCGAAGTGGTGATGAGGGTTTACAGCGCCAGGCCCCGAGCCGGCGAGCGGTAGCTCAGCTGGCTGTCTCCTCCCCCAACTTGGCTGCCCGACAGGCCACCGATGCGGCCCGCCGACATGCAGAACGTGGCGGCTTGCGTCCGCAACTTTCCTTCTCGCTCTTCCAAGTTGAACCGTTGCTCCCGAAGTCGAATCTCCTGCTCGATGAGCTCGTTCTCCTGCAGCTCGATTTGTTGTCTGCGGGCTAGATAGTCGGCTAGATCCTTTTCAATTTGGCGCAGTTGCCGTTCGGCGTCCTCGATCGCCCGCTGCGCATCTTGGTGAAGTCGCACGTGGTGCAGCTCACGCTCCCGCTGCAGCTGAAGTTCACGCTCGTCCTCTTCGCGGCGGTGTGCCGCGCGTGCCGCCTCTCTCTGTGCCTCCGCCAGAATAGCTTCGGTTTCGCGTTCCTTTTCCGCGCGACGAGCAAGTTCCAGCTCCGCTTGTGCCAGGGTATCCTGCAACCGATGCACTTCGTGCTGGGCATCGGAGAACACGCTCAATGCCTGCTGTTCGCGGTCGCGGGAGCCGGTGAGCTCCGCGGCACACATCTGCATCGCCTTGAGCTGCCTCTCCGTTTCACGCCTGGCCTCCGCAAGGAGCGCCTCGAGCTGGCGCTCCTTCTCCTGCGCGCGCGACACGTCGCTCTCCTGGGCCGCGAGGCGCTTCTCATTGGCTTCCACGCCGCGTTGCGCTTCCAAGACGGCGGAGTGCCGCTGCCGCTCTCGGTCGCGGCCGCCTGCCAGGTCGCGCTCGCGGTCGGCTCGGACGGCCGTCCCGCGCTCAACGTCCTTCTTCGCTTCACCGGCTAGCGCGCGGCTATCGCGTTCCTTGATGAGCTTGTTCTGCAAGTCCTGCTCCGCAATGTTCAAGGCCTTTTCTTGCGTCGCGAGGTCGCGACGGGCGTCGTCGAGGGCCTGCGCGACCTGGCGTTCCTTCAACCGGGAGTCCTCACCTTGCTGCTGCTGGCTGGAAAGCAGCTGCCGGCGACGCTGCTCATCGTAGTACTCCTTCGAGCGGAAGTAGAGCGAGTCCACGAGCGTCGGGTAGTACTGCGAGAAGTGCTGCCACTCGCCCATGGAAACGACCCCATCGCGGTCGCTGTCGGCGCGGGCAAAGAGGTCGTTGATGGTCGCCGCGGAGAAGTCAAGGTTCAGCAACTTGAAAATTCGGCGCATCTCCTCAATCTCGATGAGGCGGTTGCGGTTGTTGTCAATCTCGTCGAACACCACGCGCGCTTTGGTGTCGAGCGAGGCGCTCTCAAGGAAGCGGTTGGCGGCCGGGTTGGGTAGTGCGGCGTGGCTGTTGGACATGACCGAGGTCGCCGTCGTCGAGGTGCGGTGCAAGGTGTTCCCGGTGATCTCGAACGACGTGGAGGACGATTGCGCGAGCGCGGAGGACAGATTAACGGGAGCCAGCGAGGACGAATGAAGCACCGCCGCCGGAGACGGGGGATGCGCTGGGCGCGGAGGGCTGAGCGTCACCCGGGAGGAGGCCGAGGGAATGGGCGACGCCGACAGCTGCGCGCCCCCTGAATTTCCGGCCCCACGAACCAGGGACGCGGAGGAGGGCGGGCGTGCAGGTGGAATCTGTCGCTGCTGCTCACTCCGTTCGCTGTGTGGCTGAAAGGCGTAAATCTGCACGCCCTCGTAGAGCTGGCTTGAAGAGATGAGGTCGACCCACTGTCCGAGGCGCTCGTCGAACATTTGGAACCGAGACAACTTGAAAGCCGCAAACGGCTGCCCGGGTGGGCGCAATACGGAGCTCTCGATGGAGAACACCGTTTCGACTTGGCGCTGGAGGTCCCCAATGCTTGGGAAGGCGGGAAAGGCGAGCTCCAGGTTGATCTTCTGCTGGTACAAGTCAGCCGCACAATTGACGAGGAACTTCATGGGGGCGGTGGCCGTTTCAAAGCGGCGTAGTGACGTTGGGTGGGAGAGTGTTCGCTGTGATTCCAGACTTTGGGTGCCTTTTGCGTCGGCAACAGGGGGTCGGAACGCCTGATGTCATCATCACGCCATCATGCTCATCATCCAAGTCGTTGGGGGCACGACTGTGTTGCACAGTGTCCGACGGAACGAGAGATGGGAACCGGTGGATGGATCAACGCACACATTTTTTTGTCAAAGAGGGGACAGCAGGTGGGGAGAAAGCGAGCGAAACGCGTCGAGGCCGAGAGGGAGGGAAGCCCGTTCCTAGTGCACGGCTGCGTCGACGTTGGGTGCGACTGTGCGATGCTCCTGCCCTGCAGAGGCCTGCGCCAAGGGCGTCGCCGCACGGCCGGCTGGGGGCGGCGGCGCGTCGGTGACTTTTTGTCCCCCAGACGGTGGCCCACTGCCCGTACTGCTGGCTACTTGCTGCGCGGCGATTGGCAACGTGGACCCCGATCGGCTATCTCCCGGTGTGGCAAGTGGTCCTCCCGTGGAGTTGCCAGCGCCGTCAGTAGCGCGCGTCGGTGGCATCGCCGGTACGTTCGGCCCTCCCGACAGCAAGTCTAGCTGGTCCAGCAGTCCCTGCTCCGTCTCTTGAGCACGTCGCTTCTTCTCTTCCGAGTAGTTAGCAGGCGTCACCTGAGCGGCCCCGGCTGCTTGGGCGTGATTCAGAGGCGTGCTGGGGGGCCATCCTGCGGCGACGGTCGGCGCGGCCGTGCCACCATTGCTGCCCGTCGACGAATTGGGATTCGGCGTTGGCGCGGCGTTAGGGGCGGTGGCAGACGTTGGTGTTCCGTGCACGGCAAGCACCGCCGTCCCTTCAACCGGGTCGGACGGGTTCGCGCTGCTGCCGTGACGCGGCGTGCTCACACTGTAACTATCGCTGAAATCTGTGTCGTAGAAATGCTGGGCGAGCGGCACGGCACCCACGTGGTGGGGCAATCCCCCGGTCGAGAGGGGGCCTTCCGCACCGCCGTCGCCGGCCGCACCCGATCCCGCGACTCGGTACATCGACGCCAACGCAGAACGCAGCGGCGGCGGGCTGCGCGGCCGAAGGTTCGACACGGGGGAGGAGGACGCCGCCGTCGCGGCCGCCGCGCCGAAGGCGTGCTCCAGGTCATCCAGCGACGCCAAGCCGCTGCCAAGCTTCGTGCTGGCCGCCGGCGGCGGGGGCGGTTTATCGTCCGCGGCGGCAATGGGCCTCACGGCGGCTGGGGCGCTTCGGGGGTCCATGTGCGTCGTTGCCGCGGTGGCGACTCCAGGGGCGGCACTGACCGCACCCCGGTGAATGGGGGGGTCAGTCGTTAATGCCGCTGAACCCTGCCTCCTGAGCTCAGGCTCGGCATCACCGCTACTGCTGGTCGCGACGACCGCGTCGCCATGGCCGCTGGCCAACGCGACAACGGCAGCGGACACCGTTGGTGAGCCCCCGCCTCCCCAGACCGACGCCTCGGAGGTTGCCCGGCTGCTGCTCGACGGTTTCGACTCGAAGGCAGTGAACGATGTTTGCGACAGGAGCCCCAGCGACACGGCCATGCGCGCCGAGGGCACCTGCAATTGTGGCGGGCCCTGCCGAAGCCAGCACAGCAAGCCATCTTCCGTGTCAACCGGCAAAAGAAATGCTCCATTTCGCTGCGAAAGACTTTCCCCGCCGCTCTCCGCGTCATGTTGATGGTTTCCGACCAACGACGTCGTGCGCCCGTCCGAGGTGCGCCCCGGGCTCCATTCATCGCACTGCGACGCCACCGACACCAATGCGCGCGCGCGACCGGTCGTAGCCGTCGTCGTCGTCGTTTGATAGCCTCCCGTCGCCGCGGCAGATGAACCGTCCGCCGCCGCACTTCCGTCCCCAGCACTACTGGAAACGGTGCCAGCCGGGGCAGGCTGCTGCGCCTGCTGCTGGGCCTGTTCTTGCTGCGCCTGTTGCTGAACCACGTGTGCGTCGCGAAAAAGCTTCCGGCCGATGAGTTCTTCCGCGCTGGGCCTCGCCTCCGGATCCAGCTTCAAGCACTGCAAGATGATGTCCTTGATTTGGTCGTCCTTGAGGCCTACTGCGGCTTGGGGCAGCACACCCGACGTCACTTTTTTAAATATCTGCGCAACGTTTTCGCACTCCCCGTATGGGGTCTTCCCGGTAAACATTTGTAGCAGGCACATTCCGAACGACCACATGTCTACCCGGTTCGTGTAGTGCTCTTCGTAGATTTCAGGGGCCATGAACTCCGGCGTCCCAATCACCGAACATGCCGCGCGGCTGATGACCGACAGGCCAAAGTCTCCAATTTTCACTTCTCCCTTGTGTCCGTTCACAAAGATGTTGTGACACTTGAGATCTCGGTGAATAATGTTTTGGGAGTGCAGGTAGTGCAACCCTTGCAAGATCTGCAACCCATACTTGGCGATGACGTGGCTCTTCATCGCGCCGGTTTGGTGAATGAAGTCGGACAGCGTCCCCGACGTCATCAATTCGGTGATAAAAACAATGCACCGTCGATCGTTGTCGAGCCACGCGGCGCAGAACCGAATGACGTTCGGATGCCTTAGCTGCGAAAGCAGTTGAATCTCGTGGGCAACTTTTCTTGTATCCCCAATCGTGCCGATGTCAAGCTCGTTCCACGCGACTTCAAGCCCTTCGTGCTCGTCGAAAGCCTTGTAGACTTGCTTCGTCGCCCCCTTGGCCAAAAAGGCTTTTCTGACGTAACGGCCAGTGGGGTCTGTGACGGGCGCCGCTTGCGGCATGTTCTCTCTATGGCCGTTGCCGTTGCTTTGTTGACCGCTGCCGCTGCTGCCCAATGGATGGGGGCCGCCGCCCGACGCGGAGGAGGACTCCGCGATGCCGCTGCCGCTACCTTGCTGCGGTGCACCTGATGACGACGACGTGGAAGACTGGAGGCCACCAGCCTGCCGGTCGCTCCCCGGCACCGCCTGCGCCGCCGCGGAGGGCGAGACGATCGTGCCGTCTGATCTCAGCGAGGATCGGCGTTGTCCCAGCGAGTTGCTGCTCGACGTAGAGGTCGGTGGAAAGAGATGCGCGGTGACCGCCGGGGAGGCGCCTGAGGCCAACGCGAGGCTGGCATTGCCGCTCCGCTCGGAGGTGGTCGGCGAAGGCATGGGGGGTGAGTTTTTATTCGATGCCGTCGTCGTCGTGCCGTTGGGATCGCCAAAAAACGACGGAAGGTGCGGCGCCGGTGCGTTGCCGGTGGTGGCGATGTGGTTCGAGGTCGTCCCCGAACCCGACGCCGTCGAAATGGCCTCGGGAGACAGCTCACACCCACCCCCCCCGGCGCGCAGCGGGGGGGCGCCTCCTAATGATGAGGTGCCGCCCGAGGGGGGCTCTCTCGCAGGACCGATCGTCGTATCTTCGGACATTGGTGTTTCCCTCACTCGAAAGCCGACGGTGGCAAATGAGGCGGGATGTTAAAAGCAGAAGTTGTCGCCGCGCGAGTGAGATCGATAGAAAGTAGAAGTAAAAAGTTGGAGGACACGATACGGCAGGGAAAATGTAGGTGCGCGCGTCCCTCTTGGTGTAGTGGGTAGTGGCACCTAATGGAAGGTGAGAGAGAGAGAGAGAGAGAGAGAGAGAGAGAGAGACACACAAATGGATCGCGTGACAATGCCAACGGGTTTCGTACGCTGAATTCCGGAATTCGGCGGCGACGGTAACATCCATTGAAAAGGGGATCAGGTTTGTGACAATCCACACGCAGCAGTGGCCAGAAAGCTTTTGAAGAAATCCTGCCACTCGCGAGAGCCTCCCTGAATGCGTCGGGCGCCATGACAGGCATCCAAGCTGGGGCCGGAAACAGCCGGCAGCATGCGCCACACGTCGTCCGCCGACGGCGTGGATGACGTGTCGCCGAGGCGACGCTTCCAGCAGGGCGCCATGAAGGGGTGAGCGAGCGCGCCGCACGCCGTCAGTCGGTCCTCCGGGTCATACGTAAGGGAATCCGCTAAAAGTGACTCCAGCTGGACGGCAAAGGCGGCAGTGGCGGCATCCACCGCCCCTCCCGATCTCGGGAGCCACCACCACGCGAGGGTGCGCATGGCATCTTCCCACGACGGGCGGGCAGCCGCCGCCGCCGCATCGCACGTTCCGTCACCCGCGGGGAGTTCCAGGGACTCCACACCCAGCGCGTCGAGGTCGCCTTCCGACGGCGGCCCCAACAGCCGAGTGAGCCGGACGATCGCATCGGACTCAGTCTGACTCGGTAGCAGGGGAGTTCCGACGCACGCCGTCTCGTAGATGACACAAGCTGCCGCCCACACGTCGACGCCACCGTGGTACGTTGGCACCCCGCAGAGCAGCTCGGGCGCGCGATACCAGCGCGTGACGACGTAGTCTGTCATCGGGGGAGCCGCTGAACCTTCAGAAGGCGGGGGAGCCTGGAGGCATACGACAGCAGGTGAAGGGCAGCGGAGCGGCCGGATGAGGCCGTAGTCCCCGAGGAACCATCGACATCGCGACGCATCGTCGTCGTCATCACACGTCGCCACCCCTTCCGCGACCGACGCCAAGGCGGCAGTCCGCGATGACATGCGATGGTACATCAGGTTGTCTGGCTTCACGTCGCGGTGCATGACACCCGCTTTGTGCATGGTCGCGAGCGCCCAGAACAGCTGGAACGCGACCTCCTCTAGGAACAGAGGGGAGAATGGACGGTGTCGTTCGCGCGACGGCCCAGCCTGATCGAGTCGCTGCCGCGTGGAGCGTAGCAACGACCGCAAGTCGCCCTGAAGCGCGGGCATCACCATCGAGAGGCTGGCAAATGGGAAAGGATCGGACGGGGTCTTTCGCATCGCGGTGGCTTCTCTTTCAGCCGCTGTCGATCGACCGCCATCGATATGTGCATCCATGACAGGAATGAGATGCGTCAGCAACGCTTCGGCCGCCTCAGCGGCTGTAGACGGCGCTTCCTCCACCTCCGAACGATGATGGATAGCCTTTGCGTGCGCAGCTGCGAAGGCGGCGGGTGTGTCGTATCCCGGGGCGAAGATGAGCAACTCTGGAATGGCCAGCGCAAACGACAATTCACGAAAGTATCGCAGGGCATCGGTCGGGCTCCGAGAGAAGCATCGCGAAATTTTTTTAACGACCAGAGGCATCCGGTTCAGCAACGGTGTCGGAGCAGCCGGTTGCCCTGGCAGCGTGGTAATTGAGGTTGATGCAGTGGATGGTGGTGGCTTCCCCGAGTGATGGCCATGGTGGTGTTGGTGCGGCAACCGAACGACGATCCCGTGCGCGCCGGCGCCCACCAAGTGAGGGCGACGCTCGCTGCCGTTTTCCGTGGAGGAATAGGCTGGCGTTACCTGCGGCCGCTGTATGGGCGGCCCGCCCGGCGCCGCAGCGTCTTCGAGATTGACCGGCAACGAGAATGCATGAGCAAACGGACGGGGCACAAACACAGTCACGTCGACCGAGCCGTCACCGCGCCGCGATCCCACTGTGTTCGCATTGTCGTCCAGCACTTCCGCGTCAACGGACAGCAAGCAAGGTGCGAATCGAGAACCGTCGGCGGCAACGTCGCCGTCACTTGGCTGCAACGCGAGTACGTCACGGCACATGCTGCCGCTCCCTCACAGGAACAGGCACAGTCCCCTCCAAAACCCTTGATGATCTACGACCAACGTCAACAACCACGGTCGCAGTCGTTGGCAAAAGAAAAAAAAAGAAAACCCCCACTGGTTGGGGAGCGTTCACTTCCGCGACAGTTCGCCCGCAAGACGCGCCTCAAGCTCGCTCACGCGGATCTCGGCACGCCGTCTTTCTGACTCCGCCTTGCCCAGCCGCCGCATAGCATCAAGGTACTCGCCCCGGCTGACCGCGGCACTCCTAGAATCTGGCTGCGTGCTTGTGGTGGTGGCGGCGCCGTTGAGCGCCATATCACCTCGATCCGCAGCCCCCGCGGCAGTGGTGCCGTTTCGCATCCCGCCGTACTGCTGCAATCGTCGCTCGGCGCTAGCGAGCTGCTCGGTGTGCTGCCGTCGCTCCAGTTGGACTTGCTCTGTCGCCAGGGCGACCTGTCCCTGCAGGTCGTGAAGCTCCGTCTCGTAGGTCATCAAACGCTGTAACACGGGCAATTGCTGTTCAAGGCACTTCCGAGACTTCAGCAGTGCCGCTTCGAGCTCCGCTTCGCGGCGCTGGCTTGCTTCGAGAGCGCGTCGATACGCCACAGCCTCGGCGACGATGGCGATGACATCGGGAGAGTGCAACTGCGGCACGGGGAAGGTGGAGGGCGCCTCCTCGTTCGAAGTGTCACTCTCTGGAAGGAGGAGGCAATCGTCAGCGTGACATGGGATCCTCACTGGGGTTTCGGGTGCCGCCGTTCTATGGGCCGCGGCGGTTGGGTCACCCGATTCATCCCTCTCGAATAATATCGACGATCCTCCCGCACCGAACGACGGCTGCGTCCGGATCCTCTCCCCATCACCCAACCGACACACGCCGCGAAGATTATCGCCGACGACGTGTCGTTGGCGGTCAAGGCATCCACCGCGACGCGCGACGCTGAGAGCGCCGGAGCAGGAGGGGCGTTGCCGCAGGCGAGCTTCGATAGCGCGGGTGATCGCTTCTGTGTCTCGCAGCACATCTTCAACGTGGGTGCGCAGCGATACGGCAGAGTCCGTTCCGCGGGGTGCGGTCGGCGTATGTCGCGTGCCGCCACGTCGTCCACCGCCCGCTGACATCAATGGATCAACAACAATTTTTTTTGCTTTTCTGTTACGTTGATGCGCCGTAGAAAACAGCGCGGGCGCCACGCCGCATGTGACGCGCACACGTTGATTGGTGAATTAAAACTGAAGTCAGTTCGTGACGGAGGCAAAGGGCCCCCCTACACGACGCCCAGCGGGCCTCCGTCGTTGGCCACAGACTCCTTCTTCTTCGACGGCGGTTTGCACTCGCCGACCTGCGGCGCGGCATCGTCCGTCATGCACGCCAGCCACTTCTCACCGCCGTAGTTGCGCACCGCGATCCACGATTCGCCTTGAAAGAGGAGCAGCTTCTTTGCGAATTCCCCCACCTGGTTGTAAAAGTCGAGTGCGTCCACTTCGCGCTCGAAGCGCTTGGACGTCTTCACCCCATCGTCCGAGTGCCACTTGACCAGAAATTTGTACTGCACCGAGAAGATCTTCGATTCGATGTCGGCAAACGATTTCGTCACCTTGTCACCAAGCCCTTTGAGATCCCTACGCAAGTCCTTTGCAAAAGCGAGGATGTCGTCGCCTTCGCCGCCGTCCGCCACCTGCGCGGTTTCTGGCTTGCCCTCTGGAGCAGCTGGCCGCGCAAGTTCCTCTTTCGCCTGAAGCTGCAGTGCGGCGAAGGAACTGGCCAGGTCGCGCAGCTGGCGCTCAACTTCTAGTCCATCGCGCAGTGCTCTTTCCTGTGATGCCCCGATCGCCTCCAATTCGGCTTTCGACGTGCCGTAGGCGTGCATCCGATGCCGCTTGGCGGTGAGAAACGAATAAGGCACCAGCACCAGCGCGATAAACAGAGCGGCGGCGACGTTGACAAAGCGAAGGGCAGTGCCGTCGACGGCCATTTCGACTTTGACCGCTCAAACGGCGAACGATCCAGCGCGCCCCGCTCCGTTTTCTTTTTGGCAAACGTTTTGGTAAACGTAAGAGTGCACATCAAAGACGTCAACGAGGCGGAATGAGAGGACTGCATAACATGTTACGACTATCGCTTTTGCTACTACTACACACCTGACTGTTGACAGTGTTCCGACGGATCGATGCCTAGATAGGCCGCACCTGGCTCTCTCCGTTAGCTACTTCCGTCGCGATGGCCGCTCTCGATGCTCGACGACTTGCCTGCTGCGGACCGTCCCCGACACTTGAGGCGGGTGGCCCCTCGTGGATCAAGCCTCGGAGGTATGAAAACAGCCTCGATTTTATCCACGGCCGCCCATGCGGGGTGTACTTGCGGCTTTCAAGATCGAACGCGAGCACCACCACTTCTTCCAGGAATCCATCGAGAAAGTTCAGCAGATCCGCGGCATCGTACCGTAGCGTGGTGATAGACGAAGCATCGTATCCACCTCCGCCGCCTGTGCTGACGTTCCCCCCGCCGTGATCCGCGGCGGCGCTGCCGTGCTGTCGGCGGCCGGCGAGCTCTTCCTCGCACATAGTCAGGACCACTTCACAGAGCACCTCGACATCACCTGACGGGACTTGTTTGTACTGGCGCGGGGATGCCGCACCCGCATGCTTGTAGAGCAGCAAAAAGTGGCTGTGCTGACTGGACGAAGGGCCTCCCGCCAGCGACATGCGCGACGCTCGCCGGCGCAGTCTTTCAGGGCCATCCGCCGCGACGTCCATACCGATAAACCCTCCCCGTGATAAACTCCTCGATAAACGTCTCGAGGGAGCAACTCCGGTGCTTTTCTGCTCGAAACAAACCAACGGAACAATCTTCGATAGCACACTATCTTGTCAGTCACTGACTGCAGGGTCGGGAAAAAACAACTGCCATGGACTGCACTACAAGACAAAGTCGTCGAAGCCCGTGACCCTGACCACACCGAACAGATCCTCCGCGGCGGTCGGGCTCAGCATGAGCATGGGCACCCGAGCGAGACGCCGTGAAATGTCGTCGAGCCCCGACGGGTCACGACCGTCGTTGGCCGCACCCCACGCGCCTCCTCCTCCGGTGGTGCTGCCCTTCGCCCTCCCAGCCCCCAGCAGAGTCGCGGCGGCAACGGATGGTTCATCTTCGTCGTCGCTCGCGTTCGGCACCTCGGTATCGAACAACGACGCACCCCGACGCCCCGATGAGTGCGGCGGGCCGCCGAACACGGCTGGGGTCGAGCCGTCCCTGGTTTATGCGACGACGGTTCCTTCGGGTGCTGCTGCGCGCTTGGATTCGCGTCTGTTGGTGTTGTCGGCCGCTTTGAGCCATCACCGTAGTTCTCCTCGAACTCGCCCTCGACGGTCTCTTCCCATACGTCGCCGTCATCGCCGAATAGGCAGGCGACCGCGGCATTGGTGTTTTGCGGCCGCTGCTTTTCTTGTCGCTGGCGCTGCAAACGTAGTAAGAAATTGTTGGCGATGGTCTGGCTCTTGTCCCTTGTCGTGACGCCGCCGGCTCCCCCTTGTCCCATGCCCCGCACCAGGGGCGAGTCCATCGAAGCGGCCCCTGGACTCGCCCCAACGACGACCCCCCCGCGGGTGCCAAGGTGTCCAACGCTGCCTTCATCGTCGTCCTCCTCGTCATCGAACAAGAATCCCGCAACGTCGCCACCTCCGGCGTTGGTGGCCGTTTGCGTCGCGGATGACACCACGCGGCCGCCACTCTGCGGACCGGCACTCGCGGTTTCGTGGCCCGTCGCATCCATCGGTGTCGCGCGACACGGCGGATACCTTTCAGCGACAAACCGAGGGTTCAAAATCGTCACGGCGGCTGCCTGCAGCAGCTTGCTGCTGTCGCGAACCATCGCTGGGGCGGACGGGGGAGGCTGAAAAAAAAAAGACGACAGAAAGGAGAGAAGGACGACTCGCTTGCTCACGACAGGGGGGAAAGCATATACCGTTGTAAGAATGAGCACAAATGCGGACGCTGGTGTGTTGACTCCCCCGTTCTCCGTTCTCAGTAGCACCCTTCAAAAAGGGGAGGGGGAGACAAATTCTACAGAGGAAGGAGGGAGACGCCACACCCCTTTGCAGCGTTGATTTTTTGCATCACTCACGCCGTGAACTCTTTGACAGGCGCCCAGCCGATGACGCGCGGGGCGTACATGAGTTGGATGTCGTCCGCGTTCTGACATCCTTGAAACACGACGGCCACGGCGGGCGAGGTGCCATCGTCGACGCGCCAGAGGGCGCCGTCGCGCACGCCGATGACGGTGACGTTCCGACCCACGAGAAACGGCTGGTCCGCCTTGGTCAGCGTGAGCCGGTCGCCCCAGCCGTAACCAAAGACGTCGCGGCACGAGGTCTCCCTCACGTCGAACAGGTGGACGTCGCCCACGTTAGATAAAAATCGAAATCGGCTCCGTCGGTGAGCGTATTCCGTGTTGCTCGCTTCAATTTGGAGGTCCAGAAACTTCGGTCGCGTCCACTTCAGCACTTTGACCTGAAAGTCCCGGCGGAATCGCGGCACGTCGCAGTCATAAGCGGTCGCGAGACGATCGCCCGTCACCAAGCGAAACAGGAGACCACACGAGACCCCCAACACGAGGCTTTTCTGGCCGATTGGCGGCCCGCGGATGTGCACGATCTGCTGACCGGGATACACGCCGAAGGGTTCGCTCATTTCCCGTGACACGTCGATCGCCCTCATGGCCTGGCCTTTGATGGACCCAGAGGGATGCAGAACACATTTCCGCGCCACCTGGCTCGCGAGCTGCACTGTACGAAGCTGCTCAAGCAACGAATGCACGTCGGCGACGTAAAGAAAAGTCAAACGAAAGTGGCCTACAAAGTCCAGGCCGCCTTCGAACGGCACGGCGCCGCTGTAATCTCGCGTGTACCACAGGCGCCCGTCGCGGACGCCAAGCACTGTCCAAACCACGTGGCCT
>ERZ1292630.3242-Hain-H41-02um-R3-3242-length-14456-cov-4_pt1 | contig 14456 bp, 13 predicted proteins | sample MGYA00564408_ERZ1292630 | MGnify/ENA primary metagenome ERZ1292630 (study PRJEB36523, sample SAMEA6512641) | groundwater metagenome | collected 2019-01-08 | study: AquaDiva: Metagenomics assemblies of 32 groundwater samples | reverse complement strand
CTGCCTCGGCAAGGACAAGCGCAGCAGCTGGTGCATCAATCGTCACTTCGCGCCCGCCAAATTGTTCCTGCACCCGAAAATCACCTTGCTCGGGGATTTTGAGGATCGCGTGGCTGAACTTTCCTGCAAAATAGAAGAGCGAAAACTCGCCCTCATGCGCGATCATCGGCATCAGCGGCTGGATCAGCATTTCACGCTCAAGCACATCAAACGGGATCGGGTCACTCGGGCCAAGCCGGTAGGTTCCGTCAGCACCGCCCGAAATCGTTGGTTTGATCACGAGCGTATCGACGCCGAACGCAGCGCGCGCGGCATCTAAATCACCCCGCGTCAACCGATGGGCAAGCTGGCTCGGCACAATTGCAACGCCCGCCTCTTCAAGATCAAACAGATAATCCTTATTGGTGTTCCACCGCAGCGTCGCGATTGGATTGGCGAACCTCAAACCAGCCGCCTCCCAAACGTCAAGCAAGTGGAACCAGTGAACAGGGTCGCGCTGATATCCCCACGCCATCAGCGGCAATATCAGGTCAAAGCCCGAAAGATCACCCGCGTCATTCCACGTCGCAAGCTCCGCAATGCCTCCAAGTAGCGCGCGGTACCGCTCGGCCACGGGTTGCCAATGCTCTTCATACCCCGGATCTGGGGTTAGGATGCACAATCTATCCATCAATCTTTGCCCTTGCGGTGCCAAGTAACCGGCCATAAGCCCAACCAATTCCAATCAAAGCGCCGCCAAGCCCAAGGAATGAGAAAACGCGCAGCAAGCCCTTTAATGCGCTTGCGTCAATCAGGAATACCTTGAGCGTCACCAGTGTCAGCAAGGCAAGCCCTGCGATCCGCAGCCAACTCGCTTCACGCCGAAGCCCCTGCCATAGCCAGAGCAGCGAAAGCCCCAGCAAGGCCGCCGAATAAGCGTAATTTTCCTCGCGCGACAATTCAGGCGCATCAAGCAGCGCGCCCTGAAATATCTGGCGGACGGCGGCGATCACCATGATCAGGCCAACGCCAAGCGCGCTGTAGTTCAGCATTCGCGCAAACCGTAAAAGCACCCCTTGCCGTGCGAAATACCACAGCAAGCCAGCGGTCAGGCCGAGGTGAACCACCGCAAAATTGGCAATCGGGATGCCCCCGACATTTTGCGTTACGAGCAGCGGATTGAGCAGCAGCAGATCAAACCAGACAAAGCGGAACAGCCCGAGGCAAAGCGGCACCAGCGCATAACGCTGCCAAAGCGCTCCCCGCGCGAACATCAACGCCGCGACACCGAACAGCAATTGTGTAATCACTGCGCGTTCAGCAAAGCCAAGCGCAGTGAAGCGATCAGCCTCGCCAATCGCCAGTGGTTGTTTGGCAAATGTATAAACCGCCGCCGCCGCGAGCGCCGCAGTGCCGCCGACCGCTAATCGCTGCGCCAACACCGTGAGCGGGTAACGCGACTGCCAAAGACCAGCGCCGAGCAAGAGTGCTGGCAGCGCAAGGCCAATCGCCGCATCGGTCAGGAGTGGCAGAGCCCCAAAATGAAGCGTCTCGCCGAGCACGGATTGCCCGAAAATCTGCATGAACGGCAGCAGCGGCTTCAGCGCGGCCAAAGCACCCGTGACGAGTACCGCCTCAACCCCGTAGCGCGGCAGTGGCAATGACACGCGCGAGGCCAGTAGCATCGCCGCGATGGCCGCCAGCACGGGCAAATGCCAAAGTTCGGGCACCAGCGCGAGCAGCAGTGCAAGCCCAAATGCAAGCACCATATAGCGAAGCGGTTGATCACTATATTTTCTGCCTGCGTGGAGCCAGGCCATTGCCGCGAGTAACAGCCCCGGCCCGACAATATGCGTTGCAATCGGGCCAAGCGGCGGGATAGCTCCATCTGCAAACACGGCTTGGCCAAGCGCGGGATAGCGCACCAGCCCTGCGATCCAGTAAAGTCCGGCAAGCGCAACGCCGCCAAGGCTTGCCGCGATAATTGCCCGGTCGCCAGAGCGCCGCCCCCATGCCGCCAGCGCAACGGCAAGCGTGAGCGTTGCGGTCATCACAAGGTCGACATCAAACCAATGCGACGCCGCGCCAAGGCCGAGTAGTGCGGCCAGCACCGCCCCACCAAAATGGGCAATGTCAGGGGGCAAAATCGTCCGGGCGGCATCGCGCGCGCGCCTGCTTAGCAACATCAGCGGCACGGCACTGATCGCCATCGCGGCACCCCAGCCAAAATCACCGAGCAAAGCTTGCCCGCTGATCCGCGCCGCAAACAGAGGTGCAACGCTGCCACCAAGCGCCAGTATCGCCCACCACGGCTTGCCCGCGTCGCTGCGCGCCAACACATGCCCCGGCACCGCGAACAAAAGTGTCGCGCCAACCGTGATCCACGGCGCAAAGGGGCTGCCCGCATCAAATGCCGCCAATAGCAGCACGGTAACGAGCGCAAGCGCGGCAAGCGGCGCAGGTGCCAGCCGCGCGTCACGCCACGCCAGAAACAGGCTCGCCGCCGAAAGCAGCGCATACATCAGCCAAGCACTCAGCCCGAATTGAAGAAGCGGCGCGAACAGCGCGAGTTGAACAAAGCCAGCGACCATCGGGATCAAACGAATGCGCTGATCACTCGAACCGCTGCGGGGCACCACTAATGTTGCGCCAAGCGCGACGACGACGATGAAGAACCCAAGCGCCGGGTTGGCCTCGGCAAACCCGCCAAACATAAGGCCAAGCGACCAAATCGCACTCCCCCCGGTTGCCGCGAGTGCCAGCCATAGCCAGCCGCGATGCACCGCGAGCGCAAACAGTCCTGCCATCAAGAGCCCAAGATAAATCAGAACCGGCGTCACATTTTCATTTGCCGTCCCCGCAACATAGGGTGCGGCAAAACCACCGATCAGCCCCATGATCGCGGTCGGCGGCCCGTGTCGCAACGAAAGCCCAAGCGCAACCGCCGTTACGACAACCATCAGGGCGAACGCCGCGATTGGCCCGATCAGACCGTATAGCTCACTCGCCATATAGAGCGTGCCATAAAGGCTTGCGATGCCAGCACCCGCAAGCGACTGGCCAACACGTTCGTCACTCGCAAATTTTGGAATGCGGCGCGCGGCCTCGCTCGCGCCAAGCAGCGCGGCACCAAGGAGGGCGGCAAGCACGCAGCGCACCCCCGGCCCAAGCAGCCCCATTTCAATCGAGTAGCGCACGAGAAAAAATCCAGCGAGGATCAGCGCAATGCCGCCAATCCAGATTGGCAGCTTGCCGCCGACCACTGCCTCAAACCGCTGGCCTGCTGTGAGCCGTTCAACTTCGGCTTCTCGCTCATAAACCAGGTCTGGCAGCGGTTCAGGCGTTACGGGGGCCTGCTGCCACGGCGAAACCGGCGCAGCACTTGCCACCACTCGTACGGGGGCGTTTATGCGCGGCGCTATGCCTGGCGTTAAGATGACTTCGGGTGCCTCAGAAACAACGGGAGGCATATCTGCCTCGGCCACAACCACGCGCGCGTCCGCCGCGTTCTCGATCCGGTCAAGCCGCCTGATCAGCGTTGCAACCAACCGTTCAAGCGTAACAATCCGCGATGACCGATTGGCCAGCGCGATCATGACCCCAACCAGCATAAAAAATAAAATGATTGTCATGAACGCCCCTTAACTAGGCCAGCATAGCTGACATGTATGAAGCGAGTGTCAACCGCCAAGCCTCAAAAATGCAGTTGTGGATTGCAACCGAATGTGACATTCGATCAAGCAATTGCCGCTTTAGGAGTCCTTACCCATGATGCTATTTGGTGCCCCCGTTTCGCCGTTCGTTCGTAAGGTTCTCGCCTATGCTGCGGAAAAAGGTATTGATCTGCCACTGACTCCGGTTGGCCTCGGCGACCCCAATCCTGAATTTCTGGCGGCCAGTCCCTTCAAGAAAATGCCTGCATTCACCGACGGTGATTTCAAGATTTCGGATTCAACAGCGATTGTGACCTATCTTGAGGCCAAGCACCCCGAACCCGTGATGATCCCGGCCGATCCTGCGAACCGCGCACGCGTGATCTGGTTCGATGAATTTGCCGATACGATCCTAACGGGTGCAGCCGGGCCAATCTTTTTCAACCGGATCGTGATGCCGAAATTTATGGGTCAGGAAGGCGATCTTGCGGCTGCGGCAAAGGCCGAAACCGAAGCATTGCCGCCTGTACTCGATTATCTTGAAGGCGTCATTCCTGCCTCGGGTTTCCTCGTTGGCGATGCGTTCAGCCTTGCCGACATCGCGGTCGCCAGTCCGTTCATAAACGCTGAACATGCCGGCGTTAAACCAAGCAGCGCCAAATATCCCAAGCTCACCACCTGGATTGCCGAAATGCACGCGCGCCCAAGCTTTTCGACATGGATCAGGCGTGAACGCAAAATGCTCGGGTTTGGCTGAACCTAGCCCGGATCAAACGCCTCGATAATCGGGCACGCGCCACCTTTGCCTGAGGCGCAGGTCGCGCGGAGCCGTTCAAGGGCTGCGCGCGAAGCTTCGAGTTCATGGATTTTGGTATCAAGTGCGGCGATCCGTTCGGCGGCCATCGCGTGGATGCGCCTGCGATCTTCGGTACGGTCAAGGGCAAGCAATTCGGTGATTTCCTCAAGCGTGAAGCCTGCACCTTGCGCGCGGCGGATGAAGCGCAGGCGACGCAAATCATCGGGGCCATAGTGGCTCACCGCGCCAATGGCTATCGGCACCTGTAAAAGCCCGCGCCGCTGATAATAGCGCACCGTCTCAACCCCGACATCAACCGCCTTCGCCAGCCCGGCTATTGTCATCGCGTTTTTCATGCTTGACTCCGTACTATGGTACGGCTGCTATAACGTGATTCGCCAGTTGGCACCACAGGAGAAAACCAATGTCAAATCCGGTAAAAGCCAAGCCAGCACCAGCCCCAGTAGCGGCTGCATCCCAGCCAAAGCGGAGCACCTGCCGCTGCAATCCATGCACCTGCGTGGATTGCCAGTGCTAAGCTGATCAAGTGCTAAGTTGATAAAAACGGTGGGGACAGCGCAAGCCATCCCCACCGCCAGTGTTACAACGACGTCGATGGGACGGCGGCGCTGCCTTTAATCGTGCGCGCGGGGGAAACGACACGCTCGAAACTCTCAATATATTTGGGATGTTCGGTGCCCATCATTCTGTCCCAAAAGCGGAAGTAAAACCCGTAGTTATGGTTGAAGCTACCCGAATGGTGCATATCATGATGCGTCGTTGCGCTGATCCACGCGGTCAGCGGCGTTTTTAGCCACCAACGCGGATGAAGCTCTACCCCTGCATGCGCCATCACATTGCGGATGATCTGCAGATTAAGGAATGTGAACATCACCCACGGTGGCGTCGGCACAAAAAATTGCCAGATTGGAAAGAAGATCGCCATTACAAAAGCCTCTGGCATCGCAAAGGCGTAAGCGGTGAATGGCGTCGGCGTCACAGTCTTGTGATGGAAGCGGTGGAATGTTTTGAACAGGCGCGGATGGTGCATCATCCGGTGCGCCCAGTAAAAATAAGCATCGTGCGCGATGACGATCGCAATTAGCAGGCCAATCCCCGGCAACCAGCCCATATCGCGGTCAAATGGCTGAAGCACATCGGTTTTGCGCCCCCAGATGACGAGAACGGTGATCAGCACATAGACTAGGCACGTTTGAAATGAGGCGACCAGTTCGCGCTGGATATCCGCGCGGGTTGCTTCACGCACTTGGATTTTGCGACTGGCCAATTGTGTGCGCCGCATCATCCAGACGATCCCAGCGAACAGGCTGGCCGCAATGATGTAGCGACCGAAATCAAAGGCGAAGGCGTGCAATCCGTGATCGCGCAAGATTTCCAAAGGGAGGAGAAGATCATTCATAAGGTCGGTTCCATTTTCAAATACCGCCTCCCCCTTGGCGGCTTCACGCCAATTACACTCGCTCGGGTTCAATTCCGGCTAGCCGATTTCGGAATCGGCTAGGTAGAGGCGGCACGATAGGCGCTTGGCGTCATCCCTTCGGATTCGCGGAAAGCGCGGTTGAACGGGCCGAGCGAACCAAAACCGGCGTCGAGCGCAATGGTCAGGATTGGCACGTCTTTCTGGCTCGGATCGACCAGCGCGGCCTTAACCTCGGCCAAGCGATAGCCATTGAGGAACGCGGCAAAATTGCGGTAGCCAAGCTGGCCATTAATCAGGCGGCGGAGGCGATACTCCTGTTCACCCAATTGGGCGGCCAGCGCAGCAATCGTCAGTGTTTCATCGCGATATCCGCGCTCAGTTGTGATGTACGTTTGCAGCCGGCTGGCGAGCGCTGTCATCCACGGCTCATCGACTTTGGGCTCAAGCGCAGGTTTAGCGGGTGCAACAGCGAAAAATTCGATCTGGCGTATGCCAAACATTGCGCCGCACAGCGTACCTGTCAGCACTGCAATGCCCATCTCAATCGCCATGCGCAGCGTTTCAGGCGCGCGGTCATTGTTGATGAAAATTTCGGCGGCGTTGGTGAAAATTACAAAAATGCCCACAGACCAGATCAGTTGTGCGCGCAAGCGACGCCGCGTTTCAATCAAATCACCTGTACGCCCGCGCCACGCCGTCCACAGACCCGCAATCGCCACCCCAAAGCTGATTATCCGCATCATCAACCCTGCTACTAAGAGGAACGGTGTGCCGCGCGCAAACAGGCTATGTGCCACAGCAAGCAAGAATGGGGGCACCAGCACAATGATACAACTTGGCAGATCAATCCGGGTTTCATCGTCAAACCAGGTGCGCGCGAACAACCAGAATGATCCCGGCACGAGCGCTGACCCAAAGATCAGAATCCAATTGACTGCGATTCCATAATCCGCCGGCCCTGGCACAGTAGCAAGGACATGCGCTATGATAGAAAGCGTCATCATCACAGCAATCCGCGCAGGCAGCACATTACGGTAATCGCGGTACAGCAGCCAACTCCACAGCAGCAGCAGCGCCAGCGAACCGCCGCGCGCCATCATATCAAGATCAGCAAAATCAAGCATCGCCGCCGTGAGTGCCAGAGCAACTCGGTGCGGGCAAGCCTAGCCCAAAATCTTAGCTTTGCGCGGGCATCAATGCCTCATCAATCGCCTTGCCCCGCAGATAGGCGGGGCGTGCACATATTCCTGCCCAATAGGCCTCAAATGCCGGGCGCTTCTCGATTGAGCCAAACGCCAATCCCCAGCCAATCTGCGATCCAACATAAACATCAGCGGCGCTAAACCGATCCCCCGCGATATATCTTTTGCCAGCAACCGCCGCCTCAAGCCCATCCATCGCATCACCAAAATCGCCGTAGCCCGCCATCATTTTCTTGTCTGCGGGAACGACAAAGCCAAGCGCCCTATTGGTGACCGCCTGTTCAAGCGGGCCTGCGCCGAAAAACATCCAGCGGTAATAATCGGCGCGGTGTGCAGCCTCTGGTGCCAGCCCTGCATGGGGAAACGCATCGGCCAGATAGGCGCAAATGGCGGCGCATTCGGTGATCACCCTGTCGCCATGTTTGATCGCGGGCACTTTGCCCATCGGATTGATCGCAAGATATTCGGGTGCTTTCATCGTCGTGCCATAATCAAGCAGCACCTGTTCATAGGGCGCGCCAACCTCTTCAAGCATCCAGCGCACAATCTGTCCGCGCGACATCGGGTTGGTGTAGAATGTTAGCGCATCGGCCATCGGGGTGTCCTTTTTGAAGTCTTGTTGCGTCATGGTATAGGCGCAGGAAATTAATTTGGGAGTCATTTGCCATGCCAGCACGTCTTGATGAAACTGAAAACTGGGTGCGCTCAACCCAGATGAACAGGCGCGCTGCGATGACGGGGACAGTCGCGGTGGTTGGTTACGCGATGGCGGCTCAACCCATTAGCGCCGCCGCCATCACCACCGATGCAGTCGGGCTTGAGACCGGAATGGTCAGCTTCAAAACGGGCGATATCATGATGGGCGCCTATCGCGCCAAACCAAAGGGCAAGCCCAATGCGCCCGTGATCATCGTTGTGCAGGAGATTTTCGGCGTTCACGAATGGATTCGCGATATCGTCCGCCGCCTTGCCAAGGCAGGCTATTACGCGATCGCGCCTGATCTCTATCAGCGGCAGGGCGATGCCACCAAGGTGACTGATTTCAAACTGTTAATCGGCAATATCGTTTCCAAAGTGCCTGACGCTCAAGTGATGGGTGATCTTGACGCGCTCACAGCCTTTGTCGGCGGCGACGGCGGCAATACCAAGAAAATCGGCATCACCGGCTTTTGCTGGGGCGGCCGGATCACATGGCTTTATGCCGCGCACAATCCCAAGGTGAAGGCGGGCGTCGCCTGGTATGGCCGCGTCATCGGCAAGCCAACCGAGCTTCAACCAAAGAACCCGATTGACAAGGTGAACAGCCTGATCGTGCCCGTACTCGGCCTCTACGGCGCACTCGACAAGGGCATCACCATTGCCGATGTCGATACGATGAACGCAGCGCTCAAGGGCGCGAACAAACGATCACAGATTAAGCTCTTTGCCGGCGCTGACCACGGTTTCCTCGCCGATTACCGGCCAAGTTATAACGCCGAAGCCGCCAAACAAGGCTGGGCGGATGCGCTTGCGTGGTTCAAACGCTATCTGGGCTGAGATGGCCCCGAAACCAGTCAGCGAGTTCGGCCTCTGACAATTCGCCCGCTGCGAGAGCGAGCACGGTGCGGATGGCCTCTTCAGGTGCAAAAATCAGCACAGCGCCGTTAAGCCGGAGAAACAGCCGCGCGAGTACCCACGCCGTGCGCTTATTGCCATCAATAAAAGGATGGTTGCGCGCCACACGAAACGCATAAGCGGCGGCCAGCGCGCACAAATCATCTTCACCATATGCCCAGCGGTTGATGGGACGACCAAGCGCTGACTCAAGCAGCCCTTCATCACGCACGCCAATGCCCCCGCCATGTTCGGCAAGCTGACGTTCGTGAATGGCAATTGCGATACTCGCATCAAGCCACACCGGCTCGATGCGGATGGCTTGGGTCACTGCGCCAATACGCGCAATATATCGCGATCGTCTCGCATGATCGCTTCAGCGAGCTCCATTTTGGTCGCAAAGTCAGGATTGGATGCGGTGAGGCGCACACCGTCGGGCGTTTCGCTGGCGTAGATCGTATCGCCAGACTCAACCCGAAGCCGCGCAAGCAATTCCTTAGGCAGGATGATCCCGGCCGAATTGCCGATCTTGGTGATCTTAAGCTGCATGTTCATACAGTTGTTATAACAGAAACACCCGTTACTGCAAGCCTACGGCCTCAGCGGCGCGCGCGGCGGCGTCCGTCAGTTTGACGCGAGAATGAAAATGCGGCCACGCCGTCATCGCCAAGCGGGGTGACGACGGTGCCAAACACCTCCGAATAACCGCGCGTGCCAATGCCGAAGCCAATCTCGCCGTGGATTTCACGCGGCGGCTTGGGTACCTCAACGTCAACAAAGACAGGCGACGCAGTTTCGCGCGCCATCTTTGCGTCCTCAATCGCGGCAATTTGCGCAGGGGTGAGGCGGATGATCGTTTCTGTGGGCGCGTCAGGTGCGGCAAACGCTGCGGTCGCGCTGAGCATCAAAATGGCAGTGAGGGCGAAACGAATCATCATTACAGCCTATGCCCCGACACCTTTCGCTTGGGTGAACGGTGAACACCGTCTGGTCTGCCGCGTAATCAGCAAAGGCGATGAACAACGCCTTGAGATTGCCCGATATCGGTATCATTATTGAGGGGATGATCAAAGTGTAGCAGACTGAAAATCAGCAAATTTACTAAATGAACTCATCGCGTCATCTAAAACATCTCGCTTTTCTAACGCCACAAAAAAGGCGCATGACCGAGCTTGGCAGTTTACTGATCTTTCCGGGTTGAATTCTATATCTGTGAAACCATCCAATTTGCCTAATCTACGGAGCCAATCTCGCTCTGGAAAGATCGCATTCGCATAAAGCCAGTCATAGAAAACACTTTTAGGATTGAGAGGAAAAACATCTCCGTCAAATTCGAAACGGACAAGGTTACCCGAGTCTTTGAGGCGGCTATCCCGTTTCGCATCTCGCGGTTCTGCATCAAATAGATCGGTAAATGGGCCACCATTTTCAAAAACTTTGCTACCCTGAAACGCGCATTCTAGCGGTATAACTTTACCAGCCTTAGTCCTGACTTTCTGATGAAATGCGCTAAGCCGGCGCCCAATTTCTCTGTCCGATTTACTGGAAATTTCTAACAGTTGGTTCAGACCTCGTGATATCGCAGCTTCGTGTAAAGCTGACACATTCTTCCGCTTTTGAGACGGTGCCATACCTGCGTGCCATTTGAAAGAAACAGGCACCTCCAAAACCAAGCGTTGGCCGGATTCGTTAGGAACGAAGATGGGGCGCTCAGCCATTTGGAATATTTGTTATCAAGGACAGGGGTACTGACACTGGAATCAATATTTCACACAACTTTGCTGCCTTCAAACGTTCTTGGATGGCCGCATCCTTCCAGTCAGTTCGAGTGTAAATCACCTTCAAATCAAGCTCGGTAATCATCTCCTCAGCCGATTTTGGAATTGCAGTGGTCTTGTTAGCTACTCCGTCCGTAATCAGCACTCCTGGGACATGCAAAACCGACGGAGAAATTCGCAGAAAAATGGATTGAGCAATACGTCCATCCTGCCGAGCAAGCCATTCCATCGGATGCTCGCTAAAAAAACAGAGGTGGACATATTTGTCCATTCCACTGCTAATGTCAGCATCTTGGCTCCAAGCATTTCCACCCGGTGCAACCGGAATTTCGCAATTTTGTCGGATAGCCCTCATGGAAAGCAAACCCTGTTTGCGAATGGACGGCAAATTTCTCGTATCAGTAAAATGAAAAAAGCTATGCCTGCTTTTCTCCAATATCGCCACGAGCTTATCGACGTTACTCATCTCGATCACACACTCACACCCCCGTCTTCACCTTCGCCTTCCCGCCCTTGCGGCCCTTCTTCGGGGCGGCCGCGACAATTTCGAACGCCATTGCGCCGTCTTTCAAGTGGACGCTGACTTCGCCGCCGTGGACGAGTTTGCCGAAGAGCAGTTCTTCGGCGAGAGGCTGCTTGATCTTTTCCTGGATCAGGCGAGACATTGGCCGCGCGCCGTAAAGCTTGTCATAACCGCGCGTCGTCAACCATGCCTTGGCATCATCATCGAGCTTGATGTGGACATCACGGTCAGCGAGTTGGAGTTCGAGTTCGAGGATGAACTTGTCCACCACGCGCGCGACGACTTCGGGCGGCAGATAGCCGAACGGAACCACTGCATCGAGACGGTTGCGGAATTCAGGCGTGAACATCTTCTTGACCGCTTCGCCGTCCTCGCCTTCGCGGGTGAGATTGCCAAAGCCAATCGTTTCGCGCGCCATGTCTGACGCACCGGCATTGGTTGTCATGATCAGGATGATGTTGCGGAAATCAACCGTTTTGCCGTGATGATCGGTGAGGCGGCCATTATCCATCACCTGTAGCAAAATGTTGAACAGATCGGGGTGCGCTTTTTCGATTTCATCAAGCAGCAACACACTGTGCGGCTGCTGATCCACCGCGTCAGTGAGCAATCCGCCCTGATCATAACCGACATAGCCCGGAGGCGCACCGATCAGACGGCTGACCGAGTGGCGCTCCATATATTCGCTCATATCGAAGCGCTGAAGCGGGATGCCCATGATGCTCGCAAGCTGACGCGCAACCTCGGTTTTACCCACGCCGGTTGGCCCGGTGAAGAGATAGCTGCCAATCGGCTTTTCGGGGTCGCGTAAGCCCGCACGGCTAAGCTTGATCGCCGATGCCAGCTTTTCAAGCGCCTGATCTTGCCCGAACACCACGCGCTTGAGATCGGTTTCGAGGCTGGCAAGCGACGCCTTGTCATCGGTTGAAACCGATTTGGGCGGGATGCGCGCCATCGTCGCGATTACGGCTTCGATTTCTTTGGGGGTGATGATCTTTTTGCGCTTGGCGGGGGCTACGAGCATTTGCATCGCGCCAACCTCATCAATCACGTCAATCGCCTTATCGGGCAATTTGCGATCGTTGATGTAACGCGCCGACAGTTCAACCGCCGATTTGATTGCATCCGAGGTATATTTAACCTTGTGATGATCCTCGAACGCGCTACGCAGCCCCGCGAGAATTTTGATCGTATCCTCAACGGATGGTTCATTCACATCAATTTTCTGGAAGCGGCGGAGCAGCGCACGGTCTTTTTCGAAGTGGTTTCGGAATTCCTTATAGGTTGTCGAACCGATGCAGCGGATCGTGCCACCGCTCAGCGCAGGCTTGAGCAGGTTTGACGCATCCATTGCCCCGCCGCTGGTCGCCCCTGCCCCGATGACAGTGTGGATTTCATCGATGAAGAGGATCGCATGGGGAAGCTTTTCAAGCTCACTCACCACTTGCTTGAGCCGCTCCTCAAAATCGCCACGATAGCGCGTACCCGCAAGCAGCGCCCCCATATCAAGCGAATAGATGACGGCGGGCAGCAACACTTCGGGCACATCGCCCTCGATAATCTTGCGCGCCAACCCTTCGGCAATCGCGGTTTTGCCGACGCCAGGTTCGCCGACATAAAGCGGGTTATTCTTTGATCGACGGCAGAGTATCTGCACCGTCCGGTCAACTTCCGGCCCACGCCCGATCAGCGGATCGACCTTACCCTTTTTGGCCTTTTCATTGAGATCGACGCAGAATTGCTTGAGCGCAGACTCCGGCTTGCCCTTGCCCTGCTCAGGCCGTTTCTCTTCTTTTTCTTCAGCGCCTTTGATTTCTCGCGGTTCAGGCGTTTCGACGCCCTTACCCACACCGTGGCTAATGTAGCTCACCGCATCAAGGCGGCTCATATCCTGTTGCTGGAGGAAATAGACGGCGTAGCTTTCACGCTCTGAAAACAGCGCAACAAGCACATTTGCGCCGGTGACCTCATCACGCCCCGAACTTTGCACATGGAGGATCGCGCGCTGCACGACGCGCTGGAAACCGCTTGTCGGCGTCGGATCCGTCTGACCGTCCTGCTTCAATGCCTCAAGCTCGGTATCGAGATAATGTTTAACCGTTTCACGCAGTTCATTTGAATCGACGCCGCACGCAGCCATAACCTTTGAGCCATGCTCATCATCAATCAGCGCGAGCAGCAAATGCTCAAGAGTTGCATATTCATGACGGCGCGACGCAGCCGCGCCAAGGGCATTGTGTAGGGTCGTTTCGAGTTCACGGGCAAAAGACGGCATTTCGTCACTCCTTGGTAAACCCAACATTGGGTGCCCGACCCGTTTGATCAAGGGCAAATCACTCAATTAACGCTTGAATAGAGCATCCGCACTTGCCCGGTGGTTAACGGCACCCGAAAGCTTTTGCTTAACCCGCGCGGTTTCACCCGCCAGAACATCAAGCCTTTCCTGTAATTCTTCAACCGACAATGGATCAAGGTCTTGCCGCGTCATCAGGATCAGCGGATCGGCAGGCTTGCGCGCGAATAATTCGTCCATATCCATGATCAGAAATGTTGACCGGCAGAGCCCCGAAGTCAATAAGGGATAGGTGGTGGCTATTCCAAAAATGATGATCGCGATCGATCCTGTGGCTCCGGGCGGGCCAGAAGTGCTTCAGCCTGTCGAACGACCTGTGCCAACGCCTGCCGCTGGTGAGGTGTTGATCAATGTCAGAGCGGCAGGCGTCAACCGCCCTGACGTCCTCCAGCGTCGCGGGATGTATGCCCCCCCTGCGGGTGCTTCGACCGTGCAGGGGCTTGAGATTGCGGGCGAAATTGTCACCCTTGGAGAAGGGGTGGACGCTATCGCGCTCGGCAGCAGCCTCTGCGCCCTCGTTGCGGGCGGTGGCTATGCCGAATATGCGGTGGCTCCGTTTGGACAGTGCCTACCTGTTCCACCCTCGCTCAGCATGATCGAAGCGGCGGCAATCCCTGAAACGCTCTTTACGGTTTGGACAAACCTGTTTGAGCGGGTTTATGCAGCACCCGGCGAAACAGTGCTTGTTCACGGCGGCACGAGCGGCATCGGCACAATGGCGATAGCACTGTGCAAATTATTCGGGGTGAGTATCATCGTCACCTGCGGCTCAGCCGATAAATGCGCGCGTGCGCTTGAACTCGGTGCCACCCATGCGATTGATTATTCGGCGAGCGATTTTGTTGATGAAATCGCACGCATCACCGGCGGCAAGGGCGTCAACGCCGTACTTGACATGGTCGGCGGCGATTATGTCCCGCGCAATATCGCCTGCCTTGCCGAGGGCGGCCGCCATGTCACCATCGCGGTACAGCGCGGGATCAAGGCCGAGATTAACGTCGCCGCCGTGATGATGAAGCGGCTGACGCTCACCGGATCAACGCTGCGCCCACGCTCGACCGAATTCAAAACGCTGGTGGCCGAAGAATTGCAGCGTATCGTGTGGCCACATGTGATCGCAGGCGCGCTCGATCGCCTC
>ERZ1292630.1445-Hain-H41-02um-R3-1445-length-23446-cov-5_pt2 | contig 14458 bp, 10 predicted proteins | sample MGYA00564408_ERZ1292630 | MGnify/ENA primary metagenome ERZ1292630 (study PRJEB36523, sample SAMEA6512641) | groundwater metagenome | collected 2019-01-08 | study: AquaDiva: Metagenomics assemblies of 32 groundwater samples | reverse complement strand
GCCTGATCGAGAATGGTTTCGAGATCGTTGTTTTCCTCTTGGAATGACAGACGGACGATCTCCTGCGAAGCGCCAAGCAAGCGGCGGCGGGTGGCTTTGCGGTGAACGATGCCGGCGTAATTAGCAATGTTGGAAGCAGTCGGGACGGTGTTGGTGAGAGCGGCGAGGTAGGTGCGTCCGCCGATTGATTCCAGCTGATTTTTTTCTTCCAGGCGGGTGCTGAGAGTAAGTAGATCGATTGGCTCATTTTTGGAATAGAGCTCGATAATCGTTTCGAAAATTTTGTAATGAGCGTCTTTGTAGAAATCTTCCGGCCGCACCATATCGGCCACTTTGATCATCGCATCTTTGTCAATCAGAATCGAACCGAGAAATGACATCTCGGCTTCGAGGCTTTGCGGTGGGATTTTTTCTATTTCGTCGGTGGACATGGGTGGGAGTTAGTAATTAGAAAGTAGTAAATAGTAAGTAGTAAGCATCGTACCGTAATCTAAATTAATAGACAAGCTTATCTGGGGAGAAAAGGTGATTGAATTGTGCATATCTTTTGGAGCTAATTTTATAGTTTGTGGGACGGCAGCCTGCTTGTTGTCTCCACCGCATTTTACATGGTACACTAATAAAGATTAATTAGGTTTGTTGCCATTGTTAATATGGAAGATGAAGGAAAAAGCAAGATGAATGAAAATATCGTACAGAAAATGTACAGGTATTGGATTTTGGTTGGACTTCGCCAATCCAGGGAGGGTCTGCAGAAGGAATGTGATGAAAATGGTTGCGATCTTGAAGAACACAAAAGACAGCTGGGTTATCTGCGCGGGCAAATAATGCGACAATATTTGAAGAATATTTTTTTATTCCCAGTTTGGTTTATCAAGATTCTCACGCCTTCTTTTTTCAAAGGCAGCCCGAACATTTGGTCAAATTTAAAATTGATTCTTACTCAGAAGGAATTTCATCCCCTGCGGATGGGTATCGCGAGCTGGCTGATTTTTTCGTTTTTGGTTATTCAGGGCGGGCTTTATTACCTGCGGCACGCTCAGACTTCGAAGGCGGCCGTGACCTATACCTGGGCACAGACCGATTGGTCGGGAGGCACGGATGGGGGAGCTGTCCCTACCCACACTGGCAATCGTGCCGGCTGGACGCAATATAATTCAATATCAAATTTAAACGCATCCTCCACCGGACAAATTACATTGGCGACGACCACGTACACCGCTACTGACGGCGCAACCTTTGCTACAAACGGCGATGATACGGGCGGGGGATTTAGTACCGGCACAAATTCTAATACTAGAGTATCGGGCGGCAATGTGCAATTGGCGGTCGCGATACAGTCGCAGTGGGACGATAGTTTGCCGGCGGTGCCTAGCTCGACTGGTTACGGAACCAGAATGATGCGCAACGCGACTGATGATGATATTTATGTTCTGCAAGGAAATAGCGGCACTGGTTTCCATAGGTATTCAATATCCAGTAATACCTGGACTAATTTGGCTAATTTGCCAGATCCCGCAGGATGGGAAGCTCAAATGATTCGTAATGGTTCTGATGATACCATCTATGTGGCGAGGGCAAATAATTCTACCGGTTTTTACAGTTATTCCATCGCCAGCAATACCTGGACAAATTTAACGGATGTTCCCGGCATTGTGGGACACGGCGCGCAGATGATTCGCAATGGAGCCAGTAGCACTATATATTTGGCGAGAGGAAACAATTCTACCGATTTTTACAGCTACTCCATCGTCAGCAATACCTGGGCCAACCTGGATGTTGTACCTCGCGCAGTCGGCTACGGCGCGCAGATGATTCGCAATGGCTCCGACGACACTATTTATCTGGCATCGGCAAATTATTCCGATGGGTTTAGTAGTTATTCAATCTCCGGTAATAGCTGGACAGGATTGCCAGTGGTACCCAGTAGTGTTGGCGATGGCCCTCAGATGCTTCGTGACGGATCCAGTGACTTTATTTATTTGGTAACGGCAAATGCTGATGTTGGATTTTCCAAATTCTATCGTTATTCTATTTCGGGCGGCGCCTGGACCGAATTAACGCAGGTGCCGGTCGGGGTGGGAGCCGGCTCCCAGATGACTCGCAATTCTTCGGAGGATAATATTTATCTTAGCGCGGGATATTGGTCAAGCGACGGAGCAAATCCGTTCACAACCGAGGACAGTTTTCTAAGTTACTCTATTTCAACAAATTCTTGGACCACTCTTGATCCAGTTCCGGCCGGCATTAATGGTAATGATTATGGCTCTCAAATGATTCGCAGCGATTCGGAGAGTATCATATATCTAATAACTGGAAATGGTACGGGTTTTTTAAGATATATTATTGATAATAATGTCTATCAAGCCACTGGCACCTTTACTTCAGCAATGATTGACGTCGGGGCCAAGGAATACAATAATTTATCATTCACATCAAGTACCGTCGGGGTCGGCGCTTCACCGGTTCGGATTCAAATCGCCACCAATAATGACAATGCCACATGGAATTATGTCGGACCGGATGGCACCGCCGGCACATATTTCACCAATCAGGCGGGCACGGCGATAGACGTTGGCAACGACGGCTCCAGATATTTGAAATATCAGATACAATTACAAACTTCCAATACCTCCAACACCCCGAAGGTCTCGGCGGTGTCTCTCGGCTATACCGCCTATCGCCCAAGTGGTACGGTAACTTCCTCAGCCTTCGATTCCACCGACGCGGCGAACGTTATATCACCTGTCGCCTGGACAGAAAATCTAAACACTGACGGCGATGTTCAATTTCAATTACGTACCGCTTCGACAGCGGGCGGACTTTCCTCTGCGACCTTTGTCGGGCCGGACGGTACGGCCGGATCATATTTCACCGCGCCCTCCGGCACCGAAGCCCTACCTGCATCCTTGACGGACGGATCAAGCGATCGTTTCTTTCAATACAATGCGACACTCACCTCTGCGCGCGGAATATCCTCGCCCGTTTTGTCCGATGTGACACTCTCATATATTGATCCCAATGCCGCGACGCCCGTCCCGGCGGGCGGAAATGCTCCAGTATTATATTCGTCGTCGGAGCCTGTCGCATCCGGAGCAACATCGACGACAAGTACAATCGTCCAAATGAGCACGTCGACCGAAGTGACGACCAGTACACCGGTAGCAACGAGTACCTCTTCAGACGTAACCACTAGCACAATTACCGTCGCCAGCACGACCACCGTCGTGGCCACGAGCACGGCCAATACGTCTGCGACGGCTTCTTCGACGCGCCCGGTGGCCAAATTGCCGACGAAAATTAGCACTACGACATTGATCAGTAAAACTAGAGAGGAAATCCCGCCTGTTGCCAAGTTGCCCGAAACTAATTTACTTGCGTCAAATTTGGAAAACGTTCCGACCGATACGCCTAAAGTTGGACCGGTGTTTGTATATGCGAGCTCTACTACGGCGACGGTATTTATAGGGAATATAGCTTATGATGCAAAAATATTTGTGGAAAATGTGATTGCCGGGGCTTCATACATTGCAGAAGACGCGGTGGCGATTGGCAAGAAAGTAGTAGAGTTATCGGACAATCCTCAGGTAGAAAAAATAACAAAACAGGTAGTGGCCCCAGCAACGATCGGCGCCTCAGCTGTCGTGCTTGCGCCATCCTTGGCGAGTGTAGCACTCCCGTTGTCCAGGTATTTATTCCTTCAGCCATTGCTATTTCTCGGTATCAGAAAAAGAAAAGGTTGGGGGAGGGTATATAATAGTTTGAATAAATTGCCGCTCGCGCTGGTGACCGTCCGGTTGATAGATGTGGAGACAGACAAGGTAGTCCAGACCAGAGTAACCGATCCCGAGGGGAATTATGGATTTTTTGTGGTGGAGCAGGGGGCGTATCGGATCGAGGTTGCAAAAAATAATTTTGTTTTCCCATCCAAATTCCTGGCGGAGGATAATGTAGATGGGAGGATGACGGACATCTATCATGGGCAGAAAATAACTCTAGGCAAGGAAGATGTTAATGTCGCCATGAACATACCGATTGATCCAGTCGAGCAGGCGAAAACTCCAGCTAGATTTATTTTTGAAAAGGATCTCCGCATCGCGCAAAATATTTTCTCCATGAGCGGCGCGTTCCTGATGTTTGTGTATTTAATGATTGCCAATGTTTGGTATATCTGGGTCTTTCTCGCTATTCATATTTCATTGTACGTCTTATTTTTGAAATTCATAACTCCGAAGCGACTAAAGGGCTGGGGAACCGTCTTCGAAGTTGGCAGTGACAATCCTTTATATAAGACAGTCGTCAGGCTGTTTACAAAAAAATATAATAAATTAATCGATTTTCATGTGACCGACAGAAAGGGGCGGTATGCGTTCCTGGTCGGACCAAGCGATTATTTCGTAACCTTCGAGAGGGAAGGATATATCGGCGGGGTTCAAAAAGAATATAACTTGACTGAAGCTAAGGAAGAAAAAGTGATTATCGGAGAGGATATTGGGTTGGCCAAATTGGCAGGGTGAGTTGGTTTTTGCCACACTGTTCAGAATGTTGTATAATACCTGCTGAAATTACCGTCATATGCTTGGAGGAATATTAGGGTTATTGTTTCTGGGAGTTCTCGTAGCTACCGGCTTCCTGCTTAGGGAGGCGTTGGTGATTTTTTTTCATTTTAAAAAGAGCTTTCGAACCATTGCCCTGGGCAGTTTGTTTGCGTTTCTCATAGTCAGCTGGCTCTCCGGCGCCGCCGTCCTATTCTGGCAGATTTCATATTTCGCGATAGCATGTATCCTCGCCGCGACGCTGGCTATTTCAGCCTTGTTATTTTTTATCGCGCGCCGCAACGCCTTCCCTGATGAGTTCGTAGAGACCAAGAAGGTTGAGCTTATGGAGTTGCCGCAGTCGAAACATTGGTTCATCATTCTGAGCTATCTCATTTTAGCCGGAGTTGGGTTTTACCTGCTGGCAATTTCTCGGACTGGCGGCGCGATCCTATCGCCCTGGCAGACTATAAATAAATATTTTATTTATGTTTTCGCCTTGGCGACCTTCGTCCTCGCGATGTCCATCGTAACCAGGATGAAGACGAATTGGCTACTCGGACTTCTCATTGTCCATTCTCTTTTACTACACAGTTATTTACCACTGACGCATGATTTGTTTTATGGCGCCGATGGCTGGCGTCATCTTGCGACCGAGAACAATTTGCTGGCCGGATCAAACTTCGCGGAGCCGACCATCAGTGATCGGTCCTCGGTTTCAAGTTTATTATCTAACGCCGGGAGAGTCGCCTATAGCCAGCTTTGGGGGACCAGTATTCTGATAGCGAAAATTTCGGGGCTTAATCTCATGACGTTGAACAAGTGGCTGATGCCGATCCTTTGGTCGTTATTTATTCCGCTGCTCCTATTTGAGATCGGTCGGAGCCTCGGCTGGAGTCGGCGTCTGTCGTTGGTATTTGTCTGGCTAAGCTTCCTGCCGTTCGCGTGGCAGGTGAGCGGAGCGTTTACTTTGCCGGTGAATCTTGGATTTATATCGTGGCTGGCGCTGGTACTTCTTATTTTCAAACGCGCGGAGAATCCCGAGTCTTCTCAGGTCTGGATCCTCGTCGCCGCCGGTATTCTGTCATTATTCAGTTATTCGCTGTTCGTTCTTTTGTTTTGGTTGTCATTTTTAATTTTTGAACTGATCAATTGGAAGGAAGATTTTTCTTGGCCGATGATTTTATTGATTACCTTGCTGGTGGCGATGGTACTGCCGCTATTTGAGTGGCAGTTCGGCTCGAGTGGCCTCTGGCCGACCGGCTCCTTGCTGGGCGGACTGAAGCAGTTCCTTGGTAATTTTACCGCCTACTATCTCGCCGCCGGTCCTCGGCCTCACGATATTTCCGTTGGAAATGTTATATTCAATCAGACGCCGGGGTATTCTTTTGTTGCGAATTATTTTACATTTTTACGCTGGTGGTTGGTAGCGTTCATGGTGGGTTTTTGGGGTTTTGTTATTGTAGGGCTCAGAGCGGCGCATCTTGGGGGATTGGGAAGTTTGCCTCGCCTCTCCGGGAATTTAAATGAAAATCCATCTCGGTCGCATCTGGGTTGGTTTCTGATTATTACCTGCGGGATTTATCTGAGTTACATTGTGACGCGTTATTGGCTCCCGGGCGAGCATCTTCTGACCAGGCGACTGGATGTGGTATTGGCGTTTTTGTTTATAACTTTGTTTACGCTCGGCCTCAGCCAGATACCATTCTCAAGGCGAACGAAACCGTTGGTAGCAGTTGGTTTTTTAATTTTGAGTATTACAGTCGCGGCCTCGTATTCGCTTGGACCTGACACCAACACCAACAGCAACGATGAATTTGCCGCGATGAAATATGTCTGGGAAATGGAGAAGGGTGAGGAGCATCATTGCGTCATCGCCGATGTGTATCCGCTCCTCGCGCTTGAGACGATATCAAATAGCGCGATCATCGGCGGAGGTTTCCCGATTAGCCATAATTTTGAACAACCTGAGCTCTCACAAATTTTTGCGGGGCATCGGGATGCCAGCATATTGGACGTAAGGAACGGGATCAATAATACCGGAGCCAGCCGTTGCTGGATTCTGGTGTCACCCGGAGCCGGGATTTCGTCTTTTATCAGTTCTTCACCGGCGGCAACTTCTACATCCTTTGGTGAGGTGAAGCTGTGGAGTTGGCATAATTAAAATTTAATTATGAATGATTGTTTGTTCTGTAAAATATCTTCTGGTGAAATTTCTTGTCATAAAGTATTTGAGGATGAATTTGTTCTCGCATTTCTCGATATCCATCCCTGCTCGAAGGGGCACACTGTGGTGATTCCGAAGCAACATGCTGTAGAAATGAAAGATATGAAACATAAAGTCTGGCTTACACTGATGAATGGTGTGAAGTTGACGGCGGAATTGGTGGATAAGAAACTTAAACCAGCCGGATTAAATATCGGTATCAACAATCGTCCAGCGGCCGGGCAGGCGGTGGGGCATGTTCATTGGCACATTATCCCGCGATATGAGAACGACGGTGGTGGCTCGATGCATTCGATCATCCGGTCGGCCAATCCGGGCGACGTCGAGAAAATTGCCAAATTGTTCCAGTAATTCTAGATTGCAGAGTGGTTGTCAGTTATTTAAACACCTTAATTCTGTTTGCCTTGCGAAGGGCTTTTTTTTCGGGTATAATTACAATTGAATAATAGATTCCTATGGAAGAAGAATTTATTCCAAAATTAGCCGTACCGGAATCCAAAGATCCGCCCGAAATTAATTTTTTTGGCGCGACGAATTTTCGTAATAAAAATCAGAAATTCGGGATCAAGATCGACGACCGTCGCCGCCATATGTACGTGGTAGGCAAGACCGGTATGGGCAAGACGACCCTGCTCGAGAATATGGTGCTGAACGACATCTACGCCGGGCATGGCGTGGGCCTCGTGGATCCGCACGGAGATTTCGCGGAGAAGATCGTCAATTATATTCCGGCGCATCGCATCAATGATGTGGTATATTTTAATCCCGGCGATTTGGATTATCCAATCGGTTTTAATATTTTGGAGACGGTTCGCCCCGAGCAGAAGCACCTCGTCACCTCCGGCCTGATGGGCGTGTTCAAGAAAATTTGGCCGGACGTCTGGAGCGCCCGTATGGAATATATTTTGAATAATACTATCCTCGCTCTGATAGATTTCCCCGGCACGACTCTGCTTGGTATCAATCGCATGCTGGCGGATGAAGATTACCGGAATAAAGTGGTCGCCAATTCCAAGGATCCGGTAGTGAAAGCTTTCTGGCAAACGGAATTTAAAAATTTCCCCGATCGATATAAGCAGGAGGCGGTCGCTCCGATTCAGAATAAGATTGGTCAATTTTTGTCGGCTTCGATCATCCGCAATATTGTCGCGCAAGTAAAATCAAAGATTAATATTCGCGAGATAATGGATGAGAAGAAAATTTTTGTGATGAATCTGTCGAAGGGACGCATCGGCGAGGATAATTCGCGACTGCTTGGCGGTATGTTGATCACGCGCCTTCAGCTCGCCGCGATGGAGCGAGTAGATATTCCCGAGAAGGATCGCAAGGATTTTTTTCTTTACGTCGATGAATTTCAAAATTTCGCGACCGAGAGCTTCGCCGGGATTCTATCCGAGGCGCGCAAGTATCGACTCGATCTCATCATGGCGCACCAATATATGGAACAACTCGACGAGAAGGTGCTCGCCGCCGTCATTGGCAACGTTGGTACGACCGTCACCTTCCGGGTCGGATCGAGCGACGCTGAGATACTTGCCAAGGAATTTATCCCGACTTTCATCGAGGAGGATTTGGTAAACTTGCCGAAGTTTCAGGTTTATCTGAAGCTGATGATCGATGGCGTGGCATCGAAGCCGTTCAGCGCGACTACGCTTGCCCCGATCAATATTACTACGGACAGTATGGAGAAGGTCGTCAGAGTTTCGCGTGAACGCTACGCTGTCCCGCGTGAAAAAATTGAGGAGAAAATTATGCGCTGGAGCGGGATGGGGCCACTCGGTGAGGAGGATTTCGAAGATGAGGATGGCGGTCTGGCCGCTCCGAAAGTTGCAGCAGCCCCACCCCTCCGGCCTCTAGCGCAGCCGGTCCGTACTTCTACTCAGCCACCGATCAGTCGGCCAATAGTTTCTGCCACTAAGCCGCCACAATCGAAGCCTCTTCAAAATAATAAACCCTTTTCTGGCAAGCCTCGCTTCGAAGCCAAATTACCTGATAAACCAAAGCCAAAATTTCAGGGTGTTGAGGGTCAGCCGCAACCACCCCGGACAGCTCCTATGACCAGGCGGGAATTTTCTCCGCCGGTGAAGCCCTCTCCACCTCCTTCTCCCACGCCGGCACCTCAGCCTCCGACGCCTTTGCCACCCCAGCCGCCGAAGACAATCGCGCCCGGGCAGGTTGTAGGGGTTGACAAGAGTTAGTTTTTCTGGTATACTTTTTCTCATATGGGTAACAGTAAAAACGTTCCCAAAATACGTTTGACGCCGTAATAGGCGGGGCGGACCTCGGAAAAACGAGGGGTCGATTTAATCAGTAGTCTCAAAAAACATTTTGGGAACAAACAGAACACAAAACTATGGCTTTCGGAACCGACAGACAAATGTATGATGTGAATCTGACTTGCGCCAAATGCGGGTCACACATCTCACAGTTGCCTTTCCAACCTTCAGGCGACAGACCAGTGTACTGCAGCGACTGCAATCGCGCTTTCCGCCAATCACGCGGACCAAGCACCGGTGGCAGTATGCGCAGCGCGTCAGGTCCTCGTCAGATGTACGACGTAAACCTTTCGTGTGCTAGCTGTGGGACAGGCATCACTCAGTTGCCTTTCCAACCGTCTGGCGACAAACCAGTTTACTGCCGATCCTGCTTGCAGGCTCGCAGAAACGGTTAAAGAATAAAATCTTTCAGAATCCCTCATCAGAAATGGTGGGGGATTTTTTTGTCTCCTCCCCCTCACCAAGGGGGAGTTAGAGGGGGTTTGCCTTCCTGTGGGCACGCGTGACGGTTCGAACGTGGCGATTCGAAAGTTCGAGTCTTAGAGGACGGCAAACCCCTCCTCGCCTCCCCTTGGAAAGGGGAGGGGGCCAAATGGCCATCCATTGACAAACTCGCCGGGGGGGGTAGAATGGACGCGAATGATCGGATTGGCCGGTCTTCAAACAAGGAGTAGCACATGTCGAAGGATGTGAAAGTGGGACAGCAGGTAACAATCACGAATCGCCTTTCTGGTTCACAGAAAAGTGCCACGGTTGTTGAGGTGATTCCGTATAAGGACATCAGCGGTGCGAGTCAGTCTCGAGTCGTAACGAGGGACGTCGCGGGCGGCCCCAACATTACCGATACCGCGAACAAGCACATGAGCATTGACGACGACTAGCCTGCCCTGGTAGGAAACGGCCGCTCAGATTTCATCGAGCGGCCTTCTTTATTTCGCATCAGTTTCCTTCCTCCTATTAGGGGGAAGGCGAGGATGGGGGTATTTGACGGGTGTACAGAGTTCGTTGGATACCCCGCCCACTGTCCCTCCCCTAAAAGGGGCGGGAGTTTGGTGAACGGCTATATTTTGACATAGACTCAAAAAAATGGTATATAGATTACGGAGGCAACAATGAAAAAGAAGAAAAATGACGAAGCGATCGAGATGGTTGAGTTAAGGAAAATTTACAAACAAGCCTGGAAGGAGGGGATTTTCCTGAAGGAGTTTCAGGCTCAAGTTGGATTTCTGGCAGCTGCTGGTAGTATTAAGCAGCTGAGGAAGGTTGGGAAGTTGCTTGGGTTGAGAAATGTCTTCAAAACTCTCAACACTTTAGGTCTTGGTGAATGCGTTTCCGCAGGTACTGTGCCAGGCACCGGGTCGACTCGGACAGAGGCATGTCTGAACGCTATTGCTGGACTTAAGAGGCACATAGCCTCCAAGAGATAAAGCTTCTCCGCATCAATGCCTCGACTGATTATAGTCGGGGCATGTCTTTAAGAAAATGTTTTAATGTGAAGAAAAATAAAAAAAAAAAGTACTCATCGCCCTCTCCGGCGGGGTTGATTCCTCAGTCGCCGCCGCGCTTTTGGTTGCGTCTGGAAAGTATGATGTTACGGCCGCCTTCATGATAAATTATGACGAAAAAAATCCGAACGGAGCGAGTTGCTATTTGCATGATTATCGTGATGCGGTCAGGGTGGCCGCTAAGCTAGGCATTCCAATTCTTAAACTCGATTTCAAAAAGGAATATTCGGAAAAGGTACTCTCATATATGTACGCGGAATACGAGAAGGGGAGAACGCCGAATCCGGACGTGATGTGCAATTCGTTCATAAAATTTGGGAGCTGGATGGATAAGGCGAGGGAAATGGGGTTTGATTATTTGGCGACCGGACACTATGCCCGCCTTGGGCGGGAAATCCCAATGACCAAATCCCAAGTTCCAAATAAATTACAAATATCAAAAATTAAACTAAAACAGTCAAAAGATGGGAATAAAGACCAAACCTATTTTCTGCATCAGCTGAATCAGAAACAGCTTTCCCACACATTGTTCCCGATTGGCGGATATACCAAACCCGAAGTTCGGAAGCTGGCAAAAAAATTCGATTTGCAGACCGCGGACAAGGAGGAAAGCATGGGTATTTGTTTTATCGGTGAGGTGCCGATGAAGGAGTTCCTACAGAAGCGGATCGCTCCGAGGCCGGGGAATATTTTATTTGACGGTGAAATTATCGGCACTCACGAGGGTTTGGCTTTTTATACAATTGGTGAGCGAATTGGTGTGGCCAGACCTCTCCCTGCCCTCTCCTCTGCGGAGGCGAGGGTCGATTCTTTCTCGCCTCCGCAGAGGAGAGAACGAGAAGAGAGGTCTCACGTCGACACTCGTCCGTATTTCATAGTTGCCAAAAATCAAAAAACCAACGAGTTGATTGTTGGTTTTGAAGATGATCCGTTGCTCTACAAAAAAGAGTCAGCAATAGAAAATGTCAATTGGATTTCTGGACAGGAACCAAAATTTCCACTAAAATGTGAAGTGCGTCTCCGTCACCGCCAACCAATGCAGGTCTGTAAAGTCAAAAGTCTAAAGTCGAAAGTCATTGTGTCGTTTGAAAAGCCGCAACGCGCCGTCACCCCAGGTCAATTCGCCGTATTTTACAAAAAGGGGGAATGTTTGGGCGGGGGAGCTATAAAATAGGGGCTTCGCCACATATTTTCGTCGCACGCTCGGAAATAAATAAATTTATTTCGCTCGCTTAGCTAGAAAATAATTTTATGCTAACTTCAGCAGAACTACGTCAAAAATATCTTGACTTTTTCAGGTCAAAAGGCCACACCGTGATACCCTCGGCTTCGGTTATCCCAGAGAATGATCCGACAGTTCTCTTCACGACCGCTGGTATGCATCCGCTCGTGCCATATCTCCTCGGCGAGAAGCATCCGGGTGGTAAACGTCTCGCCAGCGTGCAGAAATGCATACGCACTCAGGATATCGACGAGGTGGGCGACAATAGACATGATACATTTTTCGAAATGATGGGGAATTGGTCGCTTGGGGATTATTTTAAAGAAGATGCTATCAAATGGAGCTGGGAATTTCTGACTTCGCCTGAATATTTGAATTTAGATAAAAACAAATTAGCGGTTTCGGTTTTTGCGGGCGAAACTGAGACTGGAATCCCACGCGATGAGGAGGCGGTGGGAATCTGGAAATCGCTTGGTATGCCGGAGGAACGTATCGCCTATTTGCCGCGCAAAAATAATTGGTGGGGCCCGGCCGGCCAGGTTGGTCCGTGCGGGCCTGATACGGAGATGTTTTATTGGGCGGGTGAAAGCAAACTTCCGCCAAAAGGCAGTAATCCAGGAAATGACGAAGATAACTGGCTCGAGATCTGGAACGATGTGTTCATGCAATACAATAAGGTGAAGAATCTGGAATCGTATAGCTATCAACCGTTATCACAGAAGAATGTGGATACGGGGATGGGGCTTGAGCGAACGCTCATGGTGCTGAACGGTTTCGCCGATGTTTTTCAGATTGATACTTTTTGGCCATTGATTCAGACAATTCAAGATCTCTCTGGACATGAATATATCGAGGGCGCAAACGTAACCCGTTCGATGCGTATTATCGCGGATCATATTCGCACTGCGACAATGATAATGGGTGATGATCGTGGTATTGGCCCATCGAACACCGATCAGGGCTATCTGGTTCGCCGGTTGATTCGTCGCGCGGTTCGTTATGGTCGCCAAATAGGAATCAAAGATAATTTTGCCGGTGAGGTGGCCAAGAAGGTAATTTTAATATTTACAGAGGTTTATCCGGAATTAAAAAAGAACGAGGAGTTTGTTTTGACTGAGATCGAAGGTGAAGAAAGTAAATTTCGAAATACCATCGAGCAGGGACTTAAGGAATTTGAGAAGTTGGTCGCTGGTTTTCGTATGGCATTTGAGAAAACCGGTATGGCTATCAAAGAAATTTCCGGCAAGCATGCTTTCAAACTCTATGATACTTATGGTTTTCCGCTTGAGATGACGCAGGAGTTGGCGCTAGAGAATTCACTTCAGGTTGATTCGGCTGGATTTGAGGAAGAGTTCCGAAAACATCAGGAGAAATCGCGCGCCGGCGCTGAGCAGAAATTTGCCGGCGGACTGGCTGATCACGGTGAGATGTCGACGAAATATCATACTGCTACTCACTTATTGCATGCCGCCTTGCAAAAAGTTTTGGGCGCTCACGCTACCCAGAAGGGGAGTAATATCACTTCTGAACGAATGCGGTTTGATTTTAGTCATCCGCAGAAAATTACTTCAGAAGAAATTGCGAAGGTGCAGGACTTGGTAAACGCCGCGATTAAAAATGATTATCCGGTTTCGTTTGAGGAAATGAGTTTCGCGGACGCGAAGGCCAGGGGCGCGATCGGACTTTTCGAAGATAAATATCAGGACAAGGTAAAGGTGTATACGGTCGGGGACGCTAAGCGCCCGGCCGAGGCTGACCCAACCTCTTCCACATTCAGCCGGGAGGTTTGCGGCGGGCCACATGTGGAGCATACCGGTACGCTCGGTAAATTTAAAATAACCAAGGAAGAAGCGGTTGGCGCCGGCGTCCGACGTATCAAAGCTATCCTTGAATAATTATGATTAAAAATATAATTATCCGGCTTTGGTCAATGCGCAAAGAATTCGCTAAGTATTTTATTATTGGCATTAGCGCTTTTATTACTGACGTTGGTAGTTTGTTTTTTTTGAAGGAATATCTAGGTTTGTCGCCGACGATCGCTATCGTTATCAACCAGCCCGTGATTGTGCTTGGAGTTTTTCTTCTGAACAAACACTGGTCATTCCGGGCGGGCGGAGTGACTCACCAGCAAATGAGTAGATTTGTATTTTTGGCAATATTTAACTATCTTTTCTCGGTAGCCTGGATCTATGTATTTCATGACAAACTTGGTGTATACTATCTCTATGCGCGGACGCTGAATATTGCTCTATCGGTTGCCTGGAATTTCCTATTATATAAGTACTGGGTGTACCGGATTGAGAAATCCCAAGCTCCAATACCCAATGTCCAATCAGGCTCTTGACATAATTAATTCATTGGGCTATAATGTGCCCAGTTAAGTTAAATACTTAAATGGCTAAGAACGACATCATCGAACTTGACGGCACGGTCGAAGACCTGTTGCCGGCCGCCACCTTCCGGGTAACCCTGGAAAGCGGACAGAGCATAATCGCTCATTTGGCAGGCAAGATGCGTTTGAACAAAATTCGGCTGTCGATTGGGGACAGAGTGAAGGTAGAGATGACTCCATACGATCTGACCAAAGGTAGAGTTACCTTGCGATATTAAAAAATCAAATATAAAAAAGTATCAGCCAGTGCGGTGGAGCTCGATGAAAGATTGAGCGACGATATCGCGGCAGTGGTTGATAT
>ERZ1292630.467-Hain-H41-02um-R3-467-length-42811-cov-7_pt3 | contig 14464 bp, 4 predicted proteins | sample MGYA00564408_ERZ1292630 | MGnify/ENA primary metagenome ERZ1292630 (study PRJEB36523, sample SAMEA6512641) | groundwater metagenome | collected 2019-01-08 | study: AquaDiva: Metagenomics assemblies of 32 groundwater samples | reverse complement strand
GACGACCTCGATCGCGTGCGCCTCGAACGAGGTCGAGACGAGTTCGCGATCGTCGAGCATCAGCCGCACGACGAACTGCTGTTCGGCGGCTTCCTCGCGATCACAGGCGTTGGTCACGATCGTGTCGCGGATCGGCTGCTCGTGGAACGCGGGGGCGTGGTGCTGCAGCTCCTCGAACAAGGCCCCCAGTTGCACCGGAAGAACGCGCGGAAGTTGAAGCCTTGTTCAACACCCGACACAAGCAGACGGGAATTTCTTTTGAACAATACGACAAAATTGCCGTGGATCTTGTCCCTCGAGACATTCCACCGGCGACGACGTTCGATGACTTTGAAATGGATCGCCGCTTACACATGAACATCGAGAAAAGTGGCTACACCAATCCGACTCCCGTTCAACGTTACGGTGTCCCAGTTTGCGTCAAAGGTAACGATTTGATGGCCTGCGCACAAACGGGCTCTGGCAAAACGGCCGCTTTTCTCATACCAGTCATCAACCACATTTTGAAGACTGGTGTTTCGATTCCACTTCGACGAACAGCTCAGCCAATCGCGATTGTGATGGCTCCAACCCGTGAATTGGCGGCTCAAATTTTCGATGAGGCACGAAAACTGTGTTTCGACACCGATCTTCGCGCTGCTGTCGTTTATGGCGGCGTGGATCACCGTGATCAAAGCGTGCACATGGAGCACGGTTGTGACATCTTGGTGGCGACCCCTGGCCGGCTGAAGGACTTGTACGATCGCAACCGGGTGAGTTTCGACCGAGTGAAATTTTTGATCTTGGATGAGGCCGATCGCATGCTTGACCTTGGATTCGAAGAACAAATCGAATACCTCGTGGCGGGGCATGACAGCAATATGCCTCAACCGGCAGACGGACGAATCACAATGCTGTACAGTGCGACATTTCCAAAGTCGATTCAATCTCTTGCGAAACGGTACATGAATCCGGAGCACTATTTTCTCAAGGTTGGCCGCGTGGGATCGACGACGAAGAACATCACGCAGCGCGTCATGTGGGTCGAGGAGTCCGAAAAGAAAGAACAACTCATGAATTTGCTCTGCATGCAAGCCATGACAGATCTTGTGCTGGTTTTCGTTGAAACCAAGCGCGCTGCCGATGAGATATACGAATATCTGACCGAAGAGGAAATTCCATGCAACAGCATCCACGGTGGCCGCGCACAGTGGGAGCGGGAGGAAGCACTGGCACAGTTCAAAAACGGTCAAAACCCAGTGCTGGTGGCAACCGATGTGGCGAGCCGTGGTCTGGATATTCCCAATGTGACCCATGTCATCCAGTTCGATCTCCCAAGCATGATGGATGACTACACCCACCGCATTGGACGCACCGGCCGTGCTGGTAATGTTGGAACGGCAACTTCCTTCTTCAACGACAACAATCGACAAGTTGCAGCCGGATTGCTGACATACATGAAGGAACACGAACAAGAGATTCCCGAGTGGCTTGAGCCGTTGGCGTTGGATTCGTTATCGGGAGGTCGCGGAAGACGCCCAACTCGGGGTCGTGGGCGCGATCCTGTCGGTTCCGCCAGAGGTGGCCGCGGTTCCGCCGCTCCTGCGAAACCGAAAAAAGAGCTGAAACAATTGGACGATGGTGGGTTCTAGGCTTGAGGGATGGGATGAACCTTTGACTTAACCTGTGCACGTAACTTGTCCTCTTCTCTCATTCTTCTCTCATTCTTCCCTCACGCTGAAATAAAAACAAACCAAAAAACTGCATTGGCAACCGCGCACGACTCCGTCGCCAAGTGAAAGACCATCTGGACGAGAGAAAAAGGCCGATTGTTTTCAACAGGGGGGAACGAAAGAAGGGTGGGCAATGATTCGGTCCTTTTTAGCATTGCGGTTAGCGGCTGCCCGTGCTCAACCAAACGATCGTACGAACGGAAAGCCACCGTCGTACTCCTTTCCGCGGTCACCGTACGCAGTTCTCGGATTGCCCACGGCCGCCACAGATGCGGAAGTCAAAGCGAAGTTTCGTCTTCTCGCACAAACGTTGCACCCGGATATGCCAACGGGAAACGCGCGAAAGTTCCAGGAAGTGAACGCAGCATACAACATTATCAAGGCTCAACGAGTCAAAGGCGTGAGGGGAAATGAGGCTGATACGAACGCCGATGAGGCATCCACACCCGAGGCGACATGTTCGAAACAACCCCAGAAGGTTCGATCTCGATGGGAACTGCTTTGGGACATGTGCCTTCCCGAATTCGCCGTGGCGCTCGCCATGTACTGTACATCGATGGCAATCGCGATTCACAGGCTCGTCGAACAAAAAAAGGCCGAAAAAGTAGTAGACCTGCAGTTTCGCGCTGCGTATCAGTCACCTAATATGCGCAGCGCCTTCTTCGACAAAGATCAACTCATACCCGAACCGAGTGTGGATTACAAGGATCGCGCGGCACGGTTGCAGCAACAAAGCCAGCGTGCCGAGCGACTGGCACAAACGAAGCTGTCCGACTTGAATGAATTTCTGTTGATTTTTGACACGGATCATGTGGCAGAGCGTCGTGTAGAAACATCCAAGATTCCTGCAGACTTCGTCTTGTGGAATGACATTGCGGAACGATGCCCCATTGCGTTGTCGTTTGACAGCCGAACATCGATCGGGGCTTACGACCAGGCGTCGACGGAGCTTATTCACCGGATCAACAATACGAACTGGAAGTACGTCGACATGGGCTATGCCACGGCGTTGATGGCGGAAGGGGTCAGAAGGGTACCCAGACACTCACCGGCAGAACACGCCGCGACTGTGTTCGAATATCGTGACCCCCGGGACAGATTTCCCAAGTGTGCGGCTATCTTGGTGAACCTTCGATTCACGGAAGATATCATTGAGTCCCTCGACCACCGGGCAGACGTTTACGCATCGGCCGCGAAGCGATTTGGATCCAACTCCAAGCAATACAGCCCGCAGCTTTCCAACGCCCCCACCGTTCGCAATAGCAGCGACAACCTTGCGGTGGTGGATCAAGAAGTATTCCTGAGAGATGTGAAGGAGAAGCAACGGAAGCAGGAGTCCGTGAATGGCCGGCCGCTATCCTTCGTCCCCGCCCTCAAAGACGGCATGGTGCAGCGTGTGGTCATTTCCGGCGATGATGAGATGCAGCCGAGGGAGCTGCTCGCTCGCTTGCAAGCTAAACCTAGCGATGCGGCGTATGTGACCGGGGGATTATTTCCCGTGCGGTCCGTCGCAACTCCTCGCCAGGATTCAGCTGAAAAAGTGTTAAACAGAATTTCCACTTTCTGACCACATGGTTATTTCCATCATACCCTCCATTTCCTGGCAAACGATTTTACCGCGAATGCATTTGTTTTCCTCCCATTCACCTTTCTCCTGAGGCCGTAATCCAATTCACGAGGCGTGGATGTCTTCGTGTCGTGCCGGATCCAGTCGTTCGTCGTTAACGAGCTCCCCAATCGCTCATTTTGCAGGCGGGAGTCATGGAGCCGTCACCACGTTGCTGAACTCAGCCTTGTCACGGTCATCCTCCGATTCGTTCGCAGCATGCCCGGACGAGCAAGAGCCGGCAGCATGCTTGTCACTGGCCAGCGCCATCGATACGGGAGGGGTTGATGATGGAGGTTTTCATTTGAAGGGACTGCGAACTTACTACTCAGACCGAGTCACCATGAGTCGAGATGCCGGTGCCGTCGATCCGGGCGCATGGCTTGATGATCAAACCGGGCAGAGGTCCCGAGAAGTGTTGGTCCATGGACATATCAACACGAATACGTGCTGGGACGCAGTGTGCCTTGCCCCGCGCCAACCTGCGGCGGTATCGTGTGCACCCTCTTCCCTGCCGCAAAACGGATTTCGTCGTTCGTCTCTCAGCGGAAGGCCATCCGCGACGACAAACAACCAGTCGAATAATGCATCTGGATCCACGACACCAACACATTCCATCACCCCACGTCGACTGCCTTCGTCGACCTCACCTTCTCTCGCACTTCTGCCTTTCAACAGTGGAGCCGACAGTCCTGGGGAACAGCCACGCTGCCCTCCTCTGGGAACAGCGCCCTTGACGCGCCGTCGCAGCTTGTCCTGCCGAAACTCCTCCCGGGGGGAATCACCTCTGTCCGCACCCGCTGCCGGGTTCGATGACGCCGTGCCGTCAGCGCTCGACACGATGCTGATGTCCGCCGCTCACCCGCCCTCCGGAGCGTTCGACGTGGCCCAACCAGCGTCTCCCGGCGCCACTTGGCGCTCCAAGACTCCCGCGCCACGACGAAAAACTGACGCCGCTTCCTACGCGCGTGTGTACAGAACGATGGTCCACGGGCTGCAACGCCAGAACCAAACCCAGTTTGGCAGCCCGCATCTTTCTGCCGCGGCAGCTGACGACGATGACGATGGTAGCCGTGATTGACGACAGCCGATTTACCCAGTTTGAGTTTCTTTTCCCCCTCCCCCCCCTCTGCAATCCTACCTCGCGACCGTCACGCTGTGCCGATGAGTCAAACTCACACACCGCGCGCGCTCGTTGAGTCGCGTTCGTTGAGCCATTGCTTGACCACAATGAAAGTGTTTAGACGCCGGTTTTCCCCCCCGGTTATTTTGGATCGCGGACCGGTTCGTTCCACGCGTAGCCTATGTTTTCTTTGCTTTGCCAATCGGCGTTGCAAGGCGCCTTCGAACACTTGACGCGCCACCTGATCAAACGGTGCACGTTGGCATCATCGGCAAGAGGTGGCACCACGGCAGACATCGGCTCGCTCCGCCTGACGTTTCCCAGCTGTCCCATCGCTCTCGATCACCTGGAACTTGACGAGGATGGAATCAACAAAACGTATCTGGCGCCATCGAACGCGCCCATTCGGCTCGTTTCGTGCGTGGTTGAAAAGGTGCGTGGCGTTGTCGCGATTTTCCCTCCAGCGGAGGGCTACATTGAGTGTCTCGATGTGCGGATTGTGATCACCATGTGGCCCAGTATCCTGGAAAGCCACGCACCCAGTGAGCAACTCAACCAGTCGAACGCGCACAAGCAAGCAACGTCAGAGGCAGGCACTGGGGAAACATCATCGCCGATGGACACCCTGATGAAATGGGCAGCACACAAGAACAAGGTGTTCTTGAAAAACGTGCGCGTGTCGATTGTCATGCCCGCGATGAACCTATCGCCTGTAGTGGCGCCGACCTACAGCGTGTCCGAGTTACTCGCGCGACCGCCAGCGGGGTCGATGGAAGCCTGTCTCTTTTTGCCTTTCGCGGCGTTGGAGGATTTGACTGATTTCACCACCTCAAACGACGGCAGTTTCGTGAAGAAAATGTATATTCATTCTTTGCAGGTCTCCATGAAACCGTTTCACGGGTACGGGTCGGAAGACGCAGGCGTCGCGTATTCCCGCAGCCTTCACGGACGCCGGTTCTACGCCGACGCCGACATCGTGCTACAGACAAGGTCGCTACCTCAGTGGCTCTCGTCTCTCACACTGGCGGACGCGGAATCGAGCGAGCAACGCCCCCGTACCGAGACAGACCATGCCAGCGATGAGGGCGCGACCGGTCGTGATCAGCCGCCCAGCATGCCCCACGCCATGTCCCAACACGCGGTCACGGTGTCCATTCGCTACATCGCAACGGAACCCAACGCGACCATACTGAACGTCGAGGGTCAGATTCCGCGTGTGCAAGTCATGTGCCCGGTGGCGTTACTACATCGTGTGAGCAAGTTGTCGGAAGCCATGAGTGGGAGCGGCGCACGGTTCGACGACCGTTCCAACCAGGAAAGCCACCTGTCGGAATCAAACACGAGTGCGAGTGGCGGTATTTTCAGGCTGCATATCGGCGTTTTGCAAGCATGCCTCGTTCCCGGAGCCATGTCATCCGCCCAGCGCTTGAGGTGGTGGTCGAACTTCAACGAGGCGCCATCTCGCCAACATGAGCGTAAGTCGAATGCGCCTTCCACGCCAGGGCACATGTATAGGTTGCTGGTGAACAACTTGAAATGCCAGGTTTTTACCGGGCATTGCGTTTACGGCACCGTGGCTGCCCGGACGACTGGCAGTTTCTCGTTCCAGCACGAAGGATCGCCGCTTCCACAACCTATGCAAGTCGTTCGAGAAGCGTTCCGAGGTTACAGCGTCATGGCGACAGCGTCCGCAACGCTCATCGTTGTCGAGGAGGACCAATCTCACTTTTTGAAGGAGCTGTGCCCACTGCTGCGCCTGCAGGCTGCAGATGCGGGAAGCGTGGGATCGACCGCTCAGCCACATCAATGCTTGCGAGTGCTGTTGCGCCGTACGAATGTCGCGACTGTCAAGGACTTAACGCACCGTGGATGGGCACTGACCGTGGGGAAGGGTTCGGTCACGTCGCACGAATCAAGGGATGAACCGACATCGAGAGAGCCTCCGCGCATGGTTTGGGATAGTGCCGACATGACTCACATTTGCATTGACGTCCCAGGTTCACTGGAACTGACTCTCGATGTGGACGCAATCAAGCGTGCCACCTGCGCGATGGCAAATTCTGTCGCCACACCACTCGGTGAATCCGATCTTCAATCGAACGCCGCGGTTCCCGGGGCAACCACGTCGCCCTTCACGCTGAGGAAAAAGAGGACTCTTGCACAGCAAGGCGTCTCCTTTGCATCCGTTGCCAGTTATCAGAGTGTGGCAACCGCAGAGAGCCCGGAGTCCTCTGCGGACGAAGAGGATGGAGGTGGCTTCGGCACACCTCGATCTCGGAGTGAGGACTCCACGGGCGCCAGCCCAGCAGTCCAGTCCTCAACGGTGGGTGGCGATGACCAGAACCTCGCAGGCCCTCCAAGCCCTGAGCGGAACCCCGATGGCATCGCTTCGTGGATGGTCCGCGATGACAAAGAGTCTCGGATGCGAACTCACAGCTTCGCGGCTCATTCAATGCTCCAAGTTGAAATCCGTGTTCCACATTTGCGCTTCGTGAGCGAAATTCCTGTCTCTCACAGGCCAGCAGGAGACATCTATGGACCCGCCACCGTCCGAATGATCCAGCACCTGAGGGAACGTGCTTACTTTCTTTCGCGCACCACTGACCACCGTCCACCATCGCCGGATAACGACGAAAGCCCAGCAGCCGACGACAGGCTTCTCATGCTACCTAGGTCACTCGTCTTTGACGTTCGAGGATTGGTCCTCTATGTTGCCCCCGACCAGTCTCCGTTGGTTCGGCTGCCTTTAGCCGCGACGATCGCACAAGGCCACCGAGCAGCCGCACCCCCTGCAGCACCATCGTCACCCTCGTGTACTGCGGGGAGAGACACGGCAGTTGAAGTCACCCTGTCATCGGCGTTACTGTCCGTATGGCGTCGAGATGACGCTTCGATACTTGTCCCACTGGTGCGAATCGACAGTGGAAGCGGCCTCGACGAACTCGACGCCGCAGGAGGCGTGCTACGCACGCAATCCAGTACGGCAGCAGCCTTCCCCCACAAGAGCGAGCCACGTCATTGGGCGATGTGCATCACAGTGACGATCCCGTCAGTGCATCGTGACTCTCCAACTCCACGGGATCGATTCACGGGTAAAACTTTGACGCAAGTTGCCGAGATTGTACAATCGGCAACGTCAACGTATGGTGTGGAAGGATCCTCGAGCGCGACGACGCGCCACAGTTTACTTCGCCGTGCCGACACCGCCGTGGATGTCGACATCCGACAAGCCAGTATTTCGGCGCTACGGCAAGATGATTTTCTCTACCTGATTTTCGCAGTGTTGGAGCTGAGCGAAATGGCTCCCGCGGCACCAGCCGTGCCAGCATCGACCAATGAAGCCGATGCCCTCACCGATTTACTCAATCCCGACGGTAGAGAAACGTTTGTGAAGACCACCGCCATCCAAGTTCACATTCGACAAGCACACGCATCACTCCGCGCCCCTCGCCTCAGTGCCGCGGGGTTCCCGATTGGCGAGGTGCTGTGGTCGTTGCTTGACCCAGGCGACCGGGATGCCGTTGATGAGTTTCTCGCTCGGCATGAGTACGTGCTCCGTGTGAACAACGCCAGCGTCTTCGTCGTCAATGGCGATGTCGCGGGTGCAGGCACCGCCATGTCGCTGCAGTGCGGATTGCATTCGTTTGTGCTAGGCGAGCACTTGCCTAGCAACCCGCCGCAAGATACCTCGGTCTTCGCAAGCAGTCACGCCTCCAGCGGGCCGAACTGGGGCGATACCACCGTCTTGTTGCACAGCTACACGAGGGTGCACTGCCGCGCATTCGACAAAGACGCAGCGGCGCGGCGTCCTGACGTTGTGCGCGTGTCATTAACACGCCTTGTGGACAGGGTGACCTTACTTGATACCATGCAGATTTCGGCCGATATTGAAAGGGTAGCCTTGGTGCATGCCGCGTGCCACAGTGGCGACCTCTGGGTACAAGTGCTGATGTCCTTCTTCACCGCGGACGCCCCTCCCGTCAGTGCGGATATCATTTCAATCCGTGAGCAAGCTGCGCAGCGGCGTCTGAAAAAGACGGCCATGGAGACCAAAGACGACCGATATGACAAGAACCCGATTCATCGTTCGGACGACGCCGATGATGGCGACAATGGGGAAGCCATTTTTTATCCTTATGCAACCGAAACTTCCTTCAGTGTATCGCTGAAGGACCTTTGCGTCGTCTACACCCCATGGGGTAGCGAAAACCTCTGCCTGGTCGGCTTTCTACCCGCGGTTGCATTGCACACGGACCAACCGATTCGCGGTGGCAGCTCGACAACGTCGTTGACGATCACCATTCCGAACGACGTCTCATTGCTCATGAACAACAGGTTTATTGGCGGAGACCGCCTCCTCGAATTCGACATCGATGAGAGGCTTGAGGACCTCATCACCCCTGAAGACGGCCGAGCGCATCTCGCGAGCCGAATGAGCGGGAACGGGGATGCATCGGCGGCGGCGGCGGCTGAATCGAACGAGAAAATGGCGCCGACTGGAGGCCTAGGTGAACGCTCTGGGAGCCACGGTTTCTCTGAATCGAACTTGCCGAATTTGTCCGCATCGCCTGGTTCAAGTGGATCGTCATCCGCTTCGGCTCGCGCGCCTAAAGGTGGACGAAAAAGTGGGACTCGAACGGGCAGTGTGACATTCGGATTGTCGAGGCGTGGATTTGTGGAAGACCTGAAGAGCATGGGATTCGTGCTGCTCGTCACGTTGGGCCCGCATGCACCTACTTTCTCGACCTCGCAAGCGGCCCCGGCAACCGCGAGGGGGGGCGCTCACCGCACTGCCCACATCCCCAAACCATCCATGAAAGCCGGGACCGTGAATGTGCAAATCGACACGGTGAAGGATAAACGCATGTTCGTTTCGGTGACCGGTTTCAAAGTGGACGTCGCAGTCGCGGCCGATAGCATGGCGCTGCTCGTCGATGTGTTTCAGAGGCAGATTAGTCAAGCCGATGCCATTCACTACTTGCCGCTTCCAGAACAGCTTGTCGCGGCTTCGGGGCTTCTGAACGTGCACGTTCCTTTCGCCACGATCATAGAGGGAACGACCATCCGCGACGACGACGACGAGAATCCAGAACTCACTGATCACCATGAAGCAACGTTGCCCGAGGTCAAGACAGAAGGCGTTCCGGGCTTCGTTGTTGTGAGATTTACACCAGCACCCACCGGCGACGGCTCCAGGACCGCCTACCGACAAACCATCGAGTCTGTACTCGCCAGAGGCATGTATCACGGGTCCCGCGCGGTGACCGCGGCCAGTCCCGATTTGCTCTTGTCATCAGTCGCGCAGCCGCTATCTATTGACGTGTCACGTATCGACGACGATTACGTAGTGGATTTCAGCGCCGAACCCATCGTGGGTTGGTACGCGCCTGAGTCGCTCATCTGGCCATCTGGCACCAAGGATGCGGACTCCATCGCTGCGTTTTCGTGGATTGATCCGGCGCTTAGCCACCGAAACGATGATCCTGGCCGGCCTCGACCGAGGAAGTGGCGCGCTTCATTTCTGGAACAGCGGCAGTGCGATGCGAATGGAATCACAGCGACGGCGATGCATTTCGTGCTCCAGCGGCACAAGAGGAGCTCCGCGGCCGAAGGCAGCGACGGAAGGCCACTGCTGCCGAGCCAGTATCGACAATTGCAGCCCCGCCAACGGGCCGCGTTAACTTCAGGCTTGCCGATCGACTTTGAATTGAGACTGAACGAAGTGAGCGTTTTTGTTGAATTGCACAGCGGCGTTGACTTTGGCTCTCGACTTCCCCACCCAGGGTCATTCGGCGGTGGTCTATCGGGTGTGTCTACCCCAACCGCGGCCACGGTGGACGGTTTTGACGCCCTGGGTGAGTACGTTGACCTTCTCTACTCCATTGACGGGTCTCAAATCTTACGGCAGCGACGGCTCAACAACGACCATGTGACAGTGCAGCTCACGGGCCTTTCGCTGCAGTACGACGTTTTCCAGATGAATATCGAACGCCAATTTGCGGTCGCGGTTGCGTTAAGGGACATCGCCATGGAGGACCACCTCGCGATAGAATCCAGCCAAGTGCTGCGAATGCTGTCCATGCAACGCGACCTCAAACACCGCTTCTTGCCGGCGTTCACGATGGAAGTCATTGGCAGTCACGCATCACGAGCAGCTGCGGGACCATCGACGACCGCGACGACGGATATTCAAGCGGCGGTGCGACTGCTGCCTTTGCGGCTCATGGTAAGCGCCGCTGCGGTGGACCTTGTCCATCAGCTTGTCACACCGACGATGACAGTTCTCAGTCGTCGTAGCGACGTGGAGATTGAAAACGAGCGCCGCACCAATGGTGCAGGGATGCCTTCCCGGCATCCGGGCTCCCCGCACAACCGGGGCGAAGACGACGACGTCGTCGTTGTCGATGCCGACGAAGACGTCACCGAGGAGGAGGACGACGAAGACGGCGGCACCTCGACATCATCTCAAGTGCCATCTGTTTTCATTAACAGGCTTGTTATTCATCCGACGGAAATTTTGCTATCATACTTTCCCAGGACGAAAAATTTGCGTCCTTGGATGGATCTCGCTCTCTCTTCCATGTCGGCAGCACGACGCTCTCCATCACCGCACGACCACCGTCGCGAAGACGCGTACGCCGCTCATGTTTGGCCGCTCGCCGATCTCGTCCCTGCCATTGAAAACTCCCTTCTCATCGTCGATGGAATGCGCATTCAAAACGCGACATTGGATGAGTTGCCGTCTCGCATCATGGAGCAGTGGAAAGGGCTTTCCGCATCGCGGTTGCTGTTGTTGCTCGGTGGCATTCAGATGGTACATCCGGCCGCCGAAGTAGCAAAGGAGGCTCACCAGTTTTCGCTCGTGCCGGTTGATGCGTTGCGCCGCAACAAGTCCTTGATGAAGGCTGTCATGATTGGACTACGGACATTTTCATCTGGAGTCGTCGCCGAGGCTTTGAAGACGGCGGCGTCGGTGACTCACGCCGCGCACGTAGGCACGCACGCATCGGCTGGCCAGATGCAACCCGGGCCGCACGCGGAACAAAAGTACTGGGCGGATCAACCTTCGGGCATCGGCCAGGGCGTGAAAAGGGGCGCCTCGGCAATAACGACAGGCACGGTTGGATTCTGGAACGCGATTCAGGTCACAGCCGCGGAGCAGGGTGTGAGCGGCGTGCTGTTTACGTTGCCGACCACACTCGCGATTCCCGTGGACGCGGTCTTTCGTGGATTGACCGACGTGTTGCTCGGGGCTCGAAATGCCATTGCGCCTCGGCATCGAGCGGACGATCGGGGGTACTTCAAAACCCCTCCAGCGGCGGCAAAGTAATCCACCAACGGAAAATGTACCTTGCATTCTGCCGGGCGCGCGCGAGTGCAACACAACCTGCGCGACCGCACAATGTCGCACTGATTCCCCTCTGACATTTTCCCCATCAAAGAAGCTCTCGCCTCTTTTCTTGCAGGTTGTGCGTCCCGGCCGTGGAGCCCCTCGGACTCAGCAGCAGCTTTGTGCTCGTCGGGCTTCCCTTAGTGCGCGACGTTACTCTTCAATGCTTTCCTTTTTGCCGACGAGTTGAGGGGAGCGATGAGAGAGAGAGAGAGAGAAAGAGAGAGAGAGAGAGAGGGAGAGAGAGAGAGAGAGAGAGAAAGAGATCGCAAGGAGCGAGAGAACCACGGCGAGGCGCGGAAATCATGTCCGATAGCGTTCTATCGATTCATTTTTTCCCATCCTTCCTTCTTCTCGTCTCTACCCCATCTGCAAACATCACCCCATTTTCTTTTTGCTCAATATCCTCCCTTCCCGTTGGCTTCACTCGTTTCAGCTCTCGCTTGCCGCGACTACGTTAGATGGCGCCCTGTATTTGTGTTGCGTCCCAGATGGATGCTGCTACTTTGCTTTGCACCAGGCCGATTTGTAGTGCCCAAGTTATTCAATGCCTCCAAAGAAAGGGGGCCGTCATGCCGCCGGCCCCGCGGTCGCCCGGCCTCCAACCGCCACCGCCTCTTCCGCCGCGTCACCTCCGCCTCCTGTCGATCCGCAGTTTCCACCGCTGCTTGTCACCAACAAATTCGTCCGTTGCATTCACCATCGAGTCCAGCTAGGGCTTCATCAAATTTGCTTAATCGACCGCCGGGTTGTCGGCATCGATGACCCCGTTTACGGCAAAAACAAGACCATTTGGGAAGCCGTCCCACGCGGCCAGGCGCGGGTCTTTTTCGAATCGTCAAGTGGGTCATGGACGCAGCAATGCTCATTGGTTGGGAATCGAAAGTTTGGTTATCGGGACGACCGCGGCTACGGCGAGCCAATGTCCAGCGTGAACAGCATTGTCGCCATTGAAAAGGAGAACGGCGAGTGCGCTCACATCGCGGCGTTCGAGTTCAAAGGCGACAAATTCTGGGTCATTGGAAGCAAGCACGTGCATCTCACTTTCCGCGACGGCCGTGACGCCGAAAAGGACCTCCTGGAGTACGAGGATATCGATCGATTTCGTTTCGCGCTCCGCATCGCAGGTTTGTTCTTGTCCGTGCTAGGCAAAGCGTTTCCGAATCCAGCACGCCGACTCGAATTCCATGCTGCAATGTCGCGGGCGCGTTGGACCGCGTGCGCTGAGGCCATCTTCAGTGATTCACAGCACATTGTCGACTACCAAGGGAAGAACGACTTACGATTCTTTGCCTTGTGCCACGACGTGCCATCCGCTCCGCCACACGGTCTCTGTGTCGCGCCGGAAACAGCCTACCAATTCTTCAGCGAGTTTGGCGTCCCAGCGGCACCTCGGTCCGAGCGGATGCGCTTTCCCAGCGAGGAGGCAGACCGCTACTTCCTCGATGTCGCACGTCGCATCAACTCAGAAGGAGTGGTTGTGTACGGATCGTCCGCGCCGGCGGAGGAGAGCCCAGCCTCTGCCGCTGCCGCTGCCCCTACCACCGCTCAAGGGCCTCCTCCCACCGGCTGTGTGGTCAAGCTGTGGAAGGAGAAGTCCTATCCTTACGTCATGGAGCGGGTCGCCCGTGAGGCCATCGTGAGGCGCAAAATGCTTGGACCCGCTCTGGCCGCGTATCTGCACAAGCGGCTGGACCAACAACCCGCGGACCTCAGGTTATACTTCGCCGACTGGGAAAAGGAGAGGCTGCCCTTCCTGCTGCGGTTTGCTGGGTGGCTTGCCCTTCACGCCGCGCAGATGATGACTGCGGTCAAAACCTCCAGCATCGGCACCAAACAGGAAGCTGAACAATGGGCCGTGCAAAGCCGCTGGCTGGACCTCCAACACACATGCCGACAAGTCGATGACGCGTCCCTCGACGTTATTTTGGACGAAGCCCTCCGCGCGAAACGGACGAACGCGCTTCCTGGGGACCACCATCCGATGCTGTCGGTGATGTTTTCAGGTCCGATGGGATCGGGAAAATCGACACTGAGCCGTGTGTTGCACCACCTGCTACAACAAGCGGGCCAGTCGCCGCGCTGGATTAATCAAGACGAGGTCGGCGGCAATCGACAGCGGTACTTGTCCGCCATCGACGCGGCCATGCGGGACCCCACCGTCTCGCATTGCATCCTCGACAAGATGCACGTGAACGATAAGCAACGGGGTGACATCACGGAACTCGGGCTCGATCCGACCATCACCGCACTCATGTGGCATCCCGAGGGCCCGGAAGCCCTGGCGGACAGCTGCTTCCAGCGACTGCGCCAACGCGGCCAAGCGCACCGAACGCTGCGCGTGGGCGAAGACGCTATGAAGGAAGCGGATGTGCAGCGTCTGGTCGAAAATGTCGTTTCGGATTTTGAAATCCCATCGGACGCTCTCACGCTGGACTGCTCGGCATCGATCATCGCCAATGCGTCCATTCTGTGGATCGCGCTCAGCGACTTGTCCGAGTCGCCGTTGCCACCCTTGGACACGCTCGATGTGCGAAAGGCGATCGACGTGGCGACGAGTTTTGAAGCAGCTTTGTCCCGATTTGGCGATAAGACACAACTCTACTGTGCCATTTCTGTCATCACACCGTCGG
>ERZ1292630.3239-Hain-H41-02um-R3-3239-length-14477-cov-4_pt1 | contig 14477 bp, 11 predicted proteins | sample MGYA00564408_ERZ1292630 | MGnify/ENA primary metagenome ERZ1292630 (study PRJEB36523, sample SAMEA6512641) | groundwater metagenome | collected 2019-01-08 | study: AquaDiva: Metagenomics assemblies of 32 groundwater samples | reverse complement strand
TGGGCTACGGCATGGCGCCCGATCCGGCCGGGCGAATCGCCTGGTTCCGCCGCGGCGCCGAGGCGGGCGAAACGTTCTGCATGATGTGGCTCGGGCAGATGCTCCTCGAAGGGCAGGAGCTACCGGCCGACCGTGCGGAAGGTCTGCGCTGGCTCGAGCGCTCGGCCGCCGCCGGCAACTACTGGTCGACGAGCACCCTCGGCTATGTCTACGACGAGGGCGGTCACGACCTGCCGCGCGATTCGCTGCGCGCTCTGCCGTTCAAGCGACGGCTGGCGGCGCTCGGCGACGTCGAGTCGATCGGCTGGATGCGGATCCATCGCCCCGACGAAGCGCCCTGAGCCGCGGAAGCCGACGGGATCCGGTGGAAGGAGGCGGCTCCGGAGCCTAAGGCGCGGCTTCGGCGCTCACCCCACCCGCGCGAGGCGGCGGATCGCCAGGCCGCCGCAGAGGACGGTGACGCCGGCGAGCACGGCCCCCGCCATCGCCGGCGGAATGAAGGTGAACTGTTCGACGCCGGCGAGGCCGAGGGCGAGCTGGTCGAGGTGAAACGTCGGCCAGATGATCACCCACTTCTTGAGCGACTCCGGCAGCGGAATGAAGAGGCCGGAGAGCCACATCATCGGCAAGAAGATGAGGTTGCCCCAGGCGGGAGCCGCGGACGCCGATCCGAACGTGCCGAGGAGCAGCCCCATGGCGCAGAACGGGACCGTGCCGACGATGAGGACGGCCCAGATCACCGCCACCTGGGCGAGCGAGACCGTGATTTTGTCGGCGAAGAGCGCCGCGACGGTCACCAGGGTCACCGCGATGGCGGCGACGCCCGTCGACATGGCGAGCTTGGCGACGATCGTCGCTCCGGGTGGCAGCGGCAGCGCGCGCTTGAGCTTCAGCAGGTTTCCTTCGCGCTCGGTCGCGAGGACCGTGCCGATGAAGACTCCCGGCATCGCCGCGGCGAGGACCGCGAAGCCTGCGAAGAGATAGTTGGCGATGCCGGGGCCGAATTCGCCGCTGCCGGCGTTGCCGGCGATCACGACGCCGAAGAGAAAATAGATCGCCACCGGCACGGCGATGAACGGCAGAGCGAACCCCGGCGTGCGGAGCGCCGCGAGGGTTTCGAATCTGGCCTCCTGGAGATAGGCGCGGAGAACCCTGCCGAGTGGCTGCGGCTGGCGCTCGAGTGCGATAACGATGGTGCTCATGCGGCCTCCTTGGTGATCTCGGTGAACGCTTCGGCGAGGCTGGCCTGCTGGACTTCGAGCTGGCGAAGCTCCGGGTCCGCCGCGAGCAGCCGGCGCACGACCGTCTCGGCGTCGGACGCGGTGACGTGGACGACGTTTGCCTCGCGGGTGGCGTCGACTACGCCGGGCCAGAGCTTGATCTCGCCGATCTCGACCGCCGAAGCGCAGCGGATGCGCTTGCGGGTGACGAGCGCGCGCATCTCGTCGACGCTGCCTTCGGCGATCTGCCGGCCCCGGGCCAGCACGACGACGCGATCGGCGAGCGCCTCGGCTTCTTCGAGGTAGTGCGTGGTGAGGACGATGGAGCAGCCCGCGTCGCGCAGGGCGCGGATCGCCTTCCACATCGCTTCGCGCGCCTGGACGTCGAGCCCGACGGTCGGCTCGTCGAGGAAGAGAAGCCGCGGCCGGCCGCAGACCGCGGTCGCGAACTGCACCTGCCGCTTCTGGCCGGCCGAGAGCTTGCCGTAGCGCCGCTTCGCGAGCTCGCCGGTGCCGGTGAGCGCCAGCGTCTCTTCGACCGTGAGCGGATCGCGGTAGTAGCTCGTGGTGAGGGCGACGTGCTCGCGCGCCGAGAGCATCGGCGCGAGCGTCACCTCCTGCATCATCACGCCGACGCCGAGGCGGCTCGCGACCTCGAGCGGCGAGCCGCCGAGGACCGTGGCCGTGCCCTCGTCGGGCTGCAGCGTGCCGAGCCAGAGCCCGATCGCCGTCGACTTGCCGGCGCCGTTCGGTCCGAGCACCGCGAGGAGCTCGCCGTGCCTCACCGTGAGGCTCAGGCCGTCGAGCGCCACCGTCTTGCCGTACCTCTTGGTGACGTTCAGGAGCTCGGCGACCGGCTCGAGGTCGGGTTTCTGAGCGACTCGAGCGTTTTCGATCGGCGCGGCGCGAAAAGCGCTCGCAAGAGAGGGAGAAGCTTCGCGGTCCGTGGCTTTCGACAGTCGTCGCGGGTACCGGCGGCCGTTGAGCAGCTCGCCCAGGGCGGTGGATCGCACGAGGAAGTGGTAGCTCGCGAGCAGCACCGCCATCGTGATGGCGAGGATCGCCGGGAACTTGATCGACCAGTGGAGCAGCACCTTCATCAGCAGCACCTGGAGGCCGAACACGATCGGCGGGTGCACGAGGTAGAGCCAGTACGAGGCGTCCGCGAGGTAGCGACGGACGGGGCTCGCCTCGGAGAAGAAGCGGATGGCCGCGCCGAGCAAGCCGAAGGTCCAGGTCCAGATCGAAAGCACATAGGCGGCGGTGTAGGCGAAGCGCATCGCCGCACCGCCCTCGAGCGTGGCGGGAGCGGCGAGGTCCGGCGCGACGCCGACGATCGTAAGGCAGACGGCGGTCAGCGCCGCCCCTACGGCGAGGTTCACCGGCCACTGCCGCGCCAGCGTGTCGAGCCGGTTTACCTGGCGGTGCAGGATCCAGCCGAGCGCGAACGGCGTGCCGTAGGCGACAAGCGCCGGAAGCTGCGGCAGGAGCCCGATGTCGGGCGTCGGGATCCCGAACCAGACCACCCAGTCCGCCTTGAAGTACAGAACGGCGACCGTAGGCGCGGCGAGCACCAACGGCGCGAGATAGCTCCGGAGCGCCCCGCCGGCCCACCCATCCACCCTTGTCCGAATCTTTTCGCCTTTGTCCACGGCAACGAATCCAGCGCGCAGCACGAGCGCCAGGGCGTAGAAAATCGACAAGTAGTAGAGGAACCAGAGATGGACGAGTGGGAACCCCTGCGGCGCGAGCGCCGACGAGTCGCCGCTCTCCGCGAGGCCCGGGAAAGTGCGCGTCAGCCCCCAGATCACCGCCGCGATCGTCGCCGGCGCGAGGATCAACCAGCCGGCGGTGAGCGGCACGACGACCCGCTTGGCGCGGTCTTTGACGAAGCCGCGCGCGCCGCGGCGATGGAGCAGCAGGTGGCCGAAGAAGCCGGCGATGAGGAAGAACAGGGTCATCCGGAAGGTGTGGATGGCGTAGAACGCGACGCCGAGCGTCGTGCTCTGCGAGACATCCTGCGCTGGGATGACGAAGAAGAACGACATCGTGGCGTGGAGGACGACGCCGAGGAGCAGCGCGTAACCGCGCGCGGCGTCGAGGGCGTGGAAACGCTCTTGGGTGTTCATCGGGAGGATCCTCAGACGAGATCTTTTTTGCGTGACGGGAGATAGAACGCGAGGCCGAGCGACAACAGGATCAGGGCGAGCTCTACGCCCAGGACGGTGAGGATGGCGGGGCTCCAGACAGCCGCCGCGCCGAGGCGGTGCTCGGCAACGCCGGGCAGCCGCCCCACCTGAACGAGGAACAGGGTCACCGAGACGTTGGTGATCAGGACGCCGGCGATCGCCGCGAGCTCGGACTTCGTGTTCACGACGAGGGCGAGCAGGAGGCAGAAGTTGCCGAGGAAGAAGGTCATCATGACGACGAAGAACGGAATCGGGCCCTGCGGCTGGCCGGAGAGCGCGGTCAGGGCGACGACGCCCACGGTCAGGACGACCCAGGGCACGAGGAAGGCGAGGAGCGCCGCCCAGGTCTTGGCGGCGAAATAGTGCGCCGGCGAGACGGGGAGGCTGAGGACGAACAGCTGCGACTTGTCCTGGCGCTCTTTGAGGATTCCGAACATGGCGACGAAGATGCCGAAGGCGATGATCGTCGTCATGAAGAGCAGGATGCCGACGTTCGGGCCGGTGCTGACGTTGTCGCCTTCACTGAAATGGGAGAGGACGAGCGAGAGGACGCCGCCGACCAGGGCGCCGGTGATCAGCCAGCGGTAGAGGTAGAGATCCTTCGCCACCAGCCGGCCGACGATGGAGCGGCGCGCCGGGGTCATCGCGGTCAGGTCGGTCATGCGCCGCGCTCCTTTCTCTTTTGCATCACGGTGGCGACGAAGATCTCCTCGAGCGTCATCCGCTGGACATCGCGCAAGGTGGCTCCGGCCCGCTGGTAGGCGGCGGGCAGCTCGTCGTCGAAGGCGTTGGCGGTGACGACGGCGGTGTGGCCGCTCCGCGCGACGTCGACGACTCCCACAACGTCGGGGAGCGCGACGGCTTCTGGCAGCTCGAGGCTCAGCCGTCGCCAGCGGTCGAAGAAGACCTCCTTGTCGCCGGAGTCGACGATCCGGCCGCGGTCGAGGAAGGTGATCTGGTCGGAGATCTGCTCGACGTCGAGGGTGTTGTGGGACGAAAACAGGATGGAGCGCTCTTCGTCCTGGAGGATCTCCATGAGCTCGCCAATGAGCTCCTGCCGCGCTACGGGATCGAGCCCCGCCGTCGGCTCGTCGAGAACGAGGAGCCGGGGTTTTCTCGCGAGCGCGAGGAGCATGAGGGCTTTGACGCGCTCGCCGCGCGACAGGCCTTTGACTCTCTGCCCGGGGTGGAGGTGGAAGCGTTGCAGGAGGCGGGCGGCGTAGCGATCGTCCCAGGCGCCGGGGAAGAGGGAGCGCACGAAACCAAGATGCCAGGCGAGGGTGGCGCCGCCGAACAGTTTCATCTCTTCGGAGACGAAGCCGACGTCCCACTTGGCGCGCACCTGTTCGTCGGGCATGCGGCAGCCGAGCAGTTCGACGTCGCCGGCATCCTGGCGGACGAGGGCCATGAGGATGCGGATCGTCGTGGTCTTGCCGGCGCCGTTGGCGCCGACGAAGCCCATGATCTGGCCGGGCTCGAGGCGGAAGGAGACGTCTTCGAGCGCGAAGAACGGATAGCGCTTGCAGACGCCGCGGAGTTCGATGGCCGCTGTTGTCATCGGGTCTCTTCTTTCTTGCGGACGACTTCGCGCAGGCGCTGTTCGAGCTCTTTCGTTCCGAGGCCGAGCTCGCGGCCGGCGTCGGCAGCTTTCGCGAGGTGCTGGTCGAGCTCCTGCTCGCGCAGGTCCTGCTGCAGCTGGACGTTTTCGGAGACGAAGGTCCCTCTGCCCTGGCGGGTGGTGATGACGCCTTCGTGCTCGAGCTCGAAGTAGGCGCGCTTGATGGTGATCACGCTGACACGCGTCGACGCGGCGAGCGCGCGGATCGACGGAATCTCCTGCCCCGGTCCCCAGTCGCCGACGGCGACGCGCCGCCGCACCTGCTCGATGATCTGCAGATACATCGGCCGCGAGTCGGCCTGGGAAATGGTGAGCTCAGAGTGCATATCAATATGCACACTATACACTGGAAAAAGAGGCTGTCAAGGGGGTCCTGCAGACGCAGTCCCGGCCGGATCCGGCCTCGAGGCTCAGCGGACATCTCGATGGACACAGCGCTGGTCATTGAGACTTCTGAAACCAAACTAATGTAATATCTGCAGCAGTTTACATATCGTTAGGAATGGACAAACATGCGTGCATTTGAACGGACACATCGGTGGCTGACATTTCAGCTCGACCTGCGGCGCTCTTCACCCCAGCTCTGGCTTCGCCTCGGGGAGGCGCAGTCCAAGTGCGAGCACATCGCCGGAACGCCGCTGAAACCGGATGTCGCGACGAGGCTTCACCAGGTCTTTCTTGCCAAGGGAGCGCTGGCGACGACCGCGATCGAAGGAAACACCCTCACCGAGGGTGAGGTTCTTCAGCTCCTCGCGGGGAAGCTTCAGCTTCCCAAATCCAAGGAGTATCTCGGCCAGGAGGTCGAGAACATTGTCAGCGTCTGCAACGAGATCGCGGGAAGGCTCGAAGAAGCGGACGGAGAGCTCACGCTCGAACGGATCCGCGCCTACAACCGAGCCGTCCTCAAGGATCTCCAGGTTCCAGCCGACACCGCTCCGCCCGGGGAGACGCGGCAATACTCCGTCGGCGTCGGACCGTACAGGGGCGCTCCGCACGAGGACTGCGACCACCTCTTGGAGCGGACATGCGCATGGTTGAACGAACCCGAATTTCGACCGGCGGGCGACGACAAGATCGCCTTCGCCGTCTTGCGTGCCGCCCTGGCGCATCTTTATCTCGCTTGGATTCACCCGTTCGGCGACGGCAACGGCCGAACCGCGCGTCTCGTCGAGTTCTTCATCCTGATCACGGCCGGTGTTCCGTCGCCCGCCGCGCACCTCCTGAGCAATCACTACAATCAAACACGAGCCGAGTACGATCGCCAGTTGCGGCACGCGAGCAGCTCCGGCGGAGATGTTCTGCCTTTCGTTCAGTACGCGGCGGCGGGTTTCGTCGATGGACTTCGCGCGCAGATCGACGAGATTCGAGCCCAGCAATGGGAGGACGCATGGTCCAACTTCGTGGACGAAGCGTTCGGCATCCGCCCATCCGCTCCTGAACAGCGTCAGAAAGCGCTCGTCCTGGCGCTTTCCGATCGCCGAGACTGGGTGACGACGGCGGAGATTCCGCGACTGACTCCCGACCTGGCGGCGGCCTATGCGACCAAACAGGCGAAAACCATCAGCCGCGATCTGAACGCTCTCTGGGCTCGAGGCCTGATTGAACGAGCGAGCGGGCGAGTGCGGGCGCTGCGCGAAACGATCCTGGCATTCTTGCCTCCGCGAAAGATCTGAGAACGTCGATGTGCGGAAGTGCAATTTCCACGATTACTTTTCGAGGGGCACGGGCTGTGGCGACGACCTGGTGACGACGGGCCGCGGCTATGGGTTGCAGGCGAAGGCTTGAATGTCCAGGAGCGGCAGGAACGCCGTGCCCGCCGGATTCTCGTGCCCGTACACGGCGCCGGAAACGGTGTCGGTGACCCGTAGCGAGACGGCGACGTCGGTCAGCCCCGAGGCGAAGATCCAGAAGTGGCCGTTGAAGCCGCAGCCGTCGATGACCTTCACGAAGAGCTCGAGGTTCCTCGGGTCGAAGAAGGTGAACTTGAGGCTCTGGTCGCTCTCGAGTTGCGGTTCCGCGGGGCCCGAGGAGCCGCCGTAGACGCTCGCATCGTAGGTCGCTTCGACCGCGAACCGGCGATGCTGCAGGCAGGCTCGACGGGCGCCCGGAAGACAGCCCTCGGTGCCCTCCGCGGGCGCGGCGTCGGCGAGCGCCGGCACGATCGGGCCCGCCGGACTGAGGAAGGTCAGCGGGTGCTCGAGCGGAACGAAGGTGTCGCCCTGCATCCTATAGAACAGCGTGCTCAGGATCAGGAGCTCGCCCTCGTGGCTGAACAGCAGATCGCCGGAGGGGACGAAGGCGCTCGAGGAGTCGATCAACCTCCCCCGGACGTGTTGTGGAACGCTCAGTGTATCGACGAAGGAGAAGTCACAGGTCGCGCCGCAGCCCTCGAGTCCCGACATGTAGAGCTTGCCGTTCGACGGCGAGAACGCGAGCCCCAGGAGCTGGGTCCCCTGAGGGAACGGAATCACCGGAGTCACTTCCCCGGTGTGGCGATCCAGGATCACCAGGACTGACCGGCTTGCCGAGGTGTCGAACGCTTGCGCGTAGAGCACGCCCGCCGGAGAGAACGCCGGGCGCGCCGGCGCCGTAAACGTGTAACCGCTCTCGATGAGCGCCACCATCTTCGGCCGCGCCTTCCCGAGCTGCAGCCGGCCGATCGCCTCCCTTCCCAGCTCGGGATCCGTGTAGATCGCCCAGAGCACGCCGGTTCCCGGTTCCGTGGCGATCCCGAGGTAGGCCACGCCCAGGTCGGCGCCCCCTGCGCTCTGCATCGTGAGGCGCGAGGCTCCCGACTGCGGATCCAGTTCGAAGGCCATCAGCTGAGAGTCGTTCGGGTTCCGACTCCAGAACGACTCCGCGACGGCTGACGACACGGTTGCCGCGCTCGTCATCAGCGCTGCGAGCAAGCACCTCGAACGGATGGCGTTCATCGAGCCCCTCCCTTGCGCACTCGCAGCGACCTTCTTCGGCGAGATCCCGATGTTAGCCTTTCTTACGATCTGGACAGGAACGGTGTCCAACGGCGGAGCGCGAACAAGTGGCACATTTTCAGTTCGGCCCACACTCCTGTCCGGATCCGAACGCCGGTGTTCGAAAGCGAACGGTGGAGCCTGGCCCTGTTGGACTCAAGCCTCTAATTCGAAAGGCTTCGACATCTGGCACGGAGCTTGAGATAGAGGCCTCCGAAATGGACCGCGCTCTCGATCCTGAGCTCCTCAAGAGCAGCCGCCGTCGCCGCGCCCTGGTCGGCGTCGCCTCGTGCCGGTGATCCTGATCACGGTCTGGGGGTCGGTCGAGCTCGCGGTCGAAGGGATGAAGCTCGGCGCCGCCGACATCGTCACCAGGCCGAGGAACAACCAGCAGCTGCTGCGCGCGGCGGAGACGGCGCTGTCATTGGAGGCGGCTCGCCGGCCCGAAGTCGAGAACCGGACGGATCCAGATGTCGCTCCGCGCGAAGCTGCTCCTCCATCTCGGCGCGCTGCACGCGGCGCTGGCTGTGGCCGCGGGCTGGGCCCTCCGCGACCGCCCTTTCTGGCTCCTCGCCGCGGAGCTCGGCTTCGCGGTCTCGATCGTCGCCGGCATCTTCCTTGTTCGAGCCTTTTTTCTTCCTCTCGACCTGATCCGCGGCGGGACGCAGCTGATCGAGGAGCAGGATTTCGGCTCGTCGTCCCGGGAACTGGGGCAGCCGGAGATGGACGCGCTGATCCGGGTCTATAACCGCATGATTGCTCGACTGCGGGAGGAGCGGCTGCGCAAGCAGGAGCAGCATTTCCTCCTGGAGCGCATTCTCGAAGCCTCGCCGGCCGGCTTTCTCGCTTTGGACTTCGACGGCCGGGTGAGTCTGTTGAACCGGCAGGCGTCACGCCTGATCGGGCTGGATGGGGAAGCCGTTCGCGGCCGTTCCCTCGCGGAGATCCCCGGCGCGCTGTCTTCCGCGTTAGCGGCGCTCGCGAACGGCGACTCGACCGTGGTTGCGAATCCGGACGGGCGCCGGCTGAAGATCTCGCGCGCGGAGTTCTTCGACCGCGGCTTCGCGCGCGGGCTATGGCAAGTTGATCCGCACGATGTCGCACGAGGTGAACAACTCGGCTGGCTCGGTAACCTCGGTGGGCTCGCTGCTGGACTCGATGCGATCTTACGCTCCGCAGTTGGCGGAGGGGGATCGCGCGGACCACGAGGAGGCGATCGCGGTGGCCTCGACCCGCCTGGAGAATCTGCGCCGCTTCATGAGCGGCTTCGCGGACGTGGCTCGGCTGCCTCTGCCGGATTTGCGTCCGCACGACTTGCGCCGGCTGGTGGACGAGCTCTTGGTGCTGTTGCGGCCGCAGCTCCAGGAGCGGCGGATCGAGGTCGCGTGGACGTCGGCGCCGGACCTCGCGCCGGTCGCGATCGACCGCAACCAGATCGAGCAGGCATTGGTGAACGTGCTGCAGAACGCCATGGAATCCATCTGCCGTGACGGCCGCATCGAGATCACGCTCGCGAGCGAGAACGGCGGCCCCCCAACCCTCCGCATCCACGACAGCGGCCCCGGCATCCCACCCGAAGCGCGCCCGCTCCTCTTCACCCCCTTCTACAGCAGCAAACGCGACGGCCGCGGCATCGGCCTCACCCTCGTCCGCGAGATCCTCGCCCAGCACCGTTTTCCGTTCGGCCTCGACAACGATCCCACCGGCGGTGCGACCTTCAGTATCGGACTTCAGCCGCAGGCATGACGGCGATTCATACAATCCAATAGTCTCGGCAGCCTTAGAGCTCTCGAGAGTTCTGAGCGTGCAGCGGCTTGAGGAGAGCGTTTGATGACGAAAAGATTGGGAATCGGATGGCGGCTGGATGCCGCGCTCATGCCGCCTTGCGACGTGCGGCCTGAGGAAATGCCTTCGTCGACGAAGCGCTCCTTCCTCAAGACGCATTTGTACTCGCTCGAGCCGTCGCAGATGATGACCCACAGTCTAGTCGTGGCTCAATCGCGATCTGGAAAGAGCTTCTTTCTCGGTAGAGTCGTCGAAGAACTTGTTCTTGCGACAAGAGGTCGCGCGTTGGTACTGGATCCGAATGGCGACTTTCTTCGGATCACGGATGTCAACGACGACATTTGGTCCGATTCTGGCTACGACTCTGGAGCGCAGCGGGGGTTTATTCACACTGAGCGACAAGCTTCTTTTTCGACACAGTGGAAGAGAATCTCCAAGGATGTTCGTACTCCGCGAATAGCGTCCAGCGGGGGCGGGGAAAGCCCCTTGGAGGTTCCATGGTTTGGAGTTTCTCCAGGGCTTCTAGGGCCGAAGGACGATTCCGAAAGGGAACTAAGGATTCAACAATCCCATCGCGCGGCGACTATTCATGCGGTGATCGAGGCAATAGCTTCGCCGACAGATGGCCGAAACCAGTTGGACGCGTTCAGACAGTTTATCGACGGATTGGCAGGACGCCAAGAGATCGAGCGAGAGCTTGCGACCAGGTTTCCGCCGGATTCCCTGGCAAAGAATTTGGCAAGCCAGAAGATGAAGGCCAGGAGCATCAAGGCGAAATATTCGGGTGTCTACGAAGGCCTGGCTCAGGTCGAAGCAAGAAATCTTCTCCGGGAACTAGGTCTCCTACTTCGGCACTTGGGACCCTTGGAAGTCCGGGAGTATCTGGTGCTTGCGACTAGATACTTGACGTCCGGAATCTTCACTACAGCTAGCCCGAAGGCGTCGAGCAGCGCAAGCTCACGGCAACTAGAGGTAATTGACCTTCTAACTATTCGTGATGCCGAAGAAAGACTCTTAGTCGCTGCAGCGACAATCGATGCGGAATTTCAGAGGCTTCGTGCAGAGAAGAACGAAGCAATGTTTCTAGCTGAGAGTGATGACTTGCGAACACCCACTTTTCTTGTGATCGATGAAGCGCACAACCTGATTCCGCGCGATTGTGAGGGATCTAGGTCCCTTGTTATTAGAGACCTGATTCGATCCATTGCGGCCGAAGGGCGGAAGTTCGGCCTGTTCCTGCTGCTGGTGACTCAACGCCCGGACAAGATTGACGGCCAAGTGGCGTCAGAATGCGAGAATCTTGCGGTGATGCGCATGAAGTCTAACGAGAGCCTCAACGATGCCGCAGGCCTCTTCGGACTGGACGCGGCTGGGAGAAACGCGATCGAGGCCTGTCGAGGTTTTCCGAAGGGCCGGGCGTTGCTATTCGGCCCGTGGGGAGGAGCTACCCCTATTACCATTCTCGCGGCACCAAGGAGAACAGTTCAGGGCGGGAGAGACTTTCCGGCAAACTGGTACTAGCTTTCCGGGATCCGATCTACTTCTTGTACTTTACGGCAGAACAATCAAAAGAGGTCAGTAGATCCTCTAATGCTGCTTGGACGATCGGCGTGAATCGCCCTGGTGTACCCGCCAGTATCCGCTCAATCTTGTTCACGTGCGGAACTGGGAGCCCCGGATTGTTCGTGCGAAGTACAGTGCAAATCTCTGGAGTCGACAAGTTGCTTTTCTTCTTCAACTTCCTGAAAGTGGACGGCCAATCGATCTCGTTCATCGCCACCTCTGATCACAAGGAAACAGACAAGTATTCAGATACAGAAGCCTCGGGGAGCCTTGATTGCGGTAGAAATCAATCAGCGAAGGCTTTCATTATAGCCACCTACCGAGCGATAAGCCAAACCTGAGGGCTTGAGCCCCTTTCCAATACTCCTCCAGAACTTGCTGACAGTCTCGGTTTGGTGGCAGACAAAGGGAAAGGGCTCGCTAAGCCCACCCTCTCTTGAGCAGCGCCGATCTCAATTGGGGGCTAGTTAGAGCTTTCTTGAACTGCGGTAGATAGGCATTTGCGAAGTCCTGCGCTTTCATCTCTGATGCGATAAACGGATACATCGAATCGACTTGCGCGAGCGTGATCTTCCCGTCTGCAAATAGGTACGTGACGCGGGCACGCTCGTCAACATATTGGTCATCAGAGTTGAGTTCAAGTCTATTGATCGTCGCGTTGATGCTCTGTTGATCGCTCAGAGCCAAGGACAAATCTGGATGCAAGTAGAAACTGATGAAGTCCAGCTGAAACCACCGCTGCCCGATCGTGCAGGGGTCAAGTACGTCACGATACGAATTCTTTCGGCGATTTAGGCGCGCGCGGCATAGCCTCAGATTCGACCAGTCGTATGCCTGCTCGTGGTTTCCGACTGCTTTCGGTACGAAGTGGTCCACTGAAGTGTGATCTGGTTGCCCTCCCGCTGCCCTCCGCGGCGTATAGCTGGCGCAATATGAACAAATTCCACTGAGGCTGCGATACAAGTACTTGTGAATGCGTTGCCAATAGGCATGACGCGCCCAGTCCCGCCTGGTGGGGTGTGGCTGCCTCGCAAGGAAACCTAGGCCAGGTGCCTTGACCCGTGAACCAAAGTTGGCCGGCTGTGCAGCGTGCACTACGGGTATCAAACGTCAATCCCATGCTTGCCTGCGAAGATGACCCATCGCAACCAAAACGGATCTTCAGCCGCGAGAGATTCCGAAAGCTCAAGGTGCGCGGCACGAACTTCGGCAGGGCTGGGGCGTTTCTGCGTTAGCAATCGTTTCGCCTTCACGAGTGCGCTCTCTGCTTCCGCCGAACCGGGATGAGCGACGCCAAAGGCTTCCGATTGAAGCCAAGCATCAGCCGTCCCGTATAGAACAAAGGGAATCTGATCGAAGGTAACCTTTCCATCGGCCCTCATAGTTAGGTGGAAGAGGCTGTCCTTTTCATCCTTCCAGTCAGGTTCAGCCGAGGCAAGCACCAGTGGGGAATGCGATGCTAGGAAGAATTGGATCGAAAGTTCCTTGGCGAGGTCATTGGCAATGCCCAACAGCGCAGGTAGGAGGACTCTTTGCCAGCGAGGGTGTAGGTGCGCTTCAGCCTCGTCCACGATTAGGACCATCTGTCGTTCTTCAGGTCGGCCCAGTTGGGCGGCAATAGTTTTGTGATTCTCCCAAGCCCAGACGATCAAATAGACCAGCATCAGAATTCGTTGAATGCCGGCAGATTCGAAGACAACTGGAACTTCGCCATACGAATGAACGAGAGTTGGAATTTCCATGCTCCAACCAAGCACACGCGTAGGTTTCCCAAACTTGAGCGTTCCGAGGTCAGGCGGCATCACGCGATGCACGAGTCGGTGGAAGGCTTCGTACGCCGGAAATTCGCTCCGACGGGTTTGCCAGCGAACCCAATCGCGAAGTAGGCCTTCGATCCCACTTTCGTGCTCGCCATGCCAAACTTCTCCGCGGGAGAACCTTCGCGCACCTACACCTGAAGTGGGAAGCCCCCCCGTGCCAGCGGGGTCCCATACTGCGAACGAACCGTCAACTCGCGCATAAACGACAAGACCCGACACAGCCTTTCGCTTCGCTTCGCCCCAGCGCCCCATCCGTGTACTGAACTCCACAGACGTGGTCTGTTGATCAGTCCGGGTTGACACGGAGAAGGATATTTGCGGGGCTGTTGGCTGAGGGCCAATTGGCGTTGCTGGATGCCCAGCCCACTCGCGCGTGAGGGCCCACCAGATAATGTCTAACAGGAATGTTTTCCCGAGGCCGTTGTCGCCCGTGATGACGTTCAGGCGACTAGATGCAGGTAGCTGAATGTGCCGGGCGGGGCCAATTCCAGTCACACCTAGGAACTGGAGAATCGCACCGGACTCTGGCGGAACATCAGGCGGGTCAGGAAATCCCTCGAGCAGCTGGTTCCATCGAGCAGGCGAACCCTTGAACACACGATTCTCAGGAACGCTGGACTTGAGGCTCACGTCGAAAAGCCGCCGAAGTTCCTGCTCACCGAGGTGGAACTCCCTGATGAATCGAGCCGCGACGAACTTCTTGGTCGTCCTGGGCTCCCAAGTTCGATCTCTATAGAGCCACACTGCGAGATCAAATAGCGGCAACCTTCTCCCGGATGGGAGCTTGTCCTGAAGGAAATCTAGGTAGGCTCTGCTCCAACCCCAGAGCTTCTCTTTCGCCGGGTGTATGAGTGCCGGCGCAAATGCTTGAGTGTTCACCGCTTGAAGACTGGTAGACGCGTACTTTGGTTTTCGCCACGGCCCTTCATCCCTTGCTGCCTTGAAAGGAAGAAAATAGTGGGCAGACTTTGGGTGCGTACGAAAGTACTTGTCGAGGTGAGCCTTGTTTTCGGCGTCCAGAGATAGCCTGGATGTCGATCCGATGGGGACTTCGTTCCTCTTAAGAACAAGAAAGGTCGTGCCGAAGAACACATGGAAGGCTGAAAGCCTTCGCGCGGATTCGCGAACTTGCTCGAGCGACAAGTACGTTGAGGCGCTCACTCGGTCAGTGTCCTAACAGAATGCTCGCAGAATGACTTGTTAAGATCAATTCCAATTGCAGGATGTCCTTGGGCCCTCGCGACCCGCAAAGTAGTCCCGCTCCCGCAGAACGGGTCCAACACGATTCCCCCGGGTTTGCATCCCACCGT
>ERZ1292630.2653-Hain-H41-02um-R3-2653-length-16292-cov-9_pt1 | contig 14481 bp, 18 predicted proteins | sample MGYA00564408_ERZ1292630 | MGnify/ENA primary metagenome ERZ1292630 (study PRJEB36523, sample SAMEA6512641) | groundwater metagenome | collected 2019-01-08 | study: AquaDiva: Metagenomics assemblies of 32 groundwater samples | reverse complement strand
GCTAAAGATATAAAAGAAGAATTACCTGTTAAATAGCTTATAGATGTTAGCTTTTAGCTTATAGCTTTATGAAAAAAATTAACTTTGCATTTTGGGGGACACCAGAAGTGGCAAGCAATACACTCGAAATATTGAAAGCAAACGGCTATTGGCCTTCGTTAGTGATTACATCCCTTGACGCAAAAAGAGACCGAGGAATGCAATTACAACAATCCCCTGTTGCTCTATTTGCTGAACAAAACAATATACCCTGCCTGAAACCAGAGAAATTGGATGAAGAATTTTTTAACAAGCTAAAAGCTATAAGCTATAAGCTATCCATCGTTGTTGCCTATGGAAAAATAATTCCAGAAGATATTTTAAACATACCTAAATTAGGTTCCATAAATATTCATTATTCTCTTCTACCAAAATACCGCGGGGCTTCGACTGTAGAATCCGCCATTTTAAATGGAGATACAGAAACTGGCATCACCATTCAAAAAATGGAATACAAAATGGATACTGGACCAATTATCGTTCAAGAAAAAGTAGAAATAGGAAATGATGAAAAAGCGGGAGAATTGCGCAAACGTTTAATTAAAATTGGGGGAGAACTTTTAGTAAAAATTTTAAAGACCTACACCCCTCCCAAACCCTCCCCAAAGGAGAGGGAAAAATTCAAGGGAGAAAAACAAGACGAATCTCAAGCTACTTATTGTAAAAAAATTAAAAAGGAAGATGGATTGATAGATTTAAATGACGACCCAATAAAAAATTACAATAAATTCCGTGCTTACTCCACTTGGCCTAGAACTTATTTCTTTAAAAATGGAAAAAGAATAATCATCACTGATGCTGTATTAGAAAATAATCTTTTTGTAATCAAAAAAATCATCCCCGAAGGCGGAAAAGAAATTGATTATAAAAATTAGTATTTCGAGGTAAAAGGATTGCGTTTGGAAAGACCTTTGAGCATTTTTTTGATGCTAGATGCTCCTCTTTTAAACAACGTCTGTTTGCGATCTTTATTTTTTCTAATTTCTCTAAAAAGAGTTTCTTTTATTTCATCAATTGTTTGATAAATATCTTCTTTATCAGAACTGGCATAAAATTTTTGACCATCTATATTAATCAAACAATCAGAGTGGAAGACAACACCTGATTTATGATGTTTGGTACTTTTTCCTACTTCAAAATTAACCATTATTTCTCCCCCACTTCTTTCAATGGTAGAAAGTAATTTTTCCAAGTTTGTAACTTTTTTGTAAACGTAATCTTGGATAGCTTCCGTAAGTTCAAAATTTTTGCCTTGTAAATTTATCTTCATTTCTTTATTTTATCATAATTTTATTCCATGCATAAGGGCCTTTAAAATAACATCCAATTTCATAGTGGCAACGCCTACAACTCTATCTCCCCCGCCATAATAAATATAAAGTAATTTCCCTTTTACAACCATACCGCAAGGAAACACTACATTGTTTACTACTCCATTTTTTTCATAGTCCTCTTTCGGTTCAAAAATTGGGTCAGTACTGCGTGCTAGAATAATGGTAGGGTCTTTTAAATCAAGCAAAACACATCCAATGCGATAAGTGCTGTGGCTTTTGGACACACCATGATAAAGCAACAACCAGCCATATTTAGTTTTAATTGGAGGCGCAGTAACACCAACTTTAGAACTGTCCCAAGTATTTGTTCGAGGCCCGATAATTCTTAAACATCTTTTCACGCTCTCATGATTAAAATCCAAAGAGTTTAAATAATCTCCACAAATTTCACTACCCACTCGATGAATAATAAAATAACCCAGAGGAAATTTTTCGGGAAAAAGACAAGCATCTTTATCTTCAAAGCCCGGAGGCGTTATCAAAAAAGGTTTTTCCCAATTCCAATTGTGAGCAACAAAATCTTTTTCAGCGATAGATGAAATAGCTACTCGTGGAGGTCCGATACTATCATAAGCCGTATAACACACATAAATATTTTTACCAATTTTAGTTAATCTTGGATCTTCACAGCCAGAATTTTTATTTTCCATTTTTTTATTTTCAAAATCTTCTCGCGGAATATAAATAGGCGAAGGTAATCGTTTTACTATATCAACACCATTTTTGGTCATGGCATAACCAAAACTAGATGTGTTATCTTGAGACATAGCACGATACATAATATGTGTTTTTCCATCAAGTAAAATAGCCCCTGGATTAAAAGTCGCTTGCGCTTCCCATTTATTTTCTTTTTTAGGACTAATGATTGGATTTTTTGCAAAACGTTTAAAATTATATTTTTCTCTTTGTTTATAATGCATTGTAAAAATAAGGTCATTTAGATTTACCTGCGCAGAACAAACAGTGGTGTCCGCTGCCCCATAATATATGGTGAGTACGTCCCTCTCAATTAGTGCCCCAGTTGGAAAAATTACATTCGGAACATAACCAGAAAGTTCGTAAGATTCTTCTGGCACAAGTATGGGGCCATCAGTTTTTCCAATTATTTTTTGAGGATCTTTCAAATCAACTAAAACAGCTTCAATGCCAAAAATCCTATCAGCATTATTAAAAGATTGAAAATAATTTTGAATGTGAGAATAAACAACAAGCCAACCATATTTAGTTTTAATCGGCGGAGCTCCAACTTCCATATGGTCAAAAGGAAAACGTTTTAAATCAATAATATTATTATCAATTTCTTTTTGCCATTTTTCCCAAAAGATTGGAGACCATAATTCTTCTATTTTATCTAAAAAAGCAAAAGCTGTTCTGGTTGGTGGAGAATCGGTATGATAAGAAAACATTACTACAATTTTTCCATTTACTCGTTCTGGAAAAAGAGTCATCGCTTTGGCATTAAAAGGAGTAACCAAATGTCTTTCAGTAATTTTTTTTAAATCTTTAGAAAGAGCTACAGCTACTTTAATGCCATCAGCACCAAAAGGATATTTTGAAAGTGCAGTGTAAAAAGTATAAAAAACACCCTCAAAATATGTCACTCTCGGATCTTCACAACCAAATTTATCCCATTCTTCTTTGGGAATAATAAAAGGAACACGATTTTTAAAATGTATTCCATCTTTAGACTCTCCGATACCTATGATTGAAGTCTGTCGAGGATTTTGTAAGACATCTACTGCTGAAATCGCTCGATACAAACCATAGATTGTTTTGCCGTGCTTAATTGGACAAAGATTAAAACTAGCAAACTCTTCCCAGTAATGATCTTTGTCGGGAATTAATATTGGATTGTGTTTTGATTTTTTAACAACAAACATAAAAATTACTAAAATTCCAGCGAGTTATTCTTTTCTAATTTTACTGTGCCACTACTCTTCATACTATTTATCAACTTTGAAAGCATAATAGAAGCGACACCAATGTGTTTATCTCCACCACCATAATACACAAAAAGTTTACCATTTTTAACAACCGCCCCACACGCATATATAACACCGGGTTTCCAGTCGTTTTCATACCATTTGTCTGGTTCAAGAATTGGATGTTGCGCTCGATAAAGAACTTTTGTAGGATCTTTCAAATCAAGTAGAAGTGCCCCTAATTTGTAGCGATTCATATCGTCCTTGTCCATAGCGTGATAAAGAAGAAGCCAGCCATCTTTGGTTTTAATTGGTGGTGCAGCAGCACTGCGTGTACGTTTATGCCAAGCTACTATATGGTCTGATATTAACTGAGGATCTGGCGCTTCGCTTCCTGGCGCACTACCTTGTGGAGTCTCAGAGCTATCAAGATAATTTACATAAGCAACGCCAACTTGCGATGGATCACCTAAGTCTAAATTATGAAAAATTGCGAATTTGCCATTAAATTTTTCAGGAAATAAAACCCAATTTTTTTGCCTGTCTCCTAGTTTGGAAAGATAAGAAAAATTATTCCAAAGCCATTTTTTATTTAATAAATTTTCTTCTTTAATGGAAGTGACTGCCACTCGCATAGAATCCCAACCATTAAATACATTAAAAGTCATAAAAAGATGACCATTCATCAACACTGTTCGAGGATCTTCACAACCGCCCCAACCTCCACCCGAAGCATAAAGCGCTATATCATAATGGGCAGGAGAAGTGAAAGGCCAATGTTTTTTCATTTCTTCGGCATTTTCTACAAAATAAATTGGATAAGAAAGTCTCTCGTCAAAATTAATACCATCTTTACTGGAAGCATATCCGATACGAGAAATTCCATCACTACCTAAGGCTCTATAAAAAAGATGAAATCTACCATCGACATAAACGGCCGCCGGATTAAAAACAGCTTGAGATTCCCAAGAATATGCTCGAGGTTCAATAATTGGGTTACGTAAAGATCTTACAAGTTTAAGAGTTTTAACTCGCTTTTTCCCGCCTGCATTAGTTATGCTAAAAGCATTACGGGCAGATGTCGTCTTCTTTTTGACTATAGTTTTTTTTCCCGACCCCTGTCGGGATCCCGACTTTGGTCGGGACTTTTTTGGTTTTTTCTTTAATATTTTAACCATCATATAAACATTATACTACTTTTTTATCTTTTTGGAGTACTCTTTTAAAAGCTCAGAGGAACTCCTTATTTTCCCGCCTTTCCCGACATTAAAAACCACTTGAATGCCTAGTTTTTCACAAATTTTATATTCCGAGGAAGGGATATCAACATCTTCTGGCTTCCTGTCTCCGCCGTTAGCAAAAATGTGTGGTCTGATTTTTAACAATTCTTTACTAACACTGATATCTTTGGTATTTTTTTTATGTCCGGAAATAATCACTTCGTCTACACATTCCAATGCTTCTATAATCTCCTTGCGCTCGTGATGGGTCATAAAAACTGGTTTCCCTTTTACTTTAAACCAATTGTCATTATTTAAAATAACAATCAACTTATCACCCAACTTTTTCGCCTCCTGAAACATCCGAATATGCCCGATATGCAACGGATCAAATCCCCCACTCACTACCACTATTTTTTGTTTCTTTATTTTTTTGTTTTCTTTTCTCATAAACCTTTCCTTACACATATCAACCATGGTTGATATGTGTATTTTATTAATACATTTCCTGTTGATAACATTTTTCACAATAAACTATTTCTTATTCTTTTTTTTCTTTATATGCCATAACTTTTTAATCCCTTAACATACAATATACTGTATACTAACGTTTTTAATACCTAAGGTCTCACCTTTTCCCGTCGCTTCGCTTCTCTTTAAGAAAAGACCTTTCCCTGCCATTATACCAGAAATAGCAAATTTTTTGAAATTTGATATAATTTTAGGATGTATATAATTTACGCTTTGTTAGGAGCAGTTATGGCTAGCGCAGGGACAATTTTTGCTAAATTAGGATTGAAGGGGGTGGATGCGAATTTACTCACCGCTATCCGTGGCATTGTCATGGCTCTTATTGTTTCCTTAGCCGCATTGTCATTTGGTAAACTGACAGTAACTGCCCTATCTTCCCTTTCCACTAAACAATGGATTTTTGTGGTTCTTTCAGGACTAGGTGGAGCTTTGTCTTGGATTTTCTTTTATCAAGCTCTTTCTGTCGGACCTACGGTCGCTGTAACAGTTATTGATAAATTATCTATTACATTTACTGCAATCCTTGCAATTTTTGTTTTATCTGAGGGCATCACCTTACAAGCAGGCATAGGATTAGCACTTGTGGTTTTAGGCACATTGTTGGTCGCTATTCCTTGGGAAAAAATTCAAAAACTTTTCTCCTAAAAATAAATAGCATAAAAATCAATTTCTATAATGCAATCTATCTAGCGAAGCTTCGCTAGCGAACTGCTCGTCGTTCAAGAAAATAATAAATGGAATACCATTTTTATTTTCTAAACTCCTGCGCAAGGCATTCTAAAAATTATTTTTATGCTATTCTAATTTATTTAATCAAAAAACTTACGGTAGAAACTAAGCGTATTTTTTTATATTCAGGCGAACCCGGGTCTTTGTCGGTAATATCAAACACCCCTTGATTCCCGCGATGCAAACCACCCAAACTAGACCCGGATTCTTCTGCGATTTTTTGAGCAGTATCTTTAGCATTTTTTAAAGCTTCAGCTAGCATTTGAGGTTTAATACTATTGATATCCGAAAATTCAAATGAGACAGAATTTTGATTCATCACAATTCCCTTCTTCACTAAAACTAAAGTATCTTTGGAGGCAGATTTCACCAAATCAACTTTTTTAGTGTAAACAGAAAGCTGAGTGTTCGCATTATATCTGAAAAGCGCATCTTTATACGTATCTTGATAAATATTGACTGGCGCCACATTTATTTCTGAAGCTTCAAAACCTCTTTCAGTTAGAAATGATTTAATAGTTGTAACATTTTTATCTATATCAGCATACAATGAATCAACATTGTTTGATTTTACTTCAAAATTAATTGACCAAATAGCTGTGTCCGCTTTTACTATTTTTTCTGATAATCCTTTTACTTCTACATATGATCCCTGTTTTGAAAAATCTTGAGCAGAAAGGAAAAAGACAACAGAAAAGACCAACAATACTACACTAATAATCCAAACCCCATAATTTTTTGTATTCTCCATAATGTATATATTGTAGCACTATTCATTTTTCTTTTCCAGATCTCCTTCAATTTTTTCTAAACGCTGAGATATTATTTTTACTTCTTTTTCTATACCCTTAATCACTTCCGTTTCTGTTTTAATTTCTTCTTCTGTTTTTTCTTCCAATCGTTTTTCTCCCTTGAGCCCGGAAATTATGGCCTGACTGCCGATAAAATCAAAAACGAACAAACCGGTTGATAATAGCAAGATACTGCCAACCAACAAAGACAACGGACCGTCCCACCAAGGCAAAGATCCAAGATTAACCGAACCATATACTTGGTAAGAAAAAATAACTTCCGTAAAAAAATCTGTGGTATGCCAAACTCCGCGCCAAAAAATCACTATACCAACACCCCCCAAAAAGGCATAAAAAATAGGATAATGACTTAATCTCCCCCTTATTTTATCTTCTAGTTTATCAAAAAATTTAATTATGGACTTCATAAAAAATTTTATTTAAATTTTTTCTTGGCAGCTTTTTTGGCTAACATAATTTCTTTAATTGCCAATCGCTTTTTGGTTTTGCGAGAATGCCTTGATTTTTTCTTCGGACTAAGGGTTGTGCTTCTTTTTGCCATATATTTTTATTGTTATTATTAATGTTATTTAATTATACACTAAAATGGGCAAAAAATAAATGCCTCGATAAAATCGAGGCATTAGAATAAAAATCCTTTACTTATCTTAAAATAACATTTTGTTCCTCGTAAAAGTTAAATTTAAAAAAATAGTTAATTAGTAAAAACTGACTTCTCTATTTCCCTAATTCCATAGTGATGCAAATCAAAAGGAGCATAATGTTCTTCAAACTCTATTAAACAACAATCTGCCCTTATTCTCACTTTGGTGATATTTTTATTTTTGGAAAATTTTTCCTTATGAGTTACTTCACCCCCAGAAATTTTTTTACAGTTAGGACATGGGAACTTCAATATTCTTTCCATTTTTAACCTTCCTTTAGTTAATTAATTTAACAAAGAATTGTTTGTTTGTCTGTATTATATCACATCTCTTGTTTTTTGGTCATTTTTTGTTAAGATGATAAGAGTTCTTTGTCTAATTAAATACATTTCAATGAATAAATATTCCGGGGTATCCGCCAGCTGGCGGAGGTAGAGCGATTACCATATAATGTTCTTATGAGTTATTATGTTTATGTTATTTACAACAAACAGAATGATAAGATTTATATAGGTCAAACAGTTAATCTAACTACCAGATTAAGGCAACACAATGATTCTTCTTTTAGAAAATTTACATCAAGATTTTCAGGAGGATGGATTTTAATTTATAAAGAAGTGTTTATGAATCGTTCACAAGCAATAGTAAGAGAAAAACAGCTTAAATCTTACCAAGGAAGAAAATTTATAAAGAACAAAATAGTAAGTTTTTTAAAAACTTAATAATATTCCGGGGTAGCTCAGCGGTAGAGCGGTCGCCTGTTAAGCGATTGGTCGTAGGTTCGATCCCTACCCCCGGAGCTCGTAACTATCCTTATTTTATAAGGCAATTTTTTCTTGCCAAACTTAGTAGTTCAAACCCAAATAAAAATATTCACATTAACCACTTGACTTTTATCCGACAGTTGTAATACAATATACATATCAATACGAAAAGGGATCCGAACGGTTAACTACCTAAGGAGCCCTTTTCTTTTTATAGAGAGATTTTATCTTTTATATCTTTGCTGTCTAAATAATCAAAAAATTCTCCACCCAAACTTTTATATAAAGAAGAAGCGAATTTTTTGTTTGGAAATAAGATTTTTTTGAATTTTTTCTCTTCAATCAAGAAATCCACCAGTGATTTATAATCTCCGTCTCCAGAAACTAAAACAATTTTTTCAAAGTCATCTTTTCTGTATAATCTTTTCATTATTTCAAAAACAATATCGGTGTCCACATTACCTTTCTTTTTTCCAAGCATCGCTGGATTGTGTTGTTTAAAAACCAAGATAAAACCTGCTTTCTGAATTTCGGAATATATCTCTTGGTTAGCTTCTTGCACACATCCTAGAAAATAATACGCTTCCTTTTCTTTTACATTATATTTTTTCATCAAATAAATCTTAAACTTAAGTAAGTCAATCTGCCAGGATTTATCACTCAAGGTTGTTCCTAGATAAAGATTCTGTCCATCTATAAAAGCGAGATTGCTTCGTTCTTTATTTTCCATATTGTGAATTATATCATATAATTAAGATATGAAATGGATTGCCATTGCTGGGGGTTGGAGAAAAACTAATCAAAAAATTGAGGAAGGCGTGAGAAAGGTAGTTAGGGAAATTATTTCTCGGGGAGATGGTATAGTTTCCGGCGGAGCACAGGGTGTAGATTATATTGCTACCGAGGAAGCTCTAAAAAATGGTTACGGGCAGGGTAAATTAAAAATAATAATTCCGTCTAAGCTTGAAGTATATGAAAAACATTATTTGAAACGAGCTGATGAAGGAGTATTAACCCACGAACGCGCAGAAAAACTTATAGGTCAACTCACAGAAATAAAGAAAAGGGGTTGTCTTGAAGAAGGAGAAGATACTATTATCGAAAACCCGGCTTATTTCAGGAGGATAGAGAAGATAATAGATAAAGCTGATGAATTGATAGCTTTTCACATAAACCAAACTGAGGGCACTCAATATACGATTGATAAAGCAAAAGAGAAAGGCATACCCGTAAGAATCTTTAATTATTCTCTAAAATAGCTTTTTGAACATCCTCCCCCGCCAGAGAACGGGTAGGCAAGTTCGGAGCAAGTTTTTGAACTTTATTTTCTCACTTAAATCAGGACATTCGAACTTATGGTAGAATAAACATATGGCAAAAGTAAAAGTTCTAATAGAAGGATACGCGAAGAAAAATGAAAATGGCTGGGTGGCAAGCTCAACTGTTTGTTTGATTACAACAAAAGATAAAAAAATTATAACCGATCCCGGATGTAATCGCAAAAAATTATTTGAAGCATTAAAAAAAGAAAATTTAAATACCGGCGACATAGACTACGTATTTTTATCTCATCGTCATCCGGACCACACTTTACTAGCCGGGATTTTTGAAAAAGCCAAACATATTACTTTTGATATGGGCCTAATATACGAGAATGATTTGCTATCTGAATTTGATAAACATGTTTTGGGTGATGAAATTGAAATTATAAACACCCCGGGACATGTCAATGAACATATATCTCTGCTTGTGGAAACCGAAAAAGGTAAAGTGGCGGTAGCTGGTGATGTGATTTGGTGGCTTGATAGTGAAGAGCAGGCGTTGGATATAAATCAGAAGGATTACAGCCAAGCAATAGACCTAAATATGGAAGATTTGGTTAAAAGCAGAAAAAAACTTTTAGCAGAGGCTGATTATATAATCCCAGGGCACGGTAAAATGTTTAAGGTTCAGAAATAATAGCTACCCGAACATCCTCCCCCGCCAGAGGACGGGCAGGCAAGTTCGGAACTAGTTTAAAGTTCTATATAAAGATGGTTAAATGCTGATTACAGCGAGAATAAGACATTTGCGATGAATTGAAAGAGTGAAGATGTTGGAGGAGATGATGGTGGAGGGTTGAATGAACCCGGTTCCATTTGTGGGGCCGTGCCTGGCAACTGGTTGGGATTGAAATCGGATGGCGGCATAATTTCGCCCTGTGGCATCATTTGTTGTATTCCGGCCGGAGGCGGTTGCATATTTCCCTCAGGATTAAAAGTTCCATTCGGAGGCATTCCTTGCGGACCGTTTTGTTGTCCGAAATTCTTGCACGCTTCCGGATTGTTTTGACAAAAAGTCTGACATTCTTCGGGGGTCTTGCATCCTCCCGGACCTGCTTGCGGAGGCATCATTTGCCCTCCGGGATTTTCCATTCCGGGTCCCGGCTGGAACTTATTTCCCCCGTCCATTTCCTTAAACTGTTCCGGAGATATAAGCCCATTTTCTCTGCCGAAATTCAAACATGTTTCCTGATTTTCCGGATTTTTACAAAAAACATCGCATTCTTCTTTTCCCATACATCCTCCAGGCCCCTTGCCTCCGGTTCTTTTTGCCATCTCAGCGTCTTTTTCTGACATAAACCCCGCAGCAACAGAAAATGCTATGCATTCTTCAACATGCTCGTCCTCCGCGCAATATTTATCGCATTCTTCTTTCCCTTTACAGGCCGGCATTTTCACGCCTTTTCTGAGCGCATTCAACACCTGTTCCGAACCTTTTGCTTCTTCTGGACTCATAAATCCGGCAGCTTGAGCAAAGGTCATACATGCTTCCATATTGTCCGGCTGGGAACAATAAGTGTCGCACGCTTTCTTGCCTTTACATGGCGGAGGAATCGCCCCTTTTTCAATAGCGCTTACCATTTTTTTCGCATCCTCTAAATCTTTACCCTTCAAAAAACCGGCTGCTTCTCCAAAAGCGATACAGACTTTCATGTTGCCGGGATTGTCGCAATAGGCATCGCATTCTTTTTTATTCTTGCATGGAGGAGGAGTAACGCCTTTGGCAATAGCCGCTTGAACTTGTTTCGCTTCCGCTAATTCCTGCTCCGGCAAAATTCCTGTTTTTTCGGCATAAGAAATGCATTCATCAATGCGGGCTATATCATTACAATATGTTTCGCACGAATCTTTGGAAGTGCATCCTCCGGGACCCTTCATTCCGGCATCTATGAATTTTTTCGCGCCGTCTATCTCGCCCTTGCTCATTAAATTATTTTTCTCGGCAAAAGCCACGCAAGATGAAACATTTGCCGGCTTGTCGCAATATACCTTGCAGGCTTCTTTGTCTTTGCAATTTCCAAGTTCTGCAATCGGATACTGAATGTTGACATTGCTGCCTTCCGTCGCCGTTTCAGCCAAAGAAATACTGAAAATCAAACCGCTTATTATGATTCCCAAACCAATTATGTACAAAGAAATTTTTTGCGTATTCATATTATTTTATTCAAAAGGATTAATTTTAATATCACGAAAAGGATTGGAAGCGTCGACCGGATTTATATCGGGCTTATTCTCCATTGGATTAGTACTGTCTCCCAGGGACGGCAATACTCCTTGATTTACAATTTTGCTTATATCCTCGGCCCGCTGGGACGACGAGTTTAAGAGCAGATAACCTGCGACTATTACTAACACGATGAGTGCTATGGAAACAATGATAATTATTTTTTTATTCATATATATTTCAAAATCATTAGTTGATAAGAATCTTCTCTTATTTTACACCCTTTGGCTGTTATTTTCAACAAGTCAACTTTTATGTTAAAATGGTTTTATGGTTGATTATTCACATATAATAAAATACCCTGAAAAATTCGTGCTCCTTTTGCATAAAAAATACGGTATAACGCCCGACATTTTGACTTATATTAGAATATTTGCGGCCCCATGGCTTGCTTTACTTGTCTCTAAAATTCTTTCAAGTAAAAGCTTAACGCTTGCCATAATTTTTCTGGTTCTTTATATCCTAGTGGTTATTACTGACCTTTTCGACGGAACTTTAGCCCGAGCTATATCAAAAACACCTGCCCGCAATGCTTTCAGCACAGCTGATGCAGGCGGGGAAAATCACGACCATTCGCATGGAGGTATGCTTGACCGCTTGGCTGATAAAATATTAATTATTTTTATGCTTATTCCGTTTGGTCTTAATTTTTTTACATCTTTAATTATCCTAGCAGAATCAACATTAGCCTTTCAAGCCATATACTCTACCAGTGATAAAAAACAGGCAAGTTATGCTGGAAAAATAAAGATGGTTTTACAAACACTTTTAATACCAATTTTGATATTACAAGTAGTAACAAGCTTTATCCCAGAAATGATTGTTTACGTATATATTATTATCACTATTATTTCTACCTATATTTCAGTTTATTCGCACTATTTTTATTTTAAAAATGATTGATTCTATTGCGTTTTATATATCTAGTATTTTAGGATTGTGTAAAAAAAACAAATTCCCTGGGACTTTAGCTAGTCTTGCATCTTTATTCTTTTCTTTTTTGTCATATTATTTTTTAGGTAAAACAGCTTATGTTGTTCTTTTTTTTATTTTTTTAATCCTTGGTTTTTGGGCGATCCAAAAAATTCATAAAAAAAATGGTACCGGAGATTATCAGTGGATTGGCATAGATGAGTGGATTGGCATGTGGCTTGCTAATTTTTTTCTATTTGAATTAAACTTTAATCTTACTGAAGTAATTATTTTTTCTTTAATATCTTTTACCATTTTCCGTATAATGGATATTTTTAAATTTATTCCGCCACTTAAAACTATAAATGAAAACAAAAATCAAAGAGCTACAGCAGTATTACTCGACGACGTTATAGCTGGTTGTTATACTTATTTTTTAATGCTGATTTTCCTTGGACTTTATAATATAAGTTTCTTTTATTCTTCTTTTTTAATACTTCTTACTCCAATGATTGCCAATATGGCACCTGTTTTACTAAAAATGAAATATTGGGACACACCTATAAATGAACGTCTTTTTGGAAAAAATAAAACTTGGCGCGGTTTTTTAGGTGCTATTATTATTGGAACTTTTTCTTATTTTATTCTTGTAAGATTAAATTTAGTAAATTCTGTAAATGATTTAAGTTTAATTATCTTTGTTGGTTTTTTATTTAGTTTTGGAGCAATTGGCGGAGATTTAGTAAAATCTTTCTTAAAAAGAAAACTAGGTATCGGGGCAGGAGAAAGTTGGATGCCCTGGGACCAAATAGATTATATTTTAGGAATGATAATTTTAACTTATTTCTTTTATCAATACACTTTTAGTCAAATTATTTTACTACTTATTATAGGTGGCACAATAAGTGCCCTAGTGCATAGATTCGGCTATATGATAAAAATAAACAGCGCTAAGCAGTAAAAGAGGGTTAAAATGCTCGAGTAAATTTATTATAAAATTTCACCACGTGTTCAAAAAAATTAAAACAAAAATCGTAGAATATATCTAATAAATGGGTATTCCTCATTTTAGGAGAATACGGTGTGGAATTTTTTTTCCAATTTTCGACAACTTCTTCAAGTTCTTTAATTAAGTCTGGGTCTGTAAAAAAAACACCAGATTCCATATTAAAATCAAAAGAGATGATATCAACATTCTGTGAACCCAAAATACCTTCTTCCCCATCAACTAACATTATTTTGCTGTGGTTCATTTCATTGGTTAAGAAAAATTTTATGCCATGTTTGTAAAGTTTATGCATATAAAAATAATTAGATATATTAGCTACTTTAGGGTGAGTGGCTATACGCGGCAAAATTATTTCCACTTTTACTCCCCTTCTGGAAGCTTTTTTCAGAGCTTTAACAACCCAATGATTAGGCATAAAATAGGGAGAAATAATTAATATTTTTTCACAAGCATTTTCTATTTTATCACTATAATATTTTTTTAATCTAAAAGAATTTCTAGGTGGATAATGTTCAAAAAACCAGATTTTACCTTTTTGAATAGATAGAATTTTGTCGTATTTTAAAACAAATTCATCTTTACCACCACAATCTTTATATATATGAGCAAATGAACTCAAAATACGCTCTACAACTCTACCTTCGATTTTAATTGAAAGATCATTCCATTTTTTAAAGAATTTTTTTATGTTAATGCCACCGATAAAAGCCACACGCTCGTCAACAATAAGAATTTTGCGATGGGTAATCCGAAAAAGTGTTCTAAAAAAGAATAACTCAACTCCGGCCTCTCTTAATTTTTTGACAGAAGCATCTGAAACCTTAGAACCAAATGCATCAAAAATTATTTTAACTTTCACCCCAGAAGCAGCTTTTTGTCTGAGAATTTCGATAAAATCATGACTGTCAGATGTATCATCCACGAAAATATACATCTCAAATAAAATTGAGCTCTTGGCGTGACTAATAGTATGAAGCATTGCGTCCCAAGCTTTTTCGGTCTTCGTATAAATTTTATAA
>ERZ1292630.3235-Hain-H41-02um-R3-3235-length-14489-cov-5_pt1 | contig 14489 bp, 12 predicted proteins | sample MGYA00564408_ERZ1292630 | MGnify/ENA primary metagenome ERZ1292630 (study PRJEB36523, sample SAMEA6512641) | groundwater metagenome | collected 2019-01-08 | study: AquaDiva: Metagenomics assemblies of 32 groundwater samples | reverse complement strand
GAAATTATATAAAGGATTTGATGAATCAAATCCCTGCAAGATTCTTTCTCATCACTCATCACTTTTCACCCTTCACTTATACAAAACTAGATATTTTCTTTAAGCCAATCTTTTACTTCTAAAAAAACCTTATCTTTACTATAATCCATCATTAAAGAATGACCAGAATTTTCTATTTCTACCAGTTTTTTATCTTGATTTTTTAGAGCTTTAAAAACTTTTCTAGAGCCTTCAGGAGGAACTACTTTATCTTGATTTCCTATTAAAACAAGTATTTTTTGTTCTACTTTAGACGCAAATTTTTCATTATCTATTTGTTTTATCATATAAAAATAGTTATTTATTGGCATAGTTTTTTGTAAAAGATTTTTTTTATCGAATTCTTTAGCCATTTCTTGATCTAAAAATATGTTGCTAGTTTTTACTTTAAAAGGTAAATACATTTGTTTTCCTGTAATTAATAAAACAGGCCAAGCAATTCCTGCTACAAATTTATATGCTTCTAACTCAAATTTCCCTGCCATATCCACAAATTTTCTAACAGGAGCCATAATTATTCCTGTTTTACATTTTTGCCCTTCTTTCGATTCAGATAAAAGTCTTAATGCTGCTACTGTTCCCATACTATGACCAATCACAGCCGTTTGTTCTTTTATAGAACCTTCTTGATCCCATAGCTTTTTTAAAGCTCTTTCTGCATCATCTAAATGACTAATTGCACGATAATATCCTCTATCACCTTTACTTTTTCCATGACCAGAAAAATCAAAAGTAAGTACAATATATCCTAATTCTGCAATTTTAGATGGTAAATTCCCTGCTTCTTCTTGAGTTGAAAGATATCCATGACATATTAATATACAAGGATAACTACCTTTTTCTTCTGGTCTATATATTGTAGCATCAAGTTCATTTTCACCTGATATTTTTACATTTTCTTGTTTTATTACTTTATTAGTCATAATCCTTAATCAGTTTTCGATAATTTTAGGTAAAAATATAATTAGATTATTTATAATATTACAAAAAACTATTACATAATTCTTATTAATTGTAACATGAAAAAATTAAACAAATAAATTAAATAATTTAGTAATTATAAAACTAGACAAGCTCTGTTTTTATTATTTGTTTTAATTTATGAACTTCAGGTGAAACAGGATTTATAGTTTTAGCTTGATCTAAATATTTTTCAGCTTGTTTCTTTTTTCTTAAACTTACATTGATTAACGCCAAATATAAATTAGCTTCAAAAGAAAAACTATTTAATTTTAGTATTTTTTTATAAACTCTTTCAGCGTTCTCTAAATTATCACAATTTAAATATATAAAGGCTAAATTATTAAGAGCATCTGGATGTTCTGGCTCTTGTTCTAAAAATTTTTCATAGTAATAAATAGCTTGGTCTAATATTCTAAGTTTTGAGCAAATATAACCCAATTTAAACAATAAAGCTGTTTCAGTTCCAAATTTTTCTACACTTAATAAATATAATTTAAGTGATTCAATATAATCTTCATTCATATAAAAAGTATCTGCAACTCTTATTATTTCTTCTTTTTTAGCAAAAATGTCTTTTTTAAGAATTTCCAAACTTTCTTCTTTAAAAGGAATAAATAATAAAATATTTAAAAATACAGATTTTACTTCTTTAATAAAATAAGTTGGTAAAAACTCATAATTTAATATCGCAGATAATAATTCAAAACATTTATCATAATTAGCTTTCTTAAAGTTAATTTTTGCTATTACTAAATCAATTTCTGGAGAATATTTTAGTGATTTATTTTTAGCTTTTTCAAGAAATTTTTCAGAACAATCTAATTTATCTTCAAAATATAATATTTTAGCCGTTATAAGATTAAATTTTATATTTATATCGGATTGATTATAAATTAAATAGTTATCAATATTATTTAAATTTGCTTTTCTAAAAAAACGAATCGTATCTAAATAAAATTCTAATTTAAAAAAAGTAAAAGAAAAATATAAATTAGCTAAATTTATTTCTTCTAATTCTGATTTATACTTATTTTTCAAGTCTAATATTTTATTAAAATCCATTTTACGATATAATAATTTTAATAATAATACAAAAGCTTCTTTATAGTATATTTTACTATCATCATTTATTACTTTATAAAATAATTCTTCGGCTAAATTTGAATCTTTGTAAAAATTTGCTAATGCTAAAAAGAAATCTTTTTCTAAACTATCTTCTAAAATCTCAGCTTTTTTTATTTCAAAATTAGAATCAATATCTTCTTTTTTTATAGTTATCAATTCTTCTTCTAATGTAGGAAATTCTTTTTTATAATAAAAATTTCTTTTATCTAAAATTTCTTTAAGATCTTTATTTTTTAAAGAAAAAACTCTTGCTTCGGTTGTTACAAATGCTTCTATATCAAATTCATATACTTCTGATTTTTCTGGGAATATTTTAACATTAAAAAAAGGATTATTTCTTAATTTAACTAAATGCTTTTCAATATTAATTAAATCTATTTCAAAATTCTCATTTTGTTCTAATAAAATTAAATTATCAAACTTCAATCTTTGAGAATAAATAAAGGTATTTAAATCTTCTAATCCATTTTCTGCATTAAATATTTTTATACTAGGATCATTAAAATCCAATTTTTGTTCTAATATATTAAAAATAAAAATACTAGAAAATCTACTTTTTTCATTAAGAATTTTTGACCAAAAATTAGGATCTTCTTTATAATATAAATAAACAAGAATAGTTTTTGTTAATAATTTTGAGTTCATATATAAAATCTAATAATAAAAGGATTAAAAAATCCTTTTAAAAATTTCCTCTTATTGTAAATGATGTTCAATTTCTGGTAAATAATTATTCACATTTATTTTTAACATTCCAATATTTGTAGCTTTTAAGAAATTTATACATAGAATATATTTTCCTTCTTTTATTTTCTTTATCATGGAAATATCATTTTCATTGGAAATCATAACTTCTTCAATTTGTCTTCTTCTTTCTGCTTTACTTGTAACCATAACTTCGGCATCTCCAGAAGTTGCAAATACATTTTTATAAATAACAGCAGAATCATTAAGATTCAATCCTTCATTACAAATACCAACAATAAATCTTCCATCTCTTGCATTAATGACCATAGCCATATTAATATCAGGTAACTCACCTTTCATTGCTTCTAAAACTTGTTTTACAGCATCAGCACCTTTTACTTCAGTATCTTTACCTTTTTGTTTCTCAAGTACTTTTTTTACAGCTTCAACAGTAGCTTCTAAATCTTGCATATTTGCTTGACTTTCATCTTGAATTCTAGCCGCTTCCATAATAAGGTGATTAAATGGAGCATTAATAGTTCTTGCAGTCGGTTCTATCCAAGGCATGTCAGAGAAAAAACCTGTTTTCATTGATAATATTGTATAAAAAGCTTGTTCTCCTTGTGCAGAGCCAACTTCAGCGTGTATAACATCACCATGTTTTAAATAAAGTAAACCCATTTGCATAGAAATAGGATCAGTTATAGAGATAAGTTTTTGTTTTCTTGAAAGAAGTACCATCTGAACAAAATCAAATAAATCAATATCAAGAATATTACCTGTAAAGCCTTTATCTGCTAAAGTTTCATTTATAAACTTTCTTAATTGATTCAAATCAACTGGTTTTTCAAAATATCTATAGGCACCTATTTTCTTTGCTTCATCTCTTATTGAAGGAGAACCGAATGCAGTCATTATGACAACTTTTGATTTTGGATGATTTTTCTTTATCCAATTTAAAAATTGAAAACCATCAACATCGGGCATTTTCATATCTGTGATAACAAGTTCAAAAGGAGAGGAGTTAAGTAATTCAGCACCTTTTTTTGCAGAATCTGCTGTTGCTATAAAATACCCTTCTTTTGCAAGGTACTTTTCCATAGACCAAGTAATATTGTCTTCGTCATCAACAATAAGTATCTTTTTTTTGGTAGGAGCCATATAAATTTTTCCTCTAAAAGCGAAATTTCAAAAAGAATTATATCATAATTTTTAATTTTTTATTAATGGATTTTTAATAAAATTTCTTTTTTAAGTTATTGAAATAACTTATTTTACAAGATTTTTCCATTAAAAAAAATAAGTGAAAAATTCCTTTTATGATAAATATAATAAAAATTAGGTGATATTAGTATTCTGTTTGATATAATTCTAATTGTAATTATTTTAAATTTATATAATATGCCTTTAAGCACAAAAGAAAAAAAATACGAACCGAAACCTGAATGGTTAAAAATAAGACCACCTGCTGGTGAAAATTATAAAAGAATTAAAGCTCTTCTTAAAGATCTGAATTTGAACACAGTCTGTGAAGAAGCTCATTGTCCTAATGTCCATGAATGTTGGGCAGGAGGAACAGCTACTTTCATGTTAATGGGAGATACCTGTACAAGAGGTTGTCGTTTTTGTGCTGTAAAAACTGGAAATCCTCAAGGTGTTTTAGATGAACTTGAACCAATAAAAATTTCTGACTCAATAAAAAACCTTCAATTAGAATATATTGTTTTAACCTCTGTTGATAGAGATGATTTGCCTGATGGTGGTTCTGGACATTTTGCACAAACTATTTTAGAAATAAAAAAAAGAGATTCTAAAGTTATTGTAGAAGTTTTAATTCCAGATTTTAAAGGAGATACATCTGCTTTAGAAAAAATAATAAAAGCTAAACCAGAAGTTATTGCTCAAAATATTGAAACTGTTGAAAGATTAACTTTAAAAGTTAGAGATAAAAGAGCTGGTTACAAACAAACATTAGATTTATTAGCTAAAGTTAAAGAAATAGATAATTCAATTTTAACTAAATCCTCTATAATGCTTGGACTAGGTGAAACAGAAGAAGAGATTTTTACAACAATGAAAGATCTCAGAAAAGTTGATACAGATATCCTTACATTAGGTCAATATCTTAGACCAAGTAAAAAACATTTACCAGTAATTGATTATATAACACCAGAAAAATTCCTTTTTTATGAAGAAGAAGGTATGAAACTAGGTTTTAAATATATAGCTTCAGGCCCTTTAGTAAGAAGTTCTTATAAGGCTGGAGAATATTTTGTTAAAAATAATATTCTAAATAGATAATTTTTGGCAGAATTAAAATAAGTTTTAAATTTTATATTAGATAAATATTATTATTTTGTTTTAGGAGAAAATAAATGAATGCATTAGAAAGTCTTAAGAGTGTAACTACGGTAGTTGCAGACACAGGAGATATTGATTCTATAAAAAAATATACCCCAACAGATGCTACTACTAATCCTTCTTTAATTTTTGCAGCAGCTCAAATGCCACAATATCAACATTTAGTAGAAGACGCAATAAATTTTGGAAAAAATAATGGTAGTTCTGATGATGAAAAATTAAGTAAATCTTTGGATAAATTGATAGTTAATTTTGGTGTTGAAATTTTAAAAATAGTTCCAAGATTTGTTTCTACCGAAGTTGATGCAAGATTTTCTTTTGATACTGAAGCTTCTGTAAAAAAAGGAAAAGAAATTATTGCTCTTTATGAAAAAGCAGGAGTTTCTAAAGATAGAGTTCTTATTAAGCTTGCTTCTACATGGGAAGGTATAAAAGCTGGAGAACAATTAGAAAAAGATGGTATTCATTGTAATATGACGTTACTTTTTGGATTTGGTCAAGCAATTGCCTGTGCAGAAGCAGGGGCTTTTTTAATCTCTCCTTTTGTAGGAAGAATATTAGATTGGTATAAAAACTTTGAAAAAAAAGATGGATATCCTTCAGAAGAAGATCCTGGTGTTAAGTCTGTAAGAAGAATTTATAGTTATTATAAAAAATTTGGTTATAAAACCTTAGTTATGGGTGCTAGTTTTAGAAATTCTGGTGAAATAAAAGCTTTATGTGGATGTGATTTGTTAACTATAAGCCCTCAATTTTTGGAAGAATTAAGAAATGAAGAAAATTCTTTACCTGTTATTCTTAATCAAGATTTTGCTTTAGAAAATTGCCACGATCCTAAAATAACAATAGATGAAAAAGCTTTTAGATGGATGCTAAATGAAGATCAAATGTCAACAGAAAAATTATCTGAAGGAATTAGAAATTTTACTAAAGATACTTTAAAATTAGAAAATTATATAAAAGCAAGATTTTAAGCACTGTTTTCTCGATTTTAAATATTTATAAAAGTTAGGGTACTTAAGTACCCTAACTTTTACTTTTTTAGTCAAAATGTTTTTATGATTTTTATTGAATATTCATTTTTTAAAATTGAATATAAACGAACAAGTGTACATGAGCGGGCTACCCATAACTATTTTACCTATATTCAATGGGTATGCCTGTTCATGTACACTATGTTAGCTGACGGTATTTTTTATTATTTTAATTCTTGAACCAAAATTTAACTTTTACAGCTAGTTCCTAGTAAATAGATTATAAATATATATCTATAAAGATTCCATAACAAAAAAAATATGTAGCTTGTTTATAGTGGCTAACTTTATATTCTAAAACAGAAGTTAAAAAAATTTACTTCTTGAAATAATTCATTAAACTGCTTATTTGTTAATTTAAATTTTTTCTCTGTTATTCTATCAAGTTCATCCTCACTTAAATTCTCATTTTTTGCACGGGTTTGAAAGAAAAAATCATAAACTTTATAAGCTTTTTCAGAAGGTATTTTAAATTCACCTTTTTTACATACTGAATAAACATATTTATAATTATTTTTATTAGAATAATCATATTTTTCTGGTTCTAATATTCCAGGGGATGATTTTTCAGGAACCCAATCAACCATCCCAAGAGTAAAAGGAGTACCATTTTTTAAATCATTTTCTCTGTCATAAAACCATACTGTAATTAAGTTAGATTTTGGATATATTATTCTTAATTTTAAAACAGAATCTTTCATTGTTTCTTTAATTTGCTCAGGTTTATATATCCCAACTTTTAAGGTAGTTATTCTAGCCTGTATCCAATGATAATCATTCCCATAAAGCCTACTTTGGTGGTCTTCTTTTTCAAATATTTTATAATTAATTAGTTTAATTGGATTATTAATTATAGGTTGTTTTTTAATAATCCCTTTATTTGATAACTTATGTTTCTTTGCAATAAAAGGTTGAACTTCTGAAATTTGTTCCTGATTTTTATCTCTTTGAATCTTAGGTTTACTTTCAATCATATAAAAACAAGTTGATAAACTAAATAAACAAAAATATCCAGTAAATGCAACCTTATCACTAATAACTCTTTTAAAATTATTCCTAAAATTAATAGGTAACAAGTCTTTTTTTACTGCAAATATAATTAAAATAACTAAAGGTATGAATGATATAAAAGCAAAAAATCTAAATCTTGCAGAAATAGTCAACCAAAAAAATCCAGCACAAAATATTAAAAATGTTTTTAATACCTTTTTCATTCAAACTCCTATTTTCATTTTATTTCTATTGTCAGCTAACATCTGTACATACGAAATAGTTTCGTATATTTCATAATTATAAAAAAGCAAAAATACTAAAATATTTTTGCTAAAAACAAAGTATAGAATGCATTTCAATAATTATTTATCACATTATAAAACACACAACGATATTTGTAAACATATTTTAAAATAAAAAGAAAATATAAATATTTACAATGTTTTAAAAATTCAAAATCTATAAAAAATTCAATTTAATTTCTATTTTTATACTCAATTTTTCTTTTATTTAAAAAAAATTACTAAAACTACCCATTACTTCTTTTTCTTTTAATTTACTCATTTTATTAAATTCTTCATAAAATAATATTCCTAATTTTTTATTTTTAAGGATGTGGAATTATTGAAATTATTGTTATTTGTTTTTTGTCTGGACAATAATGCCAAAATATTCTATATGCTTGAGGAGTGTTATTTTCAGCATAAGCTTCAAAAATATCTTCCCCGTTTTCACCAACAAAATCAGAATATTTATGTGTATTTAAACTAGGGTGTCTAGGGTTATTTTCTAAATATCCCAATGCTTTATTAACAGCTTTAAATCTTTTTTCAAGTGATTTGTTATTTGCTAAATTTTCATATTGAAGTTTTGCTACACTTGTAAATCTTAATATATGTTGCATTATTTATATATATTTTGAAAAACTTCCCAAATCATGAACATCATTTTTACCAACTTCTTTTATTCCTTGTAAAACTTTTTCTTTTTCTTCAGGAAATTCATTTAACCAAGTATTACTAATGGGTATTGCTACATAAGGAGTTAATATTATTTGCCCTAAATCATTTATTTCCATTGAAAACAAATCAACATTTTTTGAATATTTACCTAAAGCAACTCTTCCTTTTGTATCGGGTTGAATTTTTTTTAACACTTTTATCATAAAAAGTACCAATATAAAAAAATACCATAATTGAATTATAACAGATTACAATTAATTTTTTTATTATAGAGATGTATGAAATTATCTTTAAAAAATTAAGATATTTAATAATTTTTTAAATAAAAATTTAATTTATATATATTTTATTCTATTATTTCATATAAATTTATTGAATAATCTTAATTTTTACCACCAGTAAGTATAATATTTTTATCTTCTGTAATTTCAAAATCAAAAAAATTCCCATTTACTTTATCTCTAAATATTGTTTTACCAGTTTTTATGTCCAATAAATATAAAAGACCAAACTCTGACAAACAAATTATTAAGTCATTTTCTAAAAATTTTAAATTTTTTGGATTTTAATTTACTTAATTTCAGTTATTTTAAAATTAAAAGGATCTTTTTCTTCATTGTATATTATGTTTCCACATTTACATTTTCTATTCAAAGGTCTTACAATATTTCCTTGTGTGCTTATTTTTTCTATTTGACATTTTGGGCATTTTATATTGAAAGATATTCTTGCCCATCCACTTTCAAAATCAAGATCTGATTCAATATCATATTTAATATCAATAAATGGTTCGTAAAAAAAAACAATCAAATACTCTATTTCCACAAAATCTAATTTTTTGATTATATTGCAACTAATCAATTTTCCAAAAAATCCATCACATTTATTTATTGGTGTACAAATACCTTCTTTGTTTACTCCTTCAAATATTATTGTTCTACGAAATCTATGACAGTTTATGCAAGGAAAAGCTATTTCTAATTTTTCATCAACACTAACAAAGAATGTTGGATTTATATCGAGTCGATAATTTAATTTGCATTGGTATTTTTTCATTTATTTTTATTTAACCAAACTATTAAAGATTTTATCCTCTCTTATAAACTTAAGATCTTCTTCTTGTTTAGCATAATTCAGAAATTTTTTATCTAATTCAATACTTTTCCTTAAATTATAAATTGCATTCTCTTTATCTTTATTTAATGAACTAATACAAGCAAATTGATAATACATTTGACCACTTTTAGGAAATAATTCTACTCCTTTTTTCATTAGTTTCAGACCCAATTCAACTTGTTTATTAAAAAATAAAGCATAGCCTATATGATTATAATAAATTTCTGTATTGGGATATAATTTATTTAAAGCTTCAAGCTCATTAATTCCACCTTTATAGTCTTTTTTTCCTTTATCATTATATATTTTTCCTTCTGCAATTGTACCAAACATATTTATTATTAAATCATCAATATTTTTCTTGAATACTTTTACATTTTCAGGTGAAGCTATTTGCCATTTTTTTATACTTTCATATGAAAAGGATATATCTTCTGGTTCTCCTTCTTTTCTCGGAGGCGTATATTTGGGAGATATAAATGAAATAATTTTTTTAGCTTTTAATAATAAATCTTTTGCTTTTTGATGATTTTTTAATTTTATTTCTTTAATTCCTAAATCTAGGTAAGAATCAGCTAACAACATATTAATTTCATTAATTAAAGGATGTTTAGATTTGTTATCTACATCTTTTAATAAATAAATAGTTTTTTCAGGTTTAGGAGGTTTAGAAATATAATAAGAATATTTAAATGCATATATGAATTTTACTGATAAAGGATCTTTTTCAATTTTTTTTATATTTACTCTGAATTCTTCTAATGATTTTTTTAAGTATTTTATTTTGTTTAAATTATCTAATTTTTTTTGATTTAATTCTTCTGAATTTACTTTAGAAATGATTGATAAATTAAAAAGAATTATTATTAGTATTTTTATGATTTTATTCATATTTGCCTCAATTATAAATTTTGACTAGCATTTGTACAACTAAAATTATTTAAATTATAAAAAGCAAAAACACTAAAAATATCTTGTATAAAAATAAAGTGTAGAATGAATTTCAATAATTATTTCTTACATTATAAAATATGGAATACCATTTGTAAATATATTTTAAAATAAAAAGAAAATATAAATACTTAGCTTGTTTAAAAAAAATAAAAAATTTATTTTTAGTTCTTTATAACACTTTTTAAATTAAAATATTAAAAAGCTCTATATTTTCGTTTAATAACTTATAATTTATTTTATATTTTTCCATTCTTTCTAATAATGGTTGATAATCATTGCTATTTTTTAATTCTATACCAATCAAAGCAGGCCCATTTTCACGATTTGTTTTTTTAGTATATTCAAAAAGACAAATATCATCATCAGGCCCTAAAACATTAACCAAAAATTCTTTTAATGCTCCTGCTCTTTGAGGAAATTTTATTATAAAATAATGTTTTAATTTTTTAAATAAAAGAGATCTTTCATTTATCTCTGCCATTCTTGTAATATCATTATTTCCACCACTAATAATACAAACAACAGTTTTATCTTTTATTTTATCTTGATAATAATTTAAAGCTGAAATAGTCAAAGCTCCTGCTGGTTCTACAATAATACCTTCTTGATTATATAACATCAAAATATCAGAACATATTTGACCTTCAGGGATAAGAATAATATCTTCTAAGGTTTTTTGACAAATATCAAAATTTTTACTACCTACTCTTTTCACTGCTGCTCCGTCAACAAAAGGATCTATTTCTGATAAAGTAATTACTTTTCCTTCTTCAAAGGCTTTTTTCATACTTGCAGCACCAGCTGGCTCTACTCCAATTATTTTTGTTTTTGGGCTTATTTGTTTGGCATAACTGCTTACTCCTGCTGCTAAACCACCACCACCGATTGGTAAAAAAATATAATCTAAAGGTTCTTGAATATCTTGAAAAATCTCTAAACCAACAGTTCCTTGACCTTCAATTACTTTTTCATCATCAAAAGGATGAATAAAAGCTTTATTATTTTTTTCACAATCTTTCATAGCTTCTGCAAAAGCATCATCAAAAGTATCACCAATTAAAACTATTTCTACATTTTCTTTACCAAACATTTTTACACTACGAATTTTTTGATCAGTTGTAGTACTAGGCATATAGATTTTACCTTTTATACCCAACTTATAACAAGATAAAGCAACCCCTTGAGCATGATTTCCTGCACTTGCACAAACAATCCCATTTTTTGCTTGTTCATCAGATAAAGTACTCATTTTATTATAAGCACCTCTTATTTTATAAGAACGAACTACTTGTAAATCTTCTCTTTTTAGATAAATTTTTGAATTAAAAGTGCTAGATAAATTAAAATTCTCCATTAAAGGAGTATGGTTAATCACGTTTGATAACCTTACTTTAGCAGCTTGAAAATCTGCAAGAGAAGGTAATTGTATATTATTATCAGAGTTGAGAGAAATGTTATTATTCATAATTTACATCCATATTTTCATTATTTTTTAATTTTTTACTAACATAATAGATATTATTTAAAAATATCCTTTATTTCTTTTAATTCTCTTATATCTTCAAAATCAGATTTTTTTCTATCATATATTAGAAATTTAAAAAAATCTTTAAATTCAGGTCTTGTTTCTATACCTTTTTTTAAATATTCTACAGCTAATTTAATATCTTTTTTAGATATATATGCTTTAGATAAAATAAAATAGTTAGAGTAATCTTTATCATTCAATTTTATTGATTCTTTAATTAAATCTATTCCTTTATCTATTTTATTTAATTTTATATTTAAATTTCCTAACTCAGATAAAGCTATAAAATTTTTAGGTTCTAATTTTAATATATTTTCAAGTTCTTTTTCTGCACCCAAATCATCTTTTTTTTCTATAAATTCACTATATTTCCCAAGTTTTTTTTCTTTTTCAGCTTCTTCTAAAATTAATTGACCACCATAAAAAACTACATCGAATTTCAAATATTCTTGATTTATTTTCTTAATTTTTTGGAAAATAGGTTCTGCTTTTTTAGAAATTTCAACATATTGTTCAATATTTTTTATTATTTTTTTTTCTGAAATAATTTCTACCATTTCACCTACATAAGCTTTCAGAAGTATGTCATTTTTAATTATAACTAATTCTTTATTATTTTCATCTTCTTCATCTAAAAAGTTATTTTTTTCTAATATATTTATTATCTGATCAAATTTTTTCTCTTTAAGTAATTTATCTGCATTTGCTATTAAAGAAATAAATTCTAATTCTTCTGGAGTTTTACTTTCAAAAAATAATTTAGTTTGTTCATTTAGAATTTCTTTAGCTTTATCATCTTCTTTATTTTCTTTTAGATACATATAATATTTAAACATTGTATCTAATAATTCTTTTTGGGTTTCTCTATCATTATTACTTAAATAGTAAGCTAATTTAAAATTTTTTACAGCATTTTGTAAGTTTTTTTCTTGAAGATTTTCTTTTCCCAATTCTGAATATTTTTCGATTTTATCTGATTTTTCATTTGTTTCTGCTATTTCAATAACCTTTTTTACTTCTATTAAATTTTTTAAATCACAATAATTATCGTTGTTTTCACAAGATTCTAAAATATATTCTTCAGCTTTTAAAAATTTAGTTTGTATATCATCAGCATCTTCTTCAAGTTTTAAAAGAATCAAATTACCTAACTGATATTTAGCTTCATAGTTATATCTATCTATTTCTAAGGCTATTTTTAAATCTTCTCCTGATTTAATAAAGTTTCTTAATACTAAATAACATCCACCTCTTTTTGAATAATAATCAGATGAATTAGGTTCTATTTTTATTAATTCAGTATATGTTTTTATTAAATTATCATAATCTTCTTCTGACGAATATTTCTGAATCTCAATCATTTTTAGATTTATCAAGTTATCTTTAAAAGTAAAAGATGTTTTATCTAATTCATAAGCTTTATTAAAATAAAAAAAAGCTTTGACATAATTTTCTTCTTCACTATAAATGTACCCTATATTATTATAACCATTAGCTTGTTTAGGGTTTATTTTTACAGCATTTTGATAAAAGCTTAGAGCTAATTTATTATTTCCTTTATCTTTGTAAACATTACCTAATTTAACATAAGCTATATCAAGTTTAGGATTTAGTTTTATTGCTGTTTTAAGATCTTTTTCAGCTTCATTCAGCTTACTATTTTCTAAGTTTAAAAATCCTGAAAGAAAATAATCATACGCACTCATTTTATTATTTTTATTATTTTTCGACGATAGTATATTATATTTTTTTATAAGTTCAAGTATTTTTTCATCTTGATATTCACAGGCTTCATCAGAACCATAAGAGCAAGATGTTTTAAATAGTTCATAAGCTTTAAAAATTTTTGATTTGATTAAATCATCATTTTTTTTCCTAGATATTATGTCTTTTTTTGATAGTTTTTCAGCTTCTTCTACATAAAATAAACCTAAACTATCTAAAGCATCATTATTTAACTGATTAATTTCCAAAGACTTTATTAAATTTTTTTCAGATTCAGTATTATTATTTATTTTTTGATAGATCATAGCTATTTCATGATAAATATTTGAATTTGGATGTTTTTTATTTGCTTTGTTTAAAAATAAAATAGCTTCATTATATTTATTTTCTTCTATTAAACTATTTGAAATTGGCCTAAGATAGTCATCATAAAAAATATCTCTTTAATTAATATAACTAAGTGTTTTTTCTACATATTTTTTAAACTCTATTAAATTATTATGTTTAATATGAAAAACAGCTAAATTAGAATTTAATTTTGGGGATTTAGAAAACTTTTCTAATAAATAGTTTTGTATTTCAAGAGATTTATCTTGTTTACCATCATCACTTAATTCTTCTGATATAGAATATAACTCATTTAAAATATAATCATTTTCTTCTGGATATTTATCAATATAATTTTTATAGTACTTTACAGGTATATCATAATTTTGATCTACATCATAAGCATTTTTAATTTTAAAATAATTTACTTTTTTAGGATCTATTTCAACTGCTTTATCAAAATATTCAAGAGCTTTATTTTCTTGTTTTTTCCTTTTATATAAAACACCTAATTCTATATAAGCATCGGAATATTTAGGTTTTATTTTTATAGCATCAAGAAAATTTTTTTCAGCGTCTTCAAATTTATTTTGAGAAATATTATCATTTCCTTTTTTAAAAAGTTCTTCTGCTGTTTCTGAAAAAGAAGGCATTGCAAACAATAAAATATTAAAA
>ERZ1292630.697-Hain-H41-02um-R3-697-length-34218-cov-7_pt1 | contig 14523 bp, 18 predicted proteins | sample MGYA00564408_ERZ1292630 | MGnify/ENA primary metagenome ERZ1292630 (study PRJEB36523, sample SAMEA6512641) | groundwater metagenome | collected 2019-01-08 | study: AquaDiva: Metagenomics assemblies of 32 groundwater samples | reverse complement strand
GCGTCGGTGCACTGCGCCGAGAGGATCGTGGCGACCAGCAATTGGAACGGATCGTGGTGCGTGAGGGCGCACGCCGCGTCGGGATAGGCTCGGTGAAGCGCGGCGATCAGCGGCGCGGCGCCCTTCGAGGTTCGCGTGGTGCTTGCGCGGGCTCGAGGCGTGGTGGTCACGCGAGGCGTGGTGGTCACGGATGGCTCCTAGTTCCGACGGAGGTCTTTGGGGTAGAGGTGCCGCACCCGGTCGACGACGTCCTGGGTCCGGCTCGATTCGCGAAGGAGTTGATGAAGCGCCTGAAATCGCATCTCGAGCCCGTCGAGTTCCAGGAGCTGCTGGCGTACGTCGGACTCGCCATCCAGGTTCATGGCGATGGTGTTCACCACGGCCTCCGGGCTCACGTGGGGTTCCAGGAGCTGCGCCAGATCGAGCGCCGTGCCCTGGCGCTGATGGGCGCGCCTGTAGAGCTCGATCAGTTCGGCCGCCATCGCCGCGGCGCCCTCCCCGCCGGCCCAGGTCCGGTCCTCTTCGACGCGCCGGACGCGGGCGATGCGATACGGCTGCTGGCGCTCGTAGCGATCGAGGAAGACCTTCTCCTCGCCGTGAAGCATGATGTTGTAGCGGCCATCGGGGAGTTCGTGGTGCTGCACGACGCGGCCAAGGCAGGCGATCGAATACGCCTCGGGGCTGCCGTAGTAGTCCTGCTCCCAGCCGCGCTTCAGGAGCGCGACCACCATCGTCTGGCCGCCGCCCAGGACATCGGCGATCATGGTCCGGTAGCGCGGTTCGAAGATATGGAGCGGCAGGATCGCCCGCGGAAAGAGGACGACGTTTGGGAGCGGAAAGACCGGCTGCAAATCGAATTCGTCCGACACGGCCGGATGCTAGCACACCCGAGACGCTGGCGAGCGCCCTGCGGGAGGCTTCCGTGGCGCTCGGCTTCGACGCCATCGGCTTCGCGCGGGCCGAGGAGCACCCCCACGCCGAACGCCTCGCGGCATGGCTGGCGGAAGGGCGTCACGCCACGATGCGGTGGATGGCCCGCGAACCGAAACGCCGCTCCGATCCCCGTCTCGTCGTTCCGGACGCGCTGACCGTCGTCTCGCTCCTCGCCTCCTACTATCGCGGAGATTGGCCGACGGACACTCCCGCCGGGGGACGCTCCGCCGCGCTCCGGGGCCGCGTCGCCCGCTATGCCTGGGGGCGCGACTACCATGGCCGCCTCAAGCGCCGCCTGAACCGACTGGGCCGCACGCTGGAGGCCCTCCGCCCCGGAGCGCGCTGGCGCGCCTACGTCGACAGCGGTCCCGTCCTCGAGCGGGGGTGGGCCGAGCGCGCGGGGCTGGGGTGGATCGGGAGGAACGGAAATCTCATCCGGCAGGGGGCCGGCTCCTGGTACTTCCTCGGAGAAATCCTCTGCGATGTCTTCCTTCCCGCCGGGGAGCCGGCGCGAAACCGCTGCGGACGCTGCGAGCGCTGCATTCCCGCCTGCCCCACCGGCGCGATCGTGGCTCCCTACCAGGTGGACGCGCGACGCTGCATCTCGTATCTCACCATCGAGCACGAGGGGGCGATTCCGCGGGAGATGCGGGCGGCGATCGGGGTACGGATCTTCGGCTGCGACGATTGCCAGGAGGCCTGCCCCTGGAACCGATTCGCCACGCCGACCTACGAGCCCGACTTCGCGGAGCGGCCGAGGCAGCAGACCCCCTGGCTCCTACCCTTGCTGTCCATCGACGCCGAGGGGTTCGAGGCTCGCTACGAGGGGACTCCCCTCATGCGGGCCGGGCGCGATCGCTTCGTCCGAAACGTGGCGGTGGCGCTCGGCAATCTGGGAGACCGGCGCGCCGTGGCGGCCCTGGCTCGGGCCCTGCGCGAGGAGATGAGCGCCGCGGGACGCGGACACGCGGCGTGGGCGTTGGGACGAATCGGAGGCGCCGCGGCGCGCCGGGCGCTACTCGCCGCGCGCGAGGCAGAGCGCGATGCGCCGGTCCGGAATGAAATCGACGCCGCGCTGGCCGACAGCGAGGGGCGCGCGGAATGATGTCGGCGGGGACGGCAGGGGGTAGACTGAGGTGCGCTACCGATCGGCCTCACCGGCGGGCCATCCATTCATGAAACCAATCGACCAACGGGAGACTCTTCGCATGATCCGCATGTTTCTCCGCTTCACGCTACGCTCCGCCGCGTTCCTGGCCGCGCTCGTCATGCTGGGTGCCGGCACGGCCTCCGCGGAGATGATCCGGATGACCGTGAACAAGCAGCAGCTCGGCGGCTACCTCGCGATGGCGAAGGGCGCCGGAACGCATCCCGCGGTCATCGTCGTCCACGAATGGTGGGGGCTGAACGACTGGGTCAAGGAGCAGGCCGACAGTCTGGCCGCGCAGGGCTACACGGCGTTTGCGGTCGATCTCTACAAGGGGCGCGTGGCCCGCGACGCGGAGACGGCGCACCAGTACATGAGCGGTCTCGCCGAGGACGAGGCAATCGCGACGCTCCGGCGCGCGGCCGACTTCCTGAGAAGCCGCGACGACGTTCGCGCGCAGGCGATCGGCGTCATCGGGTGGTGCATGGGCGGGCGGTACTCGATTCGTCTCGCCGCCGCCGACCCGGGCATTCGCGCCTGCGTCATGTACTACGGCGCGCCGATCACCGACGAGGCAGTCATCAAGGGGATCCAGGCGCCGATCCTCGGCAGTTTCGGCGGCAAGGACGAGGGCCCCACGCCCGACCAGGTGCGGGCGTTCGAGAAAGCCCTCGCGGCGGCCGGGAAGAAGGCCGACTTCAAGATCTACCCCGGGGCGGGACACGCCTTCGCCAACATCAACAATCCCTGGGGCGGCTACCGAGAGGACGCGGCCAGGGACGCCTGGAGCCGCACGCTCGCCTTCTTCGAGCGAAATCTGAAGAAGGCCTCGCTCCCGAAAAAGCGCCGCTAGCAGCGGCCGAGGCGGTACCAAGGTACCATCGACGATGGGGCGGCAAGTGACGTATTATGAATACGTTACGCTGCCCGCTTGGGGGCGAAGAAGGAGCCGCGTCCCGAATGACATCCCGCCGAAATCCTTGCGAGCTCGAGATCGATCTCTTCTGTAACGGGCTCCGTATCGACCCCTCGTGCCGTCTCGAGGAAGACGCTCGCATGGTCGCGCGCACCCGCGCCGGCCTCGGCTCGGGGCTTGAACTCGTCCTCCCCGGCAAGCGGAAGGAGATCTGGCTCAACGTCCCCGTGGAGGAGGACTTCGCGCGCCGCTCCCCGTATCTGCTGGCGCGGGACGGCGGCGGCTACTACCTGCGCGACGAGCGGGAGGGTCAGCGCTACGCGGTCCGCATCCCCGAGGAGCCCGCCTGGTACACGCGGAGGACCTCTCGCGGCACCGAGATGGGAAAGGTCGGCGTACTCCAGGGGACGTACCTCGGCATCTACATCTCCAACTCCTGCCTCTTCTGGTACTCGGATCCAGCCCAGAACTGCCGCTTCTGCACCACCGGCTCGAACGTCGGCGTGAACGAGGTGGCGCAGAAGCATCTCGACGACGTCGTGGAGGTGGCGCGCGCGGCGAAGGAGGAGTCGGGCGTCACGTTCGTTCATTTCAACAGCGGCTACCAGTCGGGGCGCGACCTCGCGCTCGCGGCGCCCTACGTGAAGGCGATCAAGGAAGAGGTGGGCGCCCTCGTCGGCGTTCAACTCTATCCCACGCGCGACCTGGAGCAGTACGACCGGCTGATCGAACTCGGCGCCGATCACTTCTCCTTCTGCTACGAGTTCCACAATCCCGAATACTTCGCCCGCTATCTCCCCGGCAAGCAGAAGACCGGTGGTCAGGAACTCTTCTTCCGCGCCCTCGAGTACACCGCGAAGCGGCTCGGGAAGGGCGCCGTCTCGGGCGAGATCATCGCGGGGGTGGAGCCGATCGAGGACACGATCCGCGCCATCGACTACATCACGTCGCTCGGCGCCTTCCCCACCGTCTGCATCTTTCGCCCCGTGATCGGAGCGGAGATGGAACGCCATCCCGTCCCGCGCTACGACGAAATGCGGCAGATCTTCGCGCACGTCTACGAGGCGTGCCGGAAGAACGGCATCCCGATCGGGGCGGCGCCGAACATCGAGGTGAGCCTGATCGTCCAGCCGGACGACGCGCGCGACCTGGCCGAGCCCGGCCTGGCCACCGCGCTCTACGACGCGCGGCTGGCGACGGTGCGCACCCTGGCGCGCCCCCTCTTCGCCTGGAAGGCGCGCCGGCGGAAGATGCCGCAGGCTTCCCTCGACGCACTCCTCGCGCGGACGAAGGTGGCGGGCGGCAACGGCGCCGAGGCCGATCGCTGCGAGGCGGAGGCGATGGGAACCACCGCGGCGAGCGGCCGCGCGACACGCGAGGCCTCGCTGCGGGAAGTCTTCGACGCGGTCCGTACGATCGCGGAGCGACGGGCCGAGGCCTTCGAGGTCGAGGAGCGGGACGGCATCCTGGAAATCGCGCCGCGCGGCGGCGACGATGCCGCGACCCTCCGCTGCCGCATGAAGCTCTTCCGTCCGCGCGAGAACAAGGACCGCCTCTGCGCCTTCTTCTACAAGCGCTCGAACCTGGGATGGAGCCGAGACCGATTCTCCTACGGCGCGATCGAGTTCCTGCCCGAGTCGCTGACCCGCGAGGACGCGGCGGCGTGGCTTGGCTGGCTGCGCGGCGGGTTCGATCCGGATCAGCGGCCTCCGCGCCTGCGCCGCGCCTTCCTCTATTCCATTCCGGAGTAGACCTCGCCGAGCCCCGCGCGAAGCCCGGGCCCCGCGCCGAGTTCCACGCCTCCCGTTGACGGTTCCCCGGCGCTTCCGTACCGTCTTGCGACCGCCATGCGACGATTCGACGTAGCCGCCGGAATTCTTTGGAATGGAACCGAGGTCCTGATCGCTCGGCGGCACGACCATGATCACCAGGGAGGGCGCTGGGAATTCCCGGGCGGGAAGCAGGACGCCGGCGAGACGATCGAGGCGTGCCTGCGGCGCGAATTCATGGAGGAACTGGGGATCGAGGTCGAGGTGGGCCGGCTCTGGAGGGCCCTCACGCACCGGTATCCCGACCGAACGGTCACCCTCAATTTCTTCTTCTGCCGCCATGTCTCGGGCGAGCCGCGAGCGCTCGAGGTATCCGAGTGGCGATGGGTCCCACCGCAGGCCCTCGCCGATCTCGAGTTCGTCGAAGGGGACGGCCCGGTCCTTCCGGACCTGATCCGCGATCTTCTCGAGAGCCGCGCATGAGCGCGGTCCCGGAGGAGACGCCCCCGCCCACGCTCCAGACACCCGAAGCCTTCGAGCTGGTCGCCTCAGACGGTGGCCCTCTCCGACTCGATTTCTATGCGCCTTCGGGGGACGCGGCCGGCGGACGCGGCGCCATCCTCTGCCACGGATTTCGCGGCTACAAGGACTGGGGATTTCTCTCCTTCCTGGCGACGCGTCTGGCGAAGGAGGGCCTTCCCGTCGCGGCGTTCAACTTCGCCTCCTCCGGAATCACCGACCGCGAGGGGACGTTCGGCGAGCCGGAGCGATTTCGCGCGGGAACCTACGCCGGCGATCTGACCGATCTCGCGCGAGTGGCGGACTGGATGGAGGCGCGAGTGGGCGCGGGGGGAAGCGCGCGGTTGGGCCTCGCGGGACATAGCCGCGGCGGGGTGATCGCCGTGCTCCACGCGGCGCGCGATCGGCGCGTCCGGGCCGTGGCGACCCTGGGCGCTCCCGCGCGGATCGGGGTCTGGCCCGAGGCGACCTGGGAGGCGTGGCGGCGGGGCGACGCGGCGGAGGTCTATGACTTCCGAACGAGGCAGGCGCTCCGGCTCGGTCCCGATCTCCTGCACGATTGGGAGGCGAACGCGGCGCGCTACGACACGGCCGCGACGCTGGCGGCGCTCGCGGCGCCAGTGCTGGTCGTTCACGGGGCCCGCGACGCCCTCGTCCCCCTGGCGGAGGCCGAGGAGTTCGCGGCGTTCGGACGTTCGACCGCCACGGAGCTTCGGATCATCGAGGGCGCCGGCCACTCGTTTCAGGCCGGAGACAAAATTCGCCGCACCCCGCCGCCCCTTCTCGACACGGTCGAGTCGGTGGCGGCGTGGATGCGGCGATGGCTAGAACCGAATCCGATCGGAGACTACTTCTTCTCTCCGGGGATGTAGGCCTCGATGTCGATGGAGATGCCGACGTCGTCGCCGAGGACGGCGCCGTTGTCGAACGTCTTGTTCCAGACGATGCCGAACTCCTTCCGGTCGATCTTCGTCGTCGCCTCGAAGCCCGCGCGCTGACCGCCCATCGCCGGGCCGGCTCCGAGGAAGGTCACCGCGAGCGTCGCCGGCTTCGTCACACCGTGCATGGTGAGATTTCCCTCGACCGAGAGCGCGTTCCCTTCGCCCTTCGTCACCTTCGTGCTCTGGAACGACATCGCCGGGAACTTCGCCACGTCGAAGAAGTCGTCGGAGCGGAGGTGCTCGTCGCGCTGCTGGACCTTCGTGTTGATCGACGTCGGGTCGATCTCGACCTTCACCGAAGCGGCCGTCGGATTCGCCGGATCGTATTCGATCGTCCCCGAGAACTTGTCGAACGAGCCCGGCACCTTGCTGAAGAGGTGTCGGATCGTGAAGCCGACCGACGAATGCGCCTGGTCGATGGTCCACGTGGCGGCCTGAGCGGTGGCGGAGAGTGCGAGCGTGGCGGCAACGAGAGCCGTGGTCAGAAGGGACTTCGTGCGCATTCCATTCCTCCTAGGGGTGGTGCATCGAATCCGGCCCCATGGGCCGGGTTGCGGCGAGCTAGATTCCGTTCTTCCAAGAGGTTGAACGCCCGCAAGCGATTGCCTAGTATCATCCGATCGGACCGACCTTTGGATGCCGAAGCGCTGGTAACGATTCGGGACCGCGGCCGTGCCCCTGGGCATCAAAACCCGAACGAGGAGCCTCCTGTTCCATGCCGACCACCGAATCACGCCAATTGATTGTCCTGGGCTCCGGCGCGGCGGGCCTGACCGCCGCCATCTATGCGGCCCGGGCCAATCTGCAGCCCCTCGTCTTCGAGGGGGTCCAGCCGGGCGGCCAACTCACGATCACGAGCGAGGTCGAGAACTTCCCCGGCTTCCGCGAAGCCGTGCTCGGTCCCGTCCTCATGACCGAGATGCGCGCCCAGGCGGAGCGCTTCGGAACCGAGTTCGTGCAGGCACAGGTCGATTCGGTGAACTTGAACGCGCGGCCGTTCGAGCTCCACGCCGACGGGAAGCGGTATCTCACCGAAGCCCTCATCGTGGCGACCGGCGCCTCCGCCAAGCTCCTCGGATTGCCGAGCGAGGCGAAGCTGATGGGACACGGCGTCTCCGCCTGCGCGACGTGCGACGGGTTCTTCTTTCGCGGGAAGCGCGTCATGGTGGTCGGAGGAGGCGATACCGCCATGGAAGAAGCGACCTTCCTCACCAAGTTCGCCGCGCACGTCACCATCGTCCACCGGCGCGAGGAGTTCCGCGCGTCGAAGATCATGCAGGAGCGCGCCCGCGCGAACGCGAAGATCTCCTTCCTCTATAACCGCGAGATCGTCGACATCCACGACGCCGCCAAGGGGACCGTGACCGGCGTGCGGCTCCGCGACACGAATGGCGGCGCCGAAGAGGACGTGGAGATCGACGGCGTCTTCATGGGGATCGGGCACCAGCCGAACAGCGCGCTCTTCCAGGGCCAGCTGGAACTCCACCCGAACGGATACATCAAGACCCACGAAGGCACGAAGACGAGCGTCGAGGGAATCTTCGCGGCGGGCGACGTGCAGGACTTCGTCTACCGACAGGCGATCACCGCGGCGGGAAGCGGCTGCATGGCGGCCATCGACGCCGAGCGGTGGCTCGAGGCGCGCACGCACGGCGCCGCGCACCGGAAGGTGACGAGCGCATGAACGATCAGCACGACGTTCTGGAAGTCGACGTCCTCTTCGTCGGGGGCGGCCCCGCCGGATTGGCCGGGGCGCTCCACCTGACGCAGCGGATCGAGGCGCACAATCGCGCGGCGGCGGCCGGCGGGAGCGATCCCTTCGGCGACGTCACGATCGCGGTGCTCGAGAAGGCCTCCGAGATCGGCGCCCACGGAATCTCGGGGTGTGTCATGGATCCCCGCGGACTTCGAGAGCTCCTTCCAGACTACCGCGAGCAGGGAGCGCCGATCGAGGCCGACGTGACGAGCGACGATCTCTTCCTCTTCACGAAGGGGGGCCAGATCCGTTTCCCCTTCCTCCCTCCGCCGCTCCGGAATCACGGCAATCACGTCATCTCCCTCGGCGCGCTGGAGAAGTGGCTCGGCGGGCTGGTGGAGGCGACGGGGGCCTACGTGCTGCCGAACATGGCGGCGGTGGAGGCGCTCTTCGAGGGCGACCAAATGGTCGGCGTTCGGACGGGCGACAAGGGGATCGATCGCCACGGAAACCGGAAGCCGAACTTCGAGCCGGGCGCCGACGTGAAGGCGAAGGTGACGGTGCTGGCCGAGGGGGTGCGCGGATCGCTGGCGAAGAGACTCTCGCCGAAGCTCCGTCTGGAGGAGGGGCGCGCGCCCCAGATCTACGCCACCGGCGTGAAGGAGGTCTGGCAGCTTCCGGCCGGCCGCGTTCCGAAGGGACGCGTGGTCCATACGATGGGCTTCCCGCTCGACAAAGAGACGTTCGGCGGCGGCTTCCTCTACGGGATGGACGGCGACAAGCTCACGGTCGGCTTCGTGACGGGACTCGACTACCGGAATCCGACCACCGATCCGCACGGGATCTTCCAGGCGTTCAAGCGCCATCCCTACGTCGCGGCACTCCTGGAGGGTGGGACCATTCTCTCCTACGGCGCGAAGGCGATCCCCGAGGGGGGCTTCTACGCCATGCCGCGCCTCTCCTGGGCCGGCGGGCTCCAGGTGGGAGACAGCGCCGCCTTCCTGAACGGGCCGCGGCTGAAGGGCGTCCACCTCGCCATCAAGTCGGGAATGCTCGCCGCCGAGACCGCCTTCGAGGCGCTCCTGGCCGGGAAGTTCGACGCCGCCACGCTCGGCGCCTACGACGCGAAATTCCGCGCCTCGTGGGCGTGGAAGGAACTCCATGGCGTCCGCAATTTCCACCAGGGCTTCGAGCACGGCATGTGGGCGGGAATGCTGAACACCGGGCTCCAGCTCGTGACGGGTGGCCGCGGGCTGGGCGAGCGGCCGACGTGGGAGCCGGGGCACGCGCGGATGCGGACGCTTGCCGCCGCGGGCGTCGCGCCGATCTCGCTGGAGGAGACGCAGCGCGGCTACGACAACACGCGGACCTTCACGAAGGTGAACGACGTCTTCCACTCTGGGACGAAGCACGACGAGGACCAGCCGTCGCACCTCCTCGTTTCCGACACGAGCATCTGCGCCACGCGCTGCAAGGAGGAGTACGGGAATCCCTGCCAGCACTTCTGCCCGGCGAACGTCTACGAGATGGTTCCCGACGGCGAACGGGGCGGGATCAAGCTAAAGCTCAACCCGTCGAACTGCGTTCACTGCAAGACCTGCGATATCGCCGACCCCTACCAGATCATCACCTGGGTCCCGCCCGAGGGGGGCGGCGGGCCGAACTACGTGCATCTGTGAGACGCGGCTAGGCGGGGCTGCCGGGACGGATCGGTAGTGAGGGACGGATCGGTAGTGAGGGACGGATCGGTAGTGAGGAGAGGATCGGTAGCGGGGGGCGGATCAGTAGCGGGGAACGGACGGGTCGATGAGCTCCGACCACGCGCTGATGCCGCCGGTCAAATTCCGCACCTTGCGGTAGCCGGCGTTCCAGAGGACCAGACAGGCGTCGATACTCCGCTCACCGTGATGGCAGTAGATCACGATCTCCTCGTTGGGATCGAGCGAGTCGATCCTCCCCTCCAACTCCCCCATCGGAATGTGGAGCGCCCCGTCGAGATGGGCCAGTTCCCACTCCCAATCTTCCCGGATGTCGAGAAGGACGAACGCCTCCCCGGCGTCGACCATCTCCCGCACCAGTTCCGGCGAGATCTCCAGTTCGTCCAGATGGTCGCGCATCCCGTTCCTACTCCCCCCGCAGCTTTCGTTCGCGAGACGCCGTCGCCAGCGCCCAGATGACCCAGAGCACGACCGTGACGATGTAGGAGACGATGGCGTAGGTCATCCCCGCGCCCTCCCCTCGGCGCCCGCCTGGGCACCGTCGTCCGCCAGCGCCAGTGCTTCGGCCCGCCACTCGATCCGCATCCGCTGCAGCAGCGCCGCCCCATAGAAGATCATCCACGCCGCCGTGCCGACCAGGAGCGTCACGCGCATCTCGGGCGCCATCGTCACGTTCTTCGGGTGAAGCGATCCGCGCCACCACTCGATCGACTTCCAGACGACCGGCAGGTTGACGAAGAAAACGATCCCCATGACCGCGGAGATCGTGCGCCGCGACTCCGAGCGCAGCGAGGCCCGCACCACGTGATAGCCGGCGTAGAGGATCCAGAGGATGAGGAATGTCGTGAGGCGCGGCTCCCAGGTCCACCAGGTGTTCCAAGCCGAGCGGGCCCAGAGCGGCCCCGTGATCATGACGACCGTCGCGAAGACCATCCCCACCTCGCACGAGGAGGCGGCGACGCCGTCCCAGCGCCAGTCCTTGGTCGCGAGATAGGCGATGCTCGCCGCGAACGTGACGCCGAAGGCGACCAGGGTGGCGATGGCGCTTGGCACGTGCACGTAGACGATCTTCTGCACCGGTCCCATCTGTACCTCGATCGGCGCCCGCGTCACGAGCCAGAACGATAGTCCGACGAGCGCCAGGGCCGCGGCCCAGAGCGTCATGCCGAGTCCGTTCCACCAGCGGGGAATCGTCGGGTTCACTCCGTCGCCTCCTGAATGAGTTCGTACAAGAATGCCGCCATCGCCAACCCCAGCACGTCCATGACCGCGAGAACTTTGATCCAGTCGCGGACCGGATCGATCGATCCGTCTCCCCAGAGGGCGTTCGTCAGCTTCACGGCGCCGATCCAGAGCGGGACGAGCGAGGGAAAGAGCACCACGGAGAGAAGAAGCTCGCGGGCGCGAAGCCCTTTCGCCAGTGCGGCGAAGAGCGTTCCCCACGCAGCATACCCGACGAGACCCAGGGCGGCAACGCCGAGCACGCCCGGAAGGACGACGAGGTTTCCCACGTCGAAGAAGATCGACACGAGCGGGAGGAGGAGGAGGAAGTCGGCGGAGATGAGAATCAGGTTCGCGAGCGTCTTCCCGAGGTAGAGCGCGTAGGGATCGGCTCCCGTCAACCGGAGCGCGTCGCCGCCGCCCGACTCCGACTCGAGATCGAGGGCGCGCGTGAGACCCAGAACGCCGGCGAAGAAGAGCGCCGCCCAGAGCGTCGCGCTCGCCTCGCGGGCCGGGTCGTTGAAGATCGGGCCGAAGGCCACGCTGAGAATGAGCACGAGCGACGCGCTGAAGAGGGCGAGCGTGGCGAGGAAGCGGGCGTCGCGCGCGTGAAGCCGCAGGTCCTTCATCGTGACCGCGAGGAGCGTCCTCACGCGGCCTCTTCCACGCGGCCGCCGTGCATCCGGAGGATCCGCGTCGCGAGCGGTCGGACCCGCTCCGGTTCGTGCGTGATGACCAGGCTTCCGGCCCCCCGCTCGCGGGCGTCCCGGAGCACCTCGTTCACCACCGCCACGCCGGTCTCGTCGAGACCCGTGTACGGCTCGTCGAGAATGAGGATCTTCGGGTCGGTGAGGAGTGCGCGGGCCAGCACGATCCGCTGCAGCATCCCCCGCGAGAAGCGCTCCACGGGGGCGCGGGCGAAGGGTGCCATCCCGAGCCGCTCGAGAAGCTCCATGGCCCGGCGCTCCGGCGACGGAACGCCCGCGAGACCGCCGAAGAAGGAGAGATTCTCGAGCGGCGTGAGGCCGAGGTAGAGGAGCGGGCGGTGGCTGGCGAATCCGATGGAGCGCCTGGCGGCGCCGCGCTTCCGGGCGATCGGTTCGCCGTCCACGGTGACCGCGCCCCGGTCGGGGGGGAGAAGCGTCGCCAGGATGTTGGCGAGGGTCGTCTTCCCCGAGCCATTCGCGCCGAGGAGGAGGGTGATGCTCCCGGGGCCGATCTCGATCGCCGCGTCGCGCAGAACGACGCGTGTGTCGAAGCGCTTCCGGATCCCTTCGGCGCGGAGGATCAATGCCCGCGCGGGGCCGGCTCGTCGGACAGGATGAGTTCGAGTCGGCGCTTCAGATTTCCGCGGACGAGCGCGTGGCTTTCGTTCGAGACCTCGCCCTTGTCGCGACCCCGATCCAGCGCCGCGATCAGGAACGCGTAGGTCTGCGCCAGGTCGTCGCCGTTTCGCGACGCGGCGCCGGGCATGGCCTCGGCCACTACGGCCGGCGCCGCGCGGGGCCCGGAGGGAATCGGAGCGCCGCCCGCCGCCGCGGGGCTCGGGGCGCGCACCGACATCCGCCGGGCGGCGATCAGGATGGCGGCGATCAGGAACGGAACCGCCAGCCACGGATAGATGGCGGGATTCGACCAGAAGCTCGCGCCGATGACCCGGATCGCGACTTCCTTCCCCGTTTCCATATTCGTCCCGGTGTACATCTCGTACTTCTTGCCGCCCTGCTCGCGAGAGCCCGCGTAGGTGAGGGCCTTCGATTCGAGCTTCAGGCGCGGATCGTCGATCATGACGACGAAGGTCCGCGTCGGGAAATAGAACCGGTGGGAGAGGTCCATCCGGCCGGAAAGCGGCACGTGATAGGTGAACGAGAGCGGGCGCTGTCCCGGAGGAACGGGCCGGAGGCTCATCAGCTCGCGTCCCTGCGCCACGAGCGTCCCCTCTTCGGCGCCCATGCCGGGTTCGAACGCCTTGATGGAGGCCGGCAGCCCGAGCCGAATGCCCGCCTTGTCCGCGTGGCTGGCGCCAGAGCCGAGGTAGGCGGTCGGCGCCGAGTTGTCCACGATCATGATCTCGTTGACGTGGAGGCCGTCGTCCTTCCGCTCGATGATGATGTGGTGATTCGAGACCTCGACCTTGTCGATCTCTTTCCCCACCTCGAAGACCGTGAGTTCCTGCCGGTAGGAGCCGTCGGGGCCGGGACGGATCGGGCCCTCCGTGTAGAAAGCGCCCGCGTACTCGGTCGCCATGTAGAACTCGAGTCCGTTCCCATCCGGGATGTTCTCGAAGCGAACTTTTCCGTCCGCGCCGGTCGTCTTGGTCGCGCCAGGCACTTCCTCGGCGCCCCGGACGACGTGGAGCGTCACCTTCTGGTTTGCGGCGGGTGTGCGGTCGAAGCCCTTGAAGACGCGCCCCTCGATCACGAGGGCGTGCGCGGTCCCGGCCAGCGAACCGGCTGCCAGGAGTGCGGCGACGATGAGCGCGCGGAGCGCGAGGACGTGGCGATTCATGACTAGGATGCCTCCAATGAAGCGGCCTGCCGCTTCTTCATTTCCTCGATCATCCGCTCGACGCGCTGATTGGGAGATGCCGGGGCGGCGTGGCCGTCGCTCTCGGGCGCCGCGGGAGACGCGAGACCGAGCCGCTCCTCCTCCGCGAGCACCAGGAGAACGTCGGACATCGTCTCCTCGCGCATCCGCGCGTGATCCTCCGGGGAGATCTTCCCCGAATCCTTGTCGAAGTCGAGATCGACGAGCTGCCGGTAGAGTCGGTTCTTCCGCTCGTCGATCGAGCGGCGCCGGTTGACCACGTCGGCCTCACGCGGGATCCGCTGGCCCCACTGCCGGACCACGGGCGCCAGCACGAACCCGCCGACGAGAAGTATGAGCACCATCTGGAGTGCGACGATCATGCGGCGTTACTCCTTCATCTCGCGAAGCTCGGCTTCGGCGCGCGCGCGGAGCTGATCGAGCGCGGCCTTCGCCCCGGGAGTTCCCGCGCCCGCCCCGCCGTCAGCTCCGACGGCGACGACGCGCTTGCGGCGCACCCATCGCGTGAGAAACATGGTGGCGATCCCGAATCCGAGGATCGTGGCCGCGAACGGGGCGACCCAGACGACGAGATTGAAGCCCTTGGCCTTCGGAGCGCCGAGAATGACCTCGCCGTACTTCGCGATGAGGGCGGCCTCGATCGTTTCCTTGCCCTTCCCCGCCTTGATTTCCGTGTCGACGTAGCCCTTCAGCCCGATCCCGACCTCGCACGTGCAACCGCTGAGAACCTCGCCGCAGGAGCAGGGGCAGATGAGCTGGCTGGTGATGGCGCGAACGGGGTCGGCCTTGGTCCCCGCGGCCGATTCGTTGGCGCGCGCCGGAAGCGGGAGTCCCGCCACCGCCAGCGCGAGGAGTGCGGCGAACGCGGCGCGACGGGGCCCGGAGGTCATACGGCTTCCTTCTCCTCCCGGCGGAGCCGCATCCGGTCGCTGAGCGTGAAGATCGTTCCGAGCACCATGACGATGCCGCCGATCCAGATGAGGCTGACGAGCGGATTGATGTAGGCCTGGATGGAGACCGTACCGTCCTCGTTGACGCCGCCGAGGATCAGGTAGAGGTCTTCGCCGAGCGTCTGGTGGAGCGCCACCTCCGTCATCGGCTGCTGCGACTTGAAGT
>ERZ1292630.3160-Hain-H41-02um-R3-3160-length-14724-cov-9_pt1 | contig 14523 bp, 6 predicted proteins | sample MGYA00564408_ERZ1292630 | MGnify/ENA primary metagenome ERZ1292630 (study PRJEB36523, sample SAMEA6512641) | groundwater metagenome | collected 2019-01-08 | study: AquaDiva: Metagenomics assemblies of 32 groundwater samples | reverse complement strand
CAAATGTTCTTTCTCGTAGGTTCAAGTTGTATCATCACGACTCAACCCTTCCGCGAACGGGAGCAGAGGGAAGGTAAGTCTTACCGGGTAAGAGTCAGATTGATTGAAAAGAGAGATTGTGACGCATCAAATCAGCCTTCAGAAGAGTGACATAATCGTTGGATCATCACCCGTGTGTGTATCACGCTAGCTGCTACGACCAACTCGCAGCCCATCGTATCATCTTGGACCGTGCTTGGTGCCGGCACGAGCAATGGACAGGTTTGCTGCAGCCAGCGCGTACACTTCCATCAAGACCAATGCTGGCTCGCTACTCCGCACGTTTCGTCTTCAACTTCCCTCCGGGCCGAACCATCATCATCAGCGATACTGGAGTTGTGTTTAACGTTTCATCGGTGACCGTCAAATGTTCTTTCTCGTAGGTTCAAGTTGTATCATCACGACTCAACCCTTCCGCGCCTGCGCAAACATGAATAACGAGATTGTCGTAGGACCCTCGCGCTTCATCGGGCATGACCCTGAGCACTCATCGGATGAGCCATTCAATTGACTCAATTGTACAGTAAGTGGGACTCAGGATTTACACGGCCTTTGCTTGATTTCGTCTTCGCGATTAACTCGAATCCTAAATAGAGGGAAGACCAAAACGCAAGATATTTTTGTGACCAAAGCATGTTTTGAGTCCGAAAAAACGACGTGAAATTGTCCGCGGTGGCAAGTTGCATCCGCGGTGGCAAGTTGCAACAACAATACCCCCCGGTATTTCCCTCTTGCCACCCCGGTGGAAAAACACTAAGCCGCCTCCCCCAAATCAACGGCCGCGGATGTCAGCCAGGAAAACATTCATCAAACCCAGAGACCCAATGCCGGGGGTTGCCCACATCGCGCGATCCGACTAACGTAATGGAGTTGGGTGCGGCGGGGAGATGTCGAACGCATGATGATACCACGTAGCATCTACAAAGTGGGACCACGGCGTGAGACATCGACCCTCCAGGCAGGCCGCGGCGTCCCTCGCAGCGCGGCAGCCGGCCGCATCGCCGTCGGTACTATCCGTTGCCTCGGGCATTCCTTCTCCCCGTCTTCGTGTGCTTTCGCCGCTGGTGACGCTGCGATCCCAGCCGTGTTCCGATGGATGATACCGCAACCGCAGGCGCCACCACCACGACGAGGAGGAACGGCTGCTGGCCGCGGCAGCGGACGGGAAACTTTCCGTCGCGGAAGGCAAAACAGCCGCTCCTCGGCCCCCGGTACGGAGGGCACGCGGACGCGTCGCATTGACAGCCAGCCAGGAGGACGCGATGACGCCAGCTTCCAGCGCTAGAAGGCGCGCGAAGGCGGCGCCGGTCTTCACGCGGTGAAACGACAAGGGGTAGCCGAGTTCAGCGGCGGTGTCGCGCAGTTCCGACCCGATCGGGGCGACGACCGTTGTCTCCAGCGAGTCGCACGCTCCCCGCAGGTGGCGGACCGACAAGCGCAGCTCCCAGTGTAGGCACATCCCCAGCTGTTCATCGCCGGCCCGGGCCGCCGTGATTCGATCCGTGACGCCGTACTGCATGACGCAGTGGTCAATGTTGCGATGCTGCCGAGAGGGCAGCCTCCGTCGGGCGATGCCCGTCGCATTGGCCTGGGAGGGTGCTCTGGTGACTGAATAAGGAGGAGGGGGATGTGTTGCTGGTGGTGGTCCGCCGGGCGGACGCCTCGCAGCAAGTCGCTGCAGCGTCGCGCGGTTCACGAAGATGCCGGCGCCACCGAATGCGAACTCGTACGGTCTGGAGACACCCCCTCCTCCTGCCTCACCTCCCTCACCATTACTTGGCGGCGACGACGACGCCGCACCCCTCCGTCTCTTCCGCGACGGCGGCGGCCACGCGGTCGTCACACGATGGCCGGCCCAGATGGCGGCCGCGTCGTCGTCGCCGCCTCCTCTCCTCCGCGACGGCGGTAGTGAATGCGATGTCATTTGCAGTGTCGTCAAGGCCGCGTCCAAAGGTGCCCGGAGCAAAAACGTGTCGTCGTCAACGATGGCGAACCACTGAGGCGACGGCGTGGGTTCGGCGGATGAGTTCGTTGCGGCCGGAGTGGTGTTGTTCATCTGGCATGCTGTGGCGATCCTGTCGTGGCCGTCGTCGTCGGCGGCGGTTGCGCCGGGACCGTCGTGGCCGCCGTACACGTCGACCAGGTGCTGGACGATGGACAAGACCTTCCATGCCCCGCCCGCCGTGTTGTCCACTCTGGGGATAGGGGCTATCCAATGAGCCATGAAACGACTGGAATGGCCGCCGCCGGCCGCAGTGGGAGTCGGCACCGTGTCGTCGACCAGACAGTTCTCGAACGCATCGCCGAACAACGGGCTGGTGCGGTTCGATTGCGGCGAAGGAGACCGATCTGATGATGTGCGCGACGTAACGGACGGGGGGAGAGGGGAGAATCCATGCCTCAGCAGGCAGGCGGGATCCAACCGCCGGGTCCTTATGGTTCGGCGCATTGGGCAATGGCCGCCCCCCGCCACCGCAAGCGCGGCATTGCCGCCATCCGACCTGCCGCCCCGTGGCGCCTTCGATCGCCCGGTGGTGTCGGTGAAGTACAAGTGGATGGCTGCAGTGCAGAGCTGTCCGTCAGATGCGGAACCCGACGGACACCTGGCGTTCCACAGTGGGGACGCCAACAGCCACCGGAGCCGGTCGCGAAAGTTGCCCGGTTCGGTGATAACGGCGATCACGAGGGGAATGTCATCGTTCTGCGTCGTTGCAGCGTGCAGCGGTCCCTCGTACTCCTCATTGCACGACGTCACGTCGCCCCTAACGCCACGGCCGTCCACCGCCTGCTGCTGATCCGTGCCGTTCAGGCATGGCAGGCGCCCTCCGGCTATGGGGTTCAGTGAGGGGTTGATCCTCCTCTTCCTCCTCTCCCCTTTGCGCACGAATACGCCCAGGCTGGCGGACCAACGAAACACGGCAGCGAAGGACGGTGTCATCACGGGGATGGGGGGCGCAACCGCCGTGATGTGGGGGTGGAGAGCGGCAGCGGCAGAAGGGACCGCGTGACGCAGCGTCGACGTTTCCGCCGGCGTCGATATTGCTGACGACGAATGCTTTCCATCGCCCCCCAGAGAGAGATGCTCCCAGACGTAGTAGCGTTGGCGGACACCGTTCACACGGACGACGTGACCGGCGAGGGCCGCCTGCTCGAGCATGCGAAGCGCAATGGAGGTGACCGGGTCATCCGCCATCGCCCACGGCGGCTGAGGAACGCGATCGTAGGGCGAGGAAGAAGACGCACCGCGCCCGGTCAAAAAGGGCGGCGGCGGAGGGGCCCCCTCTTCGGCCCTCATGAGCCAGCGGTCCCGCACCATAAAACGACGGCGGCGGCGGCGGTGGGTGTCGGCGGATGCTTCTGGCACCGTACAGACGCGTCCCACCTCCTCGTCGTCACCGCTGTCCGTTTCGATGGCGAGGGACATGTTTGGCCACGTCACGTCAAGGATCACTGCCGCTGCTGGGGGTCCGTCGCCGCCACTGCCTATTAACCCACGGGTGACCGGGATGCTCCATCGACGGGGTGGAGGGGGAGGCGCGTCATATCCCACAGTCGAGGAGGCGCTGTGATCGCTCCCCGCCGCATTCGTCGTGGGACGGGACGAAACGGCCACATCGTGCCAGTGGTCGTTGCCTTGGACCACCTCGTCCTCGTCGTCGCCCGTAACCGGCGGACCATCAGCCGGCGGCGGCGGCGCGACAAGGAGAAGGACGGAGGGGGAACGCCTCCGCCTACTCACGTCGACCGGGGAGCGGCAAGAGCCTTCTTCGTCGGGTGGCGCTTTCATTGCGGCGGCTTGCATCCGCTGCGGGAGCCGTTGCGGCTGCGCTCTGACTCTGTCGACAAGGAGGTGCCTCGCCTCGTCCACGTCGTGCGTTGTCCCCTGCGCTCCGCGGGGCATTTGCCATGGCGCCTTGACGCCGTCGAACCAAGTGAGATAGACAACTCCCGTTGCGAACGCGATGACCGTCGTCACTACGAGGAGCCGCGAATGCAAACACCACCACCCGTAACAAGGAGGAGAAGGCGTCGACATGAAGCGGTCGCCGTCGCTCTTCGGCGATCCTTGCATGGCCCTTTCGCCAGGGGGTGATATCCGCCACTCTCGCATCGTGCTGCAGCCCTGGCCATGCTCCTGGAATTGTGCATCCCTTAGTCCCAATTTTCTTTTTGTGTGACACTCCAAAAACACATTTCGGCGACGAGGCAGGGAACCAATGCCCTGAAGTCACTACAAAAAAAAATACAACAGGTTAAACGACAGGACGCAACGTGAGCGAATCAAAAAGTTCAAACGCGGCGCCGAAAAAGGGCCACACCAAATGTCTATCTATTCGCGACCCTTCAGGCGGTAATCAAGCTTCTTCAGCTCACGCTGCGTCCAAGCGACGACGCGGAACATGGCCGCTCGCATTTCCGCTTCCGCCTTGAACACCGATTCGAAAATATCCTGCCTCGCATCGTAGCCTGGGAGAGGATCGCCATCAATGCAGTCCTTCCAGTTCCGCGTCGGCATGAACGACGCTTGCGTCTCCGGGTGCTTTTCCCAGTCATCCGATACCATCGAGGCGTTGTCGTACCGCTTGGGGTACTGCAGCGCGTGATTCTTCGCGAGTTGAGCGACCGTGTGGAGCATGCGAGCCCGAATGAACCGGGCCTTTCGCAGCGCGTGCGGCTCCGGCTGCTCTCCGTCGCGCGCGCTGAACTCTTCCTGTAGCGCCGGGTCATCCGGATCCGTGCACACCGCATCGGCACACGCGATGGACGCGTCGGTTAGCTTTCCAGACTTCCAGTGAAATTGGAACTCGGGTCCCGCGCTCATGCAGCCGGCGTCCACCGTACGCTGAATGTGGGGCACTTCCGCGACCGTCAGCACCGCTCTTTTGGGCGGATCGTTCGGATCAAAGTACCCGTACGTCGCGGTCGAGAAGAACGGCGTCATATCCTCCTCGTAGGACCAGACGATTTCCTCTCCGTGAAGAATGTCACGGGCCGCTCGCAGGCGAAAGAATGGCACTTCCACGTCGGTGTAAATCCCTCTGCCGCTCATTTCGACCACGGCGTTCGGATGGTTCCCTCGATGGTTGACGAGGTCGAGCACCGGAAGCATCAATTTGGCGCCGCCTTCGCCCTTGAACATGCGGCTCGTGGCCATCGCGGCCGACGGTTTCAAAGGTGGCGAGGGGATGTCCGGGATAGTGTACGTCGCGGCGTGAGCCGAATGAAACTTTGGCCCCAAACACTTTGCGGCCTCCGTAAAACTGAGATGCAATGGCGACGCGTAGTGTGTCCTGGACAACAATCGCAAGTACGCCTCCTGCAAGTTCGCCGGCGTGGTCTCCCTCCCCGCGGGAAGGGCGTCGATCTTCTGCTCCAGCACGAGGCGCAAGTGAGAGCTGTTCGCACCCTGAATGCCATGCGACAGCGGAAGGAACACGATGATGTCGTTTTCGTAGATGGCAATTTGCTCATGGGGCGGTTTTCCCCGGTTCTCGACGACGGCTCTGCGCTGCACGTCGGCGACGGACTCGGTGAGGGCGGGCATATCGCGCACGGAGCGGTTGACCGCCACCGTGGCCCATCCCCAGGGCCACGGAGCGCCTCCCATGTTCACCACCGCGAAGTGGTCGTGCATTTGAATACCAGTGGCATCCTCGTCGGATGCTTTGTCCAAAAAGGCGGACATAATTTCGGGAGGAGCGCCGAGTCGATCCGACAGCGGCGAACGCAAGCGAACGAGACTGATGCCGATGGCGGCGCAGACCAGTCCAACCATTAGCGCTGTCAAAGGGACCCACGGGAGGCCGCCGCTCGTTGTTCTCTTAGCCGCGGCCTTCGGTGGCGCCATCGGCTCGAAATATTTCTCGACGAAAAACCACTCTATTTCTCTCCACTTCTACACCTTTCAGGGAGAAAAGGGTGAGCCAACAAAAAAAAAAATGGTGCGAAGGTATCTCCACCGTACGTTTCGGTCCACCAAACCGCTGCCCGAGGAAGTCGCGAAACGAAACAAAAACATAAAAACATCAAAAAATTACGCCGAGGATGACGCGATCAAAGATGTGGCATACAAAACGGTGGAAAGGCTGAACCTACTGAAGGTTCCGCAACGACAAAGCCTCTATTGGGGCCCTCGCGGTGGCGGCGATGGCCGCCGCGCGGTCGCTACTCGAGGCGTCGGTACCGGGGCTGGCCCACTTCGCGCTTGAGGAATGAGAAGGCCGCCGCTCACGCCCGTGGCGTTTCGGCTCAGCAACGCAGGTCGGGTTTGAACCGTCTTCGCTGCATCGCGAGCGACGGATGTGTGTCGGCTGAACAGCAGGCCACCGCCGTGCGACACGGCCCCAACCGACGACGAAACGGCCAACCCGGGTTCTTGTGATGATGCACGGGGAGCCGACGCGGCCCGTCGAGGCATCCGCGTGAGCTCATCAGGCTCTTGAATCGATAGGTGGACGTCGCGGGAGTGAAGCACGAGCTGTCTCGTCTCCTCCGCAAAGCGAAGGATCTGCGTGAGGGCTTCGCGCATCGCGGACGTGGTGACTGTTTCCGCTTCGGTCGTCTCGGCGACCTCCGACATCGCCTTGTCCAGCAACTGCCAGCGAGCATGCCATGACTGAGCGACCGCCATCGGGTCAATGCTGAATTTGCTCTGTAGCGTGGCCGCGTACCGTCGCAGCCGCGCTTGCACCAACAGCAACTTGCGGCGAAGCGACTCCGACAAAGCGTTCTCGTTGTCCAGGTCCTTATCGACGTCGGCTCGCCGGCTCCGCAGCAGCGAGAGCTGTCGCTGAGCGTGCGCACACTGCTCGATGCTCGCCGCGGCGTCGTGGGTCTTCGCCGTGAGTTCTGACTTCGTCGCGTCGGCGGCGATGAGGGCTGAGTCCAGCCGATGCTGCTTCTCCTTCTGGAGGTCCACGGCAGCCGTCACTTGACGGCGCCGTTGCCCTTGCAGCCAAGACAGCCACTTCGCAGTGTAGCCCATTAGCAAAGATCGTGCGCTGTTCACCGAGATGGCCTTGCGGCGCTCTTCACACAGAAACCCTTTGATGGCGACGAGGACGTTGTGGGCCGCGAACCACCGCCGAAAGTACGATACACGCAGCGTTGACGCCGTCGCGCTTCCCAGGGTGCTAAGGAGCTTCAGCCTCTGTCGCCGTTGGTGCGAGTAGATGGCGAATCGCCGCCACGTGTCCATGCGACGCTGAAGCACGAAACGCGGCGGGCCGCCAACGCACATCAGTTCGGCGCAACGGCGGCGTTGCTTTCTGTGCGCGCTTTGCTCCCTCCACTGGGACCATTTGCGGAAACACGTCAATGTCACGCCAAACGTCGTTTGTCGCAAAACGGCGCTCAGAGCCTTTTCCTTTCTTTGCATAAAGGAGCGTCGCTTCTGCCAGCGAAACCAAACGAGGTAGGCTCGCCGCCTCCGCGCGACGTCATTTTTCGACGCGAAGAAGTCCAAGATGGACGAGCGAGCACGAGCTGCATCACTTTCGTCCTCGTCGCCGTTCGCGCTCCCGTACGACCGCCGGCGGAGCACCGCAAAGGAGCGCCATCTTGAGTAATAAATCCGCTGCAGCGTTGCTCCTGAAAGCCGCATTAACGCGGGGGCCAACGCCAATCGGCACTGATGCAACCGTTTGAGCTGCAACCACCGCAAAAAGTAGCGATGGGTAAAGAATTTCGTGGAAACAGATTGTAAAAATCCAATTGTGCGCTGCTTGGCGCGACGGCTACGGAGCCACGACCGCCAGGCAACCCAAGTGGTGTAGGCGTGACGTCGCTTGCCTCGGTCCGTTTGAGTCGCGACGACTTCAAGACATGCCACCTGCCTCGCCTGTAAGCGATTCGCCACGCGGCGCGCCGCGGATCGCGCTTTCCAACGGCCGAATGTGTCGCCGCGATGTCTGTTTTCGGACGTCGAGATGAGACGGCGGACGACAGTGTTCAAGCGGCGTCGGTTCCCCGCAATCCGGGCCCCGCGCTCCCATCGCGAAAGGATGCCAGAAATTCTGTGCCTTTTTGTCGCCCGCACCAGTTGATCTAACCGTTTCGCGGTCCACCTTTGTCGCGCGAACGTTGCCCAACCGCGAAAGCGGTCACGCTGCAAGCTCCACAACACGCGTTTGCGCAGCGAGAGAGCTGGCACCTCGCGGACGCACCGTCGATGTCGCTGTGCCGCGGACACGAATGTCCAACGTGACATGCACCGGGACAGGAGGCCTAGACTATTGAGTCGAAGTAACTCCAGGCTTTGGGACACGCGAACAAAAAACGCGGTGCGGCGAAATGTGACTTCGGCGGACCATTTCCGCAAATATCGGAGTGCTAACGTGTTCGGCTGACTCGCCTCGGCCGCCGTCGTGGCCACTCGCCGCATGTGCTGGGTGCATGCCACGCACCGCTGCGTGTCCGCGACCGCGGCCTCCAGTTCGTGATCCACGGGCGGGTGGTTGCGCAAGTGAAGCTCACGATGAAGATTTTGATACAAGTCTCCTAGCATTAAGGCCTGAGCTTGTGCATGCTCGGCCGCGACTTGACAAAGCTGCGCGTATCGATCGGGATCGAGCAATCTGTCCTCAACAAGTAGCTCGGCGACCGTGGCGATGCCGGAATCAGGAGCGAAGAGCAACGTATGCCCAATGGTCGCCGGGGGCGCACGTGCCGTTCGGTAGACTTGCTCCGCACCGTGATGACGAACCGATCCCGGGATCAAGGAGGAGGAGGACGACGGTGCGACAGCGAACGGGGAGAGCGGCTTCAAGCTCTGAGCACACCACCGCCGCAATGTCAAGGAGTCCGATAGCGAGGCAACCACCTCGTCGTTGCCTAAGGCGATGAGCGTGACCGTGGAAACAGTGGACGACGACGATGACGACAATGTCGGGCCATATGGAACTAGCGCAGCGGAGGGATGAAAGGTTCGTGCGGCAGCAGCGGGGTGGGGCTGGAAGGGGAGGTGGAACGTCCGTAGCTTCCCGTCGAAATGAGCAGCGTAGCGGAAGAGTGGCGGCTGTGGCTCAGGGGGTGGCGTCGCCGATGGCTGCGGCGCTGCTTCGGTGCATATCGACCCATTTGGGGCACGAACGCCACTCCCTCCACGAGGCGTACTCCCCTCGACGCTGCGTTGCGGACGTGGCGGGGAGATGGAACGCGCCTCCCTGGGAGAGGCGGTCAGCGACACGGCCCACACAGTGACCTTTTCTGCACTGCCTAACCAGAGGGCGTGGGTGCTTGTTCCTTCATGGACTGCCGCTTTAGTGGACCGGGATGGGAGTAGCGTGGAGCAAAGTCCCGTGACGGGCGGATGGTGTGAAGCCGCGTGCACCGCGTCGTCTCCGTCTCCTCCTCGTCGCCGGGGTGCTGCTTTCCGGGTTAGGTGTTGCTGCTTCGCGCGGTCTTTGCTGGAAGGAATCAAGGCCGCTCCCCCCTCCGCATCTTCGGATGACGCCAAGACGATGCCGCGGGACGACGTGACCTTCAGCGAGCCTTGACACGCGACAGATACCACCGCAACGTCCATGTGGCCGCCGGCGTGGCGCCAATGGCTATCGCCACCGCCGCCACCATCACCTCCCCCTCCTCGTGCTTCGTCGTCATGTCGGTGATGATGATCGCCGCTGCCGCTCTGTGGCGGCGGAGCCAACACGACGAACGGAATCGTGAGCACCTTCGTGACGGCACCATGGTGACCGTAACTCGGTGCTCCGAGAAGCGCCTTCTGGCGAGCGTCGAAGCACAAAACGACTTCGTCATTGCACGCAGCGGCGACGATATGTCCATGACTGTGCATGTCGTTCACGGTGGCGATGCTGCTCGGGAAGCCGACCACGGCGGTGTTCGTATAGGGGGGCGCGGCTAAGAAGACGAGCACAGGGCCGTCGGAATACCCTACCCACACCTCGTCCGTGGCCGCCACGTAAACTAAGCACATCGGGTAGGTATTTTTCTGCTTGCTAGCGGCGTCTGCGGAGTAGCCCAAGACGACCGTCGGGACAGACAGCGCCGGGGTGGCGACCGTCCCGTCGTTCAGCGGTTGTCGCTCTTGTGCCGACACGACCAGCAGCGTCCCATCGCGACACGCGGCCCACATGCGCCGATTTGAGGTGGTGGCTCCCGCGCCGGGCTCGTCGGTGCCAGTTTGAATCAGCGCCCGGATGCTACTCCCGGCCGCGAGAGACGTAGTTTGCTCCCACGCGAGGTGCGTCGGTGCTCCCACCGGGGGGGTCGACATCATCATCGTGCCGGGTGACAAGAGATCGAGAAGAAAAGAGAGAGAGAGAGAGAGGGAGAGAGAGAGACAGCGGGGGGAAGAGATACTTCTCGCGGTGGATTTAATCCAACACGTTTCATTCCACACAAAAACGTGATCGCCAAAAAAAAACACCCTCACCACAGCTCACTGTTTCTGTGCCGCGACTCACTTCAGCGACTCGAAATGATGCAGCCTGAGGGGGTGCCAATGCCCCTTTGATGTCAGAATAGCCGCCACACCGGTTCAGGGGTCAGGCAGCCGCCAGATGGATCTGCTTGGTTCACGACCACGGTGAAGAACGGAGCCACGTACATCCGGATAGCATGCAAAATGATGGCATCCACGATCACGACCACGGCGTTGCAAGCGACCGATTGACGCCAACTTACGTGACGTGGCATCGACGAGACCGCATTCGCGCCCCGTACCCCTCCTTCATGCACGCCGCCATACCAGAGCCACACCGGCAGTGCCAACACGAACGACACGCCATAGCACACCGACCCAAACGTCAACGCGAGGAACTTGTCGTTGTAGCAAAACAGATTGCTGATGAACGGGTTGTCGTTGAGGAGCGTCTCGAAGAACGCCAGGGCCGTCGCGATGAGGAAAATCACAGCTCCGTGGAGCAACCATGACGGGCGACGCACGAGAAGAGAAGACGAAGAAGCTGAAGAAGATGCCGCCGTGACACGAGCCGGTGGGGCTCCAAGAAGCCTCGCGCACGCGCGAAAGGCCACGCAACCGCAAGCCGCGTACGTGGCAAAGTATGGGATGGTCAACAAGTACAGGAAAACGGGGTTGCGATCAATGCGCCACGTTGCGCGAAAACCGAACTTCATGTGAAGCACGTCGAAGAAAAAAGGCGTCTGAAAGTAGTTCATTCCGAGGGACAGTACCACGACACCAAGAAACATCGCATTCAGCGTGGAAACCGCGGCCTCATCGGTCGTATGGTTCTTCACTCTTCGTTGCCGCCTCGATGCCATTTGCAGACGCCATCGCGGAAACCAATACGTCGTCGCGGCGAGCGAGGCCCCCAACGCCATCAATCCTGGGTCCTCCCACGTCGAGCACAGTCCTGTGGCCATGATGATCCCCACGACGGTAACCCAGAGGACGGTGTGCTCCAACCAGGCACGCTCCACCGCCGCCTTGTCAGGGCAGGCGGCGAACATTAAGTTTTTTTCAAGGTTTGGAAGAAGGAAAAAAAGAGAAAAAAGACGTCGCGTCTTTCCTAGAGCGGAAAGCAGTTGCAGTCGACCGAACGACATTTATCGATAGTATCGCTCTCGCTGTCACACACACGCGGTGAACAAGTGCCCGCTCGATACCGAATATCGGGAGGTGGCTGTGGGGTTGCAACAACAATACAGAAAGACGTTTGGGGGCGCCCGTAGACAGAAAAAAAAACTACCAAATAGAATGAAAACAAAAAACTTCCGGGATGATCACACTGACGGGGGAGGGTCCTTGAATGTCTTTTCTGCACTTTGTTTCAGCGTCTGCGCCGCGAGGCCCTTCAAACCAGACGACTGCACGTTGGTCGCGACCGTAAACCCGTCCTGTAGCAATCCCGTGGCGTCCCCGGCCACGGCCCCCGCCTCGTCGCCCATCTTGTGAGTCACGACGCGTTGCACGCCTTCCGATGTGGCGGTTAGCAGCGTCCGCGCGGCTGTCGTGGCGGCATCGAAGAGTGCGACACCGGCACCCGCCGCGGCGACGCCCACTTCCTTCAGCCCTGACACCGCCTCGCTCTCCGGCGGGCTGTTGGGATCCGGCGCCGACCGCAGGCGGCTTGACACCTGATCGCTGACGACCCCGGCGATGCCCATCATCACGCCCGCCAGGGCGGACGTCACGACGACGGCGCCCTTTGACGCGACGCGGCTGCGGTGGATATTATTGGCGATGATCGGCGGCACTTCCACGGGCTTCTCGCACGCCGCCGTGTTTTGCACGACATGCGTCGAGCCCGACGTGATGCCGCGCGCGACAAACTGAGAGCCCACCACGAAGCCCGTGGTCACGTAGCCGGCGACGGTGCCGATGCCGCGGGCAACCTTCGTGCTCGTCCGTTCATCGTACCCGCCGCCCGGCTGCACGGACATCGCCCCTCCCGCCGCACCCTGTGGCGGCGCGTACGACACAGCATAGGACGCCGCGTTGCCCCACTGCGGTTGGTATGGCCGACCCGGGGTCGCGTACGCCGACGACACCGTCGTCGGCTGCGCAGGGGCAGAGGGCGGCGCGTACGCAGCGGCTGCGCCTCCTGGGGCCGCACCCGCCTCGTGCGGGGGCGTCGGCCCTTCGCGAAGCGTGCCATAGGTCTTAACGACCCACTCGAATGCTTCGACGACCTCCTTTGGCGTGGCCCCTGCCAGACGGATACCAAGGCTCAAATTCGGCACGGCGAAGACATAGTCGTAGGGCCCCGCCCGCGTGGTCGCCATCGAAGGGAGCAGCGGGATCTTGTATTCCCCGCAAATGATGAATACGAGGGGCTTGCCGGGCTGCAAGGCGCTGCCATTCAGCTGGTACTGCGCCACCGCGTGATCGACCTCAAGCTGAGTGGGCACGATGGACACCACGTTGAGGTCCACGGATTGCATGACGAGCCTGCGGGACCAGCCAGTGATCTCGTCCAGATGCACCCCTGGCACTTGAAGCAGCAACTCGACGTCGCGATCTGCATGCTGAGATGGGGGCGGTGGATTAGCGGCCATATTGAATGGTGAATGAACGGAGATTCCAAATGAACGCGCGCAGCAGCGTTGCAGCAGGAAGAGATAAAGAGAGAGAGAGAGAGAGAGAGTTTTTCGAAGCGCACGCGACGTTAAAAGGCCGCGAAAAGTAAACAAATTGTAAAGCATGGGTTCTTCCCGATTGGAACGAGTGGGAGGGGTTTTTGGATGTCTGTCCGTGTTCAAACATCAAATGTGGATATTCGGTTCACGACCAGCCCTTCCAGCCGCTGCAGCGCCGCGTCGCGATCCGAGGGACACGCGGCATTGTCGGATGGTGACAGCCCCAAAAGGGCATCCACATCGACTGGAGCGACGACCCCTCCAGAGGCGGTCAACTTGCCGGAATTCGACGAGCTCCGTTGTCTGCTTGACAGGTTGCCACCCTTTGTTCCCCCAGGCACAGGGCACAGATCGTGTTGAACATTGTACGCCGCAACAATGTCCGGGACGTTGAGGCCCGGGTAGATGGTGCTGCTGTGCGGATGATGCTGGCGGGTTCGGCCGCCATGATGCGTGCCCCTTCCGTCATCGTGGTGGTGGTGGTGGTGCGGCCGCAGCGACGACGGGGACTCACAAATGGGCGAATCAATGAGCGAAAGCGCTTCCTCGACCTCGGCGACGGCGGTGGCGTCCCTCTCCGTCGTCGTCGTCGTGACGCCGCCTCTCCGCGACAGGACCACAATGAGAATCGGTCTTCCTTGAGCGAGATAACTGCTGTCGAGAGACCATCGCCGGTACGCGTCGCCTAAATTTTTCGATGCGGCGATGGCAGGGATGATGCCGGAACCTAGACGATCGCGATTGTGCGACGGGACGGCCGCGACTGGGGTGCCACTGCTCGTGGAGGATGTAGCGTGAGGCCCTCCGCCTCCGTGTACGATCAGGGAGCTATCGATGCCGGCACTGCCGCCGGCTTGCACGGCGCGGTGTACCGCGACGGCGAGGTGGAGCCGTGACATCACCATGTCGCGCTTCAGCGTGTCCGTGTTGGGAAGGCGCCCTTCTCGCAGCGCGTTGTGTAACCTGTCGACGGACTGGTACCGAGCGACGCAGAGGAGATAGTACGGCCCGAGAACTTCAATGCAGGGAGTGTTCGTGGCCACTTCACCTGTGTTGGCGGTTGCCGTGGTCGCCGTCACTCCTTCCATGCTGTGAATTTGGTTTTTTTTAAGAGTCTTTGCGGGATGGAGTGCCAACGGCCTTCAATACAGTTTCGCGTGCCGCCGAAATTGTGTCGAGTACCCAATTGTGCGTGTGTGGTAAATGCGATCACCTTTCACCGACGCGACCCTCAGATGGGCAACGAGGAGGTGGGAGAAGGAACACTACTGGAGAAGAGAGCGAAAAAAGGCGTAGACGAAACGACGAGTGTAACAGAGAGGAGAGAGAAAACCGATAGAGTGAAACAAAGGCTGCGTTGCCTCATGCGTTGGGTGCTGCGCTACATACACGGATGCTCAGGGGGGGGGGGGGGGGGGG
>ERZ1292630.3225-Hain-H41-02um-R3-3225-length-14528-cov-7_pt1 | contig 14528 bp, 5 predicted proteins | sample MGYA00564408_ERZ1292630 | MGnify/ENA primary metagenome ERZ1292630 (study PRJEB36523, sample SAMEA6512641) | groundwater metagenome | collected 2019-01-08 | study: AquaDiva: Metagenomics assemblies of 32 groundwater samples | reverse complement strand
ACATTGGGATCATCATCCGCGATACCCGTGGATGACGACCCCCCCCCCTCTTTGCTCGTTCCGTGGGAGGATCCTGCTGCTGCTGGCCATCACAGTTTCGATGCCGCGACACCGGTGGCATTGTTGGCGGTTCCCGTCCCGGCTTGCCCCTCCACGATGCGCTTCAAGTCTTGCCCCCTTTCCGTCGCGGCGTTGACGGCCGTCATGACGTGTGCTCGCACGGCGCCCCGCTCCAACGCGTGAACGGCCGCGGCGGTGGTGCCCCCAGGGCTCATGACAGCCTCCTTCAGCACCGCGGGATGCGAAAAAACTGGCTTGGTCCCCGCTAGCAGCTCGGCGCTGCCGGCAACCGTTTCCACTGCCAGCTGGTACGACAGCGCACGTGGTAAGCCGGACGCCACACCACCATCCGCCAAGGCCTCAACGAACAGCGCCACGTACGCTGGCCCACTGCCGGAGACGCCGGTGACGGCGTCGAGCTGCGATTCCGGCACTTCGACCACGATGCCGCAACCGCCGAGCACCAATTGCGCGCAGTGAGCGGGACTTGGGAGCGTCCCCCCAGAGGGCGCGGCGGCTGCCGCATTCTCGGACGAACTCGTTTCCACGGCGAACGCCGAGGCACCGCGATTGACCATCACGGCGAGGTTTGGCATCGCTCGCACGACGAGCCGCGGGCCCGAGGTGACCAGCTGACGAATAGTCACGATGGAAACGCCCCCCATGATGGACAAGACGAGCGGCCTTTTCTTCCGCCACGACACAGCCGGTCCGCACGGAGTGCAACGGCGGCCATCTGCGGTTTCACCGCAAGCACCACAATGTCGGCCCGTTCGACCAAGGCGGCGGCCGTGCGGCACAAGGTCAGCCTCCCCGCCTTGACAGCGTCAGCGACGTAAGATGCCAAGACCACGGACGCGGCGAGCAGCGAGGGGTCGAAGGCAAGAACGGCCCCAACACCATCCCCGCCGCCCGTTGTCGTGCCGGGGGGCTTGGCGAGAATGGCCCGAGCGATCGCGCCCCCCATGGCACCTAGGCCGATGAAGCCGACAGCCTGCGTCATGGGAGACCCCCCCAGTGAACCGAACGCTCAAAATGTCTTTTATTTTGAGGGTGGGTGACCAATGATGAATCTAACTATGAACCCAACAGTAACAAGATCGATAAGCGTCGGGGATCAACGTACCACAAAAATTCAAGGCCCTTCAAGTCGTCAAGCCGTCACCCTTTTCTCTCATCCACGGAAAGGGCACCGCTAACGCTCCTTTGGAGTCGCGATCGCTTAGAGGCGGTTGCGTGCCGACCACCGCCCCCCCTATTTTGTCCTATTGCTGAAAGACGTACAAGAAAAAATCAAACCAATGCCAAGATGATGCCCTACTCGCGAGGCTAGCGCCGTCGCGACGTGAGGGCGATCCCTGCCGGTATCGAGGTGGCCGAGGGTCCGACCCCCATCGTGACGATGTTGCCCGTCGACGGTGCCGTCAAGGATGGTTGGAGCGCGCCTCGAGACAACGGGGCTGTTGACAGCCGCATGCCGCGGCCGTATGGACCGTGCGCCGCCGCGGGCACCCCAGAGACCGAAAAATTGCCCGTGGAGGCTGTAACCGAAGATGAGGAGTTCGGATAATGTTGAGCGTGGGCCACACCTCCGAAACCTCCTTGCTGCTGCTGTTGCATGCGCACTTGCTGCTCCAGGATCGCTTGGGCCTGCTCCTTGTGATGCAGAAGCGCCTCCAGCTGCACGACGCGTTCCTCCATGTGCCGCTTCTGGCCGGCCATCTCGAGTCGCATCCGTTCCGCTTCCTCGCGGGAGTTTTGTTCGACGGCCTGCTGATGCTTTCGCATTTCGAGGACCATTTCTTCGCGGGCCTGCAAGCTCTCGTCGTACATTTCCTTCAAGCGCGATTCCGCCTGGGTGTGCTCGAGCTTCGCCTTTTTGAGCTTGTCCATGGCCACCTGACGCTCGCGAAGCGCCGCGGAGACGGACTCATTCAGCCTTGCCACCTCCGACGCCGATCGCGTGGGCGAGCTTCCGCCGTGATTCAGCGCGTGCGGGCTCTGCGCCAAACCGCGTCCGAGGTTGGAGCTGGCAGGCCCCTGCCGCCCGGCGTAAGGGTGACCAGGTGACGTCACGTGAGGAGGGTCGAACAGAGGCGACGACGTCGTCAGATGATTCAGCGCGGTCGCATCTGCGGTGCCACCTAGTGGGGTGACCGCACTTAAATCCATTCCTGACGGTCCGATGTGATTGGCGGATGGCCGATCGCTGGCACTGTGGTTCAGAGCTCGCTGGAGCCGCTCAACGTCATCCTTGAGTTGCACGTTGATCCGCCGAAGATTTCTGGATTCCGTTTCGTGTTCTAGAACAGCATTATCAAGGTTTTTAAGTTCTCGCTCTAACACGAGTTTTTCGCGATCCAGCACGACCAGACGCTCGCGGACGGCGGACAGTTCGTGGAACTGTTCCAGACGCCTATTCTCGTCGGACGCAGATAGCTTCGCGCTCGCGGCGGATAACTGTTCGGCACGACTCCTGTAAACGAACATGGCCTCGAGGACGACGCGGTGGTGCGCTAGGAACACGGCGGTCAACGTTTGCAACGCGTCCGTTTGCACGGCGAGGCGTTGCAGCTGTTCCTGACATTGGAGGGACGCACTATCGTTCGCCTGTTGCTGTACATTGCTGCGCAGCCGCTGGAGCAGCTGCTCATCCAACACCGGTTGCTGCGTAAAAGGTGCGGCAGTCTGCGGAGGGGGAGGAACAGGGAACGACGGTGGAGGTGCCGACGTCGCGACAGTATCAGTGACTGGAGCCGACTGCGCTTGGGCGGGTGCCGCCGCAGGTGGTGTCGTGGCGGGTGGTTCAGGACCATACTTGCGCTTCAAGTCAGCGAAGAGGAGATGCTCCTCGCCGTCGTAAGCGTTGAGAATCTTTTCTCGTTCCGCGAGCTTGTGCGGAGCGTAGACCTCATAGAAGCGGCTCAGGCGATGAAGGTACGCCTGTCGATCCGTCGGAGACAGCGGTGCTCCTTTTCCAGCGGCCTGCTCGCTCGAAGAAAACGTGGCAGCGGACGCTGCATGTTGAATGCCATCCCTTGGCATTGACGGTGTGCCGGCTTTCGCCGCATCCACGGCGGTGGTGACCGGAATCGCCGAAGGTCTCCCGGGAGCCAGCCGCGCCTCGGCCAGTTCCTTCTCAAGCGCAGTGACTTTGAACAGAGCCTGCAGCTCGTTGTCCGCAGACCGCTTGGCCTTCTTTTCCAGCCCGTCTACGTTCATTTTGATGCGGTTCAAGTTGGCTTCTTGCCGCTTCAGCTCGGTTTCCTTATCACGGAGCTGACCTTCAAGGCCTTCGACTTGCTCCGTGAGCTGAGCGATCGTGGCGTCGCGTTCCTTTAGCGCGTTGCGCAGAGCGGTGACATCGGAGGCCATGGCTGCCGCCCCAGGTTACGACAATCCGAATGGGAGACACACAACGAAGAGGACGGGGGGAAAACGGGGTATAGGATTGCTGATCGACCGAATGCGTGGCTGCCAACAACGTCAGGGAGTATCGAGCTTGACAACCCCCCCTTTCGGTTTGACCGCGGCCTCAGTTGAGCCAACCCTTGGACACAGGCAGCAACGAAAACAAAGAACATTTTTTCCAAGTCGCAATGCCCATCGCGTGTGGGTTCGTCAAGCACATTTCACCGACGAAGTCCTCCCATGATCACGACCGCTGGGATCACGATCATCAACACGGCCGCAATGACGATGACGTCGTCCAGCCATCCTACAATCGGAATCACGTCCGGGATGATGTCCAAGGGCGAGAGCACGTAGGCAACCATGCCCACGAGCGCGACGTAAGACTGCAGCCGCTGTGCGTTGGGAAGGGAGAAGAACTCCCTGGCAGTGTACAACGCTTCACTCAAAAGTACCCGGAGCGAGCGGCCCCATGCGACCGGCCCGCCGCTTGGGTTCCCCATGCGGTGCGTTGGGTGATTGTACTGCAGCAGCGTATGGTCGAGAGACGTGATCAGCAACGCCTCAACGGCGGCGGCATCCGTGATGCCTGCGGCGCCGGCTTGCTCTCGTCGACGGTGAAACGACGGCACGATTTCGTCCACGAGGCCTCGGCATACGGGGCACCGCATGCTACGGTAGACGTGGCCGACAACAGAGGCCACTCGTGCCGCTGGATCATTGCGAATCGCATGTTGAAGCAAGCCGGAGGCACAGTCGCGACACGCAAGATGCGCACAGGGTAGAAACTCGACGGCATCGGAAAAGGCATCGAGACAAATGGGGCATGCGCCATCCGTGGCTTGGTCGGAGAGTCGTCTTCGCCGCATGTGAGCCACGGCGCTCTCCAGCTCCGCGGCGGTGACAGGGTCGTCCACCAGTCTCGGTAGGTTTGCAGTCGAGGAGAAAAACGAGTTGAATACCCACCGTAGCAACCAAGCCGCGCAGCCCATCCAGATGACGACAACGACGGCGATGGCGGCCATGACGGCCGTGGTGCTCATCGTTTCGTGGTGAGAGAGAAGTTGTGCCCCGGTTGCGGCCAGCCGCCCAAATAGCCTTTCCCTCCTGTCTCAGGTTGGTGTACACACACAAGAAAACCCCCAACCGTATTTTTTTTGACCGTCAGTGTGCCAACCAACGCGCTGTGCTTCAAAAGGTTGTGCTAACGTGCTGTTGTTTCCAGCATCACTATCGGCCAGGGCGCCTTAAATACTGGGCGGCATCGGCGACGGCAGGGATTGGAAGGCGTTTTTGCATCCGTTGAGCTGCCAAACGGAAAGATTCCGAACGAATGTCCCCCGTCATTATCGACGGGACGATGTCGTTGTTTTCCCGCAGTGGCGGAGGCAGTCGCTTCGTCAGCCGGTCCGCGGCCGACCAGGCGAGCACCGTGCGCAAATGAATGGGGCGCAGGAAGCCGTTACCCACCGACTCCGGAATTCCACTGTCCACGGACGATGGCTCGAGTTGAGAAGAATGATCGGCCCCGTTGGCCACTTCCGCCGCGGTGCCGTTCGTCATGACGAAGCGTGCCGACGATTCGGAGGGAGGGGTGTGTGACGTGGTGAACGCCAAGGCGGCTGACAGGCCCTCGTGGGTCACGTCTTCTTCGGATAGGCCGCCCTGGTGCCGCGTCGACGGCGGAAACATCAAGACGCAAAATTCGGGGGCGCCCCGAGGAGCAACCAAGTTGCTTGTGGCAAGCGCGTGACGAAGCGCGGCGCCGCCAATGATGCGGTCCAGCTCGTCCGCGGACAAGCAAGCCGCGGCCTGCCAGGTAAGTACGAAGACCACCACGGCAGGCGCACACGCCGCACCATGCACAACACCGGAAGTCTCAGTTCCGTTCGCGGCTGCGTCCAGATGTGCGACCAACGCGTCCGCCAGTAGCATGCAATCCAACGCAATTTTGTCGACGAGATACTTGCCGACCTCATGTGGCTCCGTTCGCGGCGCTGCTGTGCTGGGCGTGGCCCCTCCTCGGAACAAGGCAGCCGGCATCACGATAATCGCCGTCGCGGCTGCCGGTGGTGGCGATCTTGACGCGGAAGAAGACGAGCTTCCCGCAGCGCTTGAGGGAGCCCCGGCACCGTGATGCAGCATCGGTGACCAGTGGGGCTTCCAGTCGAGTAACGCCAACAGCTTCGGAGCGACAATGGCCACGGCGGATGCACGGCCATCCGTGGACCATCCTCCCCCCTCCACGACGTCGGCCTCGGGCGTGGGAACGAAGCAGTGCGCGTAGCGCTCACAAATGGTGTGACCAAACGTCGCCAGCATGATGATGCGAAGCGACGCGGCAGTCCAGTGACGTGCGACGACGGGCGACGACCCCACTCCACCCATGGCCACTGGCGACGGGCGAGTGATCTCGTGGCGAAGAAGACGGAGGGCGAGTCGGCGTGCGATGGCGGCGACGCCCCGCCGCGCGGCGACATGATGCTGCTCGCCGGCGATGACGGTGGCGTCCTGGGCGTGGTAAACTGTCGCTTCGGCGATGTCAAGCAAGCGTTGCAACAGAAGAAGGAGATACGACGGTGATTGGGCACACGGAAAGTCAATCGTTCTCTCCATCGACTCTACGAACCGAGCGATGGCGACATCAGCGCAATGACGCCCGACATCCGTCAGACGCACCGTTTGAACGACTGCTTGGCCTGCCGACAAGTCGCAGCAACCACTGAGTCGCTCGACGTGAGAGGCCATGGCGCGGAGCGACGCGGATACATCCCATAGATGCCAATCTTCTTCCTCGAGAAAAGCGCATCGCAGCTTTGGCAACACGACTGAGGCGCCATCGCATTTGCTTCCGAAGCGAGCGATCTCGACGATGACCGCAAACATGGATGCAACGAACGTGGAATCCACGCCCTGGCAGCGACGACGGCGGCCACTGCCGTCGGGGCGAAGCACGGTCGCCACCATCAGTGCCCAGGCCGCGCGGGCAGCGACGTAACCGCCGACACTCGTCGTCGTGGAAGCGACCTGTTGGGGCCGTTGGCCGATGATCTGCGGAGAAGGAGTAGCGGCGGCGGTGCGAAGCCACGATTCTACCAAGATCACGACCTCGACGGCGTCTGCGACATCCCCATCCCGCGCCACCACGGCGGTGACGTCGCGCACGATGTCACGTGCTGCGAGAGCATCGAGTTCGAGGGGCCGTAATGCCTGATGCCCTCTGTCACTTCCTCCTGGTGCCCTCGACGCCAGATGGTGACGAAAGACATCGCCCGACCCTTCCGCTTCGCCGTGTAAGCGGAGGACGACGCGAAACCAGGACAGGGCGATCTCGGGCCATCGGAATGTGTGAACGGTGCAGCGAATCCACTTGCTCCAGGCGACGAGTGACAGACGATCGCCAAGTTCGCCGGCAAGCCTCACGATGCGAAGGCCAAGAAGCGCGCCGGCGAGTTCGCTTCGCTCCAGGGCGGGGGGTGGTTCCTGGGTCGTTCGCACTCCCGCTCGGCCTGCCTGTCGAAAGGTTGCCGAGAGCGGGCTCAGAAACGTGGACATGCTGTGCCCATTGCCTGCGAAGAGGCCTGGCGTCCCCGCAACAGGCCACGGCGTCGCCGCCTCGCACACGGAAAGAAACACAGGATAGAGCCGTCCGCGGGATTCGGCGGGCAACGAAGGGAGCAGTGACAGAGCGGTCGACACAGCATCCACCAAACTCTGCCTACGCTTGGACATCGGTGTCACGAGCGATGCCACCTGCGCGACGCACATACCAGCACGATGCTCGAGCCACGTGCAGACCGCGTCCGCGACGAACGCGTCGCTCGGATGACAAAATATTGCCCGGGAGGGATCCCGCGGAGTTGGGGGTTGTGGCTCCTCATTCGCACGCAATGCGTGATACGCGATGGTGATCATGCGCATCGCAGAGCCATTGTCCACGGCGCACGTCGTCAACGACGGCTTCACAAGTAAGTGGAGACGTTTCGACTCGCATGATGGTTGCCGACGAGGAACGATCGAGGGGGTCACGAAGGTTTGAAAGAAGGTCACGGCAGCGTCAGGGTAGCCCAATTCGAAGAGAAATGAGAGAAACATGCCCTCGAGCGAAGGGCCCGTCGCGGCAGGTGGTGACGATGGTGATGCCTCCCGCCGAGTGGAGGGGGGGGAGCGGCTTGCGTGATCCATCGCTGTGACCAAGCGACCTCTGATCCACGCAGACAGTTCCTCAACGGAGCACAACTGTGCGGCGATCAGGGCCTCATCCAACCGGGATGCCGTTTGTCCATGTCGGCGAGCGGAAGAGACGTCACGGACTGCCAGATCACGGTCATTTTTGTCCAGATCGTCACGTTCGCCCGGAACGGTCGGTGGCGCTAAGCGGCTGGCGATCGCGATCATGACTTGAACCGTATCGTAGGGGGACGTGGCCGTCAGTTTTTCCAGCGAAGAACACAAAATGCCCACCGCGGATGTTGACAACGACGCAACGTCATCGTGGCGGCCCTTATAACCCGAGTGACCATCAGCCGCACTCGCGAGGCCACTGTGTGCGGCTTGTTGCAACACGCCCAGTTCCTTACTGATGATCATCTTGACGCCCGCCGCTGGCTCACACGCGCGCAGCACCACGTCGACCACGAGCGAGGAAAGCAGCTGGAGCAGCCGCCGGTCCGATACGTCCTCCTCCACCATCCGCAGTTCGTCCGACGACATCGAGGGTGACGAACCATGACCAAACACAAGGCGCTTGAACACACCGTCCCGGAGGGGAGGCGGGCGCGCCAGCAACGATGGAGATCTCGTCGGTGTCGCGCTCCGAGCGCGGCTGGACACCGACGCGGCGGCGGATTGGTGGTGCGACGGCGGCGGCGCGATGACGACCATGTTGGAGATGAAGCGCGCCAGCCCGGTCCAAAGCAGGGAGGCGGCCTCGTCAAGCAGCAGCCCCAGAGCGCCGCCCCTGCTCCCCCGGATTCCAGCAGCGGAAACGTGTGTGCCGCCGAGCAGCAACGCTAGCGGGGCCACCAGCATTTGCCATTCTGGCACCGTCATCGTCGCGCGGTGCAAGAAAAACCCCTCTTCGGCCCAAACGTGCAGCTCGCTCAGGTATTGACTCGACCACGCTACGGGCTGCTCGTTGCAAACCGCGGAGGAATCTCCGCTTTCACCTCCGAACGACCGCAATCGTTCGAGCAGTAGCAACTTTCGTTGCTGCGATCGCGGGCATGGTCGCTGAGGCGGTCGCAATGAGCCTACCGAGCCCCCCGAAGCCAGATGCCGCTCTGTGGGTGATGTCCCATAGGTGGCTGCTCTCGCGACGCGATGGGGACTTTGCCGTTCGCTGCATGACGGATTCGCACCACTGTTAGGGTCGAAACGATGGGCAGCCAACGGGCGGCGCCAATTACCACCCCAAATCGGTGAGAAGAACTGTGCCTGGAGACCTCCATGTCGATGTTCGTCCCTCGAGATAGCGAATCGGTTTCCTACCGCGGCTGAGGCAGCGCCGGTGGACGCCTTGCTGTCAGGGCCGCGCCGCCACTTTCTCGTGATTGCACCAACGAAACGGAGTCGCATCGCCGAGATGAGTTGCGTTTCTCTCTCTTGTGACCCCCACCCACCCACCCGATTTAGAACTTCATTGTAGGGCTCTTTAGAGGGCGTGCATCGGGAGGAGGGAGGAAAAAAAAAGAAGCGACCAGTTCATTGATTCAACCGTGCCGCCATCCTCATCGTTCCTTTATCTCTCACTCCGTCGTATGAAAAAAAAGAATGCGGAATCCAGAGTGGTCCTAACTACGTGCTGGACGACGCACACGCACGATGTACAACGTCCTCCCAAACAACCGTCGGCAACTCATACACCTTTTCCCACATCACCACGTTCAGCTGGTCCTCTTGTGGCTCCACAAGGCCGAGGCGCGAGGCGAAGTGGTCGCACGGGGCACTGGCGATTGCGACGGCGACACGGACGTCGTCAGAACGCGGCACCGTTTTTGGACGAAAGCGCGCGTGTGGCCCGGCGACATCGTATCGCGCACACATTCGAGCAAGGTAGTCGGCGACACGCTGACTGACGACCGCGGGACACACTTCCCGCCGGGCCTTTTCGACGATGGCCTCAGTCGTGCCACGCACGGCCTTATAGTGGTTAGCCGTGCTGGGCTTCACATGAGCGGTGACGGCCCACACTAGAAAGGCATGCTGCTGCCTCTGCCAGTGATCGACAAAGGCGTAGAGCACCCCTTCCGGCAACTCCAGAAGTAAGCCACTCTCCGTCATCCCTCCGGAGGCAACCGACACAACGTCGAACGGCCATGCCCACCGACGGCGAGCCCAAAACGTGGCCGCCTGCGGTGAACAGTTTGAGCGGTCGCCATGGACGGCCACCGAGACGGTGAGGACATCACCGACGGAGCGCAGAAACGCAGCCTGCTGAGTGGCGACATCGGTTCGGGCGAAGGCTTGGTCGTTTCCCGGTCCGGGTGATGTGCGTCGCACGTACAAGGCACTCCCAGCAGCACTCCACGGCTGCAGTTTGTCAACATGGTGGTGCGATAGCGCATCGTGGCAGCGCCGTTGTTCGGCTTCCGCGATGTAGCCTTCGACTCCGGCCATCGGCACGTCGAGCTGAATCCACGGCGCCGCCTCGACGGCTCGCGCCCAGGTTGAGCCCCCTGCCACACGACTAACGAACCCAGCCACTCCTCCGCCGATGCGTCGGCCGCCACTGTCTACGGCGCCCACCGACACTAGGGCGTCGGCGAAGCAGAGTAAGTCGACCCAGAAGCGCAAAGGCATACTGCTGTCACGCGCCGCCACTAGGTTTAGCGACGAGGGAGTTCGCGAGAGACGCTTCACGGCTGAAGCCACGATAGACGTGAGGTTGCCGACGTCGGGAATCCATGGCTCAGCCAGAGGCTGCGTTGCACACTCGATATTGGTGTCGCGAGTGTCCAACGACATTTCCTGACGCATGGCCATCGACGACGGCGGCTGGCGTTGATGATCGTTGTCCGCACGCCGAAAAACAAACGCTGCGCTGGAAAGAGTCGCCCTCGGCGTTCCCCACACCGCGCTCCCTGCTCCGATAGCTCCAGGAGGAAGCCTGACGACTCTTTCCGCGATGGCGGCCGATTGCAATTGACGATCGGCACTTGGCAATGCCAACGCCGTAGCAGCAAAAGATGACGACGAATCCCCCACGCCGAACGCCCGACGGGGCGGAGACAACGCCGCCGGGCGTTCAGGCCAGAGCGACGCAGGGGGAACCGGAGCCGATGGCAGCGACATCGATACAGGATGATGCATTGCCGCTGGAGCGATCGCCCTGCCAGGGTCATCCACCGGTGGAGGGTCAACAAAGCTTCGCGTCCCGTCCGCCGTGTGGCCAAGCCGTATGCGTTGGAACGCAGCACGGACTTTATCGGTCCCACAAGGAGGAATGACAGCCGCAGCTGCCCCGGCGGCGGCGGCGGAGGGATGCATCGATACTGCCTGCGGCGCACGATGGCCCACACCCAGCCATGTTGCTTGGCTGGTGGAGGTGCCGTGCCGACTGACGGAGATGGCAGCGACCGGTGGTGTCGCATTGACTGGCGGCGTCGGTGACGCGACGAGCGCCGCACCATTTGGTTGGTGTCGTGGCTCCAGCCAGCCGTCAAAGAGCTCACTTGCCGACATCGACGTTTTCGAAACACCGACAGTGGCAGTTTCCACCTCCACCGCTGATCGTTGCAATGCCGGCGGCATGACAACGGGAACCGCGCCCCGAGGCACCGCGGCAGCCACGCCGGCAACCGGAGCGAAAGAGTCCGCTACCCTTTCGAATGGCGGATGGGTCAAAGGGAGAACCGCACGGCTTGCCGGCTCGGGCGGTGACGCCGCCTCTCGCGGCGGTGGGACCTCCAGTGACACCGCTGGGGCAACATCGCGTACGGCCTTTTCCGGCGTGACCAGGGGCGTCACGACCCCTGGTGCAACAGGGGCCGCCGCAGGCGGACCAACAAGGCTGCGGTCGACGGTGATAGTGGCGGCTTGCTGCGTGATGGGCGAGCGCACGACGGCGGCATCGGCCGCGGCTTCTGGCTGCACGCACTGCCCTATGTCGTCCTTGCTCAGAGATGCCAGCAGCATCGGAAGCGGCACGTACATTTTGTCTGATGACGCGGGCAAGACGGCGTTTTCCACGACGGTCGTTTTGTACACGTCGTGCACGAGCAACGTCGGCAACGTAGGCAGAGAAGGGCGGCCTCGGCCCGCGGCCTCGCCCGTATTGCGTTTGGCGTTGTCCACGACGGCCGTTTGCTGGATGCGGTACAGCTCCTCGAAGTAGCGGTGGCGCTGGTAGCAATACCGCAGACACCGCAGCAGTTCCAACGTTTTCAGCGACCGGGCGGCCTCGTCGGGTTCGTCGATTTGGAAGACAATGTCGGACGTTGCCTTGCTCGACGCGAGCACGTCGGTCTTCGTGACGTAGTCCAACGCTTGTTGACGCTCCGCACCGTTTCGAGCATCCTCATCCCCATCGTCATCCCCTCCGGCACCACCGAAGATGCTAAACGATTTGGTACGACCGGCCGCAGGCGGACTCGACCCCGTTCCGCCGCCGACTGCGCTGGCGCTCCGATCACGCGGATCGCCCATGACGGTGGGCGCGCGCAATCTGCGTTGCCGGCGCCCTTCCTCCGCTCCGACGTCACGAGCACTGGGCTGCCGCGCCGCGCTGGTTTCTTCCCGACCTACCCCTTGCGCTGCCCCTTCGTCTGACGTGTCAAACGTGTGGAGGCAAATTAGCCCCGATTTCGACGCCATAGACACGTGCGAAAAATTCTCGATGAGCATGCACTGCCTGACGTTGGGTGGCGCGGTGGGAGGATTCTCCGTTGTCCTCGTCGTTGGGCTCTTGATGGGAGGACTCGAGGACATAAGCGACTGGAAGAAGCCACTTCGCGTGCGACCCCGGGCATCCGTACCCACTTTCATAGGAACGTCGCACAGCGCGAACACGGTCGGGTGGATCACGAGGACGCGAGGCCGATAGTCTTCCTTGTTGAAGCACAGTTTTCGGATCGGTAGGACTGCACAGACGTCCGCGTGGCAATAATAGCCTTCCAACGTAACGGGTAGCCGCGTGAGATCGGGGTGCTGCGCACGCTTCAGGACTTTGGGCACCTGAAGTTGTGAGACGATCGGCACGGTCCACCGGTGCTGCAGCCGGCGCAACAATTGCGGTGCTTCGGGAAGGTGCCCAGAAAGGTACTCCAAGTACTGCTTCGCCTGCTGGGGGTCGTACGTCTCAACCAGGCGGGTGACCTGAGCGACTGGGTTTTCTGTCCGCGGCACCGACCCAGCGCTGTTTCGTGCATTACTTGCCCATTTGACTTGAAGCCGGAGGAGCAACTCAGGCGCACGCGTGGGATGCAGCCCGGCGAAGTCAATGTAATACGCCAGTCGCGTCGGGTCGTGCTGGTAGACGAGCTGAGCAATGTCCGCAATCACTCTCCACGCAGACGTCTGTTGTTGCTGGGGGTTCTCCTGCGGCGCGACTACTTGCTGGGAAGGTGGAACTGGGAATGCTGGCGTGCCGCCGCGGACGGCGGGTGGTATACTCTTTTCGCTTTGTGCGAAAGGTTGGCTAGAAGTGATTGTTGGGGCTGTTCCTGGCAGCGACGCCGCCGCTTCGACAGGAGTCGATGATGACGGACGGTCGTCGTCGGCAAACCGCTGTCGCAATCGATCCCGCAGAGCAGCTGCTTTTTCCGGTCGGAGCGCCACGTACTCCATGAACTGGTCCAGTGACCCAGGGTCGTGCTTCGTGAGCAGCCGCCGAATGTCAGACATCACGTCGGACGGTGCGGCGACAAGCGCAGCAGTTGCCACGGCTGGAGACGTCGTTTCGCCCCAGCGCTGAGAGAGCTTATCCAACAAGTACGGTACATCCTCGGGGTGCTCTCGCGCAAACTCCTGGCACCTCGCGAGTTGCTGAGGATCATGCCGCAACACGAGCCGCTCCAGTCGAGCCCAGGGAGCGTCGAGTTGGTCGTTCGCCTGACCCTTCGTTGAGACAACGTCATCGCTTACCATCCTCCCGGCGGATAACATGGCCCGCCGCTCTTCGGACGGAGGAAGGTAGACTTCCGCGACGCTGTTCGTACTGTTTGACTTTTTCGATCCTTGGTCCGTGAGCGGTACCCGAGGCGCAACCTCTGATTCGGCGAAAGTGTGTGGCGGGGGACTCATCGACACCGACGTTTCATCGCCTTGTTGCAGCCCAGTGCGGTCATGTAGGGACGTTTCTTGTCGGCCGACAACGACGACGTTGGTGCGCGGCTGCTGACTTTGGTACTTCTGTTGCAACTCTTGGTAGACGTCGTCGACCCGGTGGGGAAACCGATCGAGAAAGGCTGACATCTGCGACCAGCTCTGCGCCGCCTGCGATGCATCCGGTTCACCGTGAAAGATCAATTCCCTGACTTTGGCAACTGTGCCGGAGATGACTGGTTCCCGCTCGCGACTGCTGGCATCCGCAACTTGCTGTCCCCCCGAGGGTTCCTGGCGATTGCCGCTCGTCGATTGTGAAGTTGGGTTGAAGTTCGCCCCCTCCGTGGCGATGTTAGGGAGCGCCATTGACAGCGAGCCCCGTCGACTTGTGGAAACAGACGCTGCTGAGGGACCCTGTGGCGCCGGCACATCGTCAGTCGTAAGCGCGTTCACAGCGACGGCGCTCGGCGTGATGCCGCTTGGCGCTGTGCCGAGAGGCTCCGCCCCCGCTGCTCGTGGTCCACTGGGTGCCGTCGTCGCTGTGCTGTTGTCTGCGTTGGACGCTTCGCTACTACCCATCATGTGGCCCACTCCCTTCGTGGATGCCGGAGATGGTTCGGGTCCGTACTTGGTCACGTACGCCGTGAGCAGAGCGGGCAAATTGTGCCGATACTTGGGTAGAATGACGTTGTGAGCTTCGGACATCTTCTCTGGGGCGTAGCGCGCGATCATGGCAAGGATGCGGCTTTCGAACTCGGCGGACGTCGCGGCATCCAAAGGCGGCGGCGAGGGGA
>ERZ1292630.3224-Hain-H41-02um-R3-3224-length-14530-cov-4_pt1 | contig 14530 bp, 15 predicted proteins | sample MGYA00564408_ERZ1292630 | MGnify/ENA primary metagenome ERZ1292630 (study PRJEB36523, sample SAMEA6512641) | groundwater metagenome | collected 2019-01-08 | study: AquaDiva: Metagenomics assemblies of 32 groundwater samples | reverse complement strand
CCCCCTTAAAATTCAATGTTCCCGCGGCATCCTGAACCCCTATTTTCAAAGCATCGGCTGCCCCACTTGCACTAAATGACTTAAGGTTAACTTTACCCTCTATCGGCGCAACTGCGTAAAGTGGAGCTGGTTGGTTTTCTTGGAAATTCTTGGTCTGAAATCCGCCGCCGGAAACCCACGCAGAATCACCGTATTTTGTAGGAGCATAAAAATCTATCCGGCCATAATTTAATATTAAATCTCCCTGCCCCGATATAGCTGCGTTATAGCCTGTGTTTTCCCCGGAAGAAATCTTACGCTGTTGAAATTCTTTTGTTATGCCGATACCCGATAAATACTGCTGGCCTGAACCATCTATCGTATCTCGGGGTTTCATATATGGCCCAGCCTGATAGCTCCAAGAGAAATGTTCTCCCGCTTTATTTAATACCATTGCCACTTCATTTACCCCAGTATTAAATGCGCCGTATTTACCGGCTATAGGTTCAGTTTTTGCAAAAGTACGCGTGCTAATTTCCTTCGGATTATTCATCTTGGCCATATTCTCGTTAATAAAAGGTATATTCTGATAGGCAACATAGTTTAAGGCCATTCCGCTATCATTAACGAATACCGGGCGGGTATCCATCACTTTATTCCCGTTCATAATATTGACATTGGTGTTCGCTGATTTAAAAGTGTCCAACCTTAAAGCCTGAGCAAACTCATTAGCGGACGGATCGCTTTTAATCTGGCCAATTGTAATGTTATCATCATGCCTAAAGGTAGTACCATCCAAGCCATTATTAAACCAAACCGGTATGCTACCTATAGAGTTAACCTGATTAGAAGATTTAGTGTAGCCAATTACAACCGGATTAACAAAAGCTCTATTCACAGTAGCGCTGTTGGTAAAACCAGCGGTATTTACATAAGTAGCTTTAGAGAAATAATAGGTTGGCGAATTATTCTTCGCACTAAAACTTGGCAACTTGGGCATGGAATAACCTGCAGGGATATAATATGTATCCCCGCCATAGCTTTCATAACCATCGCTAAGGCTTCCTACCGCTCCAAACTGATCTTTCCCTGCCCCCTTGATTGTTTGCGCCTCTTTATCATCTATAACAATTAAATATTCCCCTAAAACAGGCACCAAAGCGTATCCGCTGAACTCTTGTGCAAATTTATCTAACGGCTGGAACTCTTCTTTATGATTATCGCTAAAATATACCTTATCCGAATCTATCTTGGTAACTAAAACATAATGATCGCCTGTGAGGTGGGCAATGAAAGGAACAACAACGGAAGATACCTTTTTTACATCAATTTTTGCCGGGTACAATTTCTGGCCGAAGAACTCTGAAGTCCGTGATAAAGCAAATAAAGAGTTCTTAATAACCTTGGGATCGCCTTCTGCTTTAACCACTCCATTCAAGATATCAATAGTTAAAGCCATAACCGCTATATCCTGCTCTGATGCAGAACTACCCTTATAGCTTAAATAATCATAAAAAGCCTTTGAACCGCATGGCCTACCCTTTAACCACTCGAATATCTCTTCAATACGCCTAGAGCTTAAATTCAGCGGTTTATCGAATTCAATAGTTATGGTTGGTGAAATTTTTACCGCGGTGATAGGTTTTCCGGAAACATTCTTGAGGATATCCTTTACCGCCAAAGGAATATCTATATTTTGCATACCTTTTACCGGTAAATTCGGGGTATATATCTGTGAAGTAAGCGGCTGCCGCCAAAGTACGCGCCAATCATATTCAACTGCTTGCGCAACCTGTTCAGGAAGAAAGATAGCTGCAACAATAAAAGCCACTATCCGGATCCAAGCCTTAAAACTAGATTTAAAGGCCGGCTTAGGATCTTGGGCTTCTTCGTCTTGAACTTCTTGGGCTATCTCTTCTTTTTTTATCATCTTTTTTATATTACCTATAATATAAAGAAAAAAGCAGAGTTTTCCCCTACCCCAGCTTCTAATCATATTTAGACCAGCTTTTATGCTTTTCATAATAGATTATAAAGTGTTTCTAAAACTTCTTAATAAGACTTTAAATAAAAAACGGATTGTCAAATACCCAATTCTCCGTCGGTATTCGGCAACCCGGCTATCCTAGAAAACAACATTTAATTATCAGGACCCGTGGCTTTGTGCCCCCACCTTACGATGGGTTTACCCCGTTAGAAATCTCATCTAACGTTGCAAACTCCGTTATTTCTAACGGGGTTTACCTTTATGCGAAATCCTTTGCTACACTTACACTTGAAGTATATCATATGAAGTAGAGCTGTCAAGGATAATTTATGCTCAAAAAGGGAGCGTTTTCTTTAACCAAGATCTTGTAAAATTCTGCTATTAAAGAGGATTTATTCCTATTCAAAAACATGGATCTAAGTGAACTTTTTAGGATTGCTTCGTCGTTCGCGGAGTTTACGCTGAGTGGAGCGAATGTGCTCACTCCTCGCAATGACACATTGGTGTCATTGCGAACCCGAGGGTGAAGCGACCGAGGACTAAATGTCCGAGGAAGTGCCGAGCCCACCGGGCGAGGCCAATCTAGAATTAGTATAAAGCAACAAATTGTCAGAATAACGCAATAAACACGATAAATCCCACATAACACACATTCGTAATAAAACTCATTTAATTCGCTAATTTTAAGCTAATGTTTCAGTTTGGACACTTCTTAGCCAGTTTGGACATTATTTATATCAGATTGGACATCTATCGTGCAAGATTGGAGATTCCTACAGACCCTATATCTTTCTTATCAATTATACTAGCGTTATTATCGGTTATATCACTAGCTAAATACTGCCCAGTAGCGCCTGTATTAGGTTTAACCTTATAATATATATTGGGGAATACAGAATGGGTGCCGGACCGCTTCAAACCAATACCTCCAAGATATTGCATTTGCTGTATAGTAAAAGGCAAACTAGGCGAATTAGTTTTTACTATTCTTTCCGGGGCTATATTGAAAGCTTCTCTTAAAGCCGGGGACTGTGCCGCTATGCCCATAATATTATTGGAAGCCGTAGAAAGATTAGCCTGAACTATAGAATCAGCCACAACACGTGTCCATTGTCCGGGGATAGCGGCTCTTTGCGCCATAGACTGCACGGAATCTGTGTAGCTAACAAAATCATATGCACTTATGTCTTTACCTTTCTCTATTGGAAATCCTAAAGCTAGGCCTTTAAGAACCCCCATATTCGCTTGCTGAATACTGCCCTTTATCGCTTCTGACAAAGTTGGTTTCTCTTTATTTATCTCCAATCTTACCAGCTCTACATTCTTAGCATTATCGCCATAACCAACATTTGTTACCATTGGTTTCAATCCAGTCTCCAACAAAGCTTTTTGATAATTATACGCCGATTTATCATAATTGGCCTTCCAAAGTGAATGTGCAACTAAATCCCCTGAATTTTCCGTTTCCGGTGGTTTCACAATATCGTAACTATTCAACCAGTCCTCAACATCCCAGGTTTTATTTTGGCGATATGCAATACCTTTTAAAGTTGCTGTTGCCATATTTACCCCGTATGACACAAGAATACTCTGTGCGGGGCTGGCATTTTTCATGCTGTTATTATAAACTGCCTGGGTTGTTTCGCTTATCAGGCTATCTAAAACTCCAAAACGAATCTCGCCAGCGACGCGTGCATTGAATAATTTAGCCCTACTGGTGTTCGCTGCACTTAAAGCATCATTTAAGTTACCCCCTTCTTTGCTGATCGCGGCTGTAATTTTATTCTCGGAGTCTACGCTATTCAACCTCATCGCTAAACTACGCATTGCGTAACCTTCGCTATATTCTTCTTGTATTGTATCTAGCTCGGTGGCTTTATTTACCTGGCCTATCGGATTCTTTTCCATAACTATTATTTTATCCTTGACGGCATTTAACTTATCGGCGTCATTTAATCTCGGCACTTGTAATTTCGTGCTCAAGCGATTTAAATCTTCATTGCTTGCTTGATTATCATTTAAACTCTTTTTCCATGTTCTGAATTCCTGGACTGTCTTTTCATTCTTCAACGAAGCATCATGATCTTGTGCCATCTGCACTATATTTCCGGTATAGCTTAAACGAGAAGCATATAAATCTTCTTTACCCCCGACTCCAGCATATAATTCCGGCTTCAAGCCGTATATTTCAGCTGCATTTTTAAATACCGGACCAGTTATCGCCTCCGTTAAACCTCCGACTAAAGGTGATAAATATTGCTTGTTTTTTGGCAAACCATGTGTTGCAACAATGCTTAAGCTTTTACTTGCAAGTGTTGGCCAATCGTTAAATGTATCTATAGTGGCCGCCTTAAATGGACTTACCTTAGCACGCATATTATAAAAACTATAGGTATCGTTGTATTTATGATCAATGAGTGCGTATTTCTGGTCAAGGACGTTGTATTCATCATTTGATATGCGCTCTCCGAGCCGAATTTGACCGCTATGACTGACACTAGCTATTTTTATTAGCTCTCTGTTGCCCTCTGATTGAGAAGGCTGGGATAATGGTAATGCCCCCGCTGATTCTTCTAAGCCCCGCAGGGCCAAAGTTGTACCTTCTGGATATATTTCGCCTTCGCTCATAGTAGAAGACGAAGACCCTCTTAGGAATTCATCAGAATTATCTATGCCTCGGAGAACCAAACGCCCATCCGAAACTGTAGCCGGCTCACTAGAAGACAGCCGGCTATATTCTCCTTTAATTCTAAGCTTATTAGATACATCCTTTTCTTGAAAAGATTGCACGCCTGCAGGCCTTGTTGTTACTAATGCCCTGCCAAAATTGGTCGCCATAGTACCAGTTACCATGCCTGTTATTTGGCCTAAAGCGCTAGGGCCCTTTCCGTGGTCTATTCTATCCCTGTCTATGGCATAAATAGTAAGCCCCTTCGCAGTGCCTGTCAAAGCTCCCACAAAAGCACCCCTCCCCATACCAGAAACAAAGCTTTTTGTTAGAGCGGAAGCAGCGGGTATATTCCCAACATATGCGGGTAAAACAGTTTGAGGAAGGTACTGTGGAAATAGTGGTGCATCTATAAAATCGGCCCCCATCCCTTCACCCAAAGATATATCTGGGTTCAATCCGGCGTTAACTATTGAACTGGCGATAGTCGAGGCTAAATAAACCTGGCTTGGCTTCCAACCCTTATACGCGCCGATTGCGCCGATTGCGCCTCCGATTTCAGAAGCGGCAAACGCAGTGGTATAACCTCTGGTCATAACCGGCAACACCGCATTAATACTCCCCAAGGATTTGAAACCAGCAGCGATATGCGAAGAATCAGAAAATAACTGCCCTACGGTAGTTCCCAGAAAACCGGATTTTACAACGGGCTGTATAAACTGTGATGCTCCCTCCGCTGCATAAACCGAATTCGCAAAAGTCTGCGCACTTTCAGAAAATCTCGCAGTCTCGGCAGCGATAGATGCTGACCTCCAAGCGCCACCTATCCCGGCTGTTAACAGCGTAGAGCCAACAGTAATAGCGCTACTAGTAATGAATGCGCCTGTATCAAATTTCGCTAAATCTCCTCCGCCAGCGCGGCTGCGCGCGGCAAAAGCCCGATAAGGCAGACAAAACAATAGCAAAGAAAATATGCACAGAACGCATATCCCCTTACCTAAATTTGTTTTGCCCAAAACGCGTTTCATCTTGCTCTCCTTCTATCTTTAAATCAATCTATTCCTGAAACGATGGAATGTTTTCGTTAACCTCTGTTACCCCGCGCTCATACTGTTCTCCCTGGCCAAATACATCCGCGGATTGCCTGTATTTATCCTGCACTCCTCTTACCATATATACCTTCATTGCTACAAACACAAAAATAATCAAGATCACCAATAGAACGTATTCCAAGACTGACTGGCCAAGAGATCTTAATCTTTTAATAATTTTCACCGTTAACTCCTTTAACCAGGGTTAAAACAACCATCGTCACATCCGAAGCCTTAACCAATCTCATCGGGTCATTAGGATCAATTTCTGTTGCATTTCCATTACCAGAAGTTTTTATTCTGGTAAAAATAACCTTACACCCATCCCCAGCCTCATTATCAAATTCCAGATCCGCGTTCCAGGATTCTGGCGACGTAATAGCCGGTATCTTAGCCATAGAATCTTTAGGGCATTCAGGACAACTTGCCTTTATCTTTTCCGCGAACTCCGAAATATCGATACTTGACTGCACCTGCTGCACCGGAGTCTCTCCCACTAACGACCAGCCATATCCGGACATACCTCTTTTATAGAATTCAACTATCTGGTCAATATTTCCTTCGGAGAGATACCCCACATTTACGCCGCGAGTATCATCGGAATAAGAAAACTGTTTGGATCCGGGATAAACCGGAGCAAAATCAATATTCTTTTCCGCTGGAAGAGAGAGCTTCTCGAAATCCGGCAATTCCCCTTGTCCAATCGTAAACCTCGTCTCTTTACCCTCAACACTAGTCGGCATATAAGTAATACTGGTCATAAATTTATCTTTCTTAAAGATCAGCGTATCCACTTTGCTAGCTTGAAGTTCCTGCCCGGTTTTCACTTCTTCCCACCCGCTCTTTTTAAGCTCTCTAAGATAAAACCCTTTGATCTCATCAAAAGACAAAGAAGAAGAAGAATAAATATTCACCCCAAAATCCTGCCCCATAACATTGGTTTTGCTAACGCTGACTTTTGATGTATATGGAGGCAAAACAATCTCGCTATTCTTGTTCTTTAATAAATCATCCCATCCGGCGAAAGATACCCCGGAAAAAACCAAAGATAAAATAATAAATAAATAAAAACATTTTCTCATCTAATTCTCCTTTTTAAAAAGCAGCAATAATACTGGCATCATGTCGTGGCACTTCAGGATCAATACTGCCATTTCCCCTAAAATTTACCATCGAGAAACTAAAAACCGGTGAATAACGCATTCTCCATATCCCGTAATCTTCACCTTCATGTTTCTGCAAGGTCATGGTATATACTCTTCTATCATGTTCAATATCGCTCACCCAAGCATAAAGAAAAGCCATCCCTGTCCCAGTATCCGGCATGGTATAAGCAGGCGCTAAACCAGCTAAGTAGAGCGCCAAAAACCCGGAAACAAACTTAGTAAAAAACTTCTCTGATGTACATGCTGCGATATGGACAATCGGTATATAACATGCGGCGGAAGTAACCAGTGCTCCGGCAGCGCCTTGCGCCGCAGTTAGCAAGAAATCCAGCTCATTAATCAAAGGCGCAGCTGTAACTTTCATCTTATATACGCCAATATTTTGAGTATGCGCAAACACATTAACCATATGCAAACGCCCCTGCCCATCCGTCCATAAGTAAACCGGAGACTCTACTAGCGCTGTTCTGGTAAAAGTATTGAAAGTATCAACATAATTAGTAAGGCTCCCGCGTAAACCATGAGTTTCTCTCAACGGGCTCTTACTTATTAATCTCTGGCCAATACCACTATTGTAATAAGCATACCTATAAGCATTTTTAAGCGCATCCCTTCTGCCTTGCCTGGCGAGCCTTTTCATATGCTTCTGGAAAAAAACTTGTTTTACTCCAAAACCAAATGTAGCTACCATTAAACCGTAAGCGCCGAACTTTACACCAATATACAACGCTGAAGCAGCTCCGGCTCCTACCCAAGTACAACACGCGACTTGCGCAGCAAGCATACTAGCCATCATTACCGCAACCGAAACCGCAGCCGAAGCATAAAAAGCCTCATAGCTAACCTTCATCTGGGAATTTAATACTGCTTGCTGGTTAAAAACCCCGGCCATCATTGAGCCTCCGGCTAAAGCCCCGGCATCCGCAGCATTAGCTACATCGGTCTTCACCAGAGCCTGCTTACTTAAATTCACCGTCACCATAGCCATAATAATCAGCATTACAATCACCACGATAAAAACCGGGACCAACTGCCCCTTTTCCTCTCCCAATTTTTTATTAAGGTGAAAGAATAAAAACATTTTACCTCCCGCTGATTAATACATCTCCCTCTCTAAGCGGATCTAAATGATAAAAAGTAAATAAGCCGTCTTTCCATACCGGAAAAAAGTAAACATCATTGGAATGTCCCGCTAAAACACGAGTTAGATTATACCAGCGCTGCCGGGTAATAAATTGCTGGTTACCCCAAAGCCAGATTTTAGTAACGCCGCCGATTAATATAATAATCAAAATCAGGCTCACCGCTAATTCCAGCGTCCCCTGTCCGCGGCGATAATTTTTTTTTATCTTACAAATGGAGTTTCCCATTGTTTCTGCCTTTCCACAACATTACCCACACTGGATTTACGATATTTATATTGGCCGTCGCTATCCCTGTATAATCCCTGGGTTATATCTGCCAATGTCCCTTCACTTATGGTAATCTCCGTTGGCACACCTAAATCGCCAACTGCCTCATTAACCGCAGAAGCGCCAATTTTAACTTTGTATTTGACAGTAGTATGCACATTCTCTTGTAATTGCGAACTACGCGTATTTATAATTTTGTTTGTATCTTCTTGTTTTCGAGTTCTTTCTATATAAGCGGATTCTGAATCTGATTCAATCTCACCCGCCTGAAAGGAGAGCGAGATCCGGCCATCTGTATGTTCAGGTATCTGCGCGAAAACACCCAAAGGCCCATTGCTATTAATAATAATCGGTTTATCTTCATTGATTTTAATCGCGGTTAAACTCTCGGAAGCCTTGCCGACAAAAGGAACTGCCCAATATACATTTGATGATGCGCTGGCCACCTGCGGGCTCTTTTTTACAAATTCAGGGGATACATCCACATAACGCCTGTTCTCCAAAACAGTATACTGCACAGCAGCGCCCTTTCCGGGATATAACAACTCCAGAGGATTGGTATTACGAAAAGAATCTTCGGTAAAAGTTTGTTCGAGCCCAACCGGGCCCTGGCAGGCTTTCTGTAAAGCTCCTCTAAACGCCTCCATCTGCACATACTGTTGATCATTCTGCCTTTGAATATAGGATATGAGCATACCGACTACGAAAAGTATTATCGTGCCGAAGATGCCTAATTCAATGATCGCTTGTCCTTTTCTAGCTTTCATCATCGTAGCCCCTTTAATGCGTAAAATCACCTTCGTCAATCGTCTGCGAATGCACATGTATTGATTGACCTTCGGGTGTTCCTTCCGCAGAGATTAGATGCTTACTGCCGCCTAATTCGTCACTAAGCGTAACTATGCTCGTTGAAGAAGGAATTTCAGGATCTGGGTTTGAATTACTAATAGTTGAGCTAGTGAGAGCGGTAGGATTAACCTCTCCTATTTGTTCTCCGCCGATAAAATAATCAGTCATATCTTTAACCCGCGCCTGAAACCCGCGCTTAACATAAGTATTCATCCCCATAAACACCAGAATAACTACCCCTAACATCAGAGAGTATTCCAGAATTGAACCGCCGCGTATTTTTCTTACTTTAATAAACATTATAGCCTCTCCGGTTCTGCGCCAAAAGAAAGCGTTCTTTCATCACGGACAGTCATTTGCGTCGAATAAACATCGCTAGTAGATGTAGTCTTTTGACGATTAAGAAAATTAAAATCATACCGGTTGCCTTCAGTAACACTATCCGAAGACTCATTGATCTCTTTAGTAGTAACCAAATCTCCTACGCTTGCTCCCGGTGAATAGGCTGTGCCCCCGCTGATCTCATCAACTATTCCCCTGACCTTACCTTGCAATCCACGCCTAAAATAAACCTGCATCGCGATTAAAGCAGCGACAATAACACCAACCAACACCGCATATTCAAGTATCGCCTGTGCGCGTCGATTAAACTGACGATTATATAAATTACCTTTTAGATTCATCTAGCTCCACCTGTATTTGTTTAAGCCGCGCATTAATTGAACGCTGCATATACTGAAACATCGCCATCAAAGCAATAGCGACAACGCCGATAAGCATTGCATACTCCAAAAAGCTCTGCGCGCGCCTGTTGCTTAATATTTTATTCATAATTATATCCCCGCAACGATTCTCGCCTGTGAAATTGTAAAATAAGTATTGAATGAACCGCGTATCTTATCGAGAAAGCGCACCGAAAGCACGGCGGCCAGAATAACCACGATGATAATGAAATATTCTGCTATTGACTGCCCGCTATTGGAATGCGTTTTTCTCATTTTGCACCTGCCCTTAAAATAATTTATTCTGCATAAACTGTATCAGTATCGGCCCGCCCACTACTATGCCGATAACCGGAAGAATACAAAATATTAAAGGAATTAGTATTTTAATCGGCGCCTGCATGGCAAACCTTTCCCCGCGATGGAAACGCTGCAAACGCGTATCCTCTGAAAGAATCATAAAAGCTTCGGCAATCGGCGTTCCCATGCGCTCCGCCTGAACCAAGGTTTGGGCAAAAGAACTAATCTCCGGCGTATTGAGCCTTTTGGACATATCTTTTAAAGCTTGTGACCGGGATTTACCCCATTTAATCTCTTCCAGGACAAAACGCAACTCTTCGATCATGGGGTTACCGGAAGTTTTCTCGATCACCCATTTTACCGCCATAGTAAAATCCAGCCCGGCTTCAATACAGAGGCCCAACAAATCTACGGTTTCCGGCAATATTCTGACAATGGCGTATTTCCGGTCATTTACTTTTTTCCGTAGCCAAATCGCCGGGAGAATATAACCTAAGAGCGCGGCAATCGGCAGCGCCCACAAATATGTTTTACCCAAAACAAAAAAAGCAATAATCATGAAAACGAATGTGCAGATTATTTGGATATTAAAAAACTCCACCGGGGAAATATTGATATGGGTCATCTCAAGCCGATGCCTAAGTCCGGTGTATATTCTTAATTTCTCCATAATCTTCCGGCTAAAGGGAAAAATCCCTCCAATAAAAGAATGCATTTTAGCTTTCTTAAGTTCCTCTTCACCCTGCGGCAGCTTATAACGGCCCCCGGGGAAAAGCCCCGGCCCGGCTATCGCCAAGATGATAAGCGCTGCTCCAGCAATAATAAAAATATTAATTAATAATAAATCCATGGGTTCTCCTTTATACCTTTATCTTGCTAAATTTATAGATCAAAACCATCCCTACCAACTGTAAAGCCACGGCGATTACTAAAAGCATCTTGCCTAAATCAGACTGGAACATAATGTTAAAGTGTTCTTTATTAAACATCATCACCCAGGCAAAAAAGAAAACCGGAATAACCGACATTATGATTCCCTGTAACCTGCCCTGTAAGGTCAAAGTTTTAATACTATCTTTTAATTTACGATTATCCCGAATACTGGTGCATAACCGGCTAAAAACCTTGGTCAGGTCTCCTCCGGTCTCTCTGGCCACCAGTATGGAATTTATAACCAGGGTCAACTCTTCGGTATACATCCTTTTGTTTAACCTTCTCAAGCTCTCCTCTAAAGTGATCCCCATTTTATTTTCCCGGATAACCAGCCCCATCTCCTGGCTCATTGGCGCCGGCATCTCTTCAACCAAGACCTCAAAAGCCTGCAAGAGCGATAACCCGCCTTTTAAACAGCTCGATAATAGCATAATCGCGTCAAGAATCTGAATCTCGAACTTCCGTCTACGCCTCTTGTTCCTGATATTAAGGGCGATACCCGGTATAGCCAAACCTACCAAAGCGCCAAGCAAGATCGCGATATTGGATTTAAAAACTACCCAAGCCACCAAGGCAAAAACCGGAGGCAGTATATAATATAACTGCACTAATTCCGCCGGGCTTCTTTCATAAGAGAACATATTGTCGAGCTTCTTGCCAATATCTTTCTCCTTATCCGCCTGCCAGTTTTTATGCAATTCTTCTACTAAAGGGAGCAGGACCGATGTCAGGAAATATATGGCCAGAGCCAACAATAAAATCACTAGAAGTAGCATCTTGGTCTCCTTTTAATATTATCGCCTCCAATACTCCTGCGTCGCATCCGCCACATCTTCTTGGGTATGGCTAGATTGTCTCTGTACAGAATGTGTAGATGTCGTCGGATCTTCACCGCCAACCGTATTTTCACGACTAGCAACGCTTGAAGTGGTTGTTTTTCTTGCAGTGGTATATCCGGGAGAAAACTGCTCACCGATATCGTCGCTAGCCTGTTTCATCCTACCCTGCAAACCTCTTTTCACATAGACCTGCATGGCAATAAGTGCCGCCACTACTACTGCCATAATAACCGCGTACTCCAACGTGCTTTGCCCTTTTTTATGCCTATTCATAAACATCGCTCTCACCTCCTACGATTATATTAGATACACTTACCAGATATGAACGATCTTACCAGCCAGTGGTTTGATCTCTGTTAACATTAACCTCTGAAGTCGCAGTCCTAGATACACTGCCGCCGGTCTGTAAATTCTCGTTATTGCTTGCAGACTGGGTCGTGTCTCCGGTTGAAGCTGTATAATATGGTTCGTACTGGCCTCCACTAAGAACATTCGATACCGACGCTCCATCCGGATCCGCAGTAATCGCTCCGGAAAGACTAACATCATCAACCACGTCCCTAATCCGGCCCTGGATTCCTCTTTTCACATAAACCTGCATTGCCACCACCGCGCCAACCACTAAAGCAATCAACACAGCATATTCAGCGGTTGTCTGCGCTCTTTTTCTTAATTTGCCAAACATTTTTCACCTCCCCTATTGGTTATTACGGAAAACTAATCCTGTTAACCTGCTCTTCCATTTTATTCGTAACCGAATTCAATGAACTCTGAACCCTCGGTTTAATAAACTGGGTCGCGGCAAAGAGGATTGCTCCGATAATTGCCGTCAAAATAATCACATACTCCAAAGTACTTTGTCCCTTTCTGCACATCTTTCCACCTCCCTAAGTTTGATAAAATCTTTTTAAAAGCGCTTATCTACCCAATAATAAAAAAAACCGAAAACCCTACGGCTTTCGGTAACCCGGCTAACGCTCTCGCTTGACCCTAAACCAAGAAGCAAAAATATTGACGAGCATCGTCCCGTGGCTTTGCGCATCCACTCTCCTCCGATCGTGGAATTGCTCTTTCGTTGCCGTCTAACTGACACTTAAAATATAACATTCGTCCAGACGGATGTCAACCTAATATAGGGGTAACGAGAAAGCGCTTTCAAGCACAGCTTAACCAGGCCCTCTGTTTATTTACCACGACAAGATGCCTTTCATTTATTCTGTGGCAGGCATACTCTAAATCCTTAGCCTGCTTAAACCCTAAAGGCAGGATCAAATGGACATAGATACTATTATCCTTCAATTCCACTCTGCCCGACAGAGAATATATTAACTGTATCATCGACGATAAATCCTCTTTTTGATAGCCGACCGGAAAAAAGAATTTTCTCACATATAAATCCAAAATTTTAAGGTAATCATCGAAAATATTTTGAGGATCGGAGAATGAATCTCCGCGCAACTGTAATTTATTTACTGGAAATGATTCCGCGTCGGTAACATAAACTTGATACTCAAGTTTGCGTTTAAAATCCTCGAGTCCCTCCTCAAGATTCGGCCAATTATTTAGATAAATTCTGGCTATACTCTCAATATCATAACCCGGATCATCAATATTTGTCAGGATAACCAGACGAATCTTTCCATTCAGGCCAGTTTTAAGAGCAATCCCTTTTAGTGTAACCGATTTATTAGCAACATGTTGTGTCAATACAATCTCCGCCGGAGCAAGATAAACCGGCATACCTAAAGACTCGATATTAAAACTCGTAAATTCTCCGATGTTTTTTACAATCCGGCTCTGACTATATTGAGCCGGCCATAACCCAAATATAAACCGCCATCCCTTAATCGGACCAACATTAATCGTTCCTAATGTTTCGAGTTTATCCCCAAATAATGCCACTGAATATTGTTTACTTCCGTAATTATCTAACCCCAGAATGAAATTAAATAATTCTGCTGGAGGATTAACATCAAGAGGCGGCATTAAGATAGAGCATATTTGGTCGTTCTGCAAGATTCTCTTTATGTAACTTAATGCGCCCCAATAGGTTACCGAGAAATCCAGGGGCATATTTGGGCTAGACCATATCGTATGACACTGGGCATCTAGATAAAATTCTGACTTATCGGATGAAATAAATTTAAACCCCCTTACCGGGCGCATGATACTACTAATTACACGAAGCAAATCAAGATTAACTTCGTTAACACGTTGCAGCTCAACAACATACGACATAATTTCTGATTCGGGGATGCTTTGTTTTGATATAATTTCCAGCCAAGAGTTTGAAGGAAGAGACTTATAGATCAACATTTCAGTTTTGAATAAAATCTTATCGTCAACCCGATTTAATCTTTTAGATATTGATTCAGTTAAGAGTGAACTGCCACCGAGGAGAGAATCGGCTGCTTTTAAGAATAACGCCCCCATCCCAATAACATTGCCGGGTTCTTTAGCTACAATCGTTTCAACTGCAATAGGTTCGGGTAATATCTCGGCGGCTGGAAGACTAACCGGCTCGACGCTGATAGAAGCAGCTGGAACTTCGACCATAGGCAGCTCAATTAAAATAGCTTCTTCT
>ERZ1292630.3220-Hain-H41-02um-R3-3220-length-14537-cov-14_pt1 | contig 14537 bp, 15 predicted proteins | sample MGYA00564408_ERZ1292630 | MGnify/ENA primary metagenome ERZ1292630 (study PRJEB36523, sample SAMEA6512641) | groundwater metagenome | collected 2019-01-08 | study: AquaDiva: Metagenomics assemblies of 32 groundwater samples | reverse complement strand
CTCCCTTCGCTGTCGGCCGACTCGCAGTAGATACTGATGCCTGCTCGTCGTCTCTCCTTCAGGCTCATTCCACCATACCCGGGTTTGTTTAAAGGCAGCGGCAGGGCTATTTCAAAAACTATCCGTCAGATCCTATTTATAGAAACTGTCCCTCTCATACGCAAGCGGTACGCCGTCTTCTTTTATCACTCCTGCCGCAAGGACCTCTCCGACGAACAGAGTGTGGTCGCCTGCGTCTATCTCCCCGACAGTCTTGCAATCCATCCACGAGAGGCAATCTTTGATTATCGGAGAGCCGGTTGCCTTTGTCTCGTAATCCATGCCTGCGAACTTGTCGGTCTTTCTGCCGCTCTTTAGTCCGAAGTGCTTCCCGATCGCTATATGCTCATGGCCGAGGACGTGGACCGCGAAGACCCCTGAGGCTGAGATGAGATCATGCGTGTAGCGCGTCTTGCCGACAGAGACGGTTATTATCGGCGGTGTAAAAGACGCCCTCGATACCCAGGCCGCCGTCATGGCGTTTATCTTTTCTCCGGACCTGGTGCTTATGATGAATACCCCCTGTATGATCTTTCTTTGAGCAAGGGAGATATCTTTACTTACCTCTGTCATGCGGTTGCCTCCGATGGTCGTAAGTTAAAAGGCCGTCATGCGGTCCGCTCCTTTCTTCGTGCGGACAAAAGACGCATGATAATCATATCTATGATCCTGAGAGTATCGCAGAAAAAAGAGGATGGTTCAAGCTGTCGGGCCTCGGTTGGAGCGGGGGCGCTACACAGCTTATTACTTGGAGTGCCTGTCAGCGACCTTGCTTGCGCCGAAGGAGTCGGGCTTTGTCACGGCGGCATAGCCTGAGCCGGTGACCATGCCTACGACATCTTTAAGAAGCTCCTTTGTATCACCATTCATGCCGACGTCCAGGTGGATTTCCACCGGGAGCTTCTTAAAGCCGTTCTCGGAGAGCTTTGCCCGTATTACAGAGGCGAGTTCGATCGACATGGCGGTCTCGTGGAAGATCCTTTGTCTGAGGTTGTCTATCTTTCGTATCGGGGTTTTCTTGTAGAAGTACCTGCCGCCGTGACCGACCCTGTGTATAATGACCGCGCTGACGAAGAGCGTCCTGGAGTTCAGGAAAGAGTCTGTGCCGATGATGACGTTGTAGCGCCCGGATGTGTCCGAGCGCATGTATTCGACGAGACGCAGGAACATCTCGTCGATCGTAAGTACGCCGTGGCTCGGGCTTATGAACTCGCCCTGAGTATCGCTACATGGGGCATCCATCAGGTCAGGTTACTACAAGGCCTTTTGTTAAACAAGCGGTTTTCACTTGGCAGGTCTCTCTGTCTTGAACGCAAAAAAAACGGCCCTCCTTGTTAAGGAGAGCCGTTTTCATAGATGACGCGTGATGGCTTGTATCGTTTATACTGTCTTACGAGCGTTTGAACTTTTTCCTGAAAAGAGCGAGTGCGGCGACGCCGGTGCCAAGAAGTATCATCGTCGAAGGCTCAGGGGTAGGTGTAGGTGCATTCGCCCCGTCGACGGTTATCTCTGATATCGATGAGTAGCCGGCCCATGAGCCGTTTGAAACAAAGCCCCAGAGGGTTATCTGGTTTGTCAGAAGCGTTTCGAGGTTTGAGCCAGTCAGGGTTATCAGTTCATGAACAGGGTCCCCTGTATTGGCGTTTATCGGGCCGAAGCCTGTTGTGGCTAAGGTACCTGTGTGGCCGTTTATAGTCACGTTCAGACTCGTTATGTTGCCTGGGATGAAGTTGCTTCCGAAAAAGCTGTAGAGACTTATTGAGTTCACGTAGGTTGACTGGCTGAGGTAGAGGTCGAAAACGGTGTTGTCGGAGTTTAAAAAGAGGTGCGTATCTCCTGTAGAAGTGCCTATCAGGCCGTCGTTGAGAGTGCCTGCCCCGCCTGTCTCGTTTACAGTCCCATCAAAGTTATTTGTTATCGTGCCTGTGTAGGAATGCGACCAGCCGCCAAACCCTGCCGCCTGTGTGTTTGTTGCGTCGTATGATGAGATACCGACCGGCGTGGCATTTGACGTGGCAACGAAGCCGAGTGCCGCAAGACCTATCACCGATGCCATTAATATGGATTTTATAGAACGTTTCATGATCTGATCCCCCTGTTTTTTAATCGCTTACAATAGATATATGCAATTAATATGCCAATGGGCTTTGCCTTTAAATCCAGATGGTTATGCTGTCAGTAGAGGCGGTTTAGTGTAAAGAAAAGCGACTCTTGTCGGAGATCTTTACGGTTTCCATAGGATGCATCGATCAGATATTTTGTAATCGGAGATAGGAGAAGGTTTTTACGCGATTGATCATCTTTTGAAGTCATAGTAGCAGAGATATGAAGAGAGGCCCTTCGGCAGGCTTTCCTGTACGAGTATGACTGACCCGGGTTTCAGCGCCTGTTGGTGTTAGTGATTATAGCTAGGTGGGCAAGCTCAGCGTCTATGTATACGGCAAGGGCGCGGCTTGTCTCTTCAGGGAGGGCGCCGAACATGATACCGCAACCGCAGAAGAGGTACTGCGCCCCGACTTCAGACGGAAACCAGCGGACAGTGCCCTTTATCTGGAGCATCTTTTTCGAGCCTGGCAGCGCGAGCCTTATCTCAACGAGAGTCCCTTCGGCGAGCCTGGTATCGGTATGTATGAACGCCCCGGACTCGCTAAGGTTTATTATTGTTCCGGTTCTTGTAACGCCCTCGGCTGTGAAGTCGACGGGTATGGTCACCGCTACCCTCTTTTTTTGCTCTCCAGAGCTCGGCTTTTCAGAGAAAAGAAGCTTATTGACCCTGTATATGACGTTTTCAGGCGAAGACTCCTTTGACATGAGCACGTCAGCCCCAAGCGCCATTATCCGCGCGTTTACCTTGCTCTCTTCGTATACGCCTGTGATGACTATGACAGGAAATCTGCCCGTGTAACCGTTATCGTTCAGCCACTTCAAGACCTCGAAGCCGTCTACCTCAGGCATCTGAAGGTCAAGGACGAGCAGGTCTATAGAGGCCGGGTTGGCCTTTATGCGGGTTATTACGTCAGCGCCATTTTTTGCAAAGTAGACCTTGTGGCCCGCCTCCATCAGTATGTCAGAGAGCTTAGTCCTGAAAAAAAGGCTGTCATCGGCTACGAGTATGTTTTTGGAGTCTTTTGTTATCATTATTCCGTTTGTCTCACTCTCTCAGTTTTTTGATCTAATATCCGGAATATCGGGCTCCTGCCGGGTATTTATGCCGGCAGGGTTGATGGCCAGATAAAATTGCAGCAGAAGAAACCGCAATAGTCCGGTATCGAAGCTTTACTGCGGCCTCGTAATCTTTAGTCTTTATTTTAGCTGAAAAATATCCAAGCGCAATAAGCCCGTGTTTTGGCGGCCTTTGGACGGGGCTTGCGTTTAATTTAAGCTTTCATGCTTGCCGAAGGGTTCTGCCGCAGTTCATCCTCTCAAAAATGCGGGTAGAGACCGCCTACCCATGCGCTTGGGCTGAAGGCGTCGTAGCCGAGGCGATCTCTACTTTAATTATATCGGAAAAATACAGGCATACTTTAAATATCAAGATAACTGATGATGCGCGGCAGTGCGTCTATTTTCGGTATGGATGCGATCTCTTGTCTTTATGGCCATGAGACGATGGCCCTGCCAGTATCGTCTTCTGCTCTTCCCTGCCGCGCACGCTCTTTTCCACAAAACACGTCTTGCCTGTATACGGGTCGCACCCTGTCCAGTAGATGAGGGTCGAGTAAGTAGATGGGGTAGGCGTAAAGACCTGGACCTGCTCGGGAAGCGAGCCGAGCTCTTTCAAGGCGAACTCGCGAAGACGCTTCATATCATCGAGGGTGCAACCGGGGTGCGCGGCCATCAGGTAGTATGATAAAAACTGCTTCAATCCGGCCTCGGCAGTAAACCTGTAGAATAGCTCCTTGAACCTTTTTAGCGCTTCTTTGTCGCATCCTGCTTTGCCCATCTTCTCAAGGACCGCAGGCTCTGAGTGTTCAGGCGCTATCTTCATCATGCCTGATATGTGGTGGGTGATTATCTCTTTAAGGTACCTCTCGCCGTTTTCCCTGTCGGCAAGGACCAGGTCGTGGCGTATCCCTGAGGCCACTACCACTTTTTTTATCCCATCGATGGCGCGAAGCGCCTTTAAGATGTCGAGTTGTTCGGCGTGGCCGAACTTGAGAAGTGGGCAGACCTTTGGGGTGATGCAGGATTTTTTAGGACAGCATCCGTTCTCTGTCATGCGGGAACATCCTGTCGCGTACATGTTCGCTGACGGCCCGCCAACGTCGTGTATCCTCCCTTTGAAAAGAGGGTGTCTTGCGATCTCCTTCGCCTCTGCAATGATCGACGCCTTGCTCCTGCTCCTTATCCTTCTGCCCTCATGCACAGCTATTGCGCAAAACGAGCATTCGCCGTAGCATCCCCGGTGAGTTGATATGGAAAAGCGGATCGTCTCAAGGGCCTTTACAGCGCCGTCTTTGAGATGATGCGGGTGCGCGTCCCGCTCGTACCTGAGAGCGTAGACCTTGTCTAGCTCTTCTTGCGTGAGGTATGGCCCAGGCGGGTTCTGTACGAGATAGCGGGTGTCCTGCTTCTGGGCGATCGTTCTGGCTGTCGCAGGGTCGTTGTTCTCATAAAAGGCGCGAAAGGCGACAGTGAAGGCCTCTTTGTCAGTCGCGGCGTCCTGGAACGATGGAAGCTCAAGAGCGTCTTGGGGCAGGTCTTTCGAGATATAGCAGAGCCCGCGGACTCCCTTCGGGTCTTTCCCGTCCCTGAGGGCATTGGCAAGCTCGACTACGGAGCGCTCAGACATCCCGTAGAGTAGATAGTCTGCCTTTGCGTCAAAGAGTATCGAGCGTCTGACTGACTCTGTCCAGAAGTCGTAGTGAGCGATCCTCCTGAGGGACGCCTCGATGCCTCCGAGGACTATAGGGCGAGGGTCCTGTCTCGAATGTTTTTTTATGAGGTTCGAGTAGGCTATGGCGGCCCGGTCAGGGCGACGGTTGTTCTCTCCGCCCGGGGTATAGTCGTCGGACCTCCGTTTTTTTCCGGAGGCTGTGCGGTTGGCTATCATCGAATCTATGCAACCGGCGGAGACGCCCCAGAAGAGCCTTGGTGTGCCAAGGCGCATGATATCGGCCTCGGATTCGGTATCAGGCTGGCCTATGACGCCGACTTTGAACCCTGCGTCAAGGAGCACCTTGCCGATGACAGCTATCCCTACGAACGGAGAGTCGATATAGCAGTCGCCGGAAACGAGGATTATGTCGAGGCGGTCCCATCCGAGCGTTTGAAGCTCTTTTTTTGTCGTAGGCAGAAACATCGGTCCTTCCCTTACTGGAGATGCGGTCATGCATGGCTTCTTCTAAATGCGGCCTGCTATGTACATGATACGATTTCCGGGCGGTATTCGCAACTGCCGGGTTGGGAGGTGTTCTATTTGCCCCTCCTTACCAAGGTGGGACTGAGGTGGTCGATTTGAAATTGTTTTCCTGTTGCCTCTAAACAAAACCAGGGTCATGGCGTAGCGAGCCTGACTGAGAGACGATGAGCAGGTTGTGAAATTTACTGCGAGTCGGCTCGAAAGCGAAGCGAGCCATACCCAAAAGGAGCACGGAAGTGCAAAGCTAAAGTCAGACCGATGTTTTTTACAAAGGAGCGTTGTCTTGTCCTGCCGTTAAAAAATGAACCCAAAGGCGCACGGTGGTGCGCAAAGACCCTTTAATCAAGGGGAGGCGATTACGCTCTTTATGACAAACAAATTGACAATCCGCCTTTACAGCCCTAAAATATAGGTGTAGATAAAATGTTGGGGGTGTACCTTATGCCGATTTACGAATACAAGTGCAAAAAGTGCGGACACGAGTTCGAGGAGATACAGAAGTTCTCGGATAAACCTATTGCCGAGTGCGCCAAGTGCAAGGGGCCTGTTGAAAAGCTCATCTCCCAGTCCTCCTTTCATCTCAAGGGGACAGGCTGGTACGCTACCGACTATGCCGGCAAAGATAAGAAGGATACAAAAGAAACGCCGGGCAAGCCGGGTTGCTCGTCCTGTCCATCCTGCTAGATAAGTCCATAGAAGCTTCTTCGGAAAAGAAAGGCCCGGGCGACCGGGTCGTTCTATCTTTAATGGCTTTCTGTCTTTGATTTTCAGCCGACTTTCAGCTATCATGCAAAAGAGCATGGCGTAGGCCTCCTGAAGACGCATGACTTGAATCATATAGTCAGACGCGCCTCCGGATGCCTTGCCGGCGTAAATCACCCGATACACAGAGACCATCAGGGCTATCCGTGACAGAGATAAGAAAAACAGCGATAGACGCGGCCAGAAAAGCCGGACTTCTTCTGAAGGAGCACCTCGGAGAGGCCAGACAGATCGAGTTCAAGGGCGCTGTCGACCTCGTGACCGAGATGGATAAGAGGGCCGAGGCTTTGATCATCAGCGATCTGAAAGTCGCGTTCCCCGACCACGGCATCCTTACCGAAGAGAGCGCCGAGGTCAAGACCTCGACAGGCCACAGGTGGATAATAGACCCTCTTGACGGCACCACAAACTACGCCCACGGGCTCCCGTTTTTCTGCGTCTCCCTAGCTTTTGAGACGGCCGGCAAGGTAGCACTCGGGGTCGTTTATAACCCGATGCTCGACGAGCTTTTTGTCGCTGAGCCCGGCAAGGGAGCGACACTTAACGGCCGCGCCATAACCGTTTCGAAGACCGATGCCCTTGACAGGTCCCTTCTGGCGACAGGCTTTCCCTACGACCTCCGGACGTCCAAAGAGAACAACCTCGACAACTTCACCCTCTTTACACTGAGGGCCCAGGCGATAAGAAGAGCGGGAAGCGCGGCCCTTGACCTCAGCTATGTCGCCGCAGGCAGGTTCGACGGCTTCTGGGAGATGAAGCTCAAGGCGTGGGACGTTGCAGCCGCGGCCCTCATAGTGACCGAGGCAGGCGGCAGGATAACGGACTTTACGGGCGGAGAGTTCTCTATCTTCGGCGGCAGGTGTCTCGCCTCAAACGGGCTCATCCACGGCGAGATGCTCGACACCCTCCTGAAAAAAGAGATCGACATAGACCTATGATCAACGTCATTTTGCGCCTTCTGATGCTTACCGCAGGGATATTCCTCGCGTCTTTTCTCGTCCCCGGCATCACTGTCGACGGCTATGGCTCCGCCATAAAAGCGGCCGTGCTCCTAGGCGTCCTCAATATATTCATCAAGCCTGTGATCCTCATAATGACCCTGCCGATAACGCTCCTTACGCTAGGGCTCTTTACCCTCGTGATAAACGCGCTCCTTCTATGGTTCGTCGGGTACGCGGTAGCCGGTTTCGAGGTCGCCTCGTTCATCTCAGCCCTTGTCGGGGCCGTCATAGTCAGCATCCTCTCCATAGTCCTAAACAGGTTCATTTAGCCTCCTTGACACCCATTCGATTCGCTGGTCTAATTTATTAGCGGCTTGCGTAAATGCGAGGCTCTTTAGCGTTGATTTACGCTTTTTGACGGAAAAGAGACAGACTCTCGTTCATGGAGAACAGCCCTTCGGCGGTTAATCTCATGACCGGGGGGAAAGCGGCCTCAGAGATACGCGCAAAAGACTATCGAGAGATAAGGACGCAACAGAAACTGTCTTAATCAAAAGGAGGGTTTCATGGCTCACGAGGCTAAAAAGTTCGTATACAAGGGGCTCGAAGGGATCTCGGAAAATCAGATATCACAGCACAGGGACATACTCTATGCAGGGTATGTGAATAAGTTAAACGAGATTGAAGACCGTCTGAAAACTGTCGACATAACCAAGGCCAATCAGGTGTTCAGCGAATTTCGCGCTCTTAAGGCTGACGAGACGTTTGCCCTAAACGGCGTAGTGCTGCACGAGCTTTACTTCGAGAACCTCGGAGGCAAAGGAGCCAAGCCGATCGGTAGGCTCTCGGACCTTATCGCGAAAGAGTTCGGCTCGTTCGAGAAGTGGGCTGATAACTTTAAGGCGTGCGGCATGGCCGCAAGGGGCTGGGTCGTCCTCGGCATCAACACATACGACGGAAAGCTCCACAACTACTGCCTCGACTCGCATTGCGACAAGGTCCCTTTCAACTGCATCCCGATACTCGTCATGGACGTCTACGAACACGCCTACTTCCTCGACTACGGGGCAAAGAGGCCGCCTTATATAGAGGCGTTCATGAAAAACATCGCATGGAGCATCTGTGCGGCGAGGCTTGAAAATATCGACCTCGGCCAGATCGCAAGAACAGCGGCAAGCTGAAAAGACTGAAGCGGCAGTCCTATTATGGGATGACAGGGGTTCGTCTGTCGATGGCGCGGAAATAAGAGATAAAGGCGAAACAGACTGAAAAAGCACTGAGATAGAGGCGGGCGATGAGCCCGCCTTTTCTTTTTATCATGGCGGATTGGCGGCTAATAGGCACAGCCTGATCGAAATAACTCTGCTCGCGTCAGATGGCTTTTAGCCGCAGTCTGTGAGGACACGCTATAAGGCCGAAGCAGAAGGCATTATCTTGATCTATCCGAGCGCCTTACTTCAGAAAAGCCATTTTTTTGATTTAAAGAACCAAGGGGTCCTGATGGATACTGCCGCCTCTCATTCTGCGGAGCGCTTCTGCTGCAAAGAATCTTATCGATCCCCTATCTACCTGAAAGACGAGATGATCGTTGCGCGTAGCGACTGCATTTCAATCGATCTGAGCTTGTTTAAAGATCAAATGCCTCGCCGCCTGCTACTCGTATTCCAGTCTACGCGCTCTCAATGAATATCGAGGCAGGGTCTTCGATATAGCCTATCACCTTGTTGAGGAAGAGCGAGGCATCGGCGCCGTCCAAGACCCTGTGATCGAACGTGAGGGATAGCGGCAGCGTCTTTCTGACGACTACAGCCCCGTCCTTTACCCACGGCCTCTCCTTTATCCTGCCTGTGCCGAGTATGGCGATATCAGGGTAGTTGATTATGGGGGTGGCGTAGACGCCTCCGAAAGAGCCGTAGTTGGTTATCGTGAACGACGAACCTTTGAGCTCTTCAAGGGTTATCTTCCTCTCACGGGCCTTCTTGCTCATATCTTGTAATTCCGAGGCGATCTCGAGGATCGTCTTTTTTTCGACGTTCTTGACGACAGATACCATCAGCCCGTCCGGGGTCTCGACTGCCACGCCGATGTTATAATATTTTTTTATTATTATCTCTTCGCCCTTCTCATCTACTGATCCGTTGAGCGACGGGTAAAGGGCAAGGGCGTGTTGGACCGCCTTCATGATAAAGGGCATGAAGGTCAGGTGTACACCCTTCTCTTTCGCGGCCTTTTGCTCCCTCGCGCGAAGGTCCCATAGCTCAGTCACATCTGCGTCGTCCATGCCGGTAACGAATGCGGCGGATCTCATAGAGGCGATGAGGTTCTTTGCTATCGCCTTCCTTACACCTTTTATCGGCACCCGCTCAATCAAGCCGAACCTGTCTGAACCTGAGGCCGCCTCCTTAGGCGTGCTCGAAGCGGCCTTAGTACCACCTGCCGCCGCATCTACGTCAGATTCGGTCACGATACCGGCGTGCCCTGTCCCTTTTACAGACGAGAGGTCTATGCCGAGCTTCTTCGCCAGCGCCCTTGCCTTCGGCGAGGCAAGCACATCGACCTTGTCAGGCATCGTCCCAACGACAGAGGCGTACTCTTCTTTAGGCTTTTGGGCCTCAGAGGCTTGACCGGGCTGGTCAGCAACCTCTACCGTAAAAAGGACAGCGCCTACCGCGGCGACAGACCCTTCTGCCATCTTTATCTCGGATACCCGCCCTTTTTTTGGCGACGGTACCTCGACTATTGCCTTGTCGGTCTCTATCTCCAAAACTACCTGATGCTCTTCTATCGGGTCGCCTTTCGCCACCCTCCATTTTACTATCTCGCCCTCTGTTATCCCCTCGCCGAGGTCAGGCAATCTGAACTCATAGATCATATCTCAACGCTCCATCTCTTTTAACTGGATTTGACGACAGACAGAAAAAACGCCTTCAGATCACGCCTTGAAAAATACGGAAAAATCGTAGCAACCAGGTGAGACTGCAAGACAACCGCCAAGATCGGCAAAAGTCAGCTCTGTCAAAGTTACCGGCTTGATATGCGGCATTGCGCCCTCAATACTCCATCACTGTGGTGTATGCCTTTTTTATCCGCTCGATAGAAGGCATGTAGTCGTCTTCAAGCCTTGCCATCGGGATAACAGCGTCAGGCGCGGCAACCCTTAATATCGGCCCCTTCAGGTGCTCCATAGCCTCCTCAGCCACCATAGCCGAGACCTCCGCGCCGAACCCACCGAACCGGGTCGCCTCATATACTATGACGAGCCTCCCGGTCTTTTTTACTGACCTGATGACAGCCTCCTCGTCATAGGGTCTGAGCGTCAACAGGTCGATTATCTCGCAGTCGAAATCAACAGCCGCCTCAGCGGCTTTATGCACCATCGTGCCCCATGAGACGACGGTTATATCCGTTCCTTCCTGGAGTATCTCGGCCTGCCCGAGAGGGACTGTATAGTCGCCCTCAGGGACATCAGACTTAATTGATCTATAGAGGCGCGAGGCCTCAAGGAAGATGACAGGGTCAGGGTCTCGTATCGCTGATATGAGGAGGCCCTTTGCGTTGTACGGGTTGGACGGCACTACAACCTTTACGCCCGGCATGTGGCAAAAGAACGCCTCGGTGGACTCTGAGTGCAGCTCCGGTGGCTTTATCCCTATGCCGTAAGGTGTCCTTATGACCATAGGGCATGTAAACCGCCCTCTTGACCTTGAGCGTATCCTCGCGGCGTGAGAAAATACCTGCTCCAAGCCGGCGTACAAAAAGCCCATGAATTGGATCTCGACTACAGGCTTCAACCCGTAGGCCGCCAGCCCCACGGCTGTTCCGACAAGGCCCAGCTCTGATAAGGGCGTATCTATGATGCGCTTCGGGCCGAACTTATCCAAAAGCCCTTGCGTAGCTCTGAATACGCCGCCGTCTTTTCCGATATCTTCTCCGATAACGATAACAGAGCTGTCCCTTTCCATCTCTGATGAGAGCGCGTCATTTATAGCCTGGACGATGTTTATTTTTCCCATCCGAGCTCCCTCATCTCTTTTTTCTGTCTTGCTGTAGGTTCAGCGTATGTATAACGGATAATATCGGCAGGGTCAGGCGCAGGCATGGCCTCTGCCTCGCTTATCGCCCTATCTACCTCTTTCATGGCATCTCCGGCGACTTTTTCTTCGTACTCCTTTGTCCACAGCCCTTTCTTCTCCATGAAGAGCCTGAGCCTTATAAGCGGCTCTCTTCCCTTCCATGCCTCGACATCTTCTTTTGAGCGGTACCTTGACGAATCATCAGAGGTAGTGTGGTCGTCAAGCCTGTAGGTGAACAGCTCTATGAGAGTCGGCCCGCCTCCGGCCCTTGCCTTATCAAGCGCGTCTTTAGTCGCCTTGTATACGGCGATGACGTCGTTGCCGTCGACCTGAATGCCCTCCATGCCGTAGGCGTATCCCTTCTGCGCGATGGTGGCTGAAGCGCTCTGGTGCGACCTCGGGACAGATATGGCCCACTGATTGTTCTGGCACAGGAATACGGCAGGCACCTTGAATACGCCTGCGAAGTTTAGCCCCTCGTGAAAGTCCCCTTTAGACGAGCCTCCGTCCCCGAAGTAGACCGCCGCAGCTGTCTTTGCGCCTTTTAAGTACATGCCCCATGCGGCGCCTGTGCAATGGGGTATCTGAGTTCCGACAGGTACGCTCATCGGGAATATGTTCATCCCGTCAGGCGCGCGCATCCCTCTTTCATCCCCCATCCAGTACCTGTAGAGAAGGCTCATCGGATAGCCCCTCGATACTAAGACGCCTGACTCCCTGAACGACGGGAATATCCAGTCGTCTTTATCGAAGGCGAGGGCTGAGCCGATCTCGGCGCCCTCCTGCCCCCATATAGAGGCGTAAGTGCCTATGCGTCCCTCCCTCTGCAGGCTCAAGGCCCTCTGGTTAAATGTCCTCGCCAGTATGATCGCCTCGAAGAACCTCTTTATCAGCGCGTCGTCAATGGGCCCCATGAGCCCCTGGTCAGCACTACCTTTCTCATCGACAACCTGAAGCCTTTTTACCTCTATCGTCTCAAGGATATCTATCGTCATAGACGAAGTTTACCAGCCAAACAAAATACCGTCAAGGCGACGCACCTGCCCGACCGTGTTGACAACAAGTCCCGGGTATTATATCCTCATCACCTGTCTGGCTGGGTTCAAGGCGGCTCATCAGCGAGCCATTTCGAACGGGCTGGTCTGCGCCGCCCTTTAAGCAGGTAAACCAGAACAAAACCGGAGCGTAGAGTCAATGCAAGACCTGTCAGCGATAAAATACAACGATAAAGGGCTTGTTCCTGCGGTCGCGCAGGACGAAAGTACAGGCCGCGTATTGATGGTCGCCTACATGAACAGAGAGGCGCTTGAAAAAACACTTTCAACAGGCAAGGCCCATTACTACAGCCGCTCAAGAAAATCGCTCTGGCTCAAAGGCGAGACCTCCGGGAACTTCCAGCATGTAAGATCAGTCTGGTATGACTGCGACGGCGACACGATACTCCTGCAGGTCGACCCTGCAGGCCCCGCCTGCCACACCGGCGAGACAACCTGCTTCTACAGGAGGCTTGACGGAGACACAGCCTCTCAGCCGAAGATATCCCGGAAAGACGTCATCCCGGAGCTCTTTAAGGTCTTGAAAGGGAGAAAGACCGCTTCTCCTGATAAATCGTATGTGGCCTCTCTCTACGCGAAAGGGCGCGGAAAGATACTTGAAAAGGTCGCTGAAGAATCTGCTGAGCTGATCGAGGCCGCCTCTGAAAAAGGCCGCAATGAGGTCCTCTACGAGTTCTGCGACCTGCTCTTTCATTCGATGGTCCTGCTCGCAAACGAGGGGATTGAGATGAATGAGGCGCTCGACGAACTTGCAAGAAGGTTCGGCCTCTCAGGTATAGAGGAAAAAGAATCAAGGGGGGAGAAGTAATATGGATTGCATATTCTGCAAGATAGCCGGCAAAGAGATAAACTCCGCCGTCGTTTTTGAGACAGAGACCGTCGTCGTCATAAAGGACATAAACCCTCAGGCGCCGACGCACCTGCTCATCATACCAAAGGCCCATTACCCTACGCTCAACGACTGCGCAGATCCATCGCTCCTTGCTGATATGCTGATCGCCGCAAAGGACGCGGCCGCCAGGCTGGGAGTCGCCGAGCGCGGCTACAGACTTACTATAAACACCAACAAGGAAGGCGGCCAGACCGTATTCCACCTCCATATTCACCTTATGGCAGGTAGAGCGCTTACTGAAAAGATGTGCTGACCGGTTGCGGCCGTACCTGATCCACAGACGACCAATTCGTAAAAAGACCAAGCCGCGCGAATACTGCGACCTGACAAACAGAGAAAGGAGATACAACTATATGAGCCAGACATGCCAGAGCTGCGGCATCCGCATGATAAAGCACGACGAGTTCGGGACGTACAGCAAGGGGGTCAAGAACCTCAACTACTGCAACCACTGCTTTGACAACGGCGCATTCAGCGAACCGGACATGACGATGGAGCAGATGATAGAGAAGCTGTTAAAGCCGATGATGATAAATAAACGGATCACGGAAGACGAGGGCCGCGCTACCGCCCTTGAGCACATAAAAGACCTGAAGAGATGGAAGAAAGAGGGCGAATAGGCTTTGCTGGATCTATCATGCGCATTAGAGTGCGCTTTCGGGTATGGCTCGCATCGCTCGCGAGTCTGGCGGTAGGGCGGGTCACACCCGCCGCATGCTTGTCATATCTCCTTTATGCTCTTTCCGCCATGACCCTTGTTTTATTTAGCCTCGTAGGAGCGCGCTTTCGGGTATGGCTCGAACAGCCCGTATAATAAATATCTGTCTGACTCCAGCTGTGCACTTCCGTGCGCCTTTTGGGTATGGCTCGCTTCGCTTTCGTGTCTGGCGGTAGGGCGGGTCACACCCGCCGCATGATTTGCAGGACGAGACAACGGCCCGTATAAAAATATCTGTCTGATTTCAGCTTTGCACTTCCTTGCTCCTTTTGGGTATGGCTCCTTTCGCTGTCTGGCCGACTCGCAGTAAATGCTGATGCCTGCTCGTCGGCCATCCTTCATGCTCCTTCCGCCATGACCCGGGTTTTGTTTAGAGGCAAAGGCTTAAGCATTGCTTTCGCTCCTCCCCTTACTTATAAGGGGAGGCTGGGAGGGGTTAGTAGTTAAGCGGTTTTTCTTTTGCGCACTGCCGTGCGTCTTTTGGATATGGCTCGAACGGTCCTTATAAAAAACATCGGTCTGACTCCTGCTTTGCACTTTCCGTGCGCCTTTAGGGTATGGCTCCTTTCGCTGTCCTGCCGTCTCGCAGAAGATACAATAGCCTGCTCGTCGACCGTCCGTTAGGCTCCTTCCGCCATGCCCCGGGTTTTGTTTAGAGGCAAAGGCTTAAGCATTGCTTTCGCTCCTCCCCTTAC
>ERZ1292630.1674-Hain-H41-02um-R3-1674-length-21425-cov-9_pt1 | contig 14539 bp, 8 predicted proteins | sample MGYA00564408_ERZ1292630 | MGnify/ENA primary metagenome ERZ1292630 (study PRJEB36523, sample SAMEA6512641) | groundwater metagenome | collected 2019-01-08 | study: AquaDiva: Metagenomics assemblies of 32 groundwater samples | reverse complement strand
CCACGTGAATTTGTTGCATTCACCGAGACACGACGCGCTTCCTCCTCTGTGCGACAGGGCTATATTCAACACCGACGGGGGCCTCCGCGTTCCGACTCTTTAGAAAAGAGGAGAAGGTGACATGTCGTCGGCTGCTTCTTCAGTTGGTGGCCCGATGCTGCCACCTGCGCCGCTCGTCGTTTTCGGCCACGATTTCGACGATGGTTTTTTACCTTCAACAACGGGGGGCACTTCGACGGCTCCACCATTGGCTGCGGCATTGTCGCCCCACCTCGGATTCGTGACCCACCAACAGACACCGCAGCAAACACAGCAGCATCCGCCCGGAACGCCGTTGTCGTTTCAGCATCGCAGCGGCGGCGGTAGTGCGGTGCTGTCGCCGTCCATGTCACACCGGTCGCACGATCCGTATCAGCAGCAATTTGCACCTCCTCTATCACCGCCGCCGCAACGCCAGTCGTTGTCATCGTCACCGCCGCATCATGCCGCTGGGACGACGCCACTTACTGACCATTACGTCGGCCACCACCAGCACCAGCAACAGATGCCGTACCATAGCCCAGGCATCGCATATCCGGAAGGCTTCAATGGCTCGTTGGGACTGTCAACGTCGATTCTTTCGCCAGAAGCGGCGGCGTCGCGGGGCAGTGTGATGCCGACGAGTAGTTACGCCCCCGGCGGCCACTATGGCGGCGGCGGCGGAAGTGGCTTCGCACAATACTCCGGGGAGGCGATGTTTACGATGAATGCTACGACGCCGAACAGCATCCAAAGTCACCACCCCGCTTCCGCCGCGAACAGTGCACCCCCGAGCGGTGGTGGTCACGGCAGCAACCCCAACGCCTCGCCGCTGGGCTCCGCCGGCTACGCAACTAACGCAGCCGCTGCCGGCCATCATCATCGTGCTCACCCTCAGCAAGCACACCCCCAAACGTCGTCGTCTTATCATGCTTCGCCCTCTGCGCTGGAACTGTGTCCGGATGACCTGCAGTGCGCCCAGCTCAACCAAGAGCAGCATTACACGGCGTTTCGGCATACATGCCGCTTGCGACCTTGTCTGCACGTCAACGTGCCGAGCCACGCGTGTTATTTCGACCATGACGCCTCCCATCGGGTTCCGCGCGCATCGCCGATGCCGCATCACCATGGCGGCAGTTCCAGCGGCGTCGAGGGAACCGGAGCAGGCCAGCCGGTTGGAGCACTGCGCCCGCGTGGTGCCAGCACATCCTCCCTGCCACCCGTGAACACTTCGTTCGCCACAATAGGCAGTGGTAGTAACGCCACCGACGCGGCGCCTCCCTCGGACTCAACCGTCCGGTACCAGTCGGCCACAACCGCAGATGCTGCTGGCGGTCCGGCCAACAGGGACTCAGGAGGATCGCTGGCACCATTGGTTTACGTGGCGACTCCGGCGGTCACGCTCCCGGGCTGGACGGAAGGCGCGCCGAGCGTGACCATAGGGGGCCTCCCGCCATCACACCTTCATCATGGTGCATCATCCTCGTCGGCAGCAACGGCGGCGGCGCAGAACGTGACCGGTCGACGCGAACGCTTTTCAGACACGGGGTCGAACGCGAGCGGCCGTGGCGGTGGGGGTGGTGGGGGTCGTTCGCTGCGACTCGTTGGCTCCGGTTCGCCGGCCTCGCCGCTCGCGTTGCCTGGCAGCAATATGGCGTCGCCACGCAGCATTCTGAGCGCAGGAGCGGCCGGCAGCCGACGCAGCTCGGGGACGTCCTCGTTGGCGTCGTCTGTCGCCGTGATGCAGCCACCACGGTCCGCTGGCGGCGCGAACAACAACGGCGGTGGCGGTGCTGTGCGGCTAGGCTCAGTCGTTCGCGTGGACCCGTGCGACTTATCGCCAACGCGAGCGGACGACGCGGTGTCGGAGTCCTCGCGCACCGGCGGTGACCGCACGCCGGCCACGTCTCCAGGACCGCAAGGCGGACTCATCGCGACGACCGTCGAATCGTCAAAGCGCGGCGCCACCAACGACCGGCACGGAACCCAAGACGTAACCCAAGCTGGCTCGATGGGGACGACCCCGTCGATGGCGCGCAACGCCTACCGCGGAGCCGGGCACCATTCGTCTTCAGTTCACAAAACGACCCCGGCATTGTCTGTCCTCGAATTCGAAAGCGTCTCGCGTCAACCTGTGTTTCCCACGCTACTTCCGCCTCCTCGCGCCATCGTGGCGACGACACCGGCCGCAGCTGCCATCCCACTGTCACCGCCGCCGCTGAAATTCTCGCCCCACTTGACGACGTGGAATCAGATCCCCGCGGATTCACAACCCGCCCCCCACCTAGCGGCGGGCACCGCATTGACCACAGAGGCCACGACGACGACAACGACGCTCGTGCGCAAAGGTGAGTTGGAGAAGCAGGCGAAGTACACCAAAGCATGGAGGCCGCGGCATGTGTGGCTCAATGGGTACGACTTTTTCTATGCGGAGGCCGAAAACGTGCCGCGAAAGGTTCAGATCCGAGTGCTTGGGGTGTCCCGAGCTGGCGACGCCGTGGACGACCGCGTGCCGAATCCACCCATCGGAGTGACTGCGGCGTGCTACGTGGGCGCGCTGAGCGCGAACCTCACCGGCGGCGACGGGAAGCCGCAGGCACCGCGATCGTTGGCTTCCGTCCCAGCGACGACGACGGCGACCAGTGACCACGCAAGCTCCAACGCCTCTGTCCCGTTGGCTGGACTCTACGATACTGAGCACGATCTTGCGGCCGCATCCCCGGCGTACCTGACTCTGTTCATCCACGGCGTAGAAGTGACGGACAAAATGCTGCCCCCGTCGACAACGGCCGTCTCCTTCCCCCCGGATCAAGCACCCTCGTCGCTTGCGTCTTCGTCATCCATTACTTGGGGGGCGCTCCCTCTGACCATGTTGCACCCCGGGCTCTCGGGACTCGTGGCGGCAACGACAGCGGCGAATGCGCCCACGGCCCTGGCAAACATCGCCCGCCAAGGTGGCTATGTCGTTCCCGCACCGACGACGCTCGTGTTTCGTGCTCGCAACGAGGTCGAGTTTCAGCTCTGGTACTTGCGCCTCGCCACCGCGGCGAGCGATTTGCAACGATTGCTATCGGCCCGTGTGGAGATGCTATTGCGACCGAACACGGTGGCAGCAGGGGGTAGCGTCTCGGAGGTCATCGCACTGTCGAAGCCATCTGCCCCTCCACTCCTCCAGCTCCTTCCTTCCGGTAGCGATTTGACGTTCACGAACAGCCCAGCGCCTCCACCCGCTCCCGTCGCGCAACAACAGCAAGAGGCGACGCCCTCTGCTGCGGCAGCGTTAGCCGTGACACTGAATTTCACGCACCCTGACCCATTGGGCCACATGTGGGGCCTGCCGATGAAACACCCGAGGTACCCGCTCCCCATAGTGGGTGTGCCGCTGCCGCTCTTGTCGCCGTTCCGCATCCTCGACAAGCGAGTCTTGTTTTTTCTTGGCGTCGCGGACATGCTGCGCTTGCCGCCCACGACGGCAGCAGACTTGTCGCCCGCCGCCGCGGCGGCTGCGGTTTCGAGCATTGGCAATAGTGTGCCTCCCTCATCCGCCGCCGCTTCAGGGGCAGCCCCCTCATCGTCGTCGTCAATTACCGCGGCGGCTGAACAACGGCAAAAATTCTTCGACGCCGGCGCCAGTCTTCATCCGAGCGTATTTCGTCGCGCTGTGTTGATCGTTGGGGAGCATCGCATCTTGATTATGGATCCCGATGCCAACGTGCTGCGTTGCGTCCCTTTGTCCGCGATCGGACGGGCATTGGTGTTCCATCGGAAGGTTTCCAAACGTTGGTCGTTGCCAGCAGGGCGACCCGGGGCGACCGGGGCGGCCACAACGGGGGGATCGGCGACCGCAAAGGACCCAGCAGGAAAGACAGCTGCATCAAAAGCGAGTTCGTCGTCCCTACCAGGAGCCGGCCGTTTGTCGGGAACGGCCGGAGACTCCGACGGCAGCAGCAGTCAAAATAGCCGGGCCAGTCCCAAATCTCAGAATAGCGCTACGGCCGCGGAACGCGTTGCCGCGTTGTCATCCGCTTCATCCTCCGTTGCCCCGGTCGGCAGCCCTGTTTCGGCGTCTAATGCACACCCCTCGACGGAGCGGCCCGAAAGACCCAGGACATCGGAAGATGGGGACACCAATAGAAACGAGGAAAGCAACGCGCGACCGGAGGAAGAGGATCACCTGGTTCCCGGCGACTTGGCCAGCAGCGACCTGTTCGGCATCCAGTGCTGCTCAACCTTGTGCCAGGCCATGATGCAAATTGAGGAGCAAACAATGCGATCTTCCAGAACGGACGACGCGACGCGGCGTGCTGGCGAGATCTCACGGCCGACGATCGTCGGGGGCGGCTGGCGCCTGCGGCGTGGAGGTGAAGAGGCCACAGTCACGTGCATCGGTTTGCGTTGCCGCGAGCCAGAACACGACCTCTTCCTCGCGATGCCTCAACGAGATGCCGTGATGCTGCTTCACGTCCTCCAGACTCTGATTGATGTGCACGTGAGCAGCCCACCACCACCCGCGAGTACGACTGGAGGTGGCGCTGTTGAAGATTACAGCTATCCGCTGTACGTGGACGATGTTACCAACCTTGGTGGACCCGGAACCGCTCGCGTCCTGAACAGCCTCGAATTAGATCCGCGAGCTGGATACAAGACGTCCATTCTTTTACCTGCGTCGCGCCGCCCGTTGGCTCGCGCTGTCATGGAGTCGCACCGGATGGGGGCGGTGAGCGTCGTCAAGGCGCTTGTCAGTTTGGACAACGCCGAGACGATGCTGCGGTCAATGGTGCAACTGCACTACCAGACGGATGCCGACGACGATGATGGATGCCTGAAGAGGGAAATCAAAGGAGGGAGCGTCGCTGCCACGCCACAACGACCGCCGCCGCCGGCTGCCCCAATGCCAACGCCATCGTCGCCGGCTGCCCCGATGCAACCTGTCGTCGGCGTCACCTCCAAGACGGGGGGCATCCAAGGTGCTCCTGGCTGGCCGCTCTCGCCTGCGGTGCCATTGCTACTTGCCTCGGCGGCATCGGGAGGCGGCCCGACGCCCCTTCCCGCTTCCGCCTTCTCAAAAGCAGGCCAGCGTAGGCAGCATCACAGCGACACGGCGTCCAACAACAGCTTGGGGAGTAGTGCCGCCGCCGTCAGATCCTCGCACGCGACGACGACTCGTCTCTTGAGTGATGCGGCTCACAGCGACGCGGCGGCTGCCTATCGAGGCATCGTACCCGATTTCTCGCTTCCTTCTAGCCTTCCAGGAGCGACAGGAGCGTCTCCCGTTTTCGGAGAGATGGCAACGGTTAGTGCCGCTTCTCCGTTGGCGCAGCGGCCGCCACCGCCGCCGTGCGCGACCACTGCCCAGCGAGTATCGCCCAATAGTGCCAAGGTAGGTAGCGGAGGTGCAGGCCAAGGCAGCCTGGGACACCATTCCGCGGCTGCCTCTCCCGGCGTGGACCCGATGTTCTACCTATCCCCTTCCGCGCCAAACGCCACCGCCATCGTCGTGTCCTTCGGAGACACCGCCGTCACCGTGCATGGGGACTGGCGCAACGTGCGGCTGCACACCTTGCGGCGGTATTTGTACCAGGTCTTTGGCGTGCGGCCGCAGTGCCAAGAGCTGCGATTGAAGTGTACAACGACGAGTACCGGGACGGCAGCAGCACTCGCAAGCTCAACCAAGGACGGTTTGCTCTTGACTGACGACATGGCCGACCTCGTCGCCCTTGGCGTTCGTGGAGGCAGTAGTGGAACGTCTTCATCGTCTTCGCTGCTCCTCAGCGTCGTGTCGGATGAGGCGTCGAAATCAATATTTTCGTCTCCGCAGTATCCAGACATGAAAACGCAGCGTTGAGGTGGTCATACGCGTCGCCAATAATCCGTCCGCGGGCAAAAGGAAGAAGCCTTTTCTCTTCCCTCTCGCCCACCGCAGAGAGAGAGAGGGGATTTATCATTCTTTCACAAGCAGATCCGTAGCACCATTTCGTTTTTCTTGGTGTTGGTACATTAAAAAAAACCCCAAGCCAAAACCCCTACGCAGGGGTGGGCCGGTTTCACCCCTAATAGTTCTGCGCTTTGTCTCTCTCAATTTTGCTGTGAACCCAACAACGCGGCTCCACAGTTGATTGGGAAAGAGAGTGTGAGAGCGATTTGTGGTGTTTTCATTTGTTGTCTCAAGCATCCTACTGCCGTAGTGCTCTCCTTCTTCTCCCACTCGTGGTCGTCGATGACCAGGAATTTGTTACGAAGCGAGGGGGGTGCGCACTGAATTCGTACTAGCCAAGAACCGCTCTGCTTGAATTTTCCACAGTGTCCTTCATAGTGTACCAGGTAGTCTCCATACACAATCATTTCCCCCCCAAAATCCCCTCCCTGTCCCCCCTTCTCCTCCTTTTCACTGATGCCGGTGGCGGCGGCTCCTCAGGTAAGACCACACCACCAGCAGCCGCCCGGCGGCGGCAGAAAAGGGACTCCGTTACCCGCAAGTGACCTGTCGTCCCTTCGCATTGAGCTGCAGCGAGAGCGCCAACGAGCGGCGGATCTACAGCGACGCCGCGAGGACTTGGAGCGCCAGCATCTGCAATCGGAGGTCCAACGACTGCGATCCGCGAATGATGCTCGCGAGCGCGCGACCCATGCGTCGCTGTCGATGCCACAACGGTCCCATGCCGATTCGCAACGGACCGTCGTGACGATCGCATCGAGGGGCGATTCCGTGGCCACCTCGGCGGCGGCCATCTCCAGCAGCCGACAGCCGTCGCCGAATGGCAACCCACCCGCCGCCGCGGACGGCGCTCCTCGCCGTAATGTGGCGGGGCCATCTCCGTCACCGACATCACCCGCTCCCGCTGCGACACCATCGATGAGGACGGTCTCGCGTGGTGGTGGCACAACGACGAGCCGCACTGACGCGACAACGTTGATGCGACCGGAGGATGATGGCGGCGTCGGTCAGCCGGCGGCGGTAAGCAACACGCTGAGGCCGCTGTCGTTTCCTTCCATTGTGTGGTCCCACCGAACCCCCCCTGCACGAGCGGTGACCGCAGCGAATCAAACGACGGGGCGCAGCCTACCGGATGGTTTGAACGACCGCACCGCCGCCGCGCGAAGCGAGCTGTCTCCCCGCTCCGGCGTCGACCGTCGCGACGAGCAATTGGAAGGGAGCCAGCAGCCTGCAGCGATCTTGTTGAGACCATCGCCAAATCAAACGTCCGCGCCGTCGACGGCCACGACTGCATCTCAAGAAAAATCCAGGGAGCTGCAGAGGACGATGCCATCGTCCCCACACCGCTCCTCGCCTCGCCGAAGTGTGTCGACCTCCTCCTCCCCATCATCTCGAGAGCATTCTCCATTCACGACGACCACCACGAAACGATCACGACCCAAAGCCACAACATCAGTAGGAAGCAGAGGTGATAATGAAGGAGGCGGACCTTCGCTGCAAGAGGACCTCAATCGTCACCGCGCCCAAATTCCCGCGGCGTCCCACGCGCCGCCGATCGTGGGTAGTGTCTCTCCGCCACCGAAGCGGTACCACGCCGCGGACGCACCCTCGGTGGCGTCGCCGCTGCAGTCGGCAGGGTCGCCGCAATGCGGAAAGAACCGAGCTGAAACTGCTCGCAGCAGCCAACTGACGAACGAGCAAGGAGCCGCGGCGGCGTCCAGCTCCGGTGTGGCGCCGCAGCAGCGAGCCTCGGTGGGGCAAACAACCCCTACGATTCGAGGCGAGTCCATGGGCTCTCAGGATGACAGCAACGACGAGCCGGCCGCCGTCAGCCGCTTAACAATGACCACCGTGGCCGCATGTCCCACGACCCCGTCCCGACGCGTGGAGGTGACAAGGTTGCTATCCGACCATCACGCCGCTCATCATCACGGCAACAAGGGGAAGCGGATGTCACCGCTGACGTTGCGCCTCGTCGAAATGGCCCTAGCGACTGGGGGTGGTGCACGGCGCAATCGGTTGGATGACACCGCCGCCCGCGGCAATGCGATCGATTTCAATCAGCACCACGAGGAGGGCACCTACGGTGATGAGGAGGACGAAGAGGCCGCCGAAAAACGCCGCGATGCATCGTCGTTGTCAATGATCTCCCACCGCCGCCTCACCCCATCCTCCTCCTCACGCCAAGCGGACGACGCCGCCGTAACGGCATCATCACCATTGTCGCCGTTGCCGGCGGCCGCCGTGGGGTCGAGAAGCCCAAGCCATATCGAAGGCAGCCGTGACAATGTCATGGCACCCGAGAAGAGCGCAACCTCCCCTTTATCGACTCGTTTCGCGTGTTCCCCGTCGCCGAATTCGACGTCCGCTCACAACGCTCAGCTCACGAACGGCGCGAGGAGCCAACAACATGGCGACGAAGAGGAGCCGCAGCAAAGCCACAAAAAGGAGGAGCCAACTTCCTCCTCCGTGTTCATAGAATCGCCGTCGGACGCCAATCGGAGGCGGCTCCTACTGATGGCGGACGTCCTCACCCCATCTCATCCCAACGCGACGATGACAACGACGACGTTGGTCACCACGCCCTTACGCGGACAACAACAGACAAGCGTCGCCGCCGCGGCGGCGCCATCCTCCTCGTCGTCGTCGTCACCTCCGCGACTGCCGGCAGCGTCGCCCACCACCGCTGATCAGCACACGACGGTCCAACGTCAACGATTGCAGTTGATGGCGTCGATCGGCGCATCGTCGACCATGCTTTCATACAGCGCCGTGCCGACGTCGCCGTCACGGCGAGGAGGGGGGCTGCTGCTCGATGGAAGGGCAGCGGCGTTACCCTCCTCCTCCTCACCGGGAGGAGACGCAACGGCTGCCACGGCCGCTGGTGCGCGTCGAGTGGGTTGGGGCCGGACCGTCGCTCACCTTTTTTCCGGAGGAAGCCAAGGTTCATTGTCGACACAGGCCGAGGATAGTGCCGAACGAAGTCGCGGGCCTGTCGCAGAAGCGGACATAGCAGCCATGAAACGACCACAGGGAGACGCGACGAGACTTGGCGATGAGGCATCCCGGCAGCGTAGCGACGTATCTTTTGGTCGCAAAGACCCGGTCACAGGAGGACTCGCGATCGAATCTCGTGAATCACGACATAGAATGGAAATTATCGTTGCCGAGAATGTGACCCGCGATGCATTACTCGTAGGACTCAGAGGATGGCGGGCGGCAGCAAAGGCCAAACATGCGGCCGCCGCGGCTACGCGATCCAACAGCAATGGCCTTCGGCCTTCCAGCGTCGCGGCTGCCGAACGAGGTGGCGACCATCGAGATGACATGGATCCAGCAACAGCAACGACGACTCGATCGGCGGCGGGGATGTGGCATCAACGCCGGGAATCGCTTCTGAGTTCAGAACTCGCTGCCCGCGTGAGCTTGCACGAGGGCGAAGCGGCCATTCGTCGATCCGAGCTCACGCACGTTCGCGACCGGATGAGGTTTGTTGTTCACCAGCAAATGGATTTCGAGGCGCTATTCAACGAGGAGCAATCGTCGCGGCCGCCGCTGAGCTGGGAAGCCTTGTGGAGCAACCCCAACCCCATCCCCATCGCCACCACCGTCGCCACCTCCGGCAGAAGTGGCTCGCCGATGCCATCGAGCAGCATCACCGACGTTATCGACGGAAACGATGCCGCGTTGAAAGGACACCACCTCGCCGACGACGGCAGTCACGAGAGGAAGGCGACGGGCGGCGTGCAGAAGGGGACTATGCTCACCTTTGTCGGCGACTTTCTGGCGATGGATGACCTCCTGACCGACGAGCTCATTGACGCGAGCGCGTTGCTTGAGCTCAGCCATGGCGACGCCACAACGGTCCCCCCCTCTCCGTCTCTCCATTTGCCGAATCCTCCTCCGTGGTCTCGGCCGTCAGCAGGTCGGAGAGGGTTGCAGCAGGAGGAGTGCGGCCGAACGCTGCACCGGGACGTCGCTCGTTTCATCGCGGCGGAAAATTCTCCATTTTGCTTCGGGTTTCCTCCTCCGTTGCTGACGAAGGCTGCGACGTCGTCATCGCGGATTTCGTGGACCACCCACCTCCAGCGGCGGCAGGCCGACAGGGGTGATGTTCGTCATTGCAGCGCCAATGAGGAGGGGAAAGAAGGGGAAAGCAACGACCAAAATCGTCGCCTCCAGCTATCCTCCACAAATCCACGGGCAGTTGAGTGGGAACACCTCATGACATTTTCAGCTCAACTGCAACGCCGGCAGTTCGCTAGCGATCATCACCACGACCTGTCCATCCGCAGCGGCACAGGACGCAAAGGACGACAAGGTCAGGAGGAGGAGCATGAGGGTGGCGTCATGCGCCAGCTGCAGCCAGCGGATGCCGTCGCCGAGCAGAAGGACCAATCCCCACTGTCTACCCGCGACAAAGACCAATCGGTTGTCGTGCCGGTCATGGTTCATTCTCAACTCGCAGCGGCGACGGTCGCTCGAGGTTTTGCGTACGTATTGGGTCGGTGCTGCGCCGGGGAGGATGTTCCGCCCACCATGGTGCCGTGCAGATTGGTGTGGGCGGACGTGAAGGAAGCTGCGGCGGCAGCCGGCGTGTTTCAGCACGCAGCGCCGTTCGCCTCTTTTTTGAGCGATGACGTCTTTTCGAGTCCGTCTGATTCGGACGGCGGCGGCGTCGGCGACGAGGAGGAGGACACGATGATGCTGGGGGCGCTGCGGCAGGAACTGACGCTCCTGACGCTCGACGGCATCATTCGGCGCCGCGTCGTGGAGGCAGTGCAACGTCGCGTGCGGTTGCCACAGTGACGATGCGTGAGAAGGGGGGACGATACCGTCACGGACAGAGGTCCTTTTGTTGAGTTCCGGTTTAGGCCACGAGCAGGCACTTTTGACAGTCAACGAAAGTCTTGCCGGAACACGAAGTCGGGTTGAGTTATTCTTCTTGCCTTTGTCTCTCTCTCTCTCTCTCTCTCTCATTTTCGGTTGTCGCCAGCTAGCTTTGTCGAGAATAAGATTCATCATGTCGTCGACGAACGCTTCAGCATCGGTTTTACCCACGCTGGTTGTCAGCGGCATCACGGACGATCTCCGCGCTCTGCCCGCCGCCACGGACACGACGAGCGAGGTGACTCAAGGTGATGCACTCCATCGTCATTCCACGTCATGCGCGACTCAGTCGCAGCCGCAGCCGCAGCAGTCACAGGTGCCGCCGCAGCACACGCTCGAGGCGATGAGCATTCGCAACCCGTTGGAACGTCAGCCACAAACCAATGGGGGTCAAAGCGGCGGGGTGAACAACCACAACAACAACGGCGACGATGACGGTGCCACGCAGACTCAGCAACACCATCACCGAAACTTGTCGGCAATCCTTTACGACTGGTACTTTGGCGCGTTGTTGTCCGAGCGCGACACGTTTCCGATGCACGTGCGCAAGCTCGTGGCTGCCATGATGCCGTTTCTTTCACTCGTCAGTATTTGCTTCACAGGGGTGCAATTTTACAACAACGTGTTCTCTACGAACGCTTCCTCTGAAAATTCGACGAACGCGCCAACGTTGAGCTACTTAAATATATGGCAACTCGTTCAAGCCGTGGTTCGACAGCTATTCTTTGGCGTCGGATCTTATTTGTTGGTCAGGCGCTATCGCACATGGTCGGATCGATATTTTTTCTTCTGGATTCTGGCACAACTTGTCTTCGATTTACTTGCCGAAGTGCGAGGCACTGAAACGCCTATTTACTTCACCTCGTTGACCATTGCCATAGCCGCGATCAGTGGCGAAGTCGCCGGGCTGCCGTTCATTCTCGTTCTATTGATTTGCAACGTTGGCGTATGCTTGATCAACGATGCCTATTGTTGGCTGCTCGTCCCTGGGGCGAAACGAAGTTGTTTTCGTCGGCCGTTGCTGGTCTCCATGCCAATCGTTTTTGTCTTCGGCGGCGCGCAACTTTTGTTGATCAACTGCCTCGGCTCCCGGTGCCACTTATTGTTGAAAATTGCCGATGCCAACCACGCGGCGACACACCGAATGGCGATCCATTTGAAGAACTACGACACCGAAGGCGCGCGGCAAGTCCTGGCTCGGTGTCGCAACAGGCGGCTCGAAGGCTCCCCAACGTCCACGAGCGGTGGTGCGATCAGCACCGGCATCATTGATGGTGAGGCGGCAGCAGCAGCCTCCTCGGAGTCGGAGCTGCGAGGCTGTGACCCTCGTCTCATCGATGCATTCTCAGAAATTGTGCACAACTTGGAACGGTATCGACCACACTTGCCGAACTACGTGCTACCGCAGTTTCACGGTGGCAGCAAGCAGGACGGAGCCGTGACTGCAGAAGGAGAAGGTGTGCCTCTAGAAGAACATCGCAGCCCTGCGGTGCAACTTGTGGCGTCGGGAACCGAAGACGACGACGACGACAACGACCGTGGCGACGGATCTTTGCGTGGCAACTCACCTGATCACCATGATGATGACGCAAGCGACGCTGCGTTTCCTACTGATTTGACGCCCGAGTCAGGGCTCGTCAGCTTAATTTGTCCGGAGGATGATGATGATTCCTTTGAACACCGGGGGGAAAACGCGATCGGCGGCGGCGAAGATAATCAGAGTTCCGCCCTCCGTCATCCGTTGCCGCCACCCAGCGAGAGGAGTCCCAACTTGCCGCGAGCTGCGACAAGCGTTGGCCGAGGACGGGTGACGCTGGCACTGTGCGACCTAAATTGGACGAAGGACACCTTCTCCCTTGCCACGGCCGCGATGATTTCCACGATCGTGAACGACGCCGCGGCACTCACCTTCGCATCCATCCACAGCGCCGTCGGTGACCGCTTCATCGTCACGTGGAATGCGACGCAGGCGACCGCCAAGCCCGAGTCACGCGCGTGCCTGTTTGCCGAGCGAGTGCGGCAGGGCGTGCTGTCACGTTGTGCCACCCATGAATGCTTGAGTCACATGGCCATCGCAATCACCACTGGGATCGCCGACACCACCTTCGTCGGAGACGAGCGGTTCCGCATGTTTCTTTGTTCGACCCCTCGGATGTGGCGCAAGACGAAAAAGATATTGGAACTAGGCCACTGCTTGGCGAGGCTGAACGCGGCGTCAACTCCACCGTCACTGGATGCCGAGAAACAGATGAGTTGGCTGTCGGCAGCGAAGATGAAATTACTAAAGCACACACTGGCGCAGCCTACCGCCTTGTTGCCATCGCGGCCGACGTCGACTCCTCCCTCGTTTTACATATTGTGCGATCATGCCACGGATAGGAAGGCGACCGTCTCCACCGTGTTTTCTCGCGGCGTGGCCATGGTGGACGTGGCCGCGATGCTGGCGCCGGGGAGATGCGCCCCCGACCGCCTGTTCGCGCGCCACTGCATCTACGAAGTGATCCGCGAACAAAAGTCCAGGAGCGGAGGTGCCCTGTTGTCACTGCCCACTGATGGCCCGGACACCGACAACGACTCGTGGCAGCGATCCTTGCTGCTGGACGACGCATTTCAACAGGTTCAGGACACACGGTCATTGGGCGGTGGTGCCTCCGGTTCGCAACCGCCGCAGCAAGACGCGTCAGAAGGTGAACAAAGCAAAGACGAGAAGGCACAAAAGATTGAAAATTGCGGCGGCGGGACAATCGACAACAACAACAACAACAAGGATGAAAGGGAAGAGGATGAAAGAAAGAAGGAAGGCACCCTGCCACCTCGACCACTACCACCACCCCAGCGTCGCGACAACCCCCTTCTGACGGTCCCGATGGAGACGGCGGCGGCGGCGGCGCTGAAAAATAAGATAAGTTTTGACCGGCGGGATTTGCTGGCAGCTTTCAACATTGGCATGACGAAGGCGCTTCGGGCGTTCGTTTCGGGGAAGCGCATTCAAGGCGCGGACATCGTGATGACGCTCAAGCTCCCGTCGCTGGAGGATGATTCATCTGCCGGTGGAGAGTCTTCTCTTTCCGTTCGCGCGACGGCACTGTGCACGTCTTCGTCTCCTCTTCGGCCTCAAGAAGGAGGACCGATGCCATCGTCGGAAAGGGATCATCGTCGCCTCGCCATCCCTGATGCCCGGGTGAGTTTGTCCTTCTTGAAGACGCAAATGGCCAAGGCGAACGCCGCGAAGTCAGCTGCCGTGCCCCGCGTCAAAGGGTAAAACGGCGGCCCGAAACGGACCGCTTTTTCCCCCAATTTTTTCCTAAAATCCCACCCCCCACCACCCTCATGAACTTCCCTTTCCAATACTTTGCGATTGAAACAGAACACATAAGTTTCCCGTCCACTTTCACATTCTGTGGGCATTCAGCAGGGCATTCAAGGTGTTTGCAGGAGAAAGTGCATCACCAGAGGCGGCTTCCCTCCTTCCCCTTCAAGGGGTGCGCGAGTCTCTAGTAAAATGCACCCACAGGGGTTGGGTCGATCACAACGCAAGACGAAGTCGACTCCCCCCCATACGTCCATTATATCTCGATAAATGTTGTGGAATTTTTTTTTCACCATGGCATCCTTGATGCAGAGAGCGCCTCCCCCACGTCACCTCATGCATGGGACCACAGTGTCGCGGTGCTTTTTTGTTTTGGTCAACTTGAC
>ERZ1292630.3217-Hain-H41-02um-R3-3217-length-14549-cov-6_pt1 | contig 14549 bp, 4 predicted proteins | sample MGYA00564408_ERZ1292630 | MGnify/ENA primary metagenome ERZ1292630 (study PRJEB36523, sample SAMEA6512641) | groundwater metagenome | collected 2019-01-08 | study: AquaDiva: Metagenomics assemblies of 32 groundwater samples | reverse complement strand
TGCCTCCCGGCAAGCGAGTTAACATTCCCGCAAGCGCGGAGGCGGGAGGCACTGAATCCTCGACAGCCACACGATCAACCGTTCAGCCATTCGAAGTGACGGACGACGAGACGGACATCGATTCCATATCGCGTCGCAGTGGCGTTCCCGTTCAAACCCTGCTGGAACACAATCCTTCTGTGAAAGACTCACGGGCGAAAATTCCCCGTGGGACTGTACTATCAATCCCGCCGCCACCCGCTCAGCAACCTGGCGCGGCACCGCCGACTCTGCGCCACTTCGCCCGCGCCAACAATCTGGATGAAGCCGAGCTGCAAGCGGTGCAGCCGTCGTCGGGACTCGATGGCGCCATTAGCGGCCCCGTCCGCATCGCGCCGAAGGAAGGCGACTCGCTCGCCACGCTGTCGCAGCGTCTCCGTGTCCCGCTGCAAGACATGATGCAGGCGAATCCCAGCATCGCCGACCCGTATCAACCTGTGCCTGCCGGAAAGACTATTTTCCTTCCCACCACCATCAACAGGGATACTGCAGCTCCCCAGGTGCCCAGGGGTCAGCCGACGCCTGCAGCCGTCACCACCACGACGACTGTGACCTCAACCGAAACCTTGGAGGAAGTGGCACGGCTACATGGTGTGACGACCGACGAGCTGCTGGAGGCAAACCCATCGCTTCGAAGCGCGCGAGAGCCTTTGCCGAATGGCTACCAGGTGGCGTTGCCGCGGCGCCGTGCAGTACCGGGCACTCCACTGGAGACACTGCGTGACGTTGCTCGCCGCTACAACGTGCCCGCGGATGAGCTGTTGCGCGCGAATCCCCACGTCGCGTCGCTCGCGGAGCCCCTCAATCCTTCCACAAAGCTTTATCTTCCGTCAAAAATGCCGTCCCAGTTGCGGCAGGACTCGGTTTCGTATCCTGGGCAGGACACCTTGGCGGACGTCGCCCGTCGGTACAATGTCGACGGACAAGAGCTTCTCCGAGCCAACCCGACGATTCGCACGCTCACGGAGCCGATCCCAGCTGGCACTCGTGTGGTCCTTCCCGGGAAGCCTTCGATCACGGCTGGTCGCCAAGAGTCGCTGCACGAGTACGCGCAACGTCACCAGATGGACGTGACCGCACTCCAGGCAGCGAATCCCAACATCAATGACGTTCACGCTCCGCTGCCTGCCGACGCGCAAGTGTATGCTCCGCGGTCGCCGCTTGCTCCCCGTGACGCCCCGATTCCTCAAGCCGACACGTTACTGACTGTCGCGCACCGCTACAACGTGGATCCACAGGACCTCCTGCGTGCCAACCCGTCGATCCGGTCGCTGACGGAGCCCATTCCCCCCGGAACCCGCGTTGTCCTCCCGACCAGCGGCAGCACGAGCGGCCGGCCAGACACGTTGCACGAGTATGCTCGCCGGCATCACGTGGATGTGAACGACCTGCTCTACGCAAATCCCCACATCGCATCGGCCCACGAGCCGCTATCGCCACAGACCCAGCTGTACCTGCCGCGATCCGTCCGCGAGGCACCTCCACCTCCACCGGCGGCGGAATGCTTGCTCGACGTGGCTCGCCGGTACAACGTGGACGCGCAAGAGCTGCTGCGTGCGAACCCTGCCATCCGTTCACTGTCTGAGCCGATTCCCCCAGGGGTTCGCATCGTCCTTCCGTCGCGGCCAGGCGCAACGGGACGGTCCGAAAACTTGCAGGAGTATGCGCGTCGACACGACATGGATGTCAACGAACTGATGTACGCGAATCCCCACATCACCAGCGCGCAAGAGCCGCTGTCACCGCAGACGCAAGTCTACGTGCCGCGTGGCCAAGCGACTCGCTTCGATGCTCCGCAACAACCGGAAACGCTTCTGGACATCGCAACTCGTTACAACACCGACCCCCACGCGCTGTTGCGTGCCAATCCAACGATCCGTTCGCTGACGGAACCGATTCCGCCTGGCACTCGCATCGTACTGCCACCGAAGCAAGCACCGGGAGGCCGGCAAAGCACCCTGCACGAATACGCGCAGCAGCACAACATGGACGTGAACGAGCTGCTGCTGGCGAACCCTCACGTGGGTAGCGCGCACGAGCCGCTTTCCCCGCAAGCCCAAGTCTACGTGCCACGCTCTGCCGCACCCCGGAGCGCCCCGCCTCCGCCACCCGCTGAGTCGTTGCTCGACATCGCCCGGCGGTACAACGTTGATCCCCAGGAAATGTTGCGTGCGAATCCTACCGTCCGTTCACTCACGGAGCCCATTCCAGCAGGCACTCGCATCGTCTTTCCACCAAAAAGCGGAGCGACCCAGCGGAATTTGCAAGAATACGCGCAGGATCACAACATGGATGTCAACGAGTTGCTCTACGCGAATCCCCACATCGCCAGTGCAAATGCGCCGCTGTCGCATCAGACGCAGGTCTACATTCCACGTTCACAATCTCAAGTGCGCGAGCCGGCGCCGTCACAGCCGCGCGCCGATCCTCGAACGGTCGCCGCTCAAGCAGCTTACTACAACGTCCCCGTTCGAGAGTTCCTCGTCGCGAATCCACAGTACACGTCAGGTAACGACTATGTGGATCCGTCCAAACCTCTGGTGATCCCCTCAAACGGGAGTCAAGACCACGCGCGGATCTATCGCGTCGGCCCGAACGACTCGCTGGCCGTCGTCAGCTCAAGGGCCGGTGTTTCCGAGGGCGAACTGTTGGCGGCCAATCCGCAGCTGCGTCAAGTGGATCGCCTTGCGCCTATTCCCCAGGCCTACCTCAACATTCCACAGCGTGCGGAAGTGCGCGTCGCTCAACGTCAGACCTACATCGTCCAGGAAGGAGAGACAGTCAACGAGGTCGCATCGCGATATGGCGTGGCCGTGGAGGATGTCCACCACAACAATCCGCACCTCAGTGGCCGCAACCGATTGGTGGACGGCGAGAGCCTCAACATCCCACCACCGCGTCCCGTGGCGTCTCGCGTGTGTGTCGTCCAGCACGGAGAGGACATGCAGAGCATCTCACACCGTTACGGCATCGACTACGCGGACTTGTTGGCCGCGAACCCCAAGTACGCCAACCAAACTGGTGACCGCCGTGTGCAGCCAGGCGCGGAAGTGATCATCCCCGAGCGACGGCACGTGGAGGCGATGGGGGAATCACCCAACGACACGCTTTACCGCGCACGAAATGGCGAGACACTGCGGTCGGTTGCTCACCGTCACAATGTTCCGCTGCACACGCTGCAACGGAGCAACGCCACGATAAGCGCCGTCGACGAACCATTACCAGAAGGATTCGAGGTGGTCGTCCCCTCGACGACGACCACTGTGCGTACGACCTACGTGGTGCGGGAGTCCGGCGAAACCTTGGACCAAGTGGCGGCCCGCCACGGCGTCACCACCGAGCGACTCCTGCAGCGCAATCCGAACCTCCGCGGCAGGATGGGTCCCCTGCCGGCCAACACCGTCATTCAGCTCGGCGAGCCGACCGGGCAGCAGGTCTTTGAGTCGTCCACCTACACCAGCTACACACACACGTCCGGCGGTGACGATACGGTGGCGTCGCTTTGCCACCGCTATCAGATCTCGGAAGACGATTTGCGCAAGTACAACGGCGGCCTCCCGCGCACGCCGCATGAATCCATCGCAGCCGGCCGCCGGGTTATCGTGATCCGCAGCTCGGCGGACCCACCACGCCGAGATGCGACCCAGTACGTGGTGCCGAACGCAGGCCCTGAAATGACCATCGATGATATTGCTCGCCGCTACGGCGTGCCCGCTGATCGCATCCGCGACGTCAACCCCCGTTTCGCACAGATGACCGTGCTCCCGCGTGGCGCCACCGTCGTGGTTCCACCGCCGCTTTCCACGCCGTACTTCGCCAAGACGGTCGTGGTCCAGGCGCGCGCCGACGACACCATTGACACCATCGCGTACCGTCACGGGTTGTCGCCCGAGGAAGTCCGCGCCAGCAACCCGAGCTTGATTGTTGGCAGCGACGGTTACCTGAAGCAGAATACCCCCATTGTACTCGCCAGCCGAGCGCAGCGGCAAGGCGTCACCGAGCACGTTGTGCGGCCGGGAGAGACCGTGCGAGACATCGCTCTTCGCTACGGCGTTCAGGAAGAGTGGCTTCGCCGAGCCAACAACTGGTCATCGCAGCTGCAGTCGCCCCCGCCGTATTCGCACGTGCTGGTCCCCCCCTACGTGCCATCGAAGGACGACCGAACCGGCGCACGCGGCTTCCGCCTGTACGCCGCGGAGGAGGGCGCAACGCTGGACGCCATCGCGGCCTCTCACGGTGTCACACCGGATCAAATTGTGGCTGCCAACCCTTGGGCCGACGTGCGCCGTGGAGCGCCGCTTCGCCGCCAACAACTGTTCATCCCGCCTCCAACCGTCTACGAGGACCTGCCGCCGATGGTCATCATCGATCCCGTTCAGCACCATCTGGGCGGAGGAGCAGCTGGGACTCACGCCCTCTGCGCCGACTCCGTTCTGTTGGCCCCCACCTACGACGCGAGAGGCGGCGAAACGTTCTCGCAGTTGGCGAAGCGGTTCAACACCTCGGAGATCGAGCTCCGGCAGTTGAACCCCCACGTCACGAGGATCACCATGGGACAGCGCATCGTCCTGCCCCCGCTACAGGGTCCGCCGGACAGCAGCAACGAGCCCCAGCCCACCGACCCTGCGTCGCAGAGCTACCTGCCCGCCATGGCAGCATCGTCATCGCCCCCACGGCCCACTGTCATCATGCAGTCGAACCCCGCAGCGTCGATGGACCGCTCACACGAGATCACCGACGCGTACGAAGCCGTGTTTCAGCAGTTGCAGTCTCGCCAGTCGGCCGATTCCCACGTGCTGCTGTCACAAATATCCAAGCTGCGTGGACTGCACGAGGCGCAAGCCGTTGAGTTAGAAAGCTGCTTGCTCGCGAACCAGAACTGGGAGGCGAAGTGCAGGGCCCTCGAACAGGTGCTTGGCTTGGACTCTGGCTCGGCGCAAGCAGAGGTTGCGCGGCTGCTGGTGGAACTGCAGTCGACGAAAATCAACTGCTATGAACGTGAACGCAAGGCGCGCGCGGAAATGGAACGCGAACTGGCGAGACGCGCACGCGCTCTTGACCGCGCTCACCGCGAGAAGGCGCTCGTGTCACCTTCGGCAGGCGCCGTCGTGCCGGGCAGCCCTACGTCGACATCAGCTGCGCGCAGCCAGAATGGAATCCAAAATCCAGGCATCGCCGACTTAGAACCGTTCCTCCGCTACAAGGACGAACAATACGCGAAACTTCTGGAAGACAACCGTCGCTTGGAGAGTGATCATGCTGTCGTGATCGCCGAGTGCGCAACGCTCACATCCAAGATCGAGTCGATGACGTTCATCGTCGACTCGCGTCCGTCGCTCTTGAAAATTCTGTTCGATTTGTTCAAAATGGCGGAAGCGTGCTCGCAGTGCGTGGAGGATTTGTCTCTGCGTGTGAGCGTCAAGGACCTTGGCCGCGTCGTCATGCTTCGAGAGCTGTCGGCGTTGCAGTCACAAGCACTCGACATCGCACGCGGACACAAGTGGCTGATTGGCAACACATTCACGGACACCGAGCTGCTCCACCTCGGGAGCAGTCCTGCCTTCTTCAGCTCAAGCCATCCGTCGGACGTGACCGTATCGCGAGGGGCCGTTTCGCCGAGGGTGACGGCAGTGCAGGTGCAGCAATCCGCAACACTCCGGCAAGAAGTCACGTCGACGGCAAACTCCAGGACCGTGGCAGGCGTGCAAACGTCAGTATTGCGTAGCCCTGTGCCGCAGCTTCCCTCATCGAACGCGCGACGCACGCCAACACGCACAAGCAGCCCCGCGGCGAACCGGTCAACCGCTGCCCATGTTACATCCGCGCCACGGCAGCTGCGCTTCTAACGGACACTTGTACCTCCCTCTTCCCTCCTCCCCAGCGCTTCCCGTCCCCACGACTTCTATTTGTACGCCGACCGACGTGTGTGATGTTGGTGTGTGGCAGTGGCGGACTCGTCTTCGTTGATGTGTGCGTGCTCTCGCTGAACGGCGAGACTGGCGTGGCGCTGAGATCAGCTGCGTGCAGCGCCAGCCAAAGGGGCGCCAGACTCTTACGCCTTGCCTCCCTCCGTTGCTTTGGAACGGTCAGGAACGCTTTTGTTCTCACACCCAGTTCATGTCGTCGGAGCAGCCGCGAGCCGTGTCGGACAAGCACACCACGACCGTCGAGACGGAAAAGTATGAGTTCGTTGCCTGCGCCATGCAGGGCTGGCGAAAGACGATGGAGGACGCCCACGTACTTGAATTCGAAGTGCTGAACGACCGGCGCAATTTCCTTTTAGCCGTGTTCGACGGGCACAATGGCGGAAAAATTGCCAAATGGTGTTCGGAGAACCTCGCGCGCGTTTTGACGTCGTCGCCGTCCTGGGCCGCCGCCGACTACAAAGCGGCACTGACGGAATCCTACTTAACGATGGATCGCGAATTAAGGGGCGTCTTTGGCGCCGCGGACGACGGCGGGTGCACCGCGGTATCGGTCTTGTGCATCGACAATAGGCTATATTGCGCCAATGTCGGCGACAGCCGTGCGGTGCTCTACCGGGCGGGTGACGCAGTCGTTCCGTTGAGCTACGATCACAAGCCCACGGAACAGGCGGAAATCGATCGGGTGGTCGCGGCTGGGGGAACGGTCAGCGGGGGGCGGGTGGGTGGCATGCTGGCGTTGACCCGCGCGCTAGGCGACTTCGAGCTCAAAGAGCCTGGTGTGGAGCCGCTCAAACAAATTATCTCCCCGATGCCCGACGTTAGAGAAGAAGCATTTGTGCCGAACAGCGACAAATTCATCGTTGTGGCGTGCGACGGCATCTGGGAAACGAAGACCAACGAGGACGTAGGAAGAGTTCTCGAAGACGCCCTACGCTCGGTGGACAATGATTTAGGCCTCGCGTGCGAGGCACTTTTGGACCAATGCACGGCCAGCTGCAACTACGGCCTCGGCACCGACAACATGACGGTGCTTGTTGTGCGACGCCGGCTGTAGCGATTACGTCCGCGACCAACCCGACCACCTTCTTAGCACCCGTACGCCTTCTTCAGTATGACCCTCTTTTCATTGACCCCTCGTTCTCTCTATCTCTTTCTCTCCTTTTTTCTCTCCTGTGTGTGCCGCGCACCTCGTCGAGACACGAGTGTATTGCCCCGGTGACCGTCGCCGCGCTGGGGCGCACCTTACTCTCGAGTGTAATCATACACACACCACCACTTTTTCCAGTGATGTTCCGACGAACGATTGCCGAGGAATCGTGAACCGATCTGGTTGGTCGTACCTCCTTACTCATAGTCACCCGGGGTCGCCCACTGGCAATGCACCAAATGCGCGCAGACGATGACGACGACGACAACAACGGCACCGCCGGCCGCGGGCCGATGACTGGCGACGAGCCGGTTGATACGAGGGTCCACGCCAGCGACGCGTCACCTGTGCGACCGCGCCTGCAACTGGCCGCCGGCGAACGGGTGGGCCGATTCGCCATCGGGGCGGAGCTGCGGTCTGTCGTGTCGATGCTCAATGCGACGGTGGATCCGAGCGAGTCGATGATGGATTTCGTAGATGGATCCTCCGGCCGAGCGGAGGTCATCTGCGACGCGACAGCGCATGCGAGCGACCTGGTCGGCCAGCAGATCGAGTTGGGGCTTCCGTCGTTGCAAATGCGATTTCTCTTCGACGGCATCACGCAGCGCTTGCAGGCCATCTGCCTCGATGACGTTCGTTTGGTCGATTTGTACTTAGGTCCAAAGTTGCTGTGTGGCGGTGCCACGGCGCTCCCGACCTTCGTTCGCCTCTACGAAATCCTTGGACCGACCTTTGGCAGCCGTGTCGATCCCGCAACCGGCGAGTACATCCTGGGGTATCCGGGCATGGACATCGTTTTCACGATCCCAGAGGCCTTCAGGAGTGCTCTCTCGGCAAGCAGCCGTCAGTCGCCAGAGCACCCGTTGCTACTGCCTGATGGAACGACCCCTGTGGCTCAACGTTTCGTCGTTCGTCGCCGCCGGGATGTGGCTCGTGGATTGCTCCGGTACAACCACCCACTTGCCGAGGTGGAGGCTGTCTCGTTCCGCTTGAGCTGGGGCGTGGGCATCGTTGGCATCGGGGCGTCACCACGGCCGATCCTGCGGTTTGGAGACTCGGTGCAGGACTTGCTCCAAGCGTTTGGACCGCCCAACTCCGTTTACGTGAGGGACGATGACCGTCTCCTGATTCACGGAAGCGCGGCTCACCGACGCAGCAACAGAATGGATGGGTGGTGCCGCGAGAATGTCATCGCGCCGCCACCGACTGCGGCGATGCTGGCTTTTTTCACCTACCCGTCGCTGGGCATCGACGTCGGGGTCCACACGGTGTACCAATGTGTGGACAAAATTGTGTTCTACAACGCACTGCCTCAACACGAAACGTTCCTTCGCTACCACCGTTGCCACTTTATTTGGGACGCGACACCGCAGGCGGCCCGGTGGCTGCTCGGGCATCCGAGCCACTCGCCGCCCAACAACCTCCTCGGCGAGGAGCCGTTTCGCATCTCCAACGGCACTCGTTGGTCGGTCGCAGAGCAGTTCCTGCACCGACACGGCGTTTTGCCGGAACCGCTGTTGGCGACGCCCTCTTTTGGAGATAAAGCGGTCGTGCTCAAAATGTTCGCACTACAGGGCGCGCAGATCACCATCGTGGGCGACTCGGTTGCCAGTGTCGCTTTGATGCAAGTGCCGTGCCAGTGCGCCCCGACGACCCCCTTCCCGAGGGATGCAAACGGCCGCCCTCCGACGCAGCCAGCGGCCCTCGTGGCCCGTGGCGCATCGGAGGAAAAGTTTCACCTCGGCCACACGATGGGTGAATCCTCCGGGGTGCCTCTCGTAAGCATGGCGGCCGCGCCGATTACGACCACCCGCGCAGGGGCATCCCCCGACTCGCAAATGTGGCAATCGGCGTCCGACGGCGACCACGACGACAGGGAGCCGCGGGGCCCTAAAGAGGAGAAAGCCACAGGCAGCGCGAAAATGGCACTGGTCGTCGCGCCGAAGGCGTCGTCATTGGCCAGCGCTGCGCCTATGACGACGGTTGGCGCGGAGTCGACGAATCGTCCATCTGTGCTGCGCGCGTTAGGCGACAGCGCACCGCCGGAGACGTCCGATGATTCCATTCATGCGAGCCGCGACACATCCCCACCGCCAGATGGCGCAGACGAATTGGCTGTGTTCGCTCGGAGTCAAGCCGGACCGACAACAAGTTTGATGTCCGATTTGTTTTCTATCTCCACCGACAGAAAGAAGCCCACCGTCGGCGGCGGGGCAACAACATCGAAGTCCAGAAAGGGCAGGCGCTGACGCATGCAATGCTTCGCAGGTCACATGGTCAGTCACCGTATTAGAGACGTGAAGTGCCCCCCCATCCTCTCGGCGATCCCCCTCCGCTCCTTGTGCAGTCGCAGTCGACGTACCGAATAGGTGTGCGCAACGTTTCTCACTATGGCTGGCTCCGTCAACTTTTTTTTGCAGCAGCTCGACCAAAACGCCTCCAACACGAGGCCATCGATGTCCACGTCGAGATGTGGCATGTTGTGAACCATCTATTGATTTATAGCCGCCCCTCCTTATTCCGACTTCTTCGACACCCCGCCGAACCGTCGATGCGAAGTGGCTCTCCGGGTGCAAGCGTCGGACCTACGTTCGATCGTGCCGTGGCTAGGGTCGCTGTCGTCTTAGCTCAGAGTGACCCGGCACTGACGGAAGCCGCTCGGGAGGATGCCGCCAGCACCATCGTCAGGGATGCCGTTCGCCGGTGCCGTGGCGATGCCGCGAGCACGACGATTCGTGGCACCGACCATCTGACGGGGAAGGAAATCGATTCCCTCGCGGTACGATTTCCGCAGTTGGTCGACTTCTCGGTGAAGGCGATGTACGTCGTCGACTTTGGGGGGCGAGTCACGACGGACGCGGCAGAAGGCGTGATCCCTGCAGGGGCGTTCCGAGCTGCTGCCCCCTCTTCAGGCAATGACCTTGGCAGCACCGTCATCGGGTCGTCGTCACGGTTTGCCGAATGGCTCCGGACTCACTCGTTGGTCGAACTCGTCTCGCTGATCGAGGGATTCGTCGCGGGGGGAGTGGCCGGCGGCATCGCGAAGTCGGTCATTGCCCCTGGCGACCGCATCAAGATATTGTTTCAAGTCGACCCCAATAGAAAGTTTTCGTTTCGCAGCGCCTGGAAGATGGGGTCCACGATGGTGCAGCACGGCGGCGTCACCGCGCTTTGGACCGGCCACTGCGCGACCCTTATGCGCGTCGTGCCGTACGCGGCTGTTTCCTTCGCGTCGTTCGAACGGTTCAATCGGCTCTTCCATTGGCTCCTCGGTCTCGCGCCCCCATCGCAAGACACGGGCCATGGTGGTGGCCACGGCGCGGGGGCGGCAGCCGGCGATACGTCGGCTTCTTCGAGTGACGCGCGGCACATTTTGTGCCGCTTCGGCGCTGGAGCTTGCGCAGGGGCGATGGCCACGGCGACGACGTATCCGTTCGATCTGCTTCGCGCTCGCTTTGCGGCACATTGGGACCCCAATCACAAGCGCTACCCCTCTTACAAGGCAGCCGTCACTGAAATCGTGCGTTTGGAGGGATGGCGGGCGCTGTATTTTGGGCTGCGACCCACGCTCCTCGGCATCGTGCCCTACGCCGGTACCTCGTTCACCGTGTTCGAGACCGTGAAGACGTTTGTGATCGCCCAGCGTCAGAAAAAGGCGGCTGCCGGTGGGGGAGCACAACCAAGTCATGAATTGCCCACCTGGCTGCGGCTCGTGGTTGGGGCCTTCAGCGGCCTCGTCGCTCAGTCCGCTACCTATCCGCTGGACATTGTCCGCCGCCGCATGCAGGTACACCCCGCCAAGTATCCCAGCATGACGGGCACGCTGCGCACCATCGCCCGCGACGAGGGCTTCCGAGGGCTGTACAAGGGCCTGACTATGAACTGGATCAAAGGCCCCATCGCGACCGGCATCTCTTTCACAGTTAACGATTTGATCAAGCGCCACATGCGTCAGTACCACCAACGAGTCGTGCTGCAGGCGGCAGGATCGCTGGCTACCGCAGATGCTGCCGCCCCTGCCCATTTGCGCGACCGGTTTGAAGCGATGCAGCAGTTAACCGCCTTCGAGAAGTGCCTCTGCGGAGGCCTCGCTGGCGGCATGGCGAAGCTCGTCAGTGTGCCCTTCGACCGCTTGAAAATCATGTTCACGGTGGGAAGACTCACACATGATATCCACGACAGCGAAGGCGCCCATATCATGCGCACGATGCGGGAAATGTACAGCGACAGTCCGCGCAAAGGCATGTGGCAGGGCGGAGGAGGGGCCATGATGCGCGTCGTCCCCCACGCCGCGGTGACGTATGCGACGTTCGACACCTTCTCAAGGGTCGCGCAGCGCCTGTGCTACACGACGGAGGCGAACATGGCGACGAACTTCTTGGCCGGTTCGATGGCGGCCGTCACCGGCATGGTGTGCTTCCACCCCCTCGACGTGCTGAGAACTCGAATGGCGACGGGCGACATCGCCCCGGCGTCCCATTTCCTTGGTTTGAAGCACATGTTCGCCAGGGGCGGGATCGTCGCCATGTACGAGGGCCTCGGTCCGGCCGCACTCGGCATGGCCCCGATGGCCGGCATCGGCTTCGCGGTGTACCTCAAGGGCTGCGACGTGCTGGGCGTGGAGTCGTTCCACGAGCGTGTTGCCATCGGCACGGTGGCAGGCGCCATCGGCCAGCTTTGCACGTATCCTCTCAACGTGCGGCGTCGGCAGGCCCTCGTGGAGGACGTGAACATCAACCTTCGAGGCGCGAGGCAGGTGGGGTTCATCCCGAGCTTGTATCGCCGCGCCCCGGTCGTGTGGCTATTCTCCGCCACGACATTCGGTTTGTCATTCGCCGTGAACGATCAATGCCGCTCCGCGATGCTGGCCGTGAGACGAAAACTAGCGGAGGAGGTCCTCGGACGCTGGTCATAGACCCCCCGTTGCCTCGGGGCAGATATCTGGATCGATTCTCCTCGTTGAGCTTGAGCTCTCGAATTCCATTTTTTTCACGTGATGTTAAAATTATCACAATCGCATTGTCTAACTGCGACGGTTTACAGACCCTGTTTAGAATCCCCCTTCCCGCCCGCTTTTGGGCGTTTTCGGTCCGCCCGCACGAAATATTGGGCGAAGGGCCACATACACCCCACGGCGCCGCAATGGAAAATTACGAGACGCTCGGTGTCATCGGGGAAGGCACCTACGGCGTCGTCATGAAGGCGCGCCACCGGGAGACGGGGCAGCTGGTGGCCATCAAGAAGTTCAAAGAGAGCGACGAGGATGAGCAAGTCAGAAAGACATCGCTGCGGGAAGTCAGGGTGCTGAAACAGTTGAAGCACGACAACGTGATTACCCTGCTGGAGGTTTTTCGCCGAAAAGGGAAGTTGTACCTCGTGTTTGAATACGTGGAAAAGACTATTTTAGAAGTGCTGGAAAGGCGCAAGAACGGACTGGACGAAAACGATGTCCGCCGCTTCATGTTCCAGCTGTTGCGAGGCGTCGAGTACTGCCACGCGCACAACATCATCCACCGCGACATCAAACCGGAGAACATTCTCATCTCCAAAAGCGGCGCGCTGAAACTGTGCGACTTTGGCTTTGCCCGCACCATGAGCGTGGGCGGCAAGTACACCGACTATGTCGCAACCCGTTGGTACCGTGGCCCGGAACTTCTAGTCGGCGACGTTGAGTACGGCAAAGGCGTCGACATCTGGGCCGTCGGGTGCATCTTCGCAGAGATTAGCAACGGCATGCCCCTGTTTCCGGGAGAGTCGGACCTCGACCAGCTGAGCCACATCATGCGGTGCACGGGCAAGCTGACCACGAAGCAAGTGCAGGTCTTCAAACGCAACCCTCTGTTCACCAACGTGGAGCTGCCGGCGCCGCGCGAGTCAGAGACGCTCGACCAGCGCTTCCCCATCGCCAACAAAGCATGGCTCACGTTTCTGAAGAGCTGTCTGAGAAACGACCCGGACCAGCGCGAGACGGCAGCCGGCCTGCTCAGCCTGCCCTACTTTGTGGATCGCGGCTTCAAGCAAGAATTTGAGGCCGAGCTCAGAATTATGTTTGAGAAGGAGAACCGTCTGCTCGCCGCCTTTTCCTCCACCCGGCGGCCGACGGCGACGGCGGAGGGAGCCGCACCGCCCGACGTGACCTCCGGCGGGGGAGGCGGCGTCGTGCTGCCACCTGCGTTAGGCGGCGCGCAGCCATCGCAAAACACGCCGCCATCGGCACCCGCCTTGATGTCGACGACGGCCGGAAATGGCGCGCAGTCGTGGACCAACAACGGCATGGGTGGAGGCAACGGCCCGAGCGGACAAGCGGGCCCCAACGTCGGCACGCTCTGGTCTCAGTACCTGGCGTCGACTTCCAGCGGGGAGCAGCTGCCTGATCTCGCCCACCCGGCGGGGGCGCCGAGCCGGGGTCAAACATTGCTGTCGCAACATCCTTCGCTATTTGCACCCCCGAATCCAACGCCGACCACCGGCGCTCCTGGAGGGGCCAAAGTTCTCACGAGCGGTATCCAGGCGACGCCCTACGGTCAACTCAACGGCGGCAACAACACCCCGGGTCCCGGTGGCCTGGGCTTGTATTACGGCCAAGTGCCGAGCACACCGTCGCAGCCCACGCACCCTGGATCACTCATGGGGGCAACGAGCAAGCCGACGGCGGGCGTTGGAGGCGGAGGGACGTACGACATCCTCGCGGGCCCCCCTCCCCACGGCGGCGTGGGCGGCGTCGTGTACGGTGGTGGCTTCCACGGCGCGACCCACCACCACGCGACCCACCACGTCGGTGGCAGCAGCACGAGCCAGCCCGCTAGCATGCCCTTCATGATGCTGGGAACGGGCGTGCATGGCGGACCGCTGGGGGGCGGCGTCGGCGGCGCGGGCATGCCACCGACCGGGCTGGGCCGTACGGGGGGCGGCGGCGCCCTCGGCGGCGGCGGCTTGTCGTTCCCCACGCTGACTGGTGGCCACCACACCGGTCCTGGGGGACCAAGCAGCCTGAACTCTACCCTCAACGGCACGGGTGGCGGCATGTCCTTGCCTCCGGCGGGAGCCGGGGGAATGACCACCAACCCCGCCGCGCTGGGGCTTTCCTACAAGAAGAAGCAACCAGCAAAGAAGAACAATGTCCTTTCCACGCTGAGCATCACGTCGCTCTCTGGGGGGGGAGGAACGGGTGGCGGTGGACCGACGGGAGGGCCGATACCGTACTCCGCCGCGGGGCAATTCGATCTCGGCGGCGGCGGCGGCGGCATGCCCTCCACGGTTGCGATGCCTGGCATCGACTCCCAGGGGGTGCGCCGGAACAGCAAGCAGTGGTAGCGTATCTTGCCTCATTTCCTTCCTCCATTCCTGCCCCGCCTCTGTTCAGTTGTCATCTATCGCGCTGGGATCCCCTCCCCTCCACCTGGAGACCCCCCGTTATATCCCTGTCTCTCACCCGT
>ERZ1292630.3216-Hain-H41-02um-R3-3216-length-14549-cov-6_pt1 | contig 14549 bp, 4 predicted proteins | sample MGYA00564408_ERZ1292630 | MGnify/ENA primary metagenome ERZ1292630 (study PRJEB36523, sample SAMEA6512641) | groundwater metagenome | collected 2019-01-08 | study: AquaDiva: Metagenomics assemblies of 32 groundwater samples | reverse complement strand
GGTCGCCGGCTCATGAGGCGCGATACCGCATCAGCGTCGACGCCGTGGCCCTCAAGCTGCGTCGCGACTCCGTGCAGCTCCTCGAGGACGGCGTGCAGAGAGTCAGCGATGTCGCGGTCGTCGTTCGAGCCCGTGGCGACGGTGTGCCGCGCTTGCCGCACGGCGTAGACATCAATGTCGCTCCGAGGAAATCCTTCGGCATCGACGAGGCGAGACCGCATGCCGACGTTGCCTTGGGCGCGTAGCACCTGCGTCGCGGTGGACGTCTCGCGTTCGATGCGCTGCTGCTGGTCTCGGAGCGCTTGGCACTTCAACTTTGCGCGTGCCAATTGAAGCAGAAGAAAGGAGACGGCCGACGGTACGGTCACCGGACCGGCGTCAGAGCGAAGAGGAGGTGTGGGCCCGGCCCAACTCACCTGATGCTCTGAAACCGAGGGCAAGCCCTCAGGAACGTTGTGCCGGTCGCTCATTTCTACTCGGCGGCGGGTCACAAGGAAGAGTAAAGGACAAAACAACAGTTCGATCACCGCGACATGAAGAGAGGACAGCTTTTTTCGTGACTGAACACATTGATGTCCGTCTGGTCAGTCACGATCCTCCACCAACCTATTCGGCTAAGGTCGGGAGCGGCGTGCCCCCTTCGAAGACGACGGCGACGGCGGCCGGCGACCACAGCCGCATGCGGAAGTCGTCGCCCCCGGTGACGCACATCATCGCGGACGGGCACACGGCCATCGCCCTCACGTCGTGCGCGTGCTGCAAGCGGGCGACGACCACGCCGGAGTACACGTCAATGACGCTGACCTGGTTCCCCCCTGCCGTTGACGGGGAGGCACCCCCCGCCGAGCTTTCTCCCGTGAGTGTGGATGCTGGACCGGGGGCCTCTTGCAAAAAGATGGTGTTCTCGTCGTGTGCGAAGCGAGACACCACCCGACGGACAACTTTTCTCGGCTCCCCAAAGGCTTCCAGTTCCACGTTTTGTTTTCGCAAGTCCCACAGCTTCGTTTGACCATCCATGCCGCTCGTCAAGAGCGCCGTCTGCCGGTGCGAAAACGCCACTGACGTGACGCTGAGCGAACTATGCGCGGCCCGCCGTATCCACTCCGTGAGTCCGGTACGCAAGTCAGTGAGCTTCACCGCCCCGTCGTGGCTCGTCGTGGCGACAACGCGGCCGTCGACGGGTGCGAAGGCGATGTCCGTGAGGGCGGCCTGGTGGCTCCCCCCATCCGACGGAGGCATGAAGCGCTCGCCGACGTTCAGGTCCACCAGCCGGAGGACGTTGTGGTCGGTGGCGTAGGCCAAGTAGTCACCTGAGGGATGAAACGACGCGCCGCGGATGGGGTAGGTGTCCTGCTGGACGAGCGGCAACGGGCGGCCCGCCACCCCTCCGCCAGTTCCGCCTTCGGTCTTAGGAGGAGGCAATAGGGAGAGGGTGCGCGCCTCGGTGTACGTGGTCAGGTGCAGCGTGCCGTCCCGGCCGCCGCTCGCCAGGGCAGGCACCGTTGGGTGGAAGCCGACCCACTCCACCGACTGCTCGTGTCGATGGGACATGGTCCGGACATGGGCAAAGTTCGTCGACCCGCCGCCGAGCACACCCTTGGCGAGCGCATCCGCCGTGGCCGCGGGGCCGTTGAGGATCGCAGCGGGGGCCGACCGCTTGCCAGCAGGGCCCCCCGTCGGCTGGTTGATGCCCGTCCCGGCGGGTTGGATCCCCGCGACGCGGTACGCTTCAAGCGCTAATTGCGTGGAGAACAAGGCGACCGAACCATGAGAGGTGCCGCAGGCGATCAAGCTGCCGTCCAACGGGCTGAAGGCGAGGCTGCGGATCATGCGCTCGAGGCTGTGGCTCTTGTAGAGTTCGGTGAACGGCACCGATGAAAGCGGCACCATGCTCTGGTAGGCCGACCGCGCGCTCAGGACGTCCACCACATCGTCCGCCGGCGCACGAAGGGCCGACGCCCGGTGGTGGTCGGAGGCCAGGCGCTCGGCCACCGAACCGCGGTGAACGAGCCGCTGCAATGCGAGCGGATCGAGGTCGAGAAAGGGAGTTTCGCACCGGGTGCTTCGCTGAACGGCGGACGCGGCGTCCACGTAGCCTTGAGCGACCAGCTGTCGCACGATGAGCTGATGCACGAGACGCTCGGAGCAGTCGACCGCTACGGGCGCACGGATGCGCTTCGATCCGACTTGCGTCGATGCGGTACGGCTTGACGAAGCGTGCGCGGCGGCCATGGGTACTTATGACTTTAAAAATTTGAGAGGAAACACCTGCGGTACACAGAGTCGCTTTCGAGGGGACATGCGTTCGCTGCATTTCACCCGCGTCGTTGGGACGTTCATCCGAATCGGTCGAATGTTGCTGTGCCTTGTTGCGGGTGGGGTGGGGTGGGGTGGGTGATGCGTCTCCGTACACGGCAATGGTCGTTGACGACGTTCAGGTTCGAACTGCCTTCTCGGTGAAAACGTTACATACAGGGAGAGCTGGTGTGTCGTCACCCCAGAGGGAGGTGTGGCCGCTGTCGTCGGGCGAATGGGCGTTAAACGCTTATCGCCCGCCACCGAAGGCACTCTCGTCCGGCAGAGGGATGCGACGGGTCGGATGGCGCAACGCCGAGGCCACCTTTCGGCGCAGCGTTTCGCGTTCGCGCTCGCGTTGCGCCGCTCGTGCGATGCCCTTGACGATCATGGTGGCGTCCGACACGGGAATAGCGGGAGGCCGCCGGGGACTAAGAGTCCTTCCACCTGCCGAGCTGCTGCCACGGTGCCGTGATGATGGCGAGCGAAGGCGTCGCGACGACGTCGGCGCACTGTGTGACGCGATGATGATCGACTTCTCCGTCGACACGGCGGCATGCTGATGGCTGAGGCCGCTGAGAGTGCGGCCACTTCGCTTTTCATCGGCGGCGCTTTCGCGTGCATCTGCGGCACGAACGACTGTCGGCACGTCGGTGGTCGGTGTGGCCAAGCCACCGCCATCATCCGTAACTTGACCGTCCATTGGCACAGTGACCACAAGGGCCCCACTAGACACCCCCTTCGCGCCGCGGCTGTCGTGAATGTCTTGAGTGGCCTTCGGGGTAGGCACGAGCACGTCACTGCCGGAGGAGGTCTGCGCCCCACCTGCAAACTGATCGTGACTCTGTGAAATCCGTCGGCCGGCTACGATGACACGTCCAAAGGTAGCAAGTTTTGGGGTGGAGAGACCCTCTCGACCGGCGGGTCGACCTTGTGCCCCCAGTGGCCGCTCGCTCAGGCTCGCTGCTGGCCCAAGCAGCTTGTTGTCCCGCCGCGTGGCTGCTGCGATGTCGATCCCATCTCTGGTCTTCGCGGGCACACAAGGGGAGATCGGTCCTCCGACGACCGTCGCAGGGGCGACCTCTGATTCACACTCCTCGGCGGAACAGAGACCGTGAACGACCACGTAAACGTCAGTGAAGAAGACTTCAAACGGTACGTTCACTGGACTGTCGAGCGCGGTGAGCGCGGCATCCCAACACGCGGCTTCGTGAGCGTCAGCGCACAGACGGTGGACTCGCCGGCTGGCGGCACGCGCGTTCAAGCCCTGCAGCTCCCACGAAGACGACGACGACGGAGGTGCTCCCATGCGCCCCAACCCTCCATTTCCGACGGTGGTCGACCCGACGGCCCCACTACCCCCTTCGATGAGTGTGGACCCGCGAGGGTCGATCGCCGCCGGTGACGGAGCACTATGAGAGCCCCGCCTCACTCGCGAGGCGACCCCCGGCGGCCGCGGGGACGAGGAATTGGGCGCCGCCCCTCCGATGACGTCGTGACCGCCCAAGAGCGTGAAGACGGTAAGTGGCGGCAGATGTCGAAGGGTCGGCAACGCCAGCAGTCCTCGCGGCGTCACGGTGCACTCGTCCGAAGGATCCGCTTCGACGACGGTCGCGTAGAGCAAATCGTTCCACGGTACGAGGGGTAGCCGCCGCCTGCGGTGCACGGACGAGGCCGATGCCGCGCTGCTACCCTCTACTGGGGGCTGATCGGAAGACGCGTTCATATCCACTACCGCCCTCCACGACGGGGGGCGCGCCAGACCACCGGCCGGCGTCGTCGACAACAAGGCCTGAGGCGTCGACTCCGTCCCCTCGGACTGCGGAGGCGAACGGCGGAGTAAAGCGGCCACAAAGGCGGACGACCGGCGCCGCGGGCCGCCACGGCGCCGGCCGCTTGACGGAGGGGGCCGGGCCACCATGGATCGGTACGGTGAATGGCCGTTGCTGTTGTTGTTGGCCGCCGTCATGGCCGCCATCGACAGCAGCGGTCCCACCGCGAGTCCAGTGGTCTCGTCGCTGTCGGAAGATGACGTCGTCGATTCCGCATCGTTCGCAGTCGTCGCGGCAGGGCTGTGCCCGTCGTCGACGCCTTCGAGTTCGCCCCGGTGGTTCACGATCAAATGAGGCAGGGCGTCACCACCGTAGCGACCGGGGGAGGAGGGGGCGGGAGCCCCCGCTAGAGTGGCGGCACCCCCTTTCGGAAACTGCGGCTTGGCGCAGCTGCTGGCGTCCCGCCGATGTGACGGCTTCCTTCCATGGCGCAGCTGGTGCATTTCTCGCCGTTGCTGCATCGCCATGGACTCGAGCAGCACCGAGGACATGTCGAGGCCGGAGCCGGGGAATTGTTGAGCAAGAACGGAGCTGAGCAAGTCAACCGGGCAGTACCCGTGGAGGACCGGCGGCAGCAGCAAGCTATCGCTTCGGCAGGTCACCACCGTATCTGACCTCCCTTCTTGCGATCCCCAGTCAGATCGAGTCCAGGTCGATGGCGGCATGCTGTGAGGGACGGGTAGGGGGTGATCCACGCCCTGCGACGCCAGCACCGGCAGCGGGGGCGGAGACGTCCCAATTGGCGACGGCGACATGGTCACCTCCGATGACGGTGACACCTTGGTGTTGCTGTGGTGGTTGCCGTTGAGGCCATCTGCATCCCATGCTGACTCGGCCTCATCACCACGACTCGGAGAGCGGAGGAGGGGTTGAACGCCGTAGTGGATCCCGGCGAGATGGAGAAGCGCGTCGACCGCATTCGCCAGTTCCCCCTCGTCGTCGTCGACGGCTGACATTGTCGGACGGACAGTGTGAGTGATTCTCTGCCTCTCCAACGCAGGGCGTTTTTCCTCGGTTGATAAAGGAGTGAGGGGGGGCAACACGACCAACATGTGTCCACACGATCATGTCACTTTCCAGCATAGTTCCATCGTTGAGGTTTGCACGAACGACGAAGTGTGCGCGAACCTATTCGATCGATGCCGCCCCGTTGTCCCCTTTCAGCGGGGCGGCGGCATCGATCTGGGCACCCTCCCCTCGCTAAAGGACCGATCGATCTCCGTCGACCTTATTCGATCGATCGCCCTCCCCTGCCACCCCCCGTTGTCGCCTTTCGGTGGCGGGATCTGGGGTAGGGCCCCTCGACAGATCGATCTCCGTCGTCTACCTCCCCCGCCTGATCCCTCTTGTCCCACGAGACCTGGGCAGCAACACGAACGCCGCAGCGCGTTCCATCCACGATGTCGACAGGTACGTCCGAAAGCAGTCAAACCCGTTGACGTTGTCAGCCGCGAATATAGGATGGAGCCGCCTCCCCTTGTGGTGACCACACGGAGCAGGCACCGACGACACGGTGGTGGTAGGCTCGTCGTTGTCGCTGCCGCCCTCCTCCTCCTGATACCTGATGTCGGCGTACTTCACCAGCAGGATGGCACCTTGCAGGCCGCCGCCCCCGCGACAATAGCGCGTCGATGTTTCGTCGTCCCCTTGCCCCTGCTCTGTAGATCCGAGCGCCATTTCCCACAGGACCCCCAAAATGCGCTGCACCATTGACCAGTCAAAACCGACGCCGCAGCAAAACACGAAGCTCCGCAGTACAGACGACGGTGCCGACGACGGCGACCGCTGTCCATCAACTGCCACAGCCTGCGGTATCGGCGGCAGAACCCCGACGCGACGAAGCAATTCGCGATCGAGAAAGCTGCCCTGGGAGAAGCCGATGCTGACACCACCGAGGTGAGGTGTCTTCCCGGCGGCCGCCGCGAATTTTCTCTCCGCGGCTTGAACGGCGACGTCATGTCGGCTCTGGGCGAGCTCAATACCGATGAAATGGCCCACGCTGCCGTCGGATAGCGTGCCTGAAGGTGGGCCGTCGCGCGAGGCTCCCAGCAGGGAACAACGCTGTCGCGCCAAGCCATCCAACGCATCCCTCAGGGCATCGCTGACATCCCCTCTCGCCGCTCCCATGACGTCTCCCCCTCCTTCTCCGTTGGTGAGGAGCGTCGCGACTGGCGCCGGCGACGCTGCGGCGGGCGCTCGTGGCGGCTGCAGGATGGGCTCCAAGCGTGGCCAGTACGATGCGATCCAAGGCGATATTTCGGCCTCTCCTCCATCGGGGGGTGCCGTGCCGTCGTGGCACCGCTCCCACCACGGCAACGACGACCGCTGCTGCAGTAAGGATAGACGACGACCCTGATCCCCCGTCGCGCGTGACGGTGGTGGCGGTGCCGCTACTGGGCGGAGGGAGTTGGAAGCAGTAGCGGAGGGGGGGAGTGATGATGACTCGACGTTCGCAGAGGGCGCCCCAGCGGCTTCTCCTTCCGCTACTGGGTGGGGGCACCCCCCATCGCGGCGATGGTGGCCGATGAGTAGTGAGAGCTCCATGACGGCCTTCCCCGTGCCACTTCCAAAATCGATAAAGCAAATCGGCGGTGGTGGCGGTCGGTAACCGGCAGCCGCGGGAACCACCTTCCCGCTTTCCTCCTCCTCCTGGAGGTCGTGGCGGAGCAATGAGCAGGCGAGCACGAGGACTGCAACTTGCCGCACTCCGCGAGGGGACAGCTCCCCGTAAAGGAAATCGTTGGCACCCCTCCCCGTTGCAACCTCGTTGCTGCTGCCGCTCGCCGCCGCGGACCCCAGGGCTACGGTGGCCTCGATGGGCTCCCCATATCCATCGTCGAGGCCGTCGTACAGCTCGTCAACGATTTCGTCCACGTCATCTTCAAAGCCGCCGCTGCCGGAAGCTGTGTCACCACACTCTGCGGCGCGACGACGGCGACCGAGCTTGCCGGTGATCGTGGCGGCGGCGACGAGGGCATCCTCCGTCGGCACTCCCTCCTTCTGTTGGATAGCGCCGTCCGTGGTGGATTCCTCTGTCGCGACGGAGGCGAACAGCGCCGCCATCATGCGAGCCGAGACGGCGGCGCCATAGATGTCGAACTTCGACTCTAGGAACACTTCGAAGATCGCCTGGGCCGACTCAAACCACACCCGCATGACGTCGCCCATGGGGTGGTGAGACGCGTGCGCCTTGGGGCGGTGTGTGCGATAGAAACGTCGAGGGCCGGGGGCCGCAATGAAAAGGGGGGCCGGGTGACGTGCGGTGCTGAAGAAACCAAAAAAAAATGATCCAGTTATCATCGAGACGTAACCGCTGCACCGGAGGGTCCGCAAGCAAGGCGGCGAGTAAGGAGGGCACTGACGACTAAGTAAAATGGGGGGAAAAACCTCTCGCACCCCGGCGGCCTTGCGCACACCGACGCACGTTTTACATACATTGAAAATGATCGAAGCGTCGACATGGGCGGACAACGACCGAGAGAGACTTGTATCAACGGTCGGCCTCACCGTGAGGAGGGAGCGAGGCCGGCACGCACAGAGGCAGCCGCCGGTCGCGACAGCTTCACGAACTCCAAAGCCGCCTTGGGCGACGCGGTATTGCTGTGGTGTTGCTGTCGCTGCGATGCGAAGGGCTGCTCGCTCAAAGACGGCAGGACGCCGTGCAGCCGGGACGGGCTGGACGCCAGCCACGCCGCCTGCTCCACCTGCTGCTGTCTGGCAAAGACGCCGCGGGCACGGCTCTGGTGGATCATGGACAGTTTGGAGCTGTGTGGGGACGTCGTTGTCGTCACGACGTTCGCCAACGCAGCACCACCACCGCCGGCGGCTTCGCCTCGTTGATCCGTCGTCGTCACCGCGACCAACGAACCGGTGCCGCCGATTGCGTGTTGCTGCTGGTGGTACCGAGGGGCACCGCTGAGGGACTGGGTGGCGAGGGCGGTCAACAGCTCGTTGGCATCGCGACGGGCGCGAGGGGATGGCGAGGAGGCGGCCACAACGCCGCCGCTGATCGCCCCAATATTGCCGATGGTGGCAACGTTGGACCCGCGAAGAGGAGGAGACCCGTCGCGGGTCGTGCGCTCCCGGGTCGCGGGAGAACCCAGTGCCAGCCTCGAGTGGTGCGTCGGCTTGGCGATCGCGGTGAAGATCCCTGGAGGCGCCGTGCCGACGGCACTGCGAGTGAGCGTTTTGATTCTCACGGCAAGCTGAGTGAAGCGGTCGGCAATGGCGTCCTGTTGGGGATCAGCGAGACGCACATAAGCGGGCGAAGGCCTCACCACCGCGGCGTCAACCGACGCTCCTCCTTTCACTGGCTGAGCCCACTTGGGAGACGGGGTCCGGTTTGTGCCAAGGAAGGGCGACACGCCGTCCGCCGGTCCATGGCGTCCCTCGGCCAGCTGATTTGCCGCGATGCATGCCTCGAGAGCCCCATCCCAGGTACCCCGCACGGCCTCACACAGCTGCTGTAAGACACGTGCGATGACCGCGCAGCCTTCCACGACGTGCTTCGGTGTCATCCAAACCGTGGGCAGTGCTGCAACGGCTTTCATCGCCACGCCAACGGCCGCCGTTGACATACGGTGGGGTGGAAGTTGGTGACTGCGAAGAGAGGGATCGGTGCCATCTCTGTCAGGACGGACGACCGCCGCGGCGACGAGCGCGTCCTCGTGACGGCGGAGCGCGGCCAGGAATGGCTTCACCACCTGGAGGACGGCATCCGCTCCGTGAATGAGGCGCTGCGTGGCGACGGGAGGCTCGGGCGGCGGCGCCGCCGCATCCGCGATGAAGCTGCACTGCACACCCACAGACGGGAGGACGGAAGCACTGCGAACCGGCACCACTGCGGCTGGAACGGCTTGAACCCCAACCGACGCGACAGGGGTGGCCGACGGGCGAGCGATGGTGCCGACCGTCGCCACCGATTTCACTTCGGTGCCCGTTGCCACGGTCGTCAGCGTCTTCGCCAAGGTCTGCACGGCGACACTCCGCACGTCGGACGTCGAGGGGCTCCTCGTCGCGGGAGGAGGAAGCGGGAGCTGGGTGGGAGCGGCGGGGGGGTCACTTGCTGGTGGTGGTCGCGGCGCCATCATTGTCCGCGAATCCTCCCCACCGCTAGACGCGGCGGCGGCGGCGGGAGAGCACTGGACGCCGCACTCGGCGGTGGCAACCTTCGCTTGATGAATGGGATCCACGGGGGGAAGCGGAGCCGCCGCGCGGCTGCCCCGTCGCCCGCCCGCCTCGGCAGGCAACTCATGACGGTTCGGATGATGTTGCGGCTGCTGCTGATATTGAACGCCCACGTCGCGCCGCGACACGAGGGCCGTGACGCTTTTGCGGCGCATTGTAAAGGCGTCGTCGGTACTCTCTTGCGGCGGCTGATAGTTCACCGTCTGGGAGGCGACGTGCGACGAGGATCGAATGGTCGCGGTGCCGATGCTACGCTGTGGGACCGTGGCAGCGGAGATGGAGGGCCCTCCGCCGTCGCCAAGCGTCCTTCGCTGCGCGGCAAGCAGCTGATCTCGCAGGGACGATATTTGATCATCGCGCTCGCGCACGTGATCGTGAAGTTCGAGCACCTTCGCGAGCAAGGATTCCACTGAAGACGACGGGTCGGATGAATCCCCTCCCCCTCCCCCTCCTGCGCTGCGCACTAAGGAGGCCGGGTCGACCCCGGCACGGAAGTACAAGATCGCGTCATTCTGAGGGTCGAAGCATCCGCTGTCCGTCGGGGGGCTGCGTTCCTCAACGGGTGGCGGCGTGGTGGTGCTTCGTGGTGGCTTGCCTGCCTCGTCGACGCCGGCGAGGACGGCTCCTGTGAGCTCTGTTTGACATGCAGCGCTTAAACGATGGACGGACAATGACGCCGCGGCGGGTCCCTGGTCCGCCACGGACGACCGTCGTCGGCTGGCAGGGAGCACCTCGGCCCCGGCAAACTCATTCATCAGGCCATCCAACTGCTGGCGGGGCACCGGACGTCGCGGCACGGCGCGAAGGTCCCCTTCCCCACCGCCACCCTCCTCGATGCCGCCAACACGGTGGTGTGATGGCGACAACGGCAGAGCGGCGGCCTCACCTCCCCGGCGGTCGTGTCGCGACGAATTGCTGCTTCCCCGGGACATCATGCGCAGCGCGGCCAACTCGGATTGGCGACTAATCAACGTGCGCACCGCGGTGATGTCGTTTGCCTCGCCGCCACCGCTACATTCCACGGCGACGTCGCGGCTGAAGCGGGCGGGTGTCACCGCAGCGGAGCGATCCGTCGTCGCCGTCACGAGCCGCTGGTCGTCCGTCTGGGCAGCGCTATCGCGGATCCGCGGGCCGTCGTCATCTGCGTCGTCCGGAGACTGCGTCTGACAGGCGGTCTCGCGCACGGCCACACCGCCGCTGGCATCGTCCTCCTCCTCCTCCGTTTGTACGGCCCCGTCGGTCAACTTCGGTGGATGCAGGACGCGGAAAAGCGCCGCGGTCATCTCGAGACTCAGCGGACACGATGTACCCTGCTCGACGAACGTCCGGGCGGTCGAATCCTCCTCCTCCTCGGTGTCATCTTCATCGCGCCGACCATTGTGTTTGGTAGGTTTCTTCGCTTTTTTCGACGCTTTTTTACCGCTCACCTTCTCTTGATCAATATCAGGGTCCGCCGTCGCATCGTCGACGAGGTTTGGCTCCTCGGTCGGTTCGGCCTGGACTGCGGCATCGACCAGTTCGACACCGCGGTCGAGGCGGTGCCGCTTCGACGCCAGCTGTTCGGCCAACGTGTGCGCTTCGGCTTCGACGATGGACTTCAACAGAGATCGTGGCGTCTGGGATGCCATGACGGCAGTGGTCGGTCGCGAGCCGAGGAATACCGACAGTTGGCTGCTCGCCTCCACCAACGCATCCCCGCACGCCCGTATGACAGAGTAGATAGTGCTGGCCGACGAGTCGGGAGCTTGCGATGTCGCGGTTACATGCGGTTGTTGTTGTTGTTCTTGATTGCTGTTGCCATTTTGACCGTCGCTGGGATGGAGCAGCGGGTTGCTGCGATTTGTCACGGCGCACAGTCGCTGCAATTCCTGCGCCGCTTGATCGCATAGCGACAGCGTCGTCGCCTCGTGCTGGGCGGCGGTTCGCAGGCGCTCGTCGCGCTGGGTCAACAACGTCTCCAATTCCGCGATGCGCTTTTGCGCGTCCGCCAGTTCTTCCTTCACTGAGGACGCGCCATCTCGAATGACCGCGCCCACGCCGCGCGCGTTGATGGCCTCCTGCTTCGCCGCTTTGGCACGGGCGTGGGCCGCGTCCAGCTGGTCCTTTAATGACTGGATCTCCCCGCGCAGTGCGTCAATCGCGGCCGGATCCTCGTGCGGCATGCTGCTGTCCACGACGACCCGCACGGAGGCCTCCCCATGTCGGTTCATCGGCGGCGACGCCCCCCGTGCCTCAACGGCGGACTGTGCCGGATAGATCGAACTTGGAGCAGATTGCGACGCGGCAAACATGGCTATGGACGCGGCGTTCTTGCGCAGCTGGTGCATCTCATCGGCGAGGTGTTCGTTTTCTGACTCCAGCCGATGCTGCGCATCTCCTGCGGCGGCCAGCGCGAGCTCTTTTTCGCGAAGCATTTCCCGGAGGTCCGCCGCGTCGTCAACCGCGCTGGACGCCCGTGATTCGGCATCGCGCAACAGCTGCTTAGCTTGCGTGAGCTGCGTGGTCACCTCGTCACAGGTCACCTGCCAGCGTATGTTGTCGCGCCGCCGGAGCGCTTGCTCATCCGACAGTTCCTTCGCGGTCTGGTTGCCATGGGCTCGGTTGGACTCGAGCTCAAGGTGGAGGCCCTTGACGTCGTGCTGGAGCTGCTGCGTGCGCGTCACCCATGTGTGGACGTCCTCCTCGAGGCTCACGCGGTTGGCAGCTGCTTTGCTCAGTTTCTCACTAGCTTCGTCGAGAGTCTTCTGATGGTCCTCCAAGCGCTGCGATAGCTGTCCGTTGATCGCGGACAGCTGTTGCACATTGCGGTACGCGTCGCGCAGTTCCAAGTTCAGCTGCATGTACTTTTCAGAGCTTATTGCGCTGGTGCCACCTGAGCTGACAGGGGCGCCCGTGTCGGCGGCGATCATTTGAGGTACCACCACGCAGCCAAAGTCTTTGCGACCGTCTTGACCACCACCACGGGCCAACTTCAACTTTGCTTCTTGCCGTTGGATCGCTTCGGCCCGCTCCCGTTTCAACACCAGCAACTTCGCTTCCGCCTCGTCGAGGCGAACGCGTCTCTTGTCCAGCGCGGCGATGAGGAGCACGTTCAGGCACTTTTGCTTCACGAGCGCCGTACGCTGCGACGCGTGCTGCAACAGCTTCTGATAGCCCTTTTCGCATTCCCTTTCAAGCCGCAGCTGAAGCTCCTTGACTCGGGCGTCGGTCGCCGCATCGACGGTCGCGAGCGTCACCTCTTTGTTCCGCAGCGTGCGATCGGTCACCTCCAAGGTGAGCCGAACATCACTGATCTCTTGTTGGAGCTGCTTGCGATGCTGATTGGCGTCGTCCAGCCCCGTTTCCGCCTTCCGGAGGGCTGCTTCAAGGTCCGCGATTTGAGATTGCATTTGCGCTTCTCGCTCGCCCGCGAGGCCGGTGCGGTTGTCGGACGACGCGAGCCGTTTGAGCATCAGCCCATATTCAATGCGAGGGACCAACTCGCACGAGGACACACGGTCACACAGGGCGGAGTGGTCCTTCTGCAACGCGGCAAATCGCGCTTGCAGACCGTCGAAACGCTGCTTTTCCGCGGCCAGGTCCGCCGCCTGAACTTTGAGCAGCTCCTGCTGCATCAACGACGACGATGCAAGCGGGCCGCCCCCAGCTACAGCCGCTGTTGGTGGCAATAACGTGCACTGCACGCCGACCTCCTCGGTTCGCACTGGCAATAGGAGCGCCCGTGTCGAAGCAGAGAGCGCCATGGACATGCCGCCCCCTGCGTCTCCCATCATGGACGCTTCCAAGTTGCTGTTGTTGTTCGCCCTCGTCGCCATCGACTGCATCTTGCGGCCTGCTTGGGCCTTGACGGAGGCATGCGCGAGTTCCTTCTTGGCTTTGCGATACTGCTCGTCCATTTGCGCCACCGCCCGCGTGAGTTGGGTCACCTGCGCGCGGCTTTCGTCGAGACTGTTTTGCAACTGCTGCTCGCGGCCGGCACCCTCTGCGACGACGTAGGTCCACTTCTCGGCGTCGCGCGTCTGTTGGTGCCTGGTCTCCTGGTGCTCCTTGCGCTCGATGCGGAGAAGCTTTTCGAGATGGTCGATGCGCTCGAGGAGCGTTTCCTTCGCGCGGCGGGCCACGTTGGGGTCCAGGATGTCATCGTCCTCGTCGATGCAACTCACCGGGGGCGGCGGCGACGGGGGCGGCACGAGCGTCGCGACAATTCGACGGAAATTGGCCCCTAGACGATGCACCGTGAAGCGGCTCGTGTTACTGCTCTGCATGAACGCAGGCATCAAGAGTTTACGCAGGAACCGCAAGTTGACGCGAGCGGCCAGCGGGCGACGCAGGACCACGTCGGGCATGCCTAACTCGGCGGACGTGCGTCCCACCACGATGGACGTGCGGTCATTGACGAGCGTCAGCAGCACGGTGTGGCATAGGTAAGACGACGCCGCTTCGTAGGCTCGGTCCCGCAGGCGGACCGCCTTGCAAATGTCGAGTAAGGTGACGTCAATCGGCTTGGACGGGATGTTCTTTTCTAGGATCACGCAATCATACATGGCGTGGGTCATCGGCGGCGGCCCATTGCCATCGCTGCCCCCATCGTCGCTGCGATGACTTGGCGAAATGCGTGTCGCGGCCGTGAAAAAGTTACAACACACTTCGGTATCGCAACCGATGGCGGTGAGGAGCGCGTGAAGGCAGGCCGCGCGAATGGGGTGGTCGCAGACCAGCAGCACCCTAGGGTGCAACGAAGGAGTGAGGTGCTCGGTGGCTTGGCGCACGGCGTGGTCGACGACGTCTTGCTCCGCGGCTGTGTAAAGTGCGGCGTGCCGTGCCGCTAGGTTCAGAACCGCTTGGCGGCCCCGTGAGAAAAGATCCAGAGCGGCGGACAGCGCCGTCGGCCCGGTGCTGCTGGGCGGGGGCAGCACGGTGTCTTCCATCACAGCAAAGCGAAGTTATCGGATGACTGTTATCCTGTGTTCACAGGGACACACTTCTGTGCCCAAACTCCTGTCCTGAAGTCTGTGCCCAAACACCTGTCCCGACGATGAATATTGTGCGGAGAGTAGGTGGCAACCACATGGTGCTCCTGGATGGCAAGCCCCGTCAAAATACGGCCGTTCACGCTAATCAAAGGGGGGAAACCGAAGTGAACAATTTCCGTGACGCCAAAGGCGCATCGCATTGCGCCGCATTTCCAGCTTCGTCGGGCTCGCGCCGACGCCCTGCAGTGACGAGTGGTTACTG
>ERZ1292630.2582-Hain-H41-02um-R3-2582-length-16603-cov-7_pt2 | contig 14561 bp, 2 predicted proteins | sample MGYA00564408_ERZ1292630 | MGnify/ENA primary metagenome ERZ1292630 (study PRJEB36523, sample SAMEA6512641) | groundwater metagenome | collected 2019-01-08 | study: AquaDiva: Metagenomics assemblies of 32 groundwater samples | reverse complement strand
GTGAGGTCTCCTTCGAGGAGTTCAAGAACGTCATGCTGCAGATGAAGGGCAAGTAAACGATGTGGGGGACCCGCCCGTCTGTGGTTTCGTGACGTGTCACTTTCCCCGGACCCTGGAGTGTCGCACTGCGATGAAGCCACTACCTCTCCACCGCCCTCCCCCGCACCGTGCCTAACGGAAACACGCGTGTGGTTTCGCGATTCGCGATTTCGAGTGTCGAATGCCGAGCGTCTGTCGATTCGGTCGATCGCGATGATGAGCAACACGACGTCGGATGGTGCGTGTTGAATCGTTTTACCGGGTTACAGTTTAAAGTTCTTTTGATCACACAAGTTTTGATGTCCGCGGCTGCGTCGGCTTCGCCACGGTCCACTGCGGAGCTGTCATCTTCCATGTCGTCTCGTGCGTTCGACGAGGATGCCTCCGTTTCCATACAGCACACGCCTATTACTCTGGCGGGACGCGAACCTTGGAGGTCGACGTGCACGACGTGTCGGACAGTTTTTCCTGTTGCCCCAAGGGATTGGCTTTGTTCCTGCGGTGGGCGCACGTGGCAACCCGAAACACCGACCGTCAAGTGCGTCGAGTGCGGCGCGTCGCCGGCTAAAGGCCGTTGCCGCATTTGCGGCTACGCCACTTGCAAACATTGTACCCCGATCGATATGGTCATTCCGAAGTGGAAGTCACTGGAAAAATTTCCGGTTTGCCGCTCTTGCGCGCTACCCCTGGCCCCACCCCAACTCGCTGGAACACTGCGCAAAGGGGGAGGCAAAACGATTCTTTTCGGTACGGAACGCCTGCAGACACGTTACTTCGAGCTGCGAGGCAGGTTTCTGACATACGCGCCGAAACAGGACGTGCCGGTGACGGGTATCTTGGACTTGGATCACTCACAACCTGTGGAGACTCCCGGTCACGGTGGGAATGCCTTTTATCTGGTGGGCCCGAGGCTCCAGCGTAACATATTGCTCGTCGCCGACACCTTTGAGGACAAGAAGCGCTGGATCGACGCATTGCGCAACGCGTCGATCAAGCCTCGACTGGAACGGCTGCTGCAAGAACGCGGCTTGAGTTTCAACCCTTCGAACGATCTGCTTACTACCCGGCCCAATGTCGCTGCCACGGCCGTGGCGGACGACGACGGTGACCCGGAGTGTAAGCTCGCGCAAAACGACAGCATTTTTGCTTCCGTCATGGAGTTATCCACGCCCAGAACGCGCGCGATCATGGTTGAATCCGCGTCAACCCGGGCCAACAACGGACCTCGACGCTCGTCGCAATCTCCTACGCCTGCGTTGCCCGACGTGCTTGAAAGTGTGATGGCGAGGTCGAACACCAAGGCTGCCGAGATCACGGAGTTGCTCGATGCATGCGACTTGGTGGGCGCGGAAGCAGCGACGGCCGTCGGGACGGACGATGCTGCATCCGTCACGCGCCCTACAGGCCGCCAGGCAACCGCTCGCAAACGTTTGCAATCGTTTTACAGGAAGTACGATCCCCAGCGAGGTGGCAACGAGGCAACGATCGCCAACGAAGTAGCGCAGTATAGCGGTAGGGAGAAGGATCTGTTTCTCGATGTGGCGCTGCGCATTTGCAACGTGGATGCACCACCGCTGGCGCCTGCCTTGTCGGCGTCAGCGCCAGTGAGTCCCGCGGTCCCGTCACCCCTGGCCACCGACGATGCATATGGGCGGCACCGCGAGTTGCAACGAATCGTCACGGCGATCGTTCAACGGAGCGCGGTGCTTCGGAGTGAATGCGCGCGTAGCGAGGAGATCCAAGTGGCGTTGACGGACACGATCGGCGCGCTGCAACGAAAGGAAACCACCGACCGCGCGCGCGTCGCCGCTCCAGTGCGGGCAGCAGCACCGGGTGGCACGTGCGCTGAACCGACCAGCACGACCGTTGAATGGCAGCACGTGATGGATCGCCACGCCTTGCTCGAAAAAGCGCTGAGTGAGATGGTCGGTCTTCAGCTTCAGTTTGTGAACGAAATTATGCTGATCAGTCGTTCATGTTGGAGCGAGCACGCGGCAGGGGGGTCACAGGGCAGTGTGCCTGTTGCAGAACTGGACGACGCTGTGATATGCGCCGAAGCGGTCGGTCCTGCACCCATCGACCCGACAACGGCTGCGACTGCTGCTATTGCCGGCGATGGTGAAACGCGATCAGACGCGAGCAGCGATGAATCCCGCGCCGCGGCGGTGCGCGCGTCGCGCATGCTACCCCCCACATCATCACACGAATCGCAGGAAGGAATGACGTTGGCGGAGATTCGCCTGGATTCGACTGGGCTTGGTAGGACCGACGGCGTCCACTCTGCGCGAAACGACGCAAAGTTGTTTGACCTGGAGCACGATGTGCTCTTGAACGAGCAGTACAGGAGGTGTCAACTGGAATTGGACGCAGCCACGGAGCGAGAATGCATGAGTCTCCCATGGCTATTCGAACTGTTAAAGGTGAGAGAAGGTTGCACTGTCCATCACCAGCACGACGCTTTTGTCGAACAGCTCGAAACCTTCCAAGACAAACTTGGAGAATCGACACGACAACTGGGTGTCGCCATCGCCACAACCAGGGCCCAGCTCTTTGACATGGAAGAGTCGCGCCGAGACGCCATCGCCGATTCCGCATTTGCCGCCACGAGTGCGTTGGCAATGGAGCCCCGTCTGGCGATAGCGCAGACCAGTCTCACCGCAACGGTGGCATCGTTGGAGCGGATCGTCGAGTCAAATGCAGCAGACGAGAGCCGGCTTGCCGCTGAGTGTGAACACGCTACACACAGACATGGTTCCGAACTGGGAATACTGCACCAGCGACTTGAGGAAAGCGAGACCCGCTTGCAAGATGTAACAGGTGTGGCGCAACGAAATGCGCTTGACGCTGAAGAGCGAATGGTCAGGTGCCAGCTGGAGGTCGAGGCGATCACCGTCCGAGAGGGTGCATCGGCATCGTATGGTCTCACGTCGCTCGAACTAGTGACCGGCGAGGTGCGGTCCCAACGGCAGTCGCATGCATTGCAACGCGAGGCACTACAACGAAGCGTTGATGACTTGAACGCACGGCTCGACGCCGCCGTCGATGCCAAACGCGCAATGGATCGAAGCCATGAACAACTCTACGCCACGTCGCGTGGACAACTGGAAGAAATGGAGAATTTGCAGCGTGGTGCTATTTCCGACGCGGCATCGTTTCAGGCAGCGACCATGGAATTGAGTTTTCAACTGGCGGCCGCACAGTCTCGTCTGAGCGAGATGAGCTCGAATTTATTCGCCGAGAAGCAGGCGAATATTCTGATGGAAAAAGATGCAGCAGAGTGGAAGCAACTCGTGCAAAGTTCGGAATCTCGGGCGTCCCATGTCGAAGGGCGGTCTCGAACGTTAGTGGAGGATTGTTTGTTGCGTTTGACGCATCAATTTGCCGAAGAAAGAGAGGCATGCTTGCGAGGTTTTCAGGCGGACTTTCGCGCATCCATCGTGGCTGTGGCGTGGCGAGACCTCAGCGTGGAAGAACAAGTTGACAGATTACAACTTGAAGCGGCCGCGACAGCAATGCGAGAAGCCATGTCTGTGTCCCACTTGTTCAAGATCCTTGATGACGAGTCAAGCGCGGCCCTTTCCAGGCAAGAAGCGTCGGACGCGCAACTGGCTTTCGCGAGCAGATGCCTAGCTACGTCGCAAGCGGCGCATGACCATGCAACCGTCGCGCGAGCACAGATTGCGGCGTCACATCTGTTTGAATTGGAAACCGTTTGTCGCGTCGCCATCTTCGACGCACAGGCCGCTGCCGTTCGAACCGCGGAGGCAGAGTCCCGCCCATCAATGGCGCACGGCCAATTGGGCGCAAGGGATGCGTTGGACGCAAATCAGGACGCGGTGCGAAGCGCCGATATTCGCGCCGCGGAGTGGAAGCGCCTCGCCGACGACGCGGCTGGACGTGCGGCGCATTTCGAAGCGTTGACGCAAACTCAGACCGAACGCCAGGCACTGCTGGAGCAGCAGCTTGCCGCCGGCGAGGCCCGGCTGCATGACGCAGTTGGTGATTTGCGTGCCTCCACGCACACGCTCCGCCGTCATGAGTTACTTGCTGAGGAACAGCATGCGCGAAGCGAGCTGGAAGCGGCGACCGCAATGGATGGAGAAGATGGTCTCCTCGCGCAAATGACAAAGGAAGCGCATCTCGCCACCCTTGAGGAGTTGAGGGCCAGGCTGGCTCGAGCGAATGGCGCATGCGAATTAACGGAATGTATCAACGCTCGGCTCACCGCATTGTCCACGGTCCACGTAATCGAGTTGGAAGAGAGGCATCGAGATGCAGTGTCGGATGCCGCATCGCTGGGCGCGGGTGCCTTGAAAACGGATGCTCAGCTGGATGCTGCGCAAATAAATTTGCGCGCTGTTGAAGCGTCGTTGGAGACGTTGGTCGAGATTCGCGCGGCGGAGTGGAAGCGGCTCGCCGACGACGCGGCTGGTCGTGCGGCGCATTTCGAAGCGTTGACGCAAATTCAGACCGAACGCCAGGCACTGCTGGAGCAGCAGCTTGCCGCCGGCGAGGCCCGGCTGCATGACGCAGTTGGTGATTTGCGTGCCTCCACGCACACGCTCCGCCGTCATGAGTTACTTGCTGAGGAACAGCATGCGCGAAGCGAGCTGGAAGCGGCGACCGCAATGGATGGAGAAGATGGTCTCCTCGCGCTAATGACAAAGGAAGCGCAGTTTCGTCGGCACACGTACGAGGCCGGTGCCTTGAGAATGGAGGACCAGTTGGAGATAGCGCAAAACAAGTTGCGCGCGATGGAAGCGTCGTTGGAGCGGTTGGTCGATGACGGAAGACGACAAGCGGTTTGCGATGCAGCCGACCAGGAACAATTGCAGACGCAACAACACACGGTCGTCTTGCTACAACAGCAATGTGCGGAAAAGGAAACCTGCCTGCGAAGCGCCGTTTCAGACTTGACGGACATGGGTCACAGATCGGCGCTCGCCACGGATGAGCAAATCGCCAGATGTCAGCTGGAGGCTCACCGCGCAGTGCAGCTTGAAAGACTGGAATGGGCCATGGCCGCCACGCAGATGCGGACTCGGTTCCATGCGCAGCAGGTTGCGACGGGGATCTCTCATCTCCTGGAAATGGAAGGTGCTTGCCGGTCGTCGATTTCCGACGTACTATGGGCGCAAGGCGCTTTGATAGACATTGTTGTTGTCGGCCTGGCTCAGTCGCAGCCAGCCCCGCTCCGGCGCCAGCTGGAGGGGATGACGCCGCTCTGCATCGAAATGGAACGGCCCACTCGGTCCGCGCTAGGCGACTCGGAGAGAAGTGACCGTGAGGCACTGAGCGCGAACCGCCGGGCGATGGTGGCTGAGTGCGGCGCTGCACGAGCGAACGCGGCAATATTAGCGGCGGAGCAACAGATTACTCACACTGTTCAATCCATGTCCGACCGCCACTTGCAGGCCACATGTTACGAGTCGGTTCGGCACCAGCTTATCGTCGACGAGGTGATGCATCGGTGCTCTGCTTTGGCCGATGCGTGCTACGGCCGCGAAGACGCGTGGAACACGTACCTATGTGCCGCGCAAAGTACGTTCGACACGCAGCAGCGTAGGAACAACGCCGATAGGGAACGGGCTAGTGCCGCGTGCGAGCACGACGTGGCGGACCTGCGTGGCCGACTTGCGGAGGCAGAGGCAGCGCACCATCGCACATCATCCGAGAACCACGTATTACGGCTTGACGTTCAAACACTCGAACAACAAGCCGCGAAGCTTGCGGAGCACCTTTGTTCAGAGACCCGGACGGCGCAAGAGCGCGACGAATTCAGAGGAGCAGCCGATCAACTCGCCCTCACCGTTGTAGCAGCAGAACAACGGGCATCGTCCGTGGAAGCCTCCGCTCGGCACCGCGTTGAAGCTGCCGAACGACATTGGCACAGTTGGCTTTCCTTGCTAGAGTTTACTGTCCCAGTAGTATTTTCTGCGTTGTCGGATAGCCATGCTGTGGAGGCCAACGGCGCCCTTGAGGCATCCGAGTTTCAACTCCGCCTCGCGGCTATGTCGGAGCGCCATCGACAGGTCTCTGTATCATTGCAAGGTGCGTTGACAGTTTCTCTGGCAAACGCGGAGCACTTACAGCAGCGCCTCGAGCAGTCAACTTCGACTGTGGGCCCTGCAGCTGCCACGGTTCTCGGAGAGCATGGGGTGGGCGAACACGTCGTCACCGGTGAGCGTCGCCGATCGCTACGAGCCATCATTGATGCACAGAGCGTTTTGTCGCTCGAGGCGGATGCCAGGGCGGTCGCGGCAGACGCCGAACAAGTCGACATGCTACGTTTGTGGAGAAGCGAACGCATCGTGACATCTTTCAATTCAGCGCGCGCAGACCATGGTCGCTTGATGGCGGAGTCATCGAGGGACTTTCACGGTTTGATTTTGACCGAAGCAGAATCAAGATGTCAACTGTGCAACGGTTACTTTGTCGACCTTATCGAGGAGGTTACCCAGCTCACATCGCTGCTCGCGTGGGAGGGAGACAACCGGCGTCAAGTGATCCAGCGCGCATCCCACGCCCCCGACGACGTTTCATTACGGGCTGCGGTTGCGACGTCCATACCGGTCGTGGCCAACTCACGTGTGTTTCCCACGCCGAACACGGCACGCACAATGGACCACAACCATCTCTCCCGACTCGTTTCGTCAGCAGACGTTGTTTCGCCAACTGCCGCCCCGGGGACTAGACCAGGTGATGCGGACGGAGGCTTGGGAGGGAAGGCGCCCGTCACGAACATGGATCCGGTGAGTGAGGCCGCAGAATGCCTCCGACTGGCCAACCAAGTGTCTCTTTTGGACGCGCGAACGGCGACGTTCAGCGACGTGGCACTTGATGCAGCGCTTTCTTGGAACAAGGGCGTGTACGCCGCGTTGGAAGCTGGCATCACGGCCTCCGTGACGGCTGCGTACCGACAGTCGCTGCACGCGGCATGCACCGCTATCATTCGCTCGTTGCGCGAAATCGAACTGTTCGTCTCAGGCAAACCGGGCGTCACGTCGAAACTGCAGTCGGCGATCGACGCCGTCGCCGCGCTGTGCAAGGGAGGGAGCGCGCATCAGGCGGCGTTTACCGGGTCGTTCATCATCGACGAGCTAGATCCGCGGTTCAAGTCGCTCGCCTGGTTGGTCTCCACCCGAGGGCCGCTGGTGGACGCCCTTGGGGAGTTGTTCAAAATCGTTCACACGGAAACGAACAGTTCGACCGGCTCACCCAGTCGGCCCGGCTTGACAGTAGCTTCGTTTTGCGAAACGTCCATTGGCCCCCTGCTGACCAACATACTCGGACGATTTCTCAGTCGACTGGAGAAAGTCTATCTCGGAATGCCCACGTCGATCGTGGCTGTGGCGGAAATGCCTCGATCCGCGAACGAGAAAGAACTCTTGCGATCGTTACACATCTCATCGAGTGGCGTGTCTCGACCCCGCCATGCGCCGGAAGCGGAGGCGTCCGGCGAGTTCACGCTCACCGTGGGCCATGACGGTCATCGATTGCAGCGCAGTGTGTCGAGCACCGAGACGTATGCGGCCCCACGTGCGGGAGGGGGCCCCCCCGATGCGGCGGCCCCACCTCCCCCCGCCGTTTCAGGCAACAACAACAGCACATTCTCCCGACGAGCCACGGCTACGACGACGGCTGCCGGAGGGGGCAGTGCGGACCGCCGCGCGAGCCCACAATCACGAATCGCGCTGCCAGATCAGTCAGTGCGACCCCCTTTTCGCAAGTCGGCGATGGTGCCCCCGCTGCCGTCACGGCCTGCGACCTCCCCTTCAAGGATGGTGCCGTCTCCCCCCTCCAGTCGTCAATGAGCCGATCGTTACATTTTTCTGCCACGAGGTGCTTTCTCACTCCCCCCTCTTTTTCTCGTTCCTGGCAATCTACTGGTATCGGCTTGTTGTGGCTTGGTAGCCACCTCCCCCTCCCACCTCACCCCGACGGAACACAGCAACAGAAAAAACTCCGATCGATTCGCTGCCGGCCCGATGGCGCTTGCCCCGATGGCGAATGCGTTGATGCTAGGCCTGCTGCGCTCGCTTCAGCAATTTGGTGCGGGATCGTCGGGGACCGATCACTCCGCAGCCACTTTGCCTCTTCGCAGCGAAATCGATGCCGTGACACGCTCGGCGAAGGTGATTCGCGTTCGACTGGTGAAAGAACACGAACGCGTTCACCGCGCAGCCCAGAGGCTACGCGGCGAGGCCGAGGACGAAGGTGAGAGAGACGACGACGACGACGAGGAAGGCGACGACGGCGAGGGGGAGGCATCGCGCCGCCGTCGCCGCCACCGCTTGGATTCGCCCGCGTCGTCCACGCTGGACGGGGGCACGCAGGGACTTTCGCGGCACGATTTTTTTCTGTTCTCGAGCCAGAAGGCGGTATCCAATGCTGTAATGCCGTGCTTTGTGCGGGCCACCTCGTTGCTGCACGGCTCCCACCCGCCGATTTCGACCACCGCTACCCCCATCTGGACATCACCGTCGTCGTCCGTTCGGGCCGGATCGTCGTCGCAAGCAGGAGAGCCACGCCCCCATCACCACATCCAAGGGGTGAAGCCCTACGCCGCCGCCTTGAAATCCCTTGTTTTGGAGCTGGTGAAGTTGTTGACGGTGTCCATTCTGCCTGCACCATCCGGCTCGTTCGACGAAGCCCGTCAATGGGAGGCGGCGGATGGGGCGCGAAGCGCAATCTCCATGGATCACCACTTGTCCCTTTTTGTGCAAGTGGCGGCGCCGCTTGTCGGCCAGCGAGTCAAGAGTGATCTTTCCCTGGACGACGCCGTGCTATTGGAAGTGTTGTTGACCCTCCTGGCGAATTTGATGAAAACGCCCAGTCCGTCGATGGTCGAACACGTGGTCGGCGCGCTGTGTCGCAGCCACTGTCTGGAGCTGCTCATGGTGTGCCTGCAGCAAAACAAGGCGAAGATGGACGAGGCCATCGACGCCTTCCGACGGCATCATCGAATCGAAGCTGCAGACGGGGAACATCCTCACACTCCATCAGGTCGTGCCAGCACCGTAGGGCACTCATCCGCGACAAAGTTGAAAGACATTGTGAGTCTTGATTTTGAACGCTTGCGCGCACAGAGCGAGGAGCGGCGCAGCAGCGCAGCCAGCACCGTGCGAGGCGCTCTAGTCACCTCCGGTGAGTTACAGGATGATTTTCAACATGCGATGGATGAAGGCGTCCGCGCTTCTCTGGCGCGCGCTTCTTCAGAACCGCGTGGCCCCGATGATCGCACGGCAACAGGACGCACCTCAGAGCGCTCCGCGAGTCCCCCGATGCGGCGGGCTAGTTCATCGCGAGCACGCTCGGCCGACCCCGTGAACACGCCGCTGGCGTCACCCTCTGCGACGCGAACCTCCTTGCACAGATCCGTGACGCCTCCTCCCGCCAATCCGCCGACCGCCACCATCGACAACCACCTGCGCGTCATCGAAGAGGTCATGGCCGTCGCCGCCGCCGAGGAAGTTGAAAAGGTAGCCTTCGTCGACGCCACTGATGACAATGCCGAGGAGGGCGCCATGCTCCAACCGCAGCCCACCGTCCTTCAAGTATGGGAGACTCTTGCTGATGCCCCGCTCGACGGCACGCAGGAACCGCCGGATGGGATGCATGACGTGCCAACCCGATTCGCAACCTCCGCGGAGCCTGAACCGGCGCAACCTGCGTCGTACACCGACGTCGGGGACGCTGCAGCTGCGGCGCGAGGTTCACCCACGCGAGACACAGACGGCCACGACCGCTTTGATCACCGTCAGGGTGTCTCCCAAGATCACGCCGACGAGGAGGCAGCTGAAGAGGAAGAGGACGACGAGGAGACCAGCAGTAGTGACGAGGAAGGCCTTGCCGTCGTGGACGACGAGCTGATTCAGAAAGACGAGGTGTTGGCCCAACTTGTGCAGCAAAAGGAAGCCGCAGACCGCGGCGAAGCGATTTCCCGCATTACTCGGTGGAATCTTGTCATTCTGGAGTGCACATCTTTGATTTTCCGCGTCGCACCAGCCGCCGTCATCGCGACCTTGGGATTCAGTACTGAGCAGCTAGCCGGCCCGAATGCCCCGATTGGCATCGCTGCGTTGGCTCAAACGGCAACCCTCGCGGAACCGCTGGTGGCGGAAGTCGAACATTTGCGACAGCAGCGAGCTCTGGCAAGGCGCAACTTTGGCCCGGCGATGTCGACGGCGTTGTTCGTCAAGCGTGAAGTAGCGGCCCCAACCGCCGGTCCCGCGTTGCCCTCCGTCGCCGTCTCCGGCGTCGCGCCTGTCGGCTGGCGTCCGTTCGCGGCCGTTGGTAGAGCGTCGGCGCTCGCGGCGGCCAAAACGCCCCTTGATTCACTCATTGAGCGTGACAACACAAAGCGCGTCCGATTTGCCCGAAAAGCTCTTCAGCAGCATGCGAGCATCACGTCCATGCCACTTCCCACACAGCTGCTGCTAGCGCATCAATTCCACATGTTTTCAGATGCCGGATTCGCGCAGCTGTCGAGTATGGTGTGGCCAGAGATCCACCGCCGCATTCTGGAGGTGTGCGAATATTTGGTGACTGGTCGGAGAGAGGCCCGGGCGAGTCGTGGCGACCGAGCCCTTGACGACGAGGGGCCGTTGTTGTCAGCCTTGGACGACGTTCAACTCGGTGACGCATTCAACTACATCGGCATCATCGGCACGCTTTTGCGGTTCGCAAAAACGACGCTTCGGCTGCGACTACTGGCGGCCGAGGCAACACAATTGCAGGCGACTGGCGTTTCCGCGCCGACAGACGCGAGCAACCCTGGCTTCGTGAGTCTTGCCGTCATCGCTGAAGTCTTCGATGTCTCTCACTTTGACACCTTCTTTAAACTGCTTGCCACCACGCTACAAGTCCGGTCCGCGTTCGCCTCGTTTGGCCACGACGTCGCCAGTTTGTATCAGTGTCTCGCGGAAATGATCCGCATCCTCGTCTTCATGATCGACGGTCAGGTGTCACATCATGCCGCGGTGAAAACGGCGGCCATTACCATCGCGTTGTCCATCACCTACGCGGACGCACATTTGAAAGCGCTGCTTGCCGTGTGCGCTGAAATTGCGTTGAGACCGCGCCTTCGTGACATCGAGGCCGTTGTTTGCTTAGCGCATGGCTTCGTGTTGACCATCGAGCGCATCGCGGTGAGCGGACAGTTTGCTCAGCCAAAACGCAAGGCGCCTCCACGAAGGAAGAAAGCGCCCAAGTCAAAAGTCACAACGGTCGCTGCCGCAGATTCCGTCAAACAAGGCGACCGTGAGAAGCACGATGGCCCGAGCGACGTGGACGCCGCGACAGGGGAACATGACATTACCGAGATCGTTGCTTCGCCCGACCATCCCAGTGAAATGGTTGTCGATACTGGGAACTCGGTGTTGCCGGATGAACCCGCCGTATCGGATGAGGCCGGGAAGCCTGACGACGACGAAGAAGACGACGGCGAAGAGGACGCACCCGTCGATGACACCCCGGCGGGCGACAAGGAGGTTTCGGTGGCATCGGTGCTTACCATGTTGGCCAAGCCGCGGACCGTGTTCTTTCTGTTGCACGCGTTACGACTCTGGCGCCTGCTCCCCGACGACGCGATTGAAGCTGTCACCTACTTTTTGAACGCATTTCTGCGTGTTCCAGAATGCCGCTCCATTTTATTCACATTGCACGTGCTGCTTCCGGTCACCGACATTTTGCGAGCGATTTCGCAAGGACAGTCGGCACACACGCAGCGTCCGCAACATCAGACACTGTTTCGCGCGTGCCTCGCGGTGGCGCTTGCCTTCTTCAGCGTCGGTGTTAGCCAACGAGGAGGTGCCTCAGTGCCCATGTCGACGTTGGAATTGTCACTTCGATGCGCTCGATCGTTGTTCCTGTTTTCTTCAAACGAGGTGCAGTTGCTGACGTCAATGGGACTGCCTGAACCCGCTGAACCTTCGATGGCCCGGCCGGTGCCCGTTGAGTATCCCGAGGACGAGATTGACGTCACGCGACCGGAGCCATCGCAAATGTCGAAGCGAAAGCGATCACGCGGGCCAAAACCCGCCCGTTCGAACCGACGATCACAAGTGGACAACGAAGAAATAGAAGACACTCAGCACCCAGAGGCCTCTGGTGATGGATTCGCAACCGCCGATGGGAGTCAAGTTCCTGCCGGCGCCGTCCTGATGCAGGACCCTGATAATGGGCAGTTCTACTACTATTACACGATCGATCCTGGCACCGCACAAGAACCCGCCGACGAAGGTGGCCACTGGGGTAGCTCCGTGATCGCCGACGAAGCTGAGGGTGGAGCGCCCGACGCGGCCTGTCCTCAAGCCGCGAGCGAAGCGCAGCCGGCCGATCTTCTGACTGACGGCGCATCGGAAACCCACCACGTAGTTGCGACAGACGAAGCCGCGAGCGACCACCTCGCCATCACGCGGAGCCGAAGATCGCGACCTAAGCGCCAGCGACCGGACGCAGCGGCGTCAAACGGCCCCATCATTCCCTACCGAGACCTGGAGGAAGACGAAGTGGCATTGCCGTAGCACTGTGATTCCACCCCGCATACCAGGTTCCTCGGAGCAACCAAGCCGCGTGCAGCCCCTTGCCCCGGCGACATAGACATATAGACATAGCGCGAACCCCAACACTAAATGGTGGTCCTGAGACACCGTCGACTGTTCCGAGCGGTAACACTTTGCAGTGACTCCAAGTACAGTACCGTAGGATTATGATGCAATGCAATGCCGTTGAGTTTGTCGTGCTCCAATTCCCGTCACAATTTCGTAGTTCGGCCACCATGACGCACCAGGGCCACGATTCGGATGACTCGCACATTCTGCAAAATCTGCGCAACTTGGAGCTTGACGAAGACGATGTGAGGCCCAGCTATCGCCCTCCTCGCGTCCCGCAAGTGGCTGGTGATGGGGACGACTCATCTGACGGAGAGGCAGCAGGAGGCGGCGACGACGACCATCACCGCCGTCAGCGTCTGGAGGAAGAGACGCGGCGCCGAAAGGAATGGGCAGCCGAATTGGCCGCGGACGCCGCCGCTTTGCCTGTTGTCGGTGGGTCGACGCGGAACCTTGCCGGGACGACGTCGGGGAATATCCAGGAGCAGCTGAAACGGATCAATGACCGCGAAGCGGCTCTGAAGGACGAACTACGCGCCTTGGAGGCGGAGAGGCGTGCACTGCTAGGAAAGCTACAGCTGGCGGCGACGTTAACCGAGGCTGACATCGTGTCGGCATGCACGGTCTCGCAAGAATCGTGCCACGCCGCTTACAGCTTCTTCGAGTCATCCCCACTTGACGTCCAAAGTCGAATCCTCGATCGCGTGGCAGCCGCTGCGGTGCCGCTCATGGCCGATCCCATCGGTTATCAAATGGTTCACCGCCTCATCGACCGCTGGTCGTTGCAACAACTCAGCGAACACATCGTCGAACCACTCACGAAGGAGCGCACTCTTTTTGAGACCTCTGCGCTTTCGGGACAGGGGGTGTTGTCTCTGCAGCGCGTGGGCGAGACGCTCAACTCGCTGGTAAACTCTGCGCAGAACGCGTCGCAGCGCGACGAGGCGACCTTGCAACGCGTCGTTTCCGTTCAACACGCCTTCTACGCGCTGGTGGCCCGTTCCATCACTCCGCTGTCGCGAGACGTTAACGGCCGGCATTTGGTGACGAAGGCGCTGCAGCAGGCCATCACCGCGACGATCAAGCTGGGCAGACGATATGCCGACGAGAGCGAGCCCGTCCTTCAAGTGGCAGCTCGACAAGTCCCCGCATTCGTCGTGTGGGATTCGCTTTTAGCCAACTGTCGCGACGTCGGGCTCAGCCGCCATGGTTGCGTGGTGCTGCAAAAGGCATTGGAGCTGACGAGCCAGGCGGCCGACGCTACCGGCACGTCGCAGTCGCCCGCAGCTGCCGCAGCAGCTAGCCCCGCTGCCGCCAACCCAGCCGCCACGGCGTTGGTGGGCGCGCTCATAGACGCGCTGCTGGGCCACATTCTAGCATACGTTCAAGATAGCTTTGGCAACTACCTCGTGCAGGCTCTTCTCGACTTGAACCGCGACGCGGTCACGAAACGCGTGGTACAGGCCTTGCTTCACAACGTACCGCCTCTTGCGTGCAACAAATTCGCCTCGAACGTGGTCGAGAAGTGCTTTCGCCTTGCCACCGAGGAAGTGCGTCGGCTGTTCGTCGATGAGTTGACGGATCCGATGTGGCTAGCGAAACTCGCCCAGGACAACTACGCGAACTACGTGCTCCAGACGGCGCTGGTGGCATCCTCGCCGGAGCAGTTTAACCAGTTGCACGATGCGCTTCGACCGCTCTTCGCGACCCTTCGCCATAATGTGTACGGCTCAAAAATCGAGCCGCGCATTACGAAGCGACTTCGAGAACTCAACCGTCAGCAACGCCGCCTGACGGCGAGGCAGAACAAACAGCAGCAGCAGTCGAGCGGTCAGCGCCGCGGAGGGGGTGGGCCGATGGGAGGTTCCGGCGGCGGTGCGGAAGAGGCAACGGGAAATCGCAGTCAGC
>ERZ1292630.3212-Hain-H41-02um-R3-3212-length-14571-cov-5_pt1 | contig 14571 bp, 15 predicted proteins | sample MGYA00564408_ERZ1292630 | MGnify/ENA primary metagenome ERZ1292630 (study PRJEB36523, sample SAMEA6512641) | groundwater metagenome | collected 2019-01-08 | study: AquaDiva: Metagenomics assemblies of 32 groundwater samples | reverse complement strand
GGCGGAGCGCAGCGCATTGTTGAATCCCAGGGTGTCCTTGCCGATTGCGAGCTGATTGATCAGGCAGTGCTTGCTGGTGGGCACGAATTCGATCGGGGCCTCGATGGTAAGAATATGCGCGTGTTCCGTTTCATTGACATGATTGACCATGGCCGCCAGCGTCGTGGATTTTCCCGAACCGGTCGGACCGGTCACCAGCACCAGACCGCGCGGTTGATCGGCAATCTGCTTGAACACCGGCGGTGCGTTCAACTGTTCCAGCGTCAGCACCTTCGAGGGAATGGTTCGGAACACCGCGGCCGGGCCACGGTTCTGGTTGAAGGCATTGACGCGGAAGCGCGCGATGTTGGGCAGCTCGAAGGAAAAATCGGTTTCGAGAAACTCCTCGAAGTCCTTCTGCTGCTTGTCCGACATGATGTCATAGATCATGTTGTGGACGGTGCGGTCGTCCAGGGGATCCACGTTAATGCGCTTGATGTCGCCGTCCACGCGGATCAGCGGGGGCAGACCGGATGACAAATGCAGGTCCGAGGCGTTCTGTTTAAAGGCAAACGCCAGTAGCTCGGCGATATCCATTCAGGTTCTCCAGGGGCCGCGGATGATTAAAAACGTTATAAATTCGACCCTTGCATTAATTTCTAGTCTATTCCGGCCGTTCCTGCAAACGGGCGCCGGCCCGCCGGTCGGTAAATTCCGGCTTCCGGCGCCCGTGCGGGCGGGATTTTGACTTCCGTTCGCCGGAGCGGCGCTTTAAACTTCGCCGGCCATGACCTTCCCTTCCACGAATACGGCGCACCCCCTGGTTGGTTTTATCGGCGCCGGTAACATGGCGCGCAGCCTGGCAGGGGGGCTGCTGAAAAACGGCTGGGGCAAAGACCAAATCATCCTCTCCGACCCCGAACCGGTCCAGCGCCAGGCGATTGAAACCGTGCTCGGCATCAAGGCCTTCGCCGACAACAGCGAGGTCGCGGCGCGCGCCGATCTCCTCGTACTTGCGGTAAAACCACAGATTCTCGCGAACGTATCCAAGCCCCTGGCAGCCACGCTCCAGAAGAAAAAACCGCTCGTCATCTCCATCGCCGAGGGCGTACGCATCGAGGATATCGACCGCTGGCTCGGCGGCGGACTCGCCATTGTGCGGGCCATGCCCAATACCGCCGCCTTGATCGGCAGCGGCGCCTCGGGCCTGTACGCCAACGATCGCGTCGACGACGGCATGCGCAATCAGGCCGAGTCCATCCTGCGCGCCGTGGGTGTCACGGTCTGGCTCGAGGACGAATACCTGATGGACGTGGTGACCGCCCTGTCCGGCAGCGGACCGGCGTATTTCTTTCTCGTCATGGAAGCGCTCGAACAGGCCGCCATTGAATCGGGTCTCGATCCGAAACAGGCGAGATTGCTCACGCTCGAGACCGCCTTCGGCGCCGCCAAGATGGCGCTGGAAGGGCATGAGGAACCAGCGCAGTTGCGCCGCCGTGTCACCTCGCCCGGTGGCACGACCGAACAGGCGGTGAAAATCCTGGAAGAAGGCGGCCTGCGGGGTCTGTTCAAAAACGCCATGCAGGCGGCCGGTGACCGGGCGCGTGCCATCGCCGACATGTTTGGAAAGGGCGCATGACCACGTTTTTCACCGAGGCCGCCGCTCTTGTTATCGAGGTAGCATTCGGTCTCTACATCCTGGCAGTACTGCTGCGTTTCCTGTTCCAGCTCGTGCGCGCGGATTTCTACAACCCGATATCCCAGTTCCTCGTGGCGCTGACCAATCCGCTGCTGAAACCCCTGCGCCGCGTCATCCCGGGGATGTACGGCATCGATGTTGCCTCGCTGGCGCTGCTGGTGGCGCTCAAGGGCCTGGAGGTATTTCTCATCTTCTCGCTCGGTGGCTATGCGCTCGAACCGCTGCCGGTAATCATCGCGGCGGCGGTGGGTCTGTTGCGACTGACGATCAATATATTTTTCTATGCCATCCTGCTGCGCGTAATCCTGAGCTGGTTCATGCCTTATGGCATGCATCACAACCCTGCGGGCAACCTGTTGGCGAGCCTCACGGAACCGCTGATGCGCCCCGCCCGCCGGCTGATTCCGCCGGTCGGCGGACTGGACCTGTCCCCGATCGTGGCGCTGGTGGCACTGCAGCTTTTGCAGCTTGCCCTGGCGCACCTCCTGCGTTAGCGCCCAGTGCCCGAGGTGAAGAATTTCGGAGATCGCGTCCCGGTACCCAGGGATCTGTCGGCTACGTGAACTGGTTCCGCCGGGACGGATCGGACCTCATTCTTCAGATACGGGTCCAGCCACGCGCCAGCAACGATGCCTTGGCCGGGGTGATCGGCGATTGTCTCAAGATCCGGCTCACTGCCCCGCCCGTTGAAGGCCGGGCGAATGAACATCTCATCGCCTACCTGGCCAAGCTTTTCGGCGTCCCTAAAAACAGCGTGATCCTGGAGCGGGGCGATAGCTCCAAGCGCAAGCAGCTGCGCATCCGCTCCCCGAAAAAGCTGCCCGAAAACCTCGACTGGGGTATCTAGTCACCCCTTCTCCCTTCTCCCTTCTCCCTTCTCCCTTCCCTTCCCCACCCACACCCCCCCGGCCGGTTCTTCCCATGCAGGGGGGCTGGATATAGTTTTTATTTAAGTTTATATTCTAACCACCTGTATTAAAGGGGGATTCAATATAATGATAAGCGCGCAAAGGCTAACAGAAAGGCCCCGGCTGGCCATCAACGAGTTCAGCCGACGATTGGGGGATTACAAACGCTGGCGCGATGAATTAATCGAGATCATCAACGAATACCAAACGTGGGTGGAAAGCCACGGACTCGCGAGCGGCGAAGAGGATTTGCAGCTTTACGAACTCATCGACGCGCTCCGCTCCGACAAGCTCACCATCGCACTGGTGGCCGAATTCTCCCGCGGCAAAACCGAACTCATCAACGCCATTTTCTTCGCCGACCACCGGCAACGATTGCTTCCCTCGGAAGCCGGCCGCACCACCATGTGTCCGACGGAATTGCGTTACGATGAAAGCGAACCGCCGTGCCTCAAGCTTCTGCCGATTGAGACGCGCAAAACCGCCACCACGATTTCAGAATACCGCCGCACACCTGCCGCCTGGACCGTGATACCGCTGGATCTCGATTCGCCAAAGAAAATTGCCGAGACCTTTCAGCAGATCGTTAAAACCAAACCGGTCACCGCGGATCAAGCCGAAGAACTGGGTCTCTACTACCCGGGTGCGGAGCAGATGTCGCACGTTCTCAACAACGATGGCACCGTGGAGATTCCGGTCTGGCGGCACGCCATCATCAATTATCCGCACCCGCTGCTGAAACGGGGACTGGTGGTGCTCGACACGCCAGGACTCAATGCACTCGGCACCGAGCCGGAACTGACGCTGAGCATGTTGCCCGGCGCGCAGGCGGTGCTGTTTGTGCTCGCGGCCGATACCGGCGTCACCAAAACCGATCTGGAGGTCTGGACAAGTCACGTCTGTCCCACCAGAGGAAGCAGGGCCGAAGGACGTCTGGTGGCACTCAACAAGATCGACACGTTATGGGATGAATTGAGCAATGACACGGCCATCACAGCCGCGATCGCGCGCCAGACGCAAGAAACAGCGCGAGTACTCGGCATCGGCAAGAATCAGGTGATCGCTGTCTCCGCGCAGAAAGGCTTGCTCGGCAAGATCAAGTCGGATTATGCGCTGATCGAGCGTAGCGGCTTGCCGGTGTTGGAAACAAAATTATCGGGCGATATCATCCCGGCACGTCAGGAATTGCTGCGCGAACGCGTGATTCACGATATCGGCTCCATGGTCGAAACCACCAGCGCGATGATCGAGGCAAGGCTTAACGCTGTGGCGGAACAGATCGAAGAGTTACAGGCGCTGGGTGGCGAAAACCGCGACGCCATCCAGAACCTGGTCACGCGGTTGCGCGATGAAAAGCAGGCCTATGACCAGACGCTGGTTAGTTTTCAGAATATGCGCGCGGTGCTTTCCGACCAGGTCAAGATTCTGCTCGATTATCTGAGCGTCGAGGCCTTTGATGGCCTGGCGGAAAAATCCCGTCAGGGAATGGCGGAGTCGTGGACCACGCCGGGTTTGCGCGAAGGGATGAAGGCCCTCTTCGACGGGGCCCTCGATGCCATGGAAAAAGCCAACAAGCAGACCCAGCAGATAAGGGCCCTGGTTCAAGCTGTTTACAACAAGTTTCACAGCGAGCACGGGCTGGCCAAGATCAAGCCGGTCAACTTTTCATTGCTGCCCTACCGCAGCCAGCTGCAAAAGCTGTATGAGGAAGCCGAGAGGTTTCGCAACAGCCCGATGATGATCATCACCGAACAACACTTTGTGGTGCAGAAATTTTTCGTCACCTTGGTCGGCCAGGCGCGCGAACTGTTCAGCGAGTGCAACACCGCCGCCCGTGCCTGGAGCAAGGCGATCATGGCGCCAATCCTGTCGCAGGTCCGCGAACACAAAATCCTGATGGATCAGCGGCTCGAAAATCTGAAACGGGTCCACGAGAATTTCGACAACCTCAGCGGCCGCATCGCCGAACTGGAATCCAATCACCAGAACCTGGAAAACCAGCAGCTGGTCATCCGCAACATGCTGCGCAAGATCAACCAGCCGCTGCCGGTTGATCCCTAGACTCCCACCGCTCCACGCCTGTCGGGCCTGATGGTGTTCCGGCGTTGACACAAAAAAAGGCCGGAAGGGTTTCCCCTTCCGGCCCGGTGCATCCGTTGATGAAACGGATTATTACTTTGCTGCCGCCGGAGCCGCAGACGCGGTGGCCGTCAGTGTCTGATCGATTGACGAGAAGATGATGCTCGGGATCAGGGTGTTCTTGGCGAACGCCATGTAACCGGAATCCCAGAAGTACAGCTGCATGCGCCACATCTCGCCATACTGCACCACCTTCACTTCCTTGCCGTCATTGATGACGAGCACTTCCATCGGCATCGCCGGAGCATGGTCCACGCCCGGGTGCGGGGCGTCTTTGGCCTTGCCATCGCTGCGGAAGTCGGAGTTGATGCTGATGCACTTGTTTTCGGTATAGTCGTTGGTGATGCCAAAGTAGACGGCATTCGCACCCACCGGGATCTTGCTCAGCAACCGCCAGCCGGAGGAGTCGTCAACACCCTTGTCCTGACTCGCACGCAGGGTGTTCTCAACACGGGCAACCGTTGCCGCGAAGTTCTCGGCCTTGTCCTTGAAAACCTCGTTCTGGCTATCTTTCCAGTTACGGAACTTGGCCATCATCTTGGCGGGGCCGTCACCGTTGAACTTGTTGAGCGTCTTCTCGGTGCGGAGCGGTTCAAGCTGCACGGAAACCTGTTTGCCCGGAACCTTGGCGGCGATGTCCTTGATTTCCTGGCCCGTGGCTTTCGCCGCTGCCAACAGATTGGCATAGTTCTTTGAGCTGGAATAGAAGACCATCGCGTGGGCAGACGGGTTGCCCATATTGATATGGACCTTCTTGCCTTCACCATACTCGTACACGCCGATACGCAGCACCTGCGCCGAGATGGTATCCGGAGACTCGTCCTTGGCCGCTTCCATGTAGGCGGGTGACGTCACGATATAGACTCGGGCCTGCTGAACCTTATCCTTGAAAGTCAGATCCCGCTTGGCTTGCAGTGTCAGCTTGGATTCGGCCAAGGCCTTCTCCAGCGCTGCCGTCGTGTCATTGAACGATCCCGACGCTTCCAGAATGCGCTCAAAAATCCCGTAATCTTCCGCCGCGAAGGCGTTGCCGATCCCCAATACGAACGCAAAAATCAGGGAAAAAAGCTGGCTAAGCTTTGTAGATTTAGACTTCATTTGGACTCTCCTCCTCAAATGCCTCTTAGTTAAGGACTTGTTACAGGTTTCTAATCCGTTATGGATTTAAAAATCCCTGCCAGGCATTGTGCTGATTCTCGCGCTAGTCTGCAACTGCCAGTCAAAATATATGTTTTTCTTATTGATTATATTGAACTTTTTAATAATTTCTCATCGACCAGACAGGCATGAATTGACCCCCGCAGATGCAGCTTGGCCCCTCACCGGCTTAGCCGGTGAGGGGCCAAAATCGTTCAGGATCGTACTAAATGGATAACGGGAAGTGGCTGCCTTCAAGGCAGCCACGGGATTTACGGGTTGAGCTGCAAAACCTTAAGGACAGTGATGGCCTGGTTAAAGCCCTGATCGGCGGACATGCGCCATAACCGCACGGCCTCGTCCTGATTCTCATCCACGCCTTCGCCCTTCATGTACATGAGACCCAGATTGAACTGCGCCGCGGCATATCCCTGCTTCGCGGCCATGGCCCACCACTTCACGGCCTCGGCGGGGTCCGGCTTCACACCAGTTCCCTCGGCATAATACAGACCCAGATTGAACTGGGCTTCCGAATGCCCCTGCAGGGCGGCCATGCGCCACCATTGTGCGGCGGCATTGAGATCGCGGGTTACCCCGGTGCCTGTGGCATAGAGCACACCCAGATTGTACTGGGCAATGACATGTCCCTGCTCGGCCGCCTTGCGATACCAGCGCACCGCCTCGATCATGTCCTTGGCCACGCCCCCATCACCGCGGTTGTACAGAACCGCGAGGGTAAACTGTGCCTCGGTATCGCCCTGCTCGGCGAGCGATTGCCATACCTTTATCGATTCGGAGCGAAGGCCATTGTTATATTGCACCAGCGCAACCTGATTCGCAGCAGTGGGATGCTCAGTCGGATGGGTCTCTGCGCGAATCTGAATCGCTGGAAAGGCCGATTCCGATAGTGCCGCCGACAGCGACGCGCTGCACAACACGGACACCAACCCCAACACGGCCCCTGCCACCCTCACGCGGACAAAGCACGCGTTTCTTTCCGTTGTACCCCCGAACATGACCCTCTCCCCGAAAGCAAAAAAATACGATTGTCTTGGGGGAGAAAGTGCAAGAGCTATGCCACCCCTTATACAGCTTTAGAATCAATGGTTTGATCTGCCGGTAGCAGCACTCATTTCACTGATAAATGGCCGGAATCAGGCGCGGTTTGACGATTCTTGCAGGATCGGCTGGTTGACGGGCCAGATGGACCCGGCCGAGATGCCTCCCGCAGGGAGAATCACCGCCCTGGAATCCGCTCGCGCCGGCACACGCATCCACAGGTGAACCGGAAAACAAGGAGCCGCCTGGCGGTGCTAAGATAAAATAGTCTTTCACGCTCGCCGAAGACGGCCGCGCACATTCAAAACCGAAAACAATCCGAGACACCCGTGCCCAAACAAAAACTGCTCAGATCGAAAATGTTCTGGGTGGGTATTCTTTATTTTGCGCAGGGCTTCCCCTTCGGGCTTTTCTACGACGTCTTCCCGGTCCACTTCCGCCAGCTTGGCGTCGACCTGCGCGAGATCGGTTTTCTCTCGCTGCTAGGGCTGGCCTGGACCATCAAATTTCTCTGGGCGCCGGCGGTGGATCATTACCGCCATCACCGCCGCTGGATGCTCGCAGCGGATCTCGCCATGGGCGTGGTGCTGCTGTTCCTGTCGATGCAGGCGGGTTTCGGACCGCCGGTATGGATCGCCATCGGCGTGTTCACCCTGCTCTCCGCCACCAACGACATTGCGATCGACGGCTACACCATCGAGTTCCTGGATAAAAAAGAACTGGGGCTGGCGAACGGCATTCGCATCGGGATGGGGCGCGTCGGCATTCTCGCCGCGGGTGTGATCCTCATACTAAGTGATTATCTCGGTTGGCCCGGCGCCTACACCGCGGCCGCCGGCATCCTGGCCGTGCTCGGGATCGTCTGCCTGTACGCGCCCAAGGAACTGTCCTTCGGAATACGCAAGCCGATGACGCTGGGGAAAGAATTCACCGGAATCCTGCGCCGGCCGCGCGCGTTTGCGCTGGTATTGATGTTCCTGCTGGGAACCCTGTGGCTCATCAACAACGCCACGCACTGGTCAGGCAAGGTGGAAGGCTTCTGGTGGTACACCTTCGGCGTCGCCGGCGCGCTGATGGCACTGAGTTTCGCGATGCAGCGTCCGTCGAAAGCAACGAAAAACAGCGAGGCCAAGCTGACCGAAGGGCCGATGTTCGGCGCGCTGATGGAGATGTTGCAGCGGCCTTACATCATCCCGGTCATCCTGTTCGTGCTGATCTTCAAGCTCGGCGACAGCTCCATGGGTTTCATGGTGAAACCGTTCTGGGTGGATGCCGGCTTCACGGCGACCCAGATCGGGCTGGTGTCGGTCAATCTCGGGCTGATCCTGTCGATCACCGGCGGCATCGCCGGCGGCTGGTTCACCGACCGCGTGGGCATATTCAAAGCGCTGTGGATACTCGGATTGTTTCAGGCGCTGTCCAACCTCGGTTACGTCTGGGCCGCCTCGACCCTGCCGCTCGCGAGCAGCGGCGCGCCGATGCTGCCGGACTACAAGATCATTCTCTACGGCGCGAGCGCCTTTGAATCCTTCACCGGCGGGCTCGGCACCGCCGCGTTTCTTGCGTTCCTGATGGCGATCGTGAACAAGCAGCATTCGGCAACCGAGTACGCGATCCTGTCCTCGGTGTTCGCGCTGTCGCGCCAGCTCGCCGGTTACGCCTCCGGTTACGGCGCGCATTACATGGGCTACGCGCACTATTTCCTGCTGACGTTCTTTCTTTCGTTTCCGGCCTATGTGTTTCTGCCGTGGGTGAAGAAAATGCTGGGCTACGCGGAACAGCAAAAAGGCTGGGGGCAGGAATAAAAGTCTGGGGGAAGTTTTAATTAAAAACGGAAATCAATCGTCTCCGCCAGCTTCGATCAGTTCGTCCAAACCGCCATCTATGTGCAATTCGGTCAACTCCGTGTAACCGCCGATGCACTTGCCATCGATCACGATCTGCGGGACGGTGCGCGCACCGTTCGTGACCCGCGCGAACTCGCGCAGCTTGCTCTTGTCGACGTCCACGCGCACCTCGTCGAACGGGATGTTCCACTTCTGCAGCAGTTGCTTGGCCTTGGTGCAATAAGGACATGCGCCGGTGCTGTATACCTTCACTCGCGCCATATAATTTTCCAGGCTCTGGTTCAAAGTTTGTAATCGTAATCCATGATCAACGGTGCATGATCGGAGAACCGCTTGTCCTTATATATGCGTTCCTTCTCCGCCTTCTTCGCTACGCCCGGCGTCGCGATCTGGTAATCGATGCGCCAACCGACGTTCTTCTCGTACGCCCGTCCGCGGTTGGACCACCAGGTGTATTGATCGGGCTTGTCGTTGAGCGTGCGGAACACGTCCACCCAGCCGAGTTCATCGAACACCTGCGTGAGCCACGCGCGCTCCTCGGGCAGGAAGCCGGAATTTTTCTGGTTCGATTTCCAGTTTTTCAAATCGATTTCCTTGTGCGCGATGTTCCAGTCGCCGCAAAGAATATATTCACGCCCGTCATGGCGAAGTTTCTTGAGCACCGGCAGGAAGTGCCCCATGAAACGGAACTTGGATTCCTGGCGGTGCGGACCGGCGGAACCCGAGGGCAGGTAAAGAGAAACCACGCTGAGCTTGCCGAAATCAGCCTGTAAATAGCGCCCCTCGTCGTCATGCTCCTTGGAGCCGAAACCGACCCTGACCCGATCGGGTTTCAGGCGCGCATAGAGCGCCACGCCGGCGTAGCCCTTTTTCTCGGCGCAGTTGAAAAACCCGTGAAACCCCTTGGGCGCCAGCATGGCGGGGGTGAGGTCGGCTTCCTGCGCCTTGACCTCCTGCAGGCACACGACGTCGGCGTTCCGGCGCGCCAGCCATTCGAATAGTCCCTTTTTGGCCGCGGAACGGATGCCGTTGACGTTGAGCGTGATGACGCGCATGGGTTTTTATCATATCCGACTTTCCACGCCGTGACGCGCCGATTAGAATCGCGGCCATGAAAGACTACCAGCGCGAGTTCCTCGATTTCGCCATCGAGTGCCAGGCGCTGCGCTTCGGCGAATTCACCCTCAAATCCGGGCGGGTCAGCCCGTATTTTTTCAACAGCGGATTGTTCAACACCGGCCACAAGCTGGCGCGGCTGGGCCAGTTCTACGCCCGCGCCATCGCCGACAGCGGCATCGCCTTCGACATGGTTTACGGCCCCGCCTACAAGGGCGTGCCACTGGCCTGTGCCACGGCCATGTCGATCGGCGACCGCGACGTGCCGTACGCCTTCAACCGCAAGGAAGTGAAGAAATACGGCGAGGGCGGCCTCATCGTCGGCCATCCGCTGCAGGGTAAGGTGCTGATCGTGGACGACGTCATCTCCGCCGGCACCTCGATCCGGGAGTCGGTGCAGATCATCCGGACCGCCGGTGCCACGCCGGTCGGCGTGGCCATCGCCCTCGACCGGCAGGAACGCGGCGAAGGCACGACATCCGCCGTGCAGGAAGTGGAGACGACGCTGGGTTTGCGCGTGATCAGCATCGTCGCGCTGGAAACCCTGCTGAATTATCTGGACGGGAAGGACGGCGGACGCCGTTATCTCGATGCCATCAACGCCTATCGCCGCACCTACGGAACCTGAGCCGGTCGAGCCCGGCAATTTTTACTTGTCGTCCCGGTCTTTTTCCGGCGACTCGCGCCGCTCATGGTAGCGCGTGATCTGCGTCTGCTTGGCCATGCGGATGGAGCCGTCATGCGTCGCGCCGCGCGCGATGGCCACCACCGGGCTCGTGATCCTGCCGCGCACGAAAGCGGTGTGCGCCAGCTCCAGCTTGGCCGTGGCGTGGATGTCGCCTTCCACGTGGCCCGCGATCACGATCGACGCGGCGCGGATGTTTCCTTTCCAGCGGCCGCCTTCGCCCAGCACCAGCGTGCCTTCAATCTCGCACTCGCCGTGCACCTCGCCGTAGACGATATGGCTGTCCTTGCCCTGAATCGTGCCCATGTACACGGACTGCGGCCCGAGCATGCCGGTAAAGTCACCCACGTGGTCGAGGGTGCGGCGGCGCTGTTTTCTGCCGAATTTCCTCAGGAGTTCTTCGATCTTCAAGCCTGGATTTCCCATTCCGGTTGCTTGCCTCGCTGCGACGGGCCCTTCCCAATACTAGCAGGCGCCGCGACCGGTGGAGTCAAACGATAAGCTTGAGTCCCACCAGCACCGTGACGATTTCAAAGGCGCGCTTGATCCAGAGATTGCCCTTGACGATGGACCAGTGCGCGCCGAGATAGCCGCCGACAAGCGAACCCAGCAGCAGCGCCGGCAGCCATGACCAGCGGATCTCGCCGAGCAGGCCGAGCGTGATCGCGCCGGCGCCGTTCCAGAACAGTCCCACCAGCACCAGCGTGTAGGCCACCGCGCGGCGGTAGTCGAGCCCGAACCAGCGCACCAGCCACAGGGTGCAGAACAGCCCGGTACCGGAGGTGAGCGATCCGTTGAGCACGCCGACCGCGAACAGGCCCGCGCCGCCCAGGGCGAAACCCTGGCGCGTACGGTGAACCGGTACATGCTCCAGACCCAGCTTCTTGTGGAGGAACGAATAGACGCCGATCCCGATCGTAAGAATGCCGAGCGCGACCCGCGCGATCGCATCCGGCACATCGAGAATGTAGGCGGCACCCAGCACCACGCCGGGAAGTCCCGTGGCCAGGATAAAGAGCGAAAATTTCCACTCGAGGGATTTCTCGCGCACATGCCTCAGGGTCGCTCCCACGCCGAGCGCAACGCTCGCGACCTTGTGGGTGGCGAGCGCCACCCCGAACGGCAGGCCAAGAAAGATCAGCGCCGGAAACTGCAGCAGGCCCGCGCCGCCGCCGGCGAACGCGGAGAACACGTTTGCCACCAGCGACACCAGCAACAGCACCAGCTGCTCGGTCCAGTTCACCGGCGTGCCGGACGGCGGAAGTCCCGGGGGCTCATGACCGCGGATTATGGCACAGATCGCCCGGCCGCCATGGCCGGGCGCCGTCCTTCGGCGACTCCCTGCCGCATGGCGGCCGCGGTTGACATTGTTACAAGCCAGCGCCTATCTTGAATTATTGGCCCTGCATGAATCATCTGAAAATTTCGGAGCTGAATGAACATTGACCGGTATCGGCTCCGGCGGATGCGGGACCAATAATCAAAATTATTTTGCTAGGGAACCTCTGATTAAGTCTCCCGTTCGCCCTGAGCTTGTCGAAGGGTGAACGGGAAATACCGTAAATAACGGGTGATTTGTCCGTTCATGGTTCGACAGGCTCACCACGAACGGACTTAATCAGAGGTTCCCTGGGGTGTTCATTGAGGTGGCTGGAAAGTCTTACCGATGGCCGGACAGTGGATTGAGTCAGCGCCATTTTTTACACGGTTCGTGCCACCCCCATTACAAGGACAAGGAGTCATCCTCATGTCACGGAACAAGTCTGTCCATGTCTTCATCCTCGCCCTCGGCCTGTGTCTGCCCGTGACGGGCATACACGCGGCATCGGGACCGACCATCAAGAAATGCAAGGATGCCACCGGCCAGTGGCACTACGGAGACAGTGCCGCCCAAGAGTGCGCCAAATCCAAGATCACGGTGATGTCGGATGAAGGCACGACCAAAAAGGTGATTGCCGCGCCGCCGACCGCGGAGGAACTCAAGGAACACGAAGCACGCCAGGAAACGGAATCGGCGGAAAAGCAAAGGGCAACGGATCAGGCTAAAAAAGACGCGGTGCTCCTGTCCACCTACGGTGGCGAAGACGACATCAATTATATCCGCGACCGCAAGATCGCGCAGATCGAAACCTCGGTCAAGGCGAGCGAGGAAACGCTGAAATCCCTGCGTGCGGCGCTCGCCCGCATGGAGGCGCAGGCCGCGGACGAAGGCAAGGGAGACAAGGCGGCGGATCAAGCCACCGTGAAAAACATCGAGCAAACCAGGAAACAGATCGCGCGGCATGAGGGCGTGGTCGCGGAGAAGCGCAAGGAACAGGAAGCATTGCGCAAACAATACGCCGACGAAACGGAACGCTATCGCGAAATCAAGAAAAACCAGGCTGCCAGGGCGCCCGCAGCCGCGAAAAAACCGTGAAGTACCGGCATTGAAATAATTTCCGATTCAAAAACGGCGCGCCCCGTCGGGCCTCGTTTACTTCGCCCCCGGCTCCGGCGCCACCCAACGCCGTCCTTCCACCGTCAGCTCCTGTTTCCAGAACGGCGCGCGCGTTTTCAGTTCATCGATCACATAACGGCACGCGGCGAACGCCGCCTCGCGGTGCGCCGCCCACACCGCCACGCACACGATCGGGTCGTTGGGGCGCAACTCGCCGTAACGGTGAATCACCAGCAGGTCGTCAATCGGCCAGCGCTCCGCCGCCTCGCGGGCCACACGCTCGAGATGCTTCCCGGTCATGGGCGCGTAATGCTCGAGGGTCATGGCCTGCACCGCGTTACCCTGATTGAAATCGCGCAGCGTGCCGACGAACACGGTCGTGGCGCCGAACTTCCCGGCCAGGTCCGGCTGCCCCGATTGGTAGCGCACGATCTCCTGCCAGGGATCGAAGGCCGCGGCCAGCAAACGTACGGTCATGGCGCGCCCCCGGTCACGGGCGGGAAGAACGCCACCTCGTCGCCGTCGCGTACCGGTTGGTCGGGCCGGGCGTATTCCATGTTCACCGCCGCCAGCAGGTTGACGGGCAAGGCAGTTTGCGCGCTCTGCTTCCAGACATCGGAAACGGTATTGATACCGGCGCTATCGATGACCTCCTGTGCCTTGCCCAAGCGCTCACGCACGCTGGCGAAAAACCTGACTGTAATACTCATGAATTAAATCCCCTGCAATTAATATGGTGGACGACAGGGTTATCTGCGATAGAATAATCGCCCTCCTGAGGGTTCGCAGCAAGCTGTCTCACTGACATCCTGCCTTGCTATGAACGATCCCGGCTTTCCAGGGGTCAACGTATCGCTTCCGCAAATAAATGAAACTTATGAGCGGCACCAGTAATTCTAATTAGTTTTGGAGTCGGTGACGCTATACAGTTCCGCGGCTCAGGTGCAGCGACACTGTCTTTGCAGTTTTTCTGGCATAAAGGGGAAAAGGTTCTCTATGTCTAAACTGGTCAATCCACACGGCGGCGGGTCACTCAAACCCCTGCTCCTTCAAGGCACGGCGCTCACCGAAGAAAAGAAGCGCGCGCAAACCTTACCGAAAGTAAAAATCACCTCGCGCGAAACCGGCGATGTCATCATGATGGGCATCGGCGGCTTCACCCCGCTCGACGGGTTCATGACTCATGCCGACTGGGAAGAAGTGTGCGACGGCATGAAAATGACCAATGGCCTGTTCTGGCCGATCCCGATCACCCTCTCCACCGGCAAGTCCACCGCCGACGGCATCAAGACCGGCGCGGAGGTCGCGCTCGTTGACGCCGAGTCGGGCGAGATCCTGGCCACGATGAAGGTCACCGAGAAGTACACCATCGACAAGGCCCACGAGTGCATGCAGGTCTACAAGACCACCGACTTGGCACATCCCGGCGTCAAGATGGTGATGGAACAGGGCGAGATCAATCTTGCCGGTCCGGTGAAGGTGCTTTCCACCGGTACGTTCAAGCAGGAATACGGCGATCAGTTCCTGACCCCGGCCGAAACCCGCGCCATGTTCCAGAAGATGGG
>ERZ1292630.3205-Hain-H41-02um-R3-3205-length-14596-cov-5_pt1 | contig 14596 bp, 16 predicted proteins | sample MGYA00564408_ERZ1292630 | MGnify/ENA primary metagenome ERZ1292630 (study PRJEB36523, sample SAMEA6512641) | groundwater metagenome | collected 2019-01-08 | study: AquaDiva: Metagenomics assemblies of 32 groundwater samples | reverse complement strand
GGACGCTCGCGGAGCACGGCGCGGTCAGCGAGGAGACCGCGCGCGAAATGGCCAGTGGCGTTCGCTCACTGTTGGGCTCGGCGGTCGGGGTCGGAATCACCGGCATCGCGGGCCCCGACGGCGGTACGCCCGACAAGCCCGTCGGCACGGTCTGCATCGCCGCGGATGTCGATGGCGTGGTGAAGAGCTTTCGTGTCTCGATGGTGGGCGACCGTCACGAGGTGCGCCAGCGCAGCGCGCAGGCCACGCTCAACCTGGTGCGGCGGATGCTGGCGGGGACGGCGTAACAGGCTCGCTATCCCCATGCACTTCGGCGAACAGCGCGTCGAGGTCGATGGTCAGGGCCGGGAGACCGGGGATCGGCTGCCACGTCATCGATCCACTGAGAATCTCGGGGCGCGTGTCGCTCGCGAGCCAGCGCTCCACCACCCGCGCGTCGGCGTCGACAATCCAGTACTCGCCCACATCCGTGCGCTGATAGAGCGCGCGCTTGCGCGTGCGGTCGGTGCGCGCCGTGGAGGGCGACAAGACCTCGACGGCCAGCCAGAGCGACGTGACCTCGGACCACGAGCGCGGCCGCCGCGTGCCGGGGAGCTGCCGAATGACGAAGACGTCGGGCTGCACCAGTGCGGTGCGCTCGAGCCGCAGATCGCCGGGGAGCTCGAACACCTCACCGAGCCTCAACTGCTCGGCGAACGGTCGGAGCCGCCGAGCCAGCGCCAAGGCCACTCGCTGGTGGTCCATTCGCGGCGTTGGCGTCACGAGATGCACACCGTCGATGCACTCGTGGCGGGCGCCGTCGTCGGGCAGCGCGAGAATGTCCTCCGGCGTCCAGAACCGGTCGGTGAGGGCGGGCATGACCATACGGTACGCTCGGCGAGGGCAGGAATACAAGATGGCACGGCCTACCTTCGGGCTGTGCCACGCCGGATGCGTCATCCTTCCACTGCGGCACCGGTCATTTCGGCTCGAAAGCCGAAACGCTTGCCTCCGGGGTCCCGTACGGCTCACCAGGGCCGTGGTCAATTTGGCGAATTTCACCGGCCCGCCGGTTGCACTGCATGTCCACATACCGTGAAATTCATTGGTCTCCCGGCGCGCGGATCCTCCGAGCCCGAGGGCGCCCGCTCACTGCTTCCGACATGACTGACCCGAACGACTACTCCGACGAACCGTTGACCCCTGACGACGACGCCTCGATGACCTCCGAGGAGCCGGAGGTCGCCGCCAACGCCGCTGAGACCGAGGCGCTGCGCCTGCTGGCCGAGCAGCAGGACAAGTACCTGCGCCTCTTCTCCGACTTCGAGAATTTTCGCCGACGCAGCGTTCGTGAACGGCAGGAGGCCGAGCTCAGGGGCATGGGGCTGCTCATTAGCGGGCTGCTCGATGCACTCGACGATCTGGGACGCGTGGCGCACGTCGACGCCGCCACCACGCCGGCGCAGGCCATCGTCGATGGCGTCGCGATGGTCGAGAAGAAGGTGCTCAAGTCGCTGTCAGGGCACGGACTCGAGGTCTTGAACCCGGAGGGCGACGTGTTCGATCCGGCGCTGCACGAAGCCCTCAGCGCCATGCCGGCGGCACTGCCCGAGGAAGACGAGCGCGTGTCGCAGGTCTATCAGGTGGGCTACGTCTTCAACGGCCAACTGCTGCGCCCGGCGCGCGTCGTCGTCAAGCAGTGGAACGGTTGACCGTCCGATGACACACGGCAAGGACTTCTACGCCGTGCTCGGCGTTTCCGACAAGGCCACTGCCGACGAGATCAAGAAGCAGTATCGCCGTCTGGCCAAGCAGCACCACCCCGACTCGAACAAGAGTGATCCCAAGGCGGCAGAGCGCTTCAAGGTGATCTCCGAGGCGTACAACGTTCTGGGCGACGCGAAACAGCGCAAGCAGTACGACGAGATGCGTCGCCTGGGTGCGTTCGGCGATTTTGCGCGCCGTCCGGGCGGAGGCTCCACCGGCGGCTTCCGTGGCGGCGCGCGCCCGGGTGCGCGATCGGCCACGGGCACGCCACCCCCCGGGGGCCGGTTTGACGACTTCGACGTCGGCGGACTCGGCGGTCTTGGCGACCTGTTCAGCTCGATGTTCGGCGGTGGCGCCCAGCGCCAGAAGCCGAGCGAACCGGAGAAGGGACAGAGCATCGAGACGACGCTCGAAGTGCCGTTCCGCATCGCGGTCATCGGGGGCAAGGTGCCCATCGAGCTCGAGGTCAACGAGGAGTGCGCGGTCTGCGGCGGCAGCGGCGCGGCCAAGGGCGCCAAGCTCAGTGAATGCCCCGAGTGCAATGGCCGTGGTTCGATATCGTTCGGGCAGGGGAGCTTCGCCGTCAGCCGTCCCTGCCCGATGTGCCTGGGCAAGGGGGTGCTGCCAAGCGAGCGGTGCGCCACCTGCAGCGGGCAGGGTGCGCTGCGGTCCAAGAAGAAGGTGCTGATCACCGTGCCGCCGGGCACCGACACCGACGGCAAGATCCGCCTGAAGGGGCAGGGAGGGCGTGGCGGGCGAGGAGGCCCACCGGGCGACCTGGTCATCACCTTCAAGGTGGAGCCCGACAAGCTCTTCTCGCGCGACGGCCTCGACCTCATTGCGGAGGTGCCGGTGAACATTGCGCAGGCAACGCTCGGCTCGAAGGTCACGGTGACGACGCTTGACGAAAAGAAGGTGACGATCGCCATCCCGGGTGGAACGCCCAGCGGCAAGCGCTTCCGTGTGCGGGGACAGGGGATTGCGCGCGAGGGGAAGAAGGGCGACCTGTTGCTCGAGGTGCGCATCGAGGCGCCGCAGCACCTCACGGCGGCGGCCAAGGAAGCCATGGAGCAGTTCGCGGCGAAGGCGGGGCTGAAGTACTGATGACAGATGACAGATGACAGATGACAGATGACGGGTCTAAGATGACCGATCGTGCGCGACACGGCATCTGTCGTCCGTCCTCCGTCCTCCGTCTTCTGTCTTCTGTCTTCTGTCTTCTGTCATCCGTCTAGTCGATGAACCCGCCCCCGAGCACCCGCGTCCCGTCGTAAAACACGGCGCTCTGCCCCGGCGAGATCGCCGACACAGGGGAGAGCAGCGACAGGGAGACCTCACCGTCATCGACTTGCTCGACCACGGCCGGCGCGAGCGGGGCGCGATGGCGGATGCGCACCTGCACTTCGTCGCCGGCGAGCGGCGGCGTCTCCACCAGCCAGTTGATGCCACTCGCCGCCACGCGCGTGCCGAGCAACGCCTCGCGCGGTCCCACCACAACCTCGCGCGTCTCCGGCCGAAGGGCGACCACGTAGAGTGGATCCCCACTGCCGCCCGGCAGTCCGCGTCGCTGACCGATCGTGTAGCGGGCGAAACCGCCGTGTTCGCCGACGTCCCGGCCGTCCATCGTCACGATGCGCCCCGGTGACAACGCCGGCGCTGCGTCACCGAGCTCGCGCCGCAGGATCTTCACGTAGTCGCCGTCGGGTACGAAGCAGATCTCCTGGCTCTCCGGCTTGTCGGCCACGCGCGGCAACTCGAGCTCGCGCGCCAGCGCGCGCGTCTCGGGCTTGGTCATCGTTCCCACGGGGAGCATCAGCCGCTTCAACACCAGGCGGTTGATCCCCCACAGGAAATATGTCTGGTCCTTGTTGTCGTCGAGCCCGCGATGCAGTTCGCCGTCGATGGCGCGCGCGTAGTGCCCGGTGGCCACGTACTGCGCGTCGATGCCGTCGGCCTTGGCCACCAGGTCGCTGAACTTGGTGAACGTGTTGCACCGCACGCACGGAATCGGCGTACGCCCGCGCGCATACTCGGCCACGAAGTCGGCAATGACATCGCGGCTGAAGTGGTCCACCATGTTGAGCACGTAATGCGGGATGCCGAGCAGTTCGGCCACCCGGCGTGCATCGCTGGTGCTGTCCAGCGAGCAGCAGGGACGGTCGGGGAGTTCGCTGCCGTCCTCGAACAGCTTCATGGTGACGCCAACGACGTCATAGCCCTGGCGCACGAGCAGGGCGGCGGCGACAGAACTGTCCACCCCGCCCGACATCGCCACGAGTACCCGTGCCTTGGCTGTCATCTGTCGTCTGTCATCTGTCATCTGTCGTCCGTCGTCTAGAACCGCCCCGCCATGCTGCGCGCCTTCGCGATCAGCGCCGGAAAGAGCGCGACCACCCGATCAATGTGCTCGTCCGTCGTCAGCTTCCCGACGCTCATGCGCACGGCGGCGCTGCCCAGCTCGGGTGGCACGCCCATCGCGTTCAGCACGTGCGACGCCGTCACGCTCCCGCTCTGGCACGCCGAGCCGCTCGAGCACGCCACGCCCTGCAGGTCGAGCGCTATCAGCATCGACTCGCTGTCGGTGCCCGGCACCGAGAGGCTGAGCATGTGCGGCGCGCGCGGAGCGCCGCGTCCGTGAACGACGGCATCGGGGACGCGCTCCAGCAGTGCCGCCTCGAGACGGTCGCGCAGGGCCAGCAGGCGCGCGCACTCGGCGTCCTTCTCCCTCAGTGTCAGTTCCATGGCGGTGGCCAGCGCAATGGCCATCGGTACGTTTTCCGTGCCGGGGCGACGACCACGATCCTGCGTGCCCCCGAAGAACAACGGTGCCAGCGCTGTGCCGCGCCGTACGAACACGGCTCCAATGCCCTTGGGCGCGCCGAACTTGTGGCCGCTCACGGAACAGAGGTCGAATGGGGTCAACTTCGCGTCGATCACGATCTTGCCGAAGGCCTGCACCGCATCCGTATGGAAGACCGCGCCGACGTTCTTGGCCAGGGCGACCAGTTCTTCGATGGGCTGGATGACGCCCGTTTCGTTGTTCACCCACATGACGCTGGCAATCGCGACGTCGGGGCGGAGGTGCGTCCGCGCCGACTCGAGGCTCACGACGCCCGTGGCGTCGACGTCGAGCAGGCGCTCGTCGCCGCCTTCCTTGGCGGCCTGGTGCGCCGAGGCCAGCACGGCCTTGTGCTCGATGGGCGTGGTCACCACGGCGTTTCGGCCGCTCCCCCGTTGTACGCGCCATCCACCCAGGACCGCCAGGTTGTCCGCCTCGGTTCCACCGGACGTCAGGCAGATCTCATCGGGATTCGCGCCCAGGCAGGCGCCAATGCGCTCGCGCGCGGCGTCAGTGGCGGCGCGCGCCTCGCGTCCCCAGCGGTGCGTGCTCGAGGAGTTGCCGAACTTCGCGCCGAAGTACGGCAGCATCGCCTCGATCACCTCCGGGCGAACCGGCGTGGTGGCGGCGTGGTCGAGATAGATAGGGGGCTGGGGCATGCCTCAAATATAGCAATGCGGTGGCGGCGGTCCGTCCGCCGGCGTCCACAGCGGGGCTATTGGTCGCCGAGCACCTTGATGACGACGCGCTTCCGGCGCTGGCCATCCCACTCGCCGTAGAAGACGCGCTGCCAGGGCCCAAGGTCGAGCGCGCCGGCGGTGATGGGGACGATCACCTCGTGCCCGATAGTGAGCGAACGCAGGTGCGCCGCCGCGTTGTCCTCGCCGGTGTCGTTGTGCCGGTACCGCGCGGGGTCCCACGGCGCCACCGTGTGCTCGAGCCAGTGCAGGATGTCGTGCCAGAGTCCCGACTCGTGGTCGTTGACGAACACCGACGCCGAGATGTGCATCGCCGAGACAAGCACGAAACCCTCGGTGATTCCGCTTGCGCGCACCTGCTCGGCGACCTCATCGGTGATGTCGATGATCTCCTGGCGGCGCTTGGTATTGAACCAGAGGTAATGGGTGTGCGCGCTCATGGTCCTATCATGAGGGCACAGGCAGGGCGGGTCAATGGCGCGGGCGCGCGCTGCGCGCGTGTCGCGAAGTCCCACGCGTTGGCGCGCCGAGAGCGATTCGGTGTGCGCGGAACTGGCTCGCCTGAATCGCCGCCCGTAACGGACAGGCGGGGCCGCCGCCGCGCACACCCTGGGCGGGTTCGCTGCTACTTCTTCTTCAGCGACGCCACCACCGAGTCGACCGTGGCGAGATACGCGTCGATCAGGCCGCGGCGCAGCGTGAAGGTGAAATCACTGCCGCCGCCAGTGATGAACTTCACCGCCACGTCCTCCTTGCTCTCGCGGAACGGGCCGTCGGGAAGTCGCGCGCCGAACGTTGAGTTCGGAGAACACTTCCCGTCGAGGCAGTTCTGCGCGTCCGTGGCGTTGGTCACCGGCAACGGCCGCTTGAGTCCCTGCGCCTGCGCGACATCGCGCCCGCCGGGACCAAAATCGCTGTTCACCCAGAGCCGATGGTACCGGTCGGGTGCGCCCGACCGGCGCACCCACGTGCGCAGGCCGAATGCCGGTTCCGAGGTGTTCCAGGCGACCACCTCCACGAGGGAGGACGACGGGAAGTCGCGGACCTGAATGACAGGTCCCCCCTGCGAAGGTGCATGGAGCGGGCCAACGGACGTGGCTCCGGCAGGGACCACGGCCGGTGGCACGGCCCGGCCCGCGCTCGGCCGCGCGACGAGAACCACGGTTCCCAGGGCGACGACGACGGCGAGCGCGCGAAAGCCAGCGTGATGAGTGGGCAAGGAAGAGTTCATGGTTCGGGTTCGGTGTTAGGGATGGCGCAGTATCGCGCGTACCGGTGCTGCGTCGAGGCCGACAAGCTTCAGCGGTGCGGCAATTAGATCATACGATCCCGACGGTACCTGTGACAGGTCGAGGTTCTCCAGGATGAACGCGCCGCCGTCGAACAGCGCGTGGTGCACGGCGAGATCCTTCGACTCGCGAGCATCGACGCTCGGGCAATCGACTCCCAGGAGCAGAAGTCCGTCGGCCGCCAGCTCGGTGGCACACGCGGGCGACAACACCGGCCAGTCGGAGGGAAATACCCCCTGCGCGATGGTGCGGTCCGTCCGGAGCAGGAGCCGCGACGGAGTGGTATCGAGCCCAGCGTCGCGTAGCGCCCGCCGGTCGATGACGCGAGAGTGGCCCACGAGGTTCACGACGATCACCGGGCCGAGGAAGGCGTCGAGCGGCAGCCGGTCGCTCCCCGCTGCCCCGTCGCGCACGTGCAGCGGCGCGTCCGCATGCGTACCGACGTGCGGACTGGTGGTGAACGCCGACACGTTGACGCTCTCCCCCGCCGCGATCTGCCAGCTCCAGCCGCAGGTGAACGACGTGTCACCGGGCCATTCGGGGGTTGACGTGTCGAGGGCGATGGAAATGTCGATCACGTTCCCCCGAACAACTGTGCCCTGACCGCCCACAGCTGGGGAAAGAATCGCAGGTTCACGGACTGTGCCAGCTGTCGCGCGCCCATCGATCCGCCGGTGCCGCCGGTGACGGGCCCGATGATGCGCTCCACGAGCTGGACGTGCAGGAAGCGCCAGCGCTGAAAGGCCTGGTCGTACTCGAGCAGCGCCTCGGCAAGGAAGAACAGCGGATCCGGGCCGGGGCCGGTGTACAACACGTCGAGCGTACGTCCGCGCCGCGCGACCAACTGCACGAACAGGTCCTCGAGGCGGGGCCGAGCCACAGCGGCCTGCACCGCGGCCGGGATCTCGCCCCCCGTCCTGAGCGCGCCAATGAAGGCATCGTCGCGCATCCCCGACAGCGCGCCGATGACGCGGAACTGCAGGCTCTGCTGGCCGGACGACGCGCCAAGAAAACCGCGGAACTGAAGGAATCGCTGCGGTGGAAGCGTGTCGAGCGACGACAGTTGCGCGGCGACGATGCGCATCAGCGTGTTGATGCGCTGAATGTGCCAGAGCGCCCGGTCGCCGTCGCCGGTCTCGAGATCCTCCAGCACCGCCTCGAGTTGCTGGATGATGACCTTGAACCAGAGTTCGCTCGACTGGTGCACCACGATGAACAGCAGTTCATCGGGATGCTCCGGCTCGGAGCGCGGACGCTGCAAGGACAGCAGATCATCGAGCGCGAGGTAGGAAGGGTAGGTGACGTCGGTCATGGGTTCGGTCGGGGGACGGATCGGCTCTGTCGTCTTCTGTCGTACTCTGTCGTACTCTCAGAACGTCTCCACCCCCAACGCCATGACGTCGTCGACCCTCATCGTCTCCTGCGTCCAGTACGGTTCGCCGTAGACGCAGCGAATGAGCGAACCGTAGTGCGCCGACTGGTGACGGATCACCTCGGCGAGCGGTTCGCCCGTGGGGAACAGCTCGCCCGCATGGGTGACGCCCTCGAACTGTGACGCGTAGCAGGCCACGGCCGCCAGCTTGGTCTCGAAGTCCGCCGAGATGTCCACCACGAACGTCGGCTTCACGTGATCTTCGCGATAGGCGATCGCGTAGAGCAGCTTGCGCGGGCGGTGCGGCTCGGTAGTGGAGTCGAGCTTTCGAATCCCCGCCAGGAAGCAGGCGTCGCGCACGAGTTGCGCGGCAATGCGATGATCCGGGTGGCGCCCCCTGGGCGCGGGTCCGATCACGACCTGCGGTCGCAGGCGACGCAGCACCAACGCGAGAGCCTTGCGCGTCTCCGGATTGTTTTCGATGGCGGAGTCGGCGAGCGCGAGGTTCTTGCGCACGGCGACGCCCAGCACCTTGGCGGCGGCAGCCGACTCCTCGGCGCGGAGATCCGCCGACCCACGGGTTCCCATTTCGCCCCGGGTGAGGTCGAGGATGCCCGTGCGGCGTCCCTCACGCGCCAGTTTTGCGAGCGTGCCACCGCATATCAGTTCTGCGTCGTCCGGATGCGGCCCGATGGCCAGGACATCGAGTGGAGTCATTGCACGAATCTAACCCCGAACGGGGAGGCCAGCACTCCGTGACGACAGGAGAAGCTGTAAGCTTCACGCCATACGTTCTACGCCATCCGCCGCCTCCGGTCCACTGTCATCCGCCATCCGCCATCCGCCAGCCGTCCACCGCCAACCACCAACCGCCAACCGACTTTATGCGCGCCATCTCCACTCCCAACGCCCCGACTCCGGCCGGCCACTACTCCCAGGCCATGGTGCACGACGGTTGCGTGTACGTCGCCGGTCAACTCCCAATCGTGCCCGGTCAGAAGGAGCACCACGTGGGCTCCATCGAGGAACAGACCGAGCAGGTGTTCGCCAACATCTCCGCCATTCTCCGCGCCGCCGGCAGCGACCTGTCGCACCTCCTGCAGGTGACGGTCTACGTTTCCGACATGGAATTGTGGGGGCGCTTCAACGCGGCCTACGCCAGGTTGATGGGCACTCATCGCCCGGCGCGGGCCGTCGTGCCCGTCAATGCACTGCACTACGGCTACCACATCGAGGTGCAGGCAATCGCTGCCGTCGACCAACCCGGGGACGGTGCGTGAGTGCCTGGCGCGGGCAGGTAGTCGTACTCACCGGCGCCTCGCTCGGCATCGGAGCCGAAGTGGCGCGCACCCTCGCCGGGCACGGCGCGCGCCTCGTGCTCGCCGCGCGTGACGCGGCGCGCCTGCAGCTCGTGGCCGACGCCTGCCGCCAGCAGGGCGCCGAGGTGGAACTGGTGCCCTGCGACATTACGGATGAGTCGCAGTGCCGGTCACTCATCGACCGGGCGGTGGCCCGTTTCGGGCGCATCGATGCGCTGATCTGCAATGCGGGGCAGGCGATGTGGGCGCGCGCCGACGAAGTCGCCGACTGGCGCATCTTCGAACGTCTCGTGCAGGTGAACTACCTGGGGGCGGTGTACTGCGCGCTCGCGGCGCTCCCGCATCTCAAGGCGAGCAGGGGACGGCTGGTTGCCGTGTCGAGCCTCGCCGGCAAGACGGGCGTGCCGATGCGCACGGGCTACTCGGCGGCCAAGGCAGCGCTGAACGCGTTCTGTGATTCGCTGCGCATCGAGCTGGCGGGTTCGGGCGTTTCGGTGACCGTGGTCTGCCCGGGCTTCGTCGGCACGGGCTCACGAGCGCGCAACCTCGGCGTCGACGGCAAGCCGCTCGGCCGGAGCCCCGTCAGTGAAGCGGCGATGATGACCGTCGCCGAATGCACCCGGCAGCTGCTCGACGCGGCGGAACGCCGTGACCGCGAACTGGTGATGACGGCGCGCGCCCGCCTGGGTATGTGGCTCAAGCTCCTGTTGCCGTCGCTGGTAGACCGCATGGCGTCTCGGGCGATGGAGCGTGGCCACTGAGCCGGGACTGCAAACGAAGCACGGGCCAAGGTGAACTGGTCACCGTGGCCCGCATTTCGTAAGAATGGCTGTGTCGCTGCCTAGCGCGGCGGACGCTGCCGCGGCATGGCCGCGATCTCTTCCAGGTTCTTGGCGAACACAGCCTGCTGCTCGGCCGTCAGCACGGCCTTGATGGCCTCATTCCGCTTGGTCGTCACGGCCATCACCTTCTCGCGGAGTTCCGGGCTCGGCGGGCCGCCGGCGGCCTGGGCCTCCTCGCGCATTTTCATGGTCACGGTGCGCGCGGCGGCGACGATCGAGTCCACGGTCGCCTTCTGTGCGTCGGAAAGCGTGATTCCCTTCATCATCATTTCCATCTGGCGCTGACCGCCGCCACCCTGACCGCCACCCGGGGGGCCGCCCTGCGCCATCGCCGTGGTAGCCGTCAGGGCGAGCGCGACTGCAGCAAGTAACCGAATAAGCTTCATCATGCCTCCAAAATGGTGGTGTGCCGGAGCCGGGCATCCGGCCCTCGGACTAATAAACGCTTGCCCCCCCACGTCCGTTAGGCGCCAGCGGCCAGCCCGGCGGTCCCTTCCGCAAGCAACTGGCGTTGAAGCTCCTACCCCGCGACCTTACTTGGTGTCGGAGGCCGCCACGGCACGTATCGTGGCGGCTTTCGATATTCTCCTTTCCCGAGCCCGTCCTCTCGATGCTCTCACTCCGTTCGGTTGTCTCGGCAGCGCTCGCGCTGGCGAGCGGCGTTGCCAACGCCCAGCAGTTGCCGGTGAAGCGCCCGGCCAAGCCTTTTAATCCCGGCATCACTGCCGAAGACCTGATGTCACGACTGTACGTCTACGCTGACGACTCGCTGGGTGGGCGCAGCAGCGGCACGCCCGAAAACGATAAGGCCACCGCCATCATCGCCGACTGGGCGAAGAAGATGGGACTCGCGCCGATGGGGGACAGCGGCACGTTCTTCCAGACCGTGCCGCTGGTGCGGCGCGGCTGGGACGTGACGTCGCCGGTGGTGGGTACGACGACCTTCACGTACCAGAAGGACTTCGGCGTCTTCGCCCAGTGGGGCACCAAGCCGTTCGACGGCGCCGACGTCGTGTACGGCGGCCTGCTGGGCGACACCTCGGCGCACATCACGGCCGACCAGACCAAGGGGAAGGTGGTCGTGTTCGGGTTCACGCCGGAGGTGGTGGCCAAGGGATTGCAGGCGCAGTTCACCTTTGCGCTCGGACGCCCCGTGTTTGCCGCCTCGGCAATCGTGCTCCCGATGCTCGACGACGCCCCGGCGGCCGTCCGCTCGTTCTTCATGCGCAGGGACAATGTCGCTGCGCCGGCCGGCGGGAGCGGCATGTCGCTGCCGCCGGTGATCGTGGCCTCGAACGCGATGGCTGAGGCACTCGTCGGCGGACCGCTGGCGTCCAGGAAGTGGGGCACGGTCACGGGGCGTTACACCGGCAAGGTCGCGCTGGTCGAGAGCGCGGCCTCGGCGCGCAATGTCGTGGCGAAGCTCGAGGGAAGCGACCCGGTGCTGAAGCACCAGTACGTGGCCATCGGCGCGCACAACGACCACAACCCGGTGGAGTCGATGGCCGTCGACCACGATTCCTTGCGCTCCTACAACGGCGAGGTGGAGAAGCTGAAGGAAGCGCTGGGCGAGGGAAAGACGCCGACGCCCGCGCAACTCGCGGCCATCAAGGTCAACGTCGATTCCATTCGCGTGATCCGCCGGCCGCGACCCGACTCCATTGCCAACGGCGCCGACGACGACGGCTCGGGCACCGTCACTGTGGCGGAAATCGCCGAGGCCTTTGCCGCCGCCAGGGTCAGGCCCAGGCGCTCGCTGCTCTTCGTCTGGCACACTGGCGAGGAACTGGGGCTGCTGGGCTCCGACTATTTCACGCGCCATCCCGGCGTACCGCTCGACTCGGTCGTTGCGCAGCTCAACCTCGACATGGTGGGCCGCGGCGCCGCTGTCGACCTCAAGGGTGGTGGTCCCGGGTACCTGCAGCTCGTGGGTACACGCCGGCTGTCCACTGAGCTCGGCGACCTCGTCGAAAGCGTCAACGAGCGGCAGAAGGCCCCGTTCACGTTCGACTACACCTTCGACGCCAACGGGCACCCCGAGAACATCTATTGCCGGTCGGATCACGCCAACTACGCGCGCTTCGGCATCCCGGTGGCCTTTTTCACCACGGGTCTCCACAAGGACTACCACCAGGTGACGGACGAGCCGCAGTACATCGACTATCCGCACATGGCGGCAGTCGGCCAGCTCGTGTACGACGTGGCGCTCGGCGTGGCCAATGCGGACCACCGGATGGTGGTGGACAAGCCGAAACCGTCGTCACCGAACGCGGCGTGCAAGCAGTAGCAGATGACGGATGACGGATGACCGAGGACCGAGGACCGAGGACCGGTCTCGCGGAAACAAAACGATGGCTCAGCGAGTACTACTGGACAGCCACTCGGTCGTCCGCCCCTCGGTCTTTCGCAGTCGGTCATCCGTCATCCGTCATCTGTCATCTGTCATCTGTCATCTGTCATCGACCCATGCGCGCTCTCATCTTCGTTGCCACCTTCGTTGTCGCGTGCGGCGCCCAGTCCACCGCCCCGCAATTCGGCGAGAAGGTGACCGTTCGGTACAATGCCGCGGTGCGCATTCCGTCAGACTCCACTACCGTGCGCTTCACCGGCGTGACCGCCGACTCACGCTGCCCCTCGGGCGCGCAATGCGTCTGGGCTGGTGACGCCGCGGTGACCTTCCTGGTCGGGGGAACGCAACAGGTGACGTTGCACACGATGGAGGGGCCTTCGAGCGTCCTCGTGGCGGGACGGCTTCTCACCCTGGTCAGCTTGTCACCCTACCCCAGCGTGTCGACGACTATCGCCCAGAGCGACTACGTCGCCACCATCCGGTTCGACAGCGCGAAGGACTGACGTCGCGGCCGCCGCCACCGTGGCACAGACGGTGCGCCGGCAGCTACTCGTACCGCAGCGCCTCGATCGGGTCGAGTCGCGACGCGCGCCGTGCCGGTAGCACGCCGAACACGAGGCCGATGCCCACGGAGACGCCGACGGCGATCAGCGTCAGTCCCCACGGTGGCGACGCCTGGATGTTCATCAGCGTGGTGGCCGCGCGGCCGGCCAGCAGGCCCACCACGATGCCAATGAACCCGCCGAAGCCGGTGAGCGTGGCCGCCTCGACGAGGAACTGCATCAGGATGTCGCGGCGCGTGGCCCCCAGCGCCTTGCGCACGCCGATCTCGCGCGTGCGGTCGGTCACCGACACCATCATGATGGCCATCACGCCGATGCCGCCCACCATCAGCGCCACCGACGCGAGCACGATCATCACCAGGAAGAAGACGCCGGTGATGCTGTTGAAGACGTCGAGGATCTGGTCCTGCGTGATGAAGTCGAACGTGTTGCCGTCCGCGGGGCGGAGCCTTCGCAGCTCCCGCAGCCGCACCGTGGCCGCCTCCTGCGCCGCCGCCACCGGCACGCCGTCGCGCGGCTTCACGCCGATGAACAGCATGTTCGTCTTGTCGATGTAGTAGGCGTGGTCGGCGAACCGGTACGGCACCACCGCCCCCGTCTCGGCGCCCGGCGGGGTGAAGATGTTCGCCGGCGGCTCGTACAGCCCGATGACCTGCACGGGCTTGCCGCCGATCAGCAGCGTCTTGCCGATCGGGTCGAGCCGCCCGAAGAGCCGCCGGGCGTGCGAGTCGAGGATCACGGTCACGGCGGCCCCCGCGCGCTCCTCGGACGGCGTGAACCACCGTCCCTCGCTCAGCGCGCCCCCCATCAGCAGCGTGAACCCGGCGTCCGCGCCGTACACCGTCGTCGGCTGCGTGCGCTCGCCATGGTAGTCGAGGCGTCCCATGATCTGGCTCCAGATCGCGGCATACTGGATCTCGGGGAGGCGGTCGATCGCCGCCGCTTCGGCCTCCGACAGGTCGGGGCGAATGCGCACCCACTTGGGAAGCGCCTCCGGATTCAGCGGCTGCTGGCTGAACACCTTCATCACGTAGAATGTGGTGGGCCCCGCGACCTCGAGCGTGTGCAGGATCTGCTCGCGCACGCCGCGCACGATGCTCGCCATCGTCATCACGGTGGCGACGCCGATCACCACGCCGAGCATGGTCAGCGCCGAGCGCAGCTTGTTGGCGCGCAGGTTGTCGAACGCGATGATGATGTTCTCATCGAGCGTCGTGTGGCGGAGCAGGCGGTCGAGGAACACGGGCTATTCCTGCCGCATGGCCGTGATGGGATCGAGTTGCGCCGCGCGGCGGGCCGGGTAGACGCCGAAGAGCACGCCCACCCCGGCGCCGAGGAGCAGCGCCACCGCCACCGACCAGGCGGTGATGCGCGCCGGCAGGGGTGACACCGCGGCCACCAGCAGGGCGAACAGCCACCCCGCCAGCACGCCGAGCATCCCGCCCAGGCTCGAGAGCGCAATGGCCTCGGCGAGGAACTGCCGCTCGATGTCGCGCGCGCGCGCGCCGATCGCCTTGCGGATCCCGATCTCGCGCGTCCGCTCGCTCACGCTCATCAGCATGATGTTCATGATCACGA
>ERZ1292630.3203-Hain-H41-02um-R3-3203-length-14598-cov-5_pt1 | contig 14598 bp, 10 predicted proteins | sample MGYA00564408_ERZ1292630 | MGnify/ENA primary metagenome ERZ1292630 (study PRJEB36523, sample SAMEA6512641) | groundwater metagenome | collected 2019-01-08 | study: AquaDiva: Metagenomics assemblies of 32 groundwater samples | reverse complement strand
CTCCCGCAAAACTGCGATGGGCGTGCCGCAGTGATTCGTGATTTGACCCGACCGCCACCCGGGGCGGTCCCGGCGGAAACATCCTGATTCTCCCATGTTGTTCATTTCTTCTGATGCGGCATCTTGGTTCAGCGTTTTAACCAGAACAATTTATCGAGATGAAAAGTCGTATCCAAAAGTCCCTCGCCGTTATGTTGACCATCCTTGGCCCGGCGTTGACCTCACAGGCCAGCGGTTTTGCCGAAGATTTTGAAAGCGGTTTGAGCCAATGGACGGGCAAGAGCGGCGGCAGCCACAACGGACTGATCATTGCTGACCCGTTGAGCTCGGGGCGTGGCAACGTGCTCACGTTCGACGATTTCGGCTCCGGCGGCGATCTGTTTACGGCGCTTAAAATTTCCAACACCAACTCGATCACCATCAGCTTCGACTACTTGGGCCTTGCGGATCACCTCAGTGTTCCGGGTGACTTTGGCGGCTTCTTGGGTCTGGCAAAATCACTGAACCCAAAAACGGAAGGGCAGGATATTTTCTGGTATGCCGGAACGATTGATTCCTATCCCAGTCTGCTGACGACTTTGGTGGATGACGGTCAATGGCACAGCTATCAATTCACCGTGGACGGCGCGGTGCTGGGTGCGTTCCGGCTCACGCTGGAAGATTTCGCCGGCTCGGGAGGCAGCCGTTGCGATGTCTATTTTGATAACATCTGTGTCATCCCGACGCCAACGCAAGTTCCCGAACCGTCCACGGCGATGTTGGGTTTGATGAGTGGCCTCGCAACGCTGGTCATGTTCCGGCGCCGTCGCTGATTTAATTTATCGCCAGTGTCTGCCGACTAGTCCGGCGTGGTAACAAGATTACCACGCCGGATTTATTTTTAGCCGGCGCGAAATCCCTCCCGCGCGTTTGACTCGACTCGCCGCAATTTGCTACCGTCTGCGTTCTTAATAGCGATGGAATACAAAGACACACTCAATCTCCCGCGCACGGACTTCGCGATGAAGGCCGACCTCGTGACGCGCGAGCCCGAACGCCTCAAGAAGTGGGAGGCCGCCAACCTTTACGCGCAGATTCAAGCCGCACGCAAGGATGCCGAGAAATTCGTCCTCCACGACGGCCCGCCCTTCGCCAACGGCGACGTCCACATCGGCACGGCGCTCAACAAGATTCTCAAGGACATCATCATCAAGTATCAGACCTTGCGCGGCAAAAGCGCGCCCTACATCCCCGGCTGGGATTGTCACGGGCTGCCGATTGAGTTCAAGGTCACGTCCGAGATGCGCAAGGCCGGCGACACGTCCGCCGACGCCGCCACGATCCGCAAAGCCTGCGACGCCTACGCCCGCAAATACATTGATCTGCAACGCGTGCAGTTCAAACGCCTCGGCGTGCTCGGTGATTGGGAGAATCCCTATCTCACGTTAAACAAAGAATACGAGGCCGATGAACTGCGCCTGTTCGCGGACATCGTCGCGAAAGGATTTGTCTATCGCGGCAAGAAGCCGATTTACTGGAGCATCCCGGCGCGCACGGCATTGGCCGAGGCGGAAGTCGAGTACGCCGATCACACAAGCCAGAGTGTGTTCGTGAAGTTTCCCGTCGTCGGTCGCCCCGGGGTGAACATTGTCATCTGGACGACGACGCCATGGACGTTGCCCGCGAATCTCGCCGTGGCTTACAACTCCACGTTCAGCTACTCGCTCGTGCAGGTCGGCGAAGAGCAATTCATCGTATCCGCGATGCTGCTCTCTGTCGTTGCCGAGAAATGCGGCTGGCAGGATTATCAGATCGTTCGCAGTCTCGATGGCGAGCATCTCAAGTCCGTCGAGTATCAACACCCGTTCTGTAATCGCACCGGGAAACTTTTTCCGGGCGACAACTTCGTGACGAACGACACCGGCACGGGCTTCGTTCACATCGCGCCTGGTCACGGCACAGACGACTACAACATCGGTCGCGCCAACGGTCTGCCGATCTATTCGCCCGTCAATGACGACGGCGCGCTCGCTTACACGAACGATTTTCCCGTTGAGTATCAGTTCCCGGCTGAAATGCTCGGGAAATCTACGCTCGCCAAGCATGGTAAGAGCGATGCGAACGAAGCGGTGCTGCACGAGTTGCGCGTCCGCAAAGCGCTGCTGCACCAGGAGAATTATCATCACAGCTACCCGCATTGCTGGCGCAGCAAAACGCCGATTATTTTTCGCGCCATGGATCAGTGGTTCATCAGGATTGATGCCGCCACGGTTTTCAGCACGGACGAATCCCAAGCCAGATCATTCCGGCAAGATGCTCTCGCCGAAATTGATCGCGTGAGTTGGATTCCTGATTGGGGCGTCAACCGTATCAAAGGCGCGGTGCAATCGCGGCCCGACTGGTGCATCAGCCGTCAGCGCACGTGGGGCGTGCCGATCCCCGCGTTTTACGACGCGAAGGGCGAAGCCATCCTCGACGCTCAAATTGTCCGCAACGCCGCCGACCTCATCGAGAAGCACGGCTCGAACGTGTGGTTCGAGAAATCCGTGGCCGAACTCTGGTTGCTCGTGAAGCCGGCGAATTGGACTGGCGCCGACGCCACCGCCAAATCCAACGACACGCTCGACGTGTGGATTGATTCCGGCTCATCGTCGCGTGCTGTCATCGCGCGCCGCACCGAACTCCACTCCAGACCCGAGACCCAAGGCCCAAGACCCAAATTTCAGGCCGACATGTATCTCGAAGGTAGCGACCAGCATCGCGGCTGGTTTCAATCGTCGCTGCTGCTCTCACTCGCTGGCAACGGCGCGGCGCCGTTCAAGACCGTGTTGACCCACGGCTTCATGGTGGACGCAGATCGCGAGAAGATTTCTAAAAGCAAGCAGAGTGCTTACGAGAAACCACAGACCGCCGAAGCCTACGTGAAGAAATACGGCGCGGACGTGGTGCGCCTCTGGGTTGCGTCGCAGGATTTTCGCAGCGACATCGTCGTCAGCGAAGAACGCATCAACAAGGTCGGCGAGACCTATCGCGGCATCCGCAACGCGCTGCGCTACCAGCTCTCGAACATTTACGACTTCGATCCCGCGAAGCATACCGTGACCGATGAGCAACTCACCGGCTTGGACCGCTGGATTCTTGGCGAGTTCGCCAAGATCGAAGCCGATGTCATCGCCGCTTACGACAAGTCCGAGTTCCACGTCGTTTACCAGAAGCTCAGTCAGTTCATCGCCGTGGAGTTGTCCTCGATCTATCACGACGTCATCAAGGATCGCATGTACACCGACGCGGCCAACTCCGTGCGTCGTCGCTCGACGCAGACTGCACTCTATCGGCTGGTGACAGGCTTGAGCCAGTTGCTGTCGCCGATCCTCGCGTTCACGACGGACGAAGCGTGGGAATTCATTCCCGGCAAGCCGGCGAACTCCGTTCATCTCGCGGCGTGGAAATCCGGTGGCGTGACCCGGCGCGATGCCGAAGTTGAGTCGTGGAAGAATCTCTTCCTGCTGCGCGAACTTGCGTTGCCAGAACTGGAGAAGGCACGCCAAGCGAAACAGATCGGCAAATCGCTCGAAGCCAAGTTGATCGTCAACGGTTCCGGCCCGCTACTGGTGGATGCCAAGCTGAATCTCGATGCGCTCCGCGAGTTGTTGAACGTCTCCCAAGTCGAACTCGCGAATGGCGGCGGTGAAACCGTCTTCGCCACAGTTAGCAAAGCCGACGGCCAGAAATGCGAACGTTGCTGGCATTGGGAAACCGACATCGGCGTAAACACATCACATCCCACGCTGTGCGGACGTTGCGTTGAGGCAGTGGCAACATTCAAGGCCTGAGCAATTTCCCGGAAGGAACAAATGACAATAGCCCGGCCTTCCGCACCTCCCAGCGCCAGAGGCGCGACATGTCTATAGCTCCCACCGCCAGACAAATCCAAGCTCCGTAGGAGCGGCATCGCTCGAAGTTGAATGTCGCTCCTGCGGAGCTTGGTGAATCATCGCGTTTTTCTATAAACATGTCGCGCCGCTGGCGCTTTCACAGACTCGCATCCCGTCGCTCCGGAACAACCACCCATTGCGCTACATCGCCCCCCGTTGAATCAGCCGGATCGCATCCAAACGGAGGCGGGCACTGCGGAGATGTTGATCCAACGCCTGCTGCTGCTGGACGAGCGTTGCGATTTCTTCGGCACGGACGCTGCGGTTGACCTTCTGCAATTCTTTGAGCCGCGCAATTTCATGTTCGAGCTGCACGCTCATATCTTTGCGAGCTTGGGCGATGATTCCCGGCATCTGCTGACGCGCGATGGCTTCCGCTTTTTCAATCAGGTCGGGCAGCAACTCTTCCCGCAACTCAGGTTGTTCCAATAACGCATAGCCTTCGCCGTTCTTCAGTTGCCGGGTGAGCAGTTCCGCCGGGATGGAAATTCCCGTATCGTTGCCGCGATGATCCACCAGCACGCGCAACGGCGTGGGTGGCAGGAAACGATCCACATGCAACGCTGGCGGTGCGATGCACTCCAGCAGATAGATTGTCTCCACGTATAATCCGGACACCTTAGCATCCGGCCATCTGGCGAAGCTGCTGTTTCCCTTCTCAGAACCGAGCAAAAGATCGAGCGCGCCCGTCACCAGCGGATGATCCCACGTCAGGAACTGAACTTCCTCGCGGACCAGCGCCCGTTGGCGATCGCAAGTGACAGTGAGTCCTTCCGTCGGCAAACCCGGAAAGGATTCCGCGAACACTCCTGCCGAACCGAGTTTATAGGTTCGCGGAGACAACTCCTCGACGTGAATGGAGAAGTGATCAAACACCGCGATCATAAATTTGTCGAGCGCCCGATCGGCGTCTGATTGACGAATCGCTTGCACGAGTTTGCTGCTGGCTTCCGGACGAAATGAATTCAACTCCAGCAGCCGGTCGCGGCCTTGTTCCAGCCGCACGGTCAGTTCCTGCCGCGCGGAGCGGGTTTCGGCAATCAGGTGATCCAGTTCCGCACGCGAAGTCGCTTCCGTCTCGTGAAAATCCTGCGCCAGATCGTGGACGCGCGCGCCGAACTGTTCCAACAGTTCACGACCACCAGCCAGATTTTTCTCAAAAGAGTTCAACCCTGCTTGATACCAGCGCGCCAACACTTCCTGGGATGCGCCCGTCACGAACGGCACATGCACCTGGATCTCCGCCCGCTGTCCGATGCGGTCCAGTCGTCCGATGCGTTGCTCCAGCAATTCCGGATCGAGCGGCAGATCGAACATGACGAGGTGATGCGCGAACTGGAAGTTTCGACCCTCACTGCCGATCTCCGAACAGATCAGGATGCGCGCGCCGTCCTCTTCCGCAAACCACGCGGCGTTGCGATCGCGTTGCACCAGCGTCAGCCCTTCATGAAACACCGCCTGTTTCACGTTCAAGCGCTGGCGCAGCGCCGCGTCAATGGCTTCCACTTTCCGTTGCGTACGGCAAATCAGCAGCACCTTGGCGGGCTCAAGTGTTCGCAAGAGTTCCGCGAGCCAATCCATCCGCGCGTCCTTGGCAAATTTCGGCAGGAAATTTTCCGCACTCGCAGCCTCCGTGTCGGCGGCAAATTCTTTGGCCAAGGCATCAAATGAATCCGTCTTGTCAGCGGGCAACGGACACAGCCGGGCGACTCGTTTGGGAAACCCGCTGATCGTGGCGCGGGTGTTGCGAAACATCACGCGGCCCGTGCCGTGTTGATCCAGCAAGGCATCTCGTAACTCCGTTCGCACGCCGTCCGCACCGGCAGTGATTTGCGCCAACTTGGAACGCACGTTTGCTTCGGTGTCCGCCAGAATCTGCGCCAGCTTCGCCACGTCGCTGTCTGTGAGCGGGTAATCGCCAAGAAGTTTTTCTGCCAGCCGCGCGACGTCGCGATAGCTTTCGGATTCGTGAATGAACTCCTTGAGATCGTAAAATCGGTCGGGATCAAGCAGGCGCAGCCGCGCAAAGTGACTGGCCATACCGAGTTGCTCGGGAGTTGCCGTCAGCAACAGCAACCCGGCAGTTTGCCTGCCGAGCGCTTCGACCAATGCGTATTCCGGGCTGACCGCCTCGGGCGTCCAGCCGAGATGATGCGCTTCATCCACTACCAGCAAGTCCCAGCCGGCAGCCAACGCCTGTGCGATGCGTCGTTCCTTCCCGGTGAACAGGCTGAGGCTCGCGAGCACCAGTTGATCGTCGAGAAAGGGATTCGCATCGGGGTTGGCTGTTTCAATGGCATCGCAACGTTCCTCGTCGAAAATGTGAAACCAGAGATTGAAGCGGCGCAACAATTCCACGAACCACTGATGGACCAGCGAATCCGGCACGAGGATCAACACACGCTGCGTGCGGCCCGTCAGCAGCAGCCGATGCAGGATAAGGCAGGCTTCGATGGTTTTGCCGAGCCCCACTTCATCCGCCAGCAACACGCGCGGCACCATGCGGCCCGACACTTCGGACGCGAGATAAAGCTGATGCGGTATCAGATCTATCCGCCCGCCGACAAATCCGCGCACCGCAGATTTGCGCCGCCGATGTTGCTGCGCCAAAGCTGCCACACGGAGATCGAAGACTTCCGTGGGATCGAGTTGTCCAGCAAGCAAGCGTTCCTGCGGTTGACTGAAACTAATGGCGTCACTCAGTTCCGTTTCGCATAACTCGGTTTCGCCAGCTTGATAAAACACTAAGCCACCGCGCTCCGCCACAGCCTGCACGACCAGTGTTGCCTCGGTTCGGCTCGTGATGCTGTCGCCCACCCGAAAGCGGACCCGGCGCAACGGCGCGTTGTCGCGGGCATATTCGCGCGTCTCGGCGCTCGCCCGGAACTCGATGATGACGGTGCGCGCCGTGACGCGTTGCACCGCGCCCATTCCCAGCTCGGGTTCGCTCTCGCTGATCCAGCGCTGTCCGGGATGAAAGTTTTGCGACATGCTTAGTGGCGGGATTTTTTGGGCCAGGCCGCGATCAGCTTCAGGAATTCGTTCGCCGCGCGTCCCAGCGGACGTTGCTTCGGCCAGAAGGCGACAATCTTTCTTTCAGGCCGGGGCGATTGCAACGAGCGATACTCCGGCAAATCCTCGCGCTCACTCCGCGCCGCCATTGCGGGAATCAACGACAGCCCCAGACCGGAACACACCAGCGCTTGAATCGTCTCCAGTTGCGCGCTGCGAAAACTGATGTTCGGCTTCAATTCCCGACGGTCGCAAAACCCCAGCACTTGATCACCCAGACAGTGCCCCTCCTTCATCACGATCAGCCTTTCCCCATCCAGATCGGTTGTGGTGACCTTTCGCTTGCGCGTCAACGGATGCCCGGGCGGCAACGCCAGACGCAATTCTTCGGCGAACAACTCCCGCACTTCCAGGCGCTCATCCTGGATCGGGTGACTGGCGAGGGCGAAATCAATCTCATACGCGTGCGCCAATTTGAGCAACCGCGCCGTCGTGTCCTCCTGCACCACAATTTCCACCCCGGGAAATTTCTCCGTGAACGCCACCAGCACATCCGGCAGCAGATACGGCGCGATCGTGGGCAACACGCCCACTGTCACCGTGCCACGCGATAATTCCTGCGCATCCGAGGCTTCGCGTTTCGCCGCGTCCACCTCCTCCAAAATCTTCACCGCGCGCCGCAGGAATACTTCGCCATGCGTCGTTAGCTTGGCTTCGCGCTTCAGCCGGTCGAAGAGCCGTTCGCCCAGTTCATCCTCCAGCTTTTGGATCTGCTGGCTAAGCGAGGGCTGGGCGACGTGACATTGCTCGGCGGCGCGGGAGAAGTTTCCCGTGCGCGCCACGGCGACGACGTATCGGAGCTGATGCATTTCCATAGGCAATGACTATCGTAACCACAGGAAAAAAGTATTTCAACAATAGCTCCCCAACTGGTTCACTGGGGCGCAACGAATCACGTAGTCGTCAAAACTGGAATTTAATTCAACCGAGCAAAGGAAAAATCTATGGCAACCGAATCCAAATGTCCGTTCAATCACGGCGCGACCGCTCCCGCCACCACCAACAAAGATTGGTGGCCAAACCAGTTGAAGGTCGAACTGCTGAATCAACACTCCGCCAAGTCCGACCCGATGGGCGCGGACTTCGACTACGCGAAAGAGTTCAAGAGCCTCGACTACGCGGCGCTGAAGAAGGACCTCGCGGCGCTGATGACCGACTCGCAAGACTGGTGGCCGGCGGACTTCGGGCACTACGGGCCTTTGTTCATTCGTATGGCGTGGCACAGCGCTGGCACCTATCGCACGGGTGACGGGCGCGGCGGCGGCGGTCGTGGACAGCAACGCTTCGCGCCGTTGAACAGTTGGCCGGACAATGTCAGCCTGGACAAGGCGCGTCGCCTCCTCTGGCCGATCAAGCAAAAGTATGGCCGGAAGATTTCCTGGGCCGATCTGATGATTCTCACGGGCAACGTCGCGCTCGAAACAATGGGCTTCAAGACGTTCGGGTTCGCCGGAGGTCGCGCCGATACATGGGAGCCGGATCACGATGTGTATTGGGGCAAGGAAAGAACCTGGCTCGATGACAAACGCTACACCGGCGACCGCAATCTCGAAAATCCGCTCGCCGCCGTGCAGATGGGTTTGATTTACGTCAACCCGGAAGGCCCGAATGGAAACCCTGATCCCGTCGCCGCCGCACGCGACATCCGCGAAACTTTCGCGCGCATGGCGATGAACGACGAAGAAACCGTGGCGCTCATCGCGGGCGGTCACTCGTTTGGTAAAACGCACGGCGCTGGTCCGGCGACTCATGTGGGCGCTGAACCCGAAGCCGCCGGACTCGAAGCTCAGGGCTTGGGCTGGCACAGCAGTTACGGCACAGGCAAAGGCGGTCATGCGATCACCAGCGGCTTGGAAGTCACCTGGACTACGACTCCCGCCAAGTGGAGCAATAACTTTTTCGAGAACCTCTTCAAGTATGAGTGGGAACTGACCAAGAGTCCCGCTGGCGCAAATCAGTGGGTGGCCAAGAGCACCGAAGCCACGATTCCCGATGCGCACGATCCGTCGAAGAAGCATCTGCCGTCCATGTTGACCACCGACCTAGCGCTGCGCTTCGATCCGGCTTACGAAAAAATCTCGCGCCGCTTTCTCGCGAATCCTGATCAATTCGCTGACGCATTTGCCCGCGCGTGGTTCAAGTTGACACACCGCGACATGGGTCCGCGCGCTCGTTATCTCGGCACTGAGATTCCCGCCGAAGAACTCATCTGGCAAGACCCGATCCCTGCGGTGAACCATCCGTTGATTGAGGCGCAAGACATCGCCGCGCTCAAGGCCAAGGTGCTCGCTTCCGGTCTGACGGTTTCGGAACTCGTCTCGACCGCTTGGGCATCTGCGTCCACGTTCCGTGGCTCTGACATGCGCGGCGGCGCGAATGGCGCGCGCATTCGGCTCGCCCCGCAGAAGTTCTGGGAAGTCAACCAACCGCCGCAACTCTCCAAGGTGTTGAGCGCGCTGGAAGGTATTCAGACTGCGTTCAACCAAGCGCAATCCGGCGGCAAGAAAGTTTCACTCGCCGACCTGATTGTTTTGGCTGGTTGCGCCGGGGTCGAGCAAGCCGCGAAGAACGCCGGTCACACGGTCACCGTTCCGTTCACGCCGGGGCGCATGGATGCTTCGCAGGAGCAAACCGACGTCGCGTCGTTCGCCGTGCTTGAACCCATCGCGGACGGCTTCCGCAATTACCTCAAGGGCAAATACACCTTGTCGGCGGAAGCGCTGCTGATTGACAAGGCGCAGTTGCTGACGCTGACCGCACCGGAACTGACAGTGCTCATCGGTGGTATGCGTGTTCTGAAGACCAACGCCGGCGGCACTGCGCATGGCGTCTTCACCAAGCGTCCCGAATCGCTGACGAACGACTTCTTCGTGAACCTGCTCGACATGGGCACGGAGTGGAAGCCGGTCTCTGAAGCTGCGGACGTGTTTGAAGGTCGCGATCGCAAGACCGGCGCAGTCAAGTGGACCGGCTCGCGCGTTGATCTGGTGTTTGGCTCAAACTCCCTGTTGCGCGCCCAAGCGGAAGTCTATGGAAGTTCCGACGCGGAGAAAAAATTCGTCCAGGACTTCGTCGCCGCTTGGAACAAGGTGATGAACTTAGATCGCTTCGACGTCGCGTAAGCTCTGACGTGCGTCGTCAAACCATCGCCTGCCGGTCTCTGAAACAAGGAGGCCGGCAGGATGGATGGAAATACTACTGCTCGGCCAGATTTGAATCATTCTCCCGCCGTCCCAAATCTGAAAGCTTCAGATAACGCGCGTCGCGACCGGTGATCTCGCTCCACAAGTCCGCCACGCTGATCCGCCGATTGCCGGAGCGATTCACCCACTCCACTTCTGTTGGCGCATCGAGCGCAGTGAAGCGGATGCCCCAGATCGGATCAAACGCCTCCGTCGCGAGCGAGTAACGCATGTCGCCCAAGACCGAATCATCGCCGGGTTTACGCGCCACCCAGCCTTCGGAAAACCAACTGAAGCGCTCGAACGAACGCCGTTGATTGCGGGCGCGCTCGCTCTCGTTCAGCTCGGCCTCCGTCACCAGCGGGAGCGACCAGCCTTCCACCAGCGTCACGCCCGAGAACCAACCGACGCGGATGCGGTCGCTGTAAATCTTCCCCTCGTGAACATAGAGCGCGCGCCAGACGAGATTGTTGGCGAGCGTGGGCATGACCTCGAACCGCTCGATGGTGTGGCCGCGCCGTTGGGCCAATTGACTTTGCGCGGCGGCGGCCCGGGCATGTTGCACGCCGCCCAGCACCAGATAAATCGCCGCAACCGCCAAAGCCGCTGTAGCCATCCGCAACCGTTTCAACGTCAGCGCCAGCACCAGTCCCACAAGCAATGTCAGCGTGAAGATCGGATCAATGATGGAAATCAAATCCCACCCGGCCCGCGCGTTGCTGAACGGCCAGAGCAATTGCGTGCCGTAACTCGTCGCCGCGTCCAGCAGACAATGACTCAAGTAGGCCAGCAGACAGCACAACCAGATCGTCAGCGCTTGCGGACGCCAACGCCGCCGCAAAATCCAGACCGCCGCCACAATGGCGGCCCCGACGGGTGCAAAAACCAACGAGTGCGTAAAACCCCGATGATATTCGATGGCGATCAATGGATCGTTGACGCTGCGGATGAAGATATCGGCATCGGGCGCGAACGCCGCCAATCCGGCACAAGCCGCCGCCGTGCGCCCGAGTTTCTTTCCAAAGGCGGCATAGCCCATACTGGCTCCCAGTAAAACGTGCGTAATTGGATCCATTCGGAGCGCAATCTAGCGGACAATGACCCGCTGGCAAATCAAGGACGGGGAATTCAAACGACGGGTGGCCCACCGAAGTGCGCTTTGTAGGAATCATAGGCCGCTTGGTCAGCCAGCAACGCATCAATCGCCGCTGCGAGCGGCTCGACGCGCACGATGCCGGAAAACACCGCGCGATCTCCGATAGCACTCTCGATCAGGAAGGTTGGCCGTTGCGACACTTGGAGCGCAGAGAACTCATCGCTCGATTTCTTTACGCGCGCGGCAACGGCGGCCGACTTGGCGCGGGCGAGCAATTTGGTTTTGTTTAGCTTGGCGGCCTGGGTCGCAACCGCAACGGCGATTTCCCAGCGCCCGACTTTCTGGCCTTCGCGTTCGCCGGCATGAGCGAGAGCGAGCCGCACCCTATCATCCGTCACCCCGAAATCCTTTGCCGCCTCGGCGACCAAGTTCGGCACATCGTAAATCTTCCGGCCCGCCTCAAACCACCCCGCGTTGAGCATGAAGGGCGATTTCACAATCGTGCCGCTGCGCCGATAAAACCACTCCGCTTGCTCCTTGGAAATGGGATAAGCTTCCGCCGGCATTTGCGCGATCTTCCAATCAAACTCCACCTTTCCCGCGTAACTCTTCTTTAGTTCCTTCCACGCTGGTTCAGCCCAATAACACCACGAGGAGAGGACTTCGAGATAGTAAGTGATCTTGACGCTCATGGCGCGGAATTTAACCACGCCGCCCGGCGATGAAAGCCAAAAACCCCCGCTCACTTTGTGGCGTCCTTCACCGCTTCTTTGACCTTGTCCTTTGTTTCCACCGCGACCTCCTTGGTCTTGGCGGCGACATCTTTGGAAACCTCGACCGTCTTCTTGGCCAACTCCTTCGCCTGCTCCGCGCCTTTCTTGGCCAGCTCTTTGGTTTCGGCAGCGACTTCCTTGGCAACCTCCTTGGTTTTTTCCACGGCGGCCTTGGTGTCTTCCTTGATCTTTTCGCGCGTCTCCGGCCCGGCCAGCGCAGGGGTGATAAAACCAGCAATGAGCAACGATACGGCGGATACTACAGCAGTCCATTTGACGATTGTTTTCATAGCACTGCCGATTAGATAAACCCACCGCCAGTTTTGTTCGACTTAATTTTTTGGAACGCCTCGACGCCAAACGGGGATTTTGGTTCATGTGCTGGTTTGACAGCGAGTGTCATCGGACTAAACAATGTGCCGGACAAACCATTATCAGATGCTTCACTCCACATTCCGAATCACGGCGCTCAGTGTTGTTCTGGGAATTTTCATAACGGGCTGCGGCACATTGCACCCGCGCAAACCACTCCCGGCGGAATTGAGCAACACCGCCACTCCCGCCGGGTATCAGAACGTCCGGGATTGGGGCGACCACTTCAGCCCCGTGTTGCAGCGCAGTGTGGAAACAGCTTTGCAAGCGGAGGCGAAACAGGACAATCCGTACGGCCAGACGCCGATTCAATATCTGTCGCTCTCCGGCGGTGGCATGAACGGCGCGTTCGGCGCGGGCTTTCTCTGCGGTTGGAGCGCGCAGGGTTCGCGGCCCACGTTTGATTTTGTCACCGGCATCAGCGCGGGGGCGTTGTTGTCACCCTTTGCGTTCCTTGGCCCGAATCACGACAACGCCTTGCGCGAAATCTACGCCAATCTTCAACCTCAGGATTTGTTCCAACGCAAAGGACTGCTCCGCATCCTGCGCGACGACTCGGCGTTCGACACCGCGCCGTTGCGCAAAATTCTGGAGAAACACATCACCAAAGAATTGCTCGCCGAGATCGCGCGTGAACATGCGTTGGGCCGACGCTTGTGGATCGGCACCGCCAACCTCGATGCCCGTCGCCCGGTCATCTGGGACATGGGCGCGATCGCTACGACCGGGCGGGCGGATGCGCCGGAATTGTTCATCCAGGTGATGATGGCTTCTGCTGCGGTGCCCGGCGCATTTCCGCCGGTTTACTTCGCGGTTGAAGCCGATGGGAAAAAATTTGATGAGCTTCACGTGGACGGCGGCATTGGTCGGCAAGCGTTCGCCTACGGACCGGTGTTGCATCTGGATGAAATCCGCCGCCAGCTGGATGCTTCACATCGCGAACGCCCTGCCGAACTGTTCATCATCCGCAACGGCGACCTCGGGACGCATTACGATCCGGTGAAGCCGAAGGCGTTGCCGATTGTGATGACCTCGCTCCGCGCCCTGACGCATCATCAGGCCGAGGGAGATTTTTATCGCATGTTCGTTTATGCCGGGCGCGACAAGTGCAACTACAACCTCACCGGTATTCCGGCTGAATATCAGCGCCAATCACAAAAGGATTTTGACGGTGACGAGATGAAGCGTTTGTTCACGCTCGGTGAACGCATGGGACGAGCGGGCACTTGTTGGATCCACACGCCGTGGGAAGAATTGAAACTCCCGGCCAATTCTCCATGACGCGCAATCGTTCGTTCAACGCGCCGGGCCGGAAGCAGGACGATCAAAACTGTTTCTGAGATCCAGCATCGGTTGCTGGCCGACCCGGATGAGGCCTTTGCGCGGATGATCCATGTCAATGATGGCCCAGAGTGTTCCGGCGATAAGAAACGTCAATGACGTGGTCAACACGATGTTGCGCTTGCCTGCCACGCCGCAGCCGTAACCAACCGATGCCACGGATACCACCGAGCACGCCACCAGCAATCCAAGCAGTACCCCGGGCATGTGTCGCCGCGCCGCGGCAATCCGTGATCCGTGCAGATCAATCAACTCATTGATCGGCGGAAGGAGCACGGTTGCTTTTTCGGGTGTGGCTTTCGCCGCGCTCGCGAAATTCGCCCAGATGCGCTCCTGCAACTGTTCTGATTCGGCCACCGCCACAGTGCGCGCCGTCGGGTCAGTCATGTCGTAAAAGGCGATGCGTTGGGCCGTGTAGGCTTGCAGCAATTGGCGCGCATCGGCGCGCGCCGCGTCCGGCAGCAGATCACAGCGCATCCATGCCGTGCCGATGGCGTTCGCCTCGTGCGTGATCAGCTGGACGCGGTCGTTGAAACGTCCCGCCGCCAGCGCAAAGCTGAAGCCCAGCAGCAAAGCGAGCAATCCCAGGGTTGCACCCTGAATGTTCGCGAGTTGGTCGGGATGTTCCTCCCGGCGTTGCCGGGCGCGCGAGCCGAAGAAGAACCACAGTTCCAGACACGCCAGCAGCCCGATAAACAGCCCGACTGCTATCAGCACGTCGAGTATGGTTGAGCTTGGAAACATTTTCTTGAAAGGATTATGTCCACCGATCTCTGACTCTCGCAAGAATGTTTGCGCGAAGTTCGTTCACGGAAAGTTTCATCCTGTTGAAATCGAAGGCCGCCGTG
>ERZ1292630.3201-Hain-H41-02um-R3-3201-length-14605-cov-9_pt1 | contig 14605 bp, 17 predicted proteins | sample MGYA00564408_ERZ1292630 | MGnify/ENA primary metagenome ERZ1292630 (study PRJEB36523, sample SAMEA6512641) | groundwater metagenome | collected 2019-01-08 | study: AquaDiva: Metagenomics assemblies of 32 groundwater samples | reverse complement strand
GAAGTTGTGGAGCTGGCGAGAGGAATTGAACCCCCAACCTGCGGTTTACAAAACCGCTGCTCTGCCATTGAGCTACGCCAGCCTGAATGTATCGGTCTGCAAACTCACCCCGACACTCCTGAGCGAAAACCTAACAACTGCGTATGCACCTGTCAAGCGAACGTGTAATGTGATCCGGGGCCTGCCACACTCTGGTCATAGCAGGAATCAGCATCATCGGACATCGTCGAGTGGACTATGTTCTCATCGTGTGAGAGGCGAGAAGCAGGAGCATGCCCCAATCACTACGTGGTTGCGGGAGGGGGCGTCGAGCCGTCGGCAGGAGTATGGTTGTGAGTCTCAAGCGCTTCGTCGAGGACTCGGAGTGACTCATTGAGGAGGTCTGTTGCACAGCTCAGGGTGACGTGAATTTGTTGGAGAGCCTCCTCCCATCGCCCTTCCTGCTGGAAGTTTTGAAAACGGCGATGATGTTCCTCCATGATTGCTTGTTTCGCATCCAGCATCAGGCTGTCAACGGCTGTCATAGGTGCCTCCATTCGTGTGATCGAGGCCGCACGGTAACAGACCCAATATCCATGCGACAATTATACGAATGGGTGGTTGATGTGTTAGATTAACCATGGTTCATAAGTATATATATTTGTAAATATTACTGTCGAGTTATATGCTGTGAGTTTTTGACCATGCTACTTCTATCGCTGCATCTAAATATCATGCTGTTAGTCCTGGCATTCTGAGAACTGAGGCGACTCTCTCGCTTGACGGTTCGCCAATAACAGGGGTATTGTGCCTCGTGCGATTCATTCATTGAGGAGGAACTGATGCGCAAGATCTCAAGATGGACCCCGGTCGCGGTTGGATTCCTACTCACAGCCTGCTCCTCAGCCGAATGGGTTCACCCCAACAAACCAGCGGACGAGTTCACCCGCGATTACAACCAATGCGGGATGGCCGCCGCGCGAGACCCTAAGCTGCAGCAGGGCAGTCAGCTCCTTCTCCTCAACGCCACAGAACGCTGTGTTCAAAAGGAAGGCTGGCGGTTGATCGAACGGTAGAAGCAGTTTTTCCCCTTCTCGTGCTCCTCTTCGTCGAGAATCCTCCGCTCACACTCTTGTGCGTCAATTACGGACCGTAACCACTCCGGCGTGAGCCGGTGTGACCGGCCATTTCACGCGATATCCAGAGCAACCCGGTCGCTCCGCTCGGTACACAATTTACATACACTTTACGAGGAATTCACAGGACTGGAATGTGTCTTGGGTAAGGTAGAGGCACAAGAATATGCAGGAAACACTCACATCAACTCTGGAGCAGGTCATGAAGAACACAGACGCCTATCTGTTCGTGCTTGCCGTCACGCTGTTGCTCACCGCGCCGATCGTTCATGCCATTCAGACATTACTAGCCATGCACGCACGAGTCATTTTCCCGGTGCTTCGGATGCAGACGGGGCAACACTACAGCACGTTAATCACATCCCCACGAAGCATGGAAGTTATCGTCTGCCCACGCTGCGCATCGTCCTTCGATCACGCCATCGACTCGAACCCGACCACATTCACTCAACCAAGGAGAGCCCTATGATCACAGTCGATCGGCTCATGACTCGCCAAATGGTCAATATTGAAGCAGGCACCTCAGCCATTGAGGCGGCGAAGCTCATGAAGAACCACAAAATCGGAAGCGTGTTCGTGACAAAGCAAGACCGCATCGTCGGTATCGTGACGGAGCCGGATATTGTCAGGAAAGTCGTTGGGGCAGAGCGGGTGCCCTACTACATCCCCGTGGAAGACATCATGAGCAGCCCCGTCATTGGCATCGACGGCCGCCGGTCTGTGACCGAAGCGGCCGATCTAATGGAACAACATGGGACACGCCATTTAGCCGTACTGAAAGGTGACTCGATTGTGGGAATCCTATCGGTGCGCGATTTACTGCACCCGGTTTCAATCGATGAGTTCTAAGCATTCGTGGTTAGCATCAGAAGAAAGAGGCTTTATCGTGATGGCATTTGATCTCTTCGCATCATTCTTTGCACTGGCCGTGCGTTTCACCCTGGTACTCGGCGTGATGCTATTCATCGTCTCACTCGGTCGAGATGCCTGGAACGCCTTTTCAAGCCACGAATAGAACCATGACACGGATCACCATGGAACAAACACTGTCCAACGCCTGGCCCAAACGATTCGTCACCACGCTCACGGCCCACGACATGACACGTGCCTGGGAGGCAGGCACACGATTCATCCTGAGCCTACTCACCCTGACAATTCTCCTTGGCCTGGCAGGCGGCGTCGTGAAAACGTTTCTCGACCTGCGGCTTCTCCTATCAGCTGACCTCGAGGTCGCGCTCCGACACATTATTGTCGATGCCTTAACGTTGCTTGCGGTCGTGGAAGTCTTGAGAACGACGCTGACCTATTGTTCGGACGGACGAGTACGCGTCACATTTATCGTGGACACCGTGCTCGTCGTCATGCTGACGGAGATCATCTCACGATGGTTCACGGGCGGGGAGTGGCATCAATTCGCGATACTGGGAGGCATCGTCATCACGCTGGGTTTCATGCGCATCGTGGCCATCCGATACAGTCCAGTGCCGCCGACGTTCACGCAACAGGTCAATCAACCTGGGCCATCATTTCCACAATCTCACTAGGAGGTACCTATGTCGATAAGTTCTCTTCTTGAATCAGATCCGGAAGTTCATCCGTTGCAAGGGGAGCATCAAGATACCGATGCACTCACGGCAAGCATTCTCGACCATCTCAATGAGCAGACTGTCATCAGTCTGGATACGCTCGTCTGCCTCATGCCTCAATACACCTGGAATCAAATCTTCCACACCGTCGACCGACTCGCCCGATGCAACAAGGTTGTCCTTCGCCGACACCGATTTGAGTACACGCTCTTTTCGACCAATTTCGTGGCATAGCCACATTTCTCCCTAGCAGGATGCTGCAAAAGTCAGCCAGCGGCGTTCTCGCATCGTTCAGACCCTCAACGTACCGACGAGAGCTTCTCGGATGTCGGAATTACTGGAGAGGATTTTCCGTTCGCCAAGATCTATTCTAGGGGCGAACGGCTCACACGAAGTGCGGTTTGTACCTCCTCGGCCCTTCACTCGCTGCAGCCTTGATGGACAGTCTTTTTGAGCATCCTGGAGGAATGTTCTCCTGGTGTGCCACACGTGCGGACCATCGAAGTTCTAGCGTGACTAAAATAGCTTTTTTCATCAGCCTGCTAGAGACGTTCTGTGTCCTACGCCGCGTTCCAAACACCTTCCTGTCAGGAGGTGAAGATCCCGAACAGCACGGAACGGGCGTCCGCTCGACAGGCCAACGGCTGGTCGAATGATGATAGCCTCTCAGCGTAAGCCTCATGCCACACAGGAAGACTGCGGCGCTTGGCTGTCGCGTGAGATTCTTTTGCAGTTAAACCGATTATGTCACGGGGCGGGGCAGCTCGCTGACTCTTCTCGACAAGGAAAGATCATCCGTAGCGGAACGATGAGCGAGGTTTACGTGTGTGCAAGACCGCTTTTTGAAGATCCCGGTGGAGTGGTGTGGCGAATGATCTTGCCCTCCACGAGGTAGACCACCAGTTCGGCGATGTTGGTCGCATGATCGGCCATCCGTTCGAGGTATTTGGCAATGAAGCTCAAACGAATGGCGCGTGAAATCGTGTGCGTGTCCTCGAGCATGAATGACAACAGCTCACGGAATAATTGCTCCATCAGATCGTCGACGATGTCGTCGTCCGTGAGCACCTTCCGGGCGAGCGTGGCATCATCCTTGACGAACGCATCGATGCTTTCCTTCACCATCATCCGCGCCAGATTACCCATCCGCGGGATATCGATGTAGGGTTTGAGCTGCGGCTCTTCGTTCAGTTCGATCGAGCGTTCGCAGACATTCTCCGCCAGGTCGCTGATTCGCTCGAGTTCAGTGGCGATTTTCATCGCCGTCGTCACCAACCGCAAGTCTCGTGCGGCAGGCTGATGAAGGGCCAGCAGGCGGATACTGTCTTCGTCGATCTCCACATCCAACGCGTTGACCTGGTGGTCCCGCTCAATCACCTGGCGGGCCAGGGTCGAGTCGCGCGTCACTAGTGCGGTGAGGGCCTTGTCGATCTGATCTTCCGCCAGACCGGCCATTCGCAGGAGCTTGCTTTTCAAGGCTGCGAGTTCTTCGTCAAAGTGGCGCTGTATCATACGGTTCAACCAAATCGTCCGGTGATGTAGTCTTCGGTCTGCTTCTTGGAAGGCGTGGTAAAGAGCTGCTTCGTGAGGCCAAATTCCACCAGTTCGCCGAGGTACATAAATGCCGTCCAATCGGACACCCGAGCCGCCTGCTGCATATTGTGCGTCACGATCAGGATTGTCACACGTTGTTTTAAATCGAGCAACAATTCCTCGATACTGGCCGTGGCCATCGGGTCGAGCGCCGACGTCGGCTCATCCAACAACAGCAGTTCCGGGTCGGTGGCCAAGGCACGGGCAATACAGAGTCGTTGCTGCTGGCCTCCGGATAGAGACGTCGCCCGCGCGAGTAACCGATCTTTGACTTCTTCCCACAAGGCTGCGCTCCGCAAGGCCTGTTCGACCTTCTCATCCAATACCTGCCGTTCGGTGGTCCCTCGAACCCTCAGGCCGTAGGCGACGTTCTCATAAATAGACTTGGGAAAGGGGTTGGGCTTTTGAAATACCATGGCGATCCGCATCCGTACCTCGATAGGATCGACCTCGCGTGCCAGGATATTGCGGCGATCGGGGTAGAGCAGAATTTCACCTTCGTAGCGGTTCCCCGCATAGAGATCGTGCATCCGGTTAAAACAGCGGAGAAAGGTCGATTTTCCGCAACCTGACGGCCCGATCAAGGCCGTGATCTGGTATTCGGCGATGGGAACCGACAAGTTCTTCAGCGCCAGCCGGCTTCCATAGGAGAAACTGAGGGCTCGTGTCTCTGCTTTGAGGGGCTTGGGCCAATTCTGCGCGTGGGGCGAGTCGACGAAATCCATGCTACCAGGTGACCTGCTTTCTCATGCGATATCGCATATAGATGGCCACCCCGTTCATGGCGAGGGTCATCCCGACCAAGAGCACGCCGGCAGCCGCCGCGTTGCCGGCGAAGTCCTCGCCTGGTCTCGACACCCATCCGAACATCTGAATGGGCATGACTGTAAAAGGGGACAGGAGCCAGTCAAACGAGATATACGGCGGGTGCGTGGTGATCGGAGCCGGAGGTAGAAATGCAATAAATGTGAGAGCGCCGATCGTGACGATGGGTGCGGTTTCACCGATTGCCCGGCTCAAGGCCAGGATAATGCCGGTGAGAATGCCGGCCGCGGAATAGGGCAGGACGTGATGTGCGACAGTTTGCCACTTGGTGGCACCCAACCCGTAGGCCGCCTCGCGGATCTCTACTGGAATCGCGCGAATCGCTTCACGCGTCGTGACGATCACCACCGGGAGAATCAACAGTGCCAACGTGAGGCCAGCCACAAGAATGCTTTCGCCCAGGCCCAAGATGTAGACGAACAGCCCGAGCGCCAGCAAGCCATAAATGATCGATGGCACGCCGGCCAGGTTCGTGACCGTCACCTCGATCAATTCGGTCATCCACGATCTCCGCGCGTACTCTTCCAGGTAGATCGCCGCCGCGACGCCCAGCGGCACACCCACGACCGCCGTGACCAGCATGATCAACGTCGAACCGACCCACGCCGGAAGGATACCCGCTTGCGCGGCATGACGAGACGGATAGGACATGAGGAACTGCCAGTCGATTCGACTGATACCCTCGAATACGAGCGCCCCGAATAACAACACCAGCGTGCCGACTGCGATGGCGAGTGAGGAGAGACCCAATATCTTGAACAGTGCCTCGGCAATCTTGCGTCGTGCGATAGATGGGTGGGGATGTGGAGAGGCCTGTGCCGACATCAGTACACCTCCCGAAACCGTTTCCGCATCATATGTCCAAGGATGTTGAAGGCGAAGGTCATCACGGCCAGCACGAGCCCGGCTGCAAAAATGCTCTGGTAGCCAATGCTGCCATGGGGCAAATCGCCGAGAGCTACTTGGACAATATAGGCGGTAATGGTGGCCGCCGGCTCCAGAGGATTCCACGTCAGATTCGGATTTTGCCCCGCAGCGATTGCCACCACCATGGTTTCGCCGACCGCCCGCGAGATCCCGAGCACATAGGCGGCCACGAGGCCGGAAGTGGCAGCCGGTACCACCACTCGCCAGGCTGTCTGCAGGCGGGTTGCCCCCATGGCATAGGAACCTTCCCGCAACACCATCGGCACGGCACGCATCGCATCCTCGCTGAGCGAGATCACGAACGGCATGATCATAATGCCGATCACGATACCGGGCCCGAGCATGTTGAACCCCGGCAGATCCGGCCAGAGGCGTTGGAGTGCGGGGGTCACGACGATCAGCGCAAAATACCCGTACACGACGGTCGGGACGGCGCCCAGGAGTTCTAACGTAGGCTTCATGACTTCCCGCAAACGAGACGAGGAAAATTCGGAGAGATAGATCGCCGCCACCGTCCCGAGAGGAATCGCAACGAGCAGACCGACCGCGCTGGTGACGAGCGTACCGGCGAGCAGGGGCAGTATCCCGTAGTGAGGATCGGCAAAGAGGGGAGTCCAGAGCGTATCAGTGAAAAAGTCTGTGAGCGGCACCGTCCTGAAAAATCCGATCGATTCAGAGAGAAGCACGGCGATGATCGTCACGGTCGTGGCCACGGACGTCAAGGCGGCAAAAAATAATCCCCCTTCGATCGCCCGTTCGCGTCGCTGACGCGCACGGCGGCGCGCAGCAGCCTCCGCTATGGCGTCTGGGTTCTTGGTATGAATCGCCTCCTGCCCCGCCACGATAGACTTACTCATCAAGAGACTGACCTTTTCGTATGCAGGTTCCCTGGAGTTCGAGCCAGAACGGAAGCCTCATGGCGGTCTACCGCTTTGGGGGACGACTCATGATTTCTTCAATCGCCAGTCCGACTTCAGGCACACCGCCAAACCCGGTTCCCACAACGCCTTTTTTGAACCGCTCACGCGCCATAGTATAGGCTTGCTCGGGCAAAGGAATATACCGGACTTCTGCGATCAGCTTGGGGCCTTCCGTCAGGTAGTACTCGACGAAGTCTTTCACCTCTGTCCGCTTGGCCGCAGCCTCGCTGACATAGATAAAGAGGGGACGTGAGAGGGGCTGATAGCTGCCCTTGACGACGTTCTCCGCACTGGGCAGCACCGGTCCACTCTTTCCGACAATGGCGACCGCTTTCAGCTTCTTCATCTGCGCGGCGTAATAGGCAAAAGGGATGTACCCCAGCGCATTCTTATTGTTCTCGATCCCCTGCACGAGCACATTATCGTCCTCGCTGGCGGTGTAATCGCCACGGCTGGCCTTGGGCTTTCCCACAATGGCATCGGTAAAGTAATCGAACGTGCCGGAATCGGAGCCAGCGCCAAAGAGCACGAGCGGTGCGTCCGGCCAGTCAGAGTGGATCTGGTTCCATCTGGTGATTTTGCTCTGCGCCGACGGTTCCCAGATTTTCTTCAACTCTTCGACCGTCATCGAGGTGATCCAAGTATTCTTCGGGCTCACCGCCACCGTCAAGGCATCAAAGGCGATGGGCAGCTCGTAATAGGCCACGCCGTTCTTCTGACAGAGGTCCATTTCTTCCCTGAGGATCGGTCGTGAGGCATCCGCGATGTCCGTCTCACCACGACAGAACTTTTTGAATCCGCCGCCTGTCCCTGCAATGCCCACGGTCACTCGTCTGCGCCCCCGGTTCGCTTTCTGAAATTCTTCCGCCACCGCCTCCGTGAGGGGGTACACCGTGCTCGATCCATCGACTTTAATGAGCGCCGTTTGGTCGGCTTGCGCCAGATGACTTCCTGAGCCGAAGACTCCGAGAACCCCCGCCATCGCCATACAAGACGCCAACCGAACAACAAGCATGCGCGCTCCTCTCATCCTCAATGAATCTGTCTGCCTCTCATGGCCTTGTGACACACCATTGTGACGCAGGGCCATTGATAGCTGTCGTTTGACCTGCTCGTGAGACTATCACGACCGCCCATTCCGGCACTGTCACAGATATGTAAACTTTTTGTTAACTTGGGAGGAAAATGAAGGCCTCAACAGAAGGCGTCATGGTATCTCAATGGTGGCTGGAGGGATACAGTTGGTTCGGGCTATGCACCGCTAAACTCAGAGTTGTTTCCAGGTCGAGAGACTGGACATATGCGGCAAGATTGTTCTCCGGCGGCATCGCTGCGAGTACACCCTCTTTTCCGCTCACGACCTAGCGTCACTCCTTCCTTCTCCCAAGAGCCTACTATGGGGATTGGCCCTAAGAATAGAACTGTCTCCCGAATCAGATCAGATCCTATGGCACCATCCTGTTAAGCACCTGCCATGCTGATGGCAATCACTATTGTGAAATCGGAGGTTGCAGTTTCATTTCCCGTGCCATTTGAACAAGATCTATGACCACCAAACGGCCCGGATCGATGTAAGGCCAAGGCCACCGCTCATCTTCCGGCACCATGGAAGTCGCCGGGACAAACGTGGCGCGAAAACTTGTCCGGCTAATCGGGAGGAGCGGGTTTTCGACAGGATCGATCTCGGACACGATACTCTGGCTCATGCCTTCAGATGGTAAGGTGCGATCATTTGCCAGTATCATGTACAGGTGCTGGCCGTGGACAAAGAGACCGCCCGACGTGATGGCCAGCCCAACGGTTGAAGTGGAGACGCGTCGATAAAACGCGATCAGTTCTTCCGGCTTCGCCTCTGCCAACGCCTGACTCAGATGGCGAGCCAAGAGTGTCTGTTCCTCTTTGGAGAAGGCTGCGACCAGTGACGCTTCTCCGGTGAGAAAGGAGGGAGCGAACGAACTCCGTGGCTGTATCCTGACCCCGGCGAGAATATGTCGTAGCTCATCGGGGCTGACCTTGGCCGGATGACTGTGGCCGTTGCCTGCCTTGCTATCGAACTGAAGCTTGATGGCCGTCGCATTGTCCTGATACACAGCGCGCGGGGGCGGACCAGTTCTGCACCCGACTGTGAGCGAAACGACGACTCCTAACGCACAAATCTTCCACGCCCGCATGTTGGTCCCTCCCGACTCAACCCGCATTTACACGATAGCAGAATGGAGAGAAGGTTTCAGCGCGCATCGTATCGTGCCGTTACAAGACTCTGCCCCAGGAGTTCAAAGTTCTTGGAAATCTGCGCGGCGGTCAACGGGTAAAAATTCGCTCGAGCCACGGTCTCCTGCCCTTGACGGCTATTCACAAACTTCAAAAACTCCCACACCACGGAATCGAGTTTTTCTTTCTGGTTTTTATTTACGTACAGATAGAGGGGTCTCGCCAGCGGGTACTGCCCATTGGACACGCTCTCAGCGCTGGGCAGGATCGCCGCCCCCTCTGCCTCTTGTGCGAGCGGGACAATTCGGACCATGGAGCTATGGAATCCCACGCCGGCATAGCCGACTGCGAGAGGGTCTTGAGCGATGGCCAGGATCTCCGATGCCGAACCAGGCTGTTCCTGCACGTCGTCATGGAGTTCTCCGTCTATCAATGCCACATGCTTAAAGAATTCGCGGGTCCCGGACTTCTTGTTTCGTCCGTACAGATGAATCGGCTGCTGGTTCCATCGATCCTTGAGCCCCACCTGGCCCCAGGTTGTGAGGCGTGCTCCCTTGCTTCGCTTCAATGTCGAGCTGAATATGCCGTCGATTTGTTCGAGCGTCAGGCTTTCAATTGGATTCTCGTTGTGCACATAGATGGCAACGGCATCCATAGCGATGGGAATGCCGATGGGTTCGTACCCATGGTGGCTGACAAACCCCTTTCGCTCCTGGTCGGTGAGTGGACGTGACGAAGCCAATAAATCCGAGCTGCTGGCACCTTGTGTGCCTTTGCCTCCTGACTTGTCCCCACGGAATTGGAGGGAAAGACCGAGCATGAATTCGCGTATGGCCTCGCTGGATCCCTGCCCTTCGACACCGAACTTCGTGTTGGGTTGAAATGCTCTGAACGCGGCTGCGAGCTTCGCCATGAGAGGCTGCATCGTATCAGACCCGACAATGGTGACTCGACCGCTGATTCCTTGCGCCGGCTGGTACTGTTCCGTGATCGGGTCACTTCCGGATTGGACCAGGGCGTTGACCTGTTCTGCCGCAGCCATCTCGTATCCCAGGAACCAAAACGTGAGGGCAAGCACAAGGGCAACGCAATGTGCTGTATGAGCAGACCAGTTTCGCCAATGGATGTTGCGTTTCATCATCATATCCTCTCTTGTCGATAAAGATGGTTCCATTAATTAAAGAAGAACTGAGCCTGGAATCGCAACAAGGAGGCATCGTATTGATCCTGCACCTGATTGCGCACCAGAGTCTCGTTGAGGCCATCCTTTAACATGAGTTCGGTGACAAACCTCCAGTGGGTATCCGGTTCCCATACCAGACCGAAGTTCCAGGTTCGCGATTGGCCGTCTGGCGCGCCACTGGTTGCTTTGATTCCACCATAATATTCACCGAAGCGCACATAGGGGGTGAGCTGGCCGACATCCGAGTATTGCCAGGTATAGTACCCTTGCACATAACCGCCTCGGAGCGACGACTCTTCAATGGTGTTATTGCCCGCGTTCCGCTTCGCATTGCGTCCGATCGTACCCTCGGCAAGTAGTCCCCAAGGTTGCGGTGGCGTCCATAGGTAGGCAGTGATGCGCTGATCGTTGACGTCGCAACCCCCCTCCTTATTTAAAGCATCGTGACACTTCGCTGCCGAACTGGTGCTGGTGGGAGAACCGGCGCCGCTGACTGAGTAAATCCCGCGAAAGGCCATCACGCCGGTTTCCAGGAGTCGCCCGTTCGGCAGTTCAAATGGGTAGGCCAATCGTGCGCCGACATGCTTGTCGCCGTTCATTTCCTGTTTGTTGCGACCTTGCCCGTTGTAGACCATGACGCCAAAGACGCCATAGTCGCCCGGGCCATTGTGATAGGCCGCTAATTGGGCAAACCGTTCTTGGGCGATTTTTGGACTCCAGTAATACGCAATGCCGAGGTCTCGCTCTCCCGGCGCTCCGCTTTGAATCGATTCATGCCGGTCGAGTTCCTGCCGATTTGTGCTCGAGCGGTAGGTATCGAAGGAATTCGGCACTCGGTGTTGACCAAACCGGAGCCGGTGAATCTTGTCTTTTGTCAGGTAGTAGTCGGCGTACGCATCGATAATTTCCTTATTAAACATATTTTGAGTTCCTTGGTCACCCTCGAACGCACCCTGAAGAAAGAATGCCAGCCGTTCTGAAACCTGCCCTTGGAACACGAGGCGGATGCGCCGGAAGTAGAACTCGCGCGGCTGGTGGGTCGCGTTGCTGTCGCCCTGAGGGATGCTCATCTTGCCGTCGGTGGGTCCGGCGGAGATGCGAAACTGGGTGTACCCGCTGATCCGGATGCGCTCATACCAGCGGGGATTGCCAGCCATCTGCATCTCCGGCGTCTGCTCGAAGACGCGCCGTTCTTCTTCCGCTTTCAGGCGAATCCAATCATCCTGGGTGATGAGGCCCTTTTCCAACAGGAGACTTTCGAGATTGGTGCTTTCGATGGTGAGGCGCTGACCAGCCCCGGCCCGTTGGCTTGTATCGGCAACAGGGGTGACGGACGAACCAGATTGAGGACCGATGACGTCTGGTTCTGCCGCAACTGCAGCCAGGGTGCTGTTAATGCCCAAGATGAGAACCAGGCACCCGATAGAGGCACGTCGCAAAACGGCACATGAACACACCGCACCTCTGTCCTTCAATTGTTGCGGAAATTGCCAGATCTGCACGCTTCATTCTCCCTTGTTTTTTGACTCATGCGGGCCGATGAAAACACAGCCCTGTCACAAGGGAGTATCCAGGACACAGATAAAGAATCCGTGACAGCGGTGTTACAAAATTGTTAACTTTTGATGGGGATCAGGTTTATGTCGGCGTTTTCAAGAGGCTATCGAGAGGGCACAAGAGAGTGCCGTTCAGGCGATGAGGCAAGCTCCAGACGTCATAAAACGCGGTAGTACATCACCGAGCTCGTTCCGGTGCTGGGGTTGCGCTGAAGCACCACGGTCGCATTTCTGGTTACCTCGTTGACGCTCACGATCATACGGGCCAAGAACAGGTCGCTCTTGATGTCGTACAGGTTTTGAAGACGGAGTTCCTTCCCAACTGCCTCAAAGCTGCTGACGCGATCTAAGTCCTGAATCGTCTTGAAGGGACGCGCCTGAACAATATCCGCGGCCACGCCTTGCGTGATACGTGGATCGAGGGCCTGAAGCACGAGGGGGTCGGCCGTGTTCACATTCACACGGCCTTCTCCTTCTTGCGGATAGACGGTCACCACCTTCGACAGTTTTTCGATGATCTCGGGCGTGATTCCCTTGATCAGCCGTAACTCTAAGAGCGTCTGCAGTGGGCCATTGGCCGCCCGGTAGGAGGGCCGTTGTGTTTGATAGTAGAGACTCTCTGCCCCAGCCGCTTCCGGCACCTCGTCCTGATCCACCCAATCGACGATGGCATCGACCAGATCCGGATTGACCTGCACGAGTTCGAAGAGCCGCTTGACCCTCAGGATCTTGGGTTTCCTGGCAGTGGGATCTCCGCCGGCCGCCAGGTCGTTCAAGTTCAGCTTACCTCGTTCATCCTCGATCTGCGCGCTCAGCAGACCGTCGCCAATGGCATAATTTGAGATGGGAAAGGCCCATAAGTCGGTGGGGGCGTCGAAGAACTGTCCCGTCTGCTTGTCCTTTAAGAAGTCTTGTTGCAACACGCCACGGGCTGCCTGCACCGCCGCGCGCGCAAGCACAGTCGCTTTGAAATTATCGCGGAACGCCGCTGCGTCGCGATATTCCCGCCTCGCTTCGGCATCGAACTCGAGAATCAGCGCAACCAGGAGGGAGAGAACCAGGAGAGTGAGGAGAAGGGCGATACCACGTTCATCAGACCTTCGCATAGGTCGCGATTCTCAGCGTGGCGTCGAGATTGACCGGATTATCGTATTTCGGTTTCATCTGCAGATGGTGCACCTGCACGTCATAGGGTGCCTGTTCGATGGCAGCCAATAACGCGAGGATCTGGGGAAGCGACACACCGTCGAGCCGAAGGTCGACCGCGGTTTCCTGATAGCCCTGGGCGACAATGGGGGCCTGTGGCTGCATGCCGACGATACGATCGCGAATCTGCGCCGTCGTCGTCGCTTCCTCCATGAACGCCAGCAGCGAAAACTGGGCCGGCGGGTTCGGCATGCGCTGTTCGAGCTTGGCGATACGCGCCTGCTTGACCACGTACTCCTGCGCCACCAGTGCGAGTTCCTGGCTGTCTTTCGCTTTCCGTCTGGCTTGTCGATCGAGTTTGTCGATCGTCACCACGAGGGGATCGATAATCAGCAGGAAGACGAGGGCTGCTGCGACCACGGCCCCGCCGGCAGCCACGATGATGCGCTCGCGTTGCGAGAACTGCTGCCACCGTTCTTTCAGCCTCTGTCTCATGGCCATTGCACCGTATAGGTGAGACGAAACACCACTTGGTTCGGCACAGCCCCGACACGGGTATCACTAATGGACACGTCATGAAACGTCTCGGCTGCCACGAAGGCCTGCTTAATCTTCTCGATTGCGTCGAAGGTCGTGGTTTCCCCCTCCAGATGGATGCTGGTCCCGTCGATCGTCAGTTCTCGTACTTTCAACGGTGCGCCTGGCGGCACATGCTTCACCAGTTCTGCAAGGCTGGCAAGAACGTTGTAACGTGTGCCGTCGACGACCGAGAGCCCTTTCTCTATCTGTGACACTCGATACCGGGCCAGGTCTAACTCCTCACCCGGACCGGCGCCTGGACCAAATGTTTGCTCGTATTGAGCCTGGAGCTCTCGCTTGAGGTCCTTGACCGTCGAGTCTTTCAGCATCACGCGCACAGAGAGATCCAGCAGCGCCAGAACCGCCAGGATGAGCCCGCCCCACAAGGCCAACCGGCGATCCTGCTTCGAGACATCTCCTGTGGCCGTCGCGGCATCGCTGTCGGCTTTGAAATCCAGGACGAGACCTGATCCCCCCAGCCTCGACTTCCAGCGCGGACGGACGATATTAGGATGGATCGACAATCCGAATGCGATGGAAAATGCGCGGGGACAGCTCGCTCCAAATCCTTGGCGCGGGCCGACCGGGAGCAAGCCCAGTTGATGCGCCATATGTCCGCTCAGTTCTCTCAATTTAGAGCCGCCGCCCGCTACCCAACAATGAGTCAACCGTTGATGGACGGTGCCTTCATAGGCATGAAGGGAGACGCGTAACTCTTTGAGGACCGGTTCGAGCCAGGAGGCATCGATATCTTGCACGGCCATGGTTCGCTTCCGTCGTTCCGCTTCGGCGAAGCTGCAGGCATAGCGAACGGCGAGTGCATGGGTGAGATGATTCCCGCCCCACAACACGGTCCGCAGCACCACCGGACGACCTTCATGCACCAGGCACAAGGTCGTCTTCGAGGCCCCGACATCGATGATCGCCATGTCGCCGGGAACCTGGGCCCCTTCCTCTTTCAGGA
>ERZ1292630.3200-Hain-H41-02um-R3-3200-length-14606-cov-8_pt1 | contig 14606 bp, 9 predicted proteins | sample MGYA00564408_ERZ1292630 | MGnify/ENA primary metagenome ERZ1292630 (study PRJEB36523, sample SAMEA6512641) | groundwater metagenome | collected 2019-01-08 | study: AquaDiva: Metagenomics assemblies of 32 groundwater samples | reverse complement strand
ATTGCGGCGCAAGACCGGTGACCCAACGGCTTCAACGGGTTTTCGGTGTGAACCTAAACTGTTTACAGTACGGGTGACGTATGCAGGACACGATGGCGCATCCGCACGCCGCTGCCACCGGGCCGCTAGCGAGGACGTGTTCCCCAAAGTCGCGGCGCTTTCGGCGCCACGTGACCGCGAGGGGTTTGCGACTCAACGATACGCCTTGCAAATCCATTACGGCGAAAACGAAGGTACCCTTTGCGGCAGCCCTTGCGACCTGTGCGTTGCAGTTTGCTCGAACGCGGGCGTGGTGGAACGCTTGCGCGAAGGGTTTGGCCAGTGCGAGTCACCCGTGTGCCCGGTCATGGTGTGCCTCGTGCCGCATTGGAGCGATACCGACGACGGAAAAGTCAACTTCACCTTCCCACATGGATACGTCGTTCAACTGGTTAAACTCAAAGGAGCACCTGTCGCGCCGTTGTTTCCGTCGATGCCACTGTCGTCGGCAGCTTTGCCATTCTTTGTTCGTGCGGCTGCGCGTGCGGCCAAGTCGGAAGCCGTTATCGTGGACGATCGCAACGGCACGGCGTACTCACCGTACACACAACAGCGGCAGGATTTACACCAGAGGTTCAACGATGCCCCAGGCTGCAATTTGTTTGCCGAACAGCGTATTGCTTGAAGAGTGACACACCTGCGTGTCACCTGCGTGCTACCCTCTGTTTTTACGCTGGGAGTCAAAATGCAGGGCCATGTCCATCGTACCAGTACGAAACCATGTTGTTCAATTTTGTTGCTTGATGTTTTCTTGCGAGGAAAAGAACTAACCAAATGCCGCGCCATTCGATGACATCGACCACTACCAAGACAACTGCGTCTCCACCGAGCGACTGGGGCGTCGCCCAATGGAGCCGTTTCCAGAGGTGCGATCCGTCCCCAATTTCGTCCTGGCTGCTCTCGCTCGCGGTGTCGCTGCTGTTTCTCGTTGCACAACTGGCAACGGCCAAAGCGCTCCCTGGAGTATGGGAAGTCCAAGGAAACCAACCCATCATGCGGTCTGTCGCGGCGGCGGCCTGCAACGACAACTACCTCTACCTCTACGGCGGCCGCGACGGTGACGCCCATATCCTGTCGGACCTGTGGCAATTTAATCCGAAGGACAGTGCCGTTCCATTTCAACAAATTTTTCCTGGCGGGGAAGAACCGCTTCGACAGGATGCCGGCCTTGCGGCTCTCGGCGACATGGTCTACGTGTTTGGAGGTGTTGATGCCGAAGGCGAAGTGATCACGTCCACGGTACGCATGGACCCCTCCGACACCATCTGGGAGGTCGTCCCTGACAACGAGTACCGACCCACGTCCCGCTCACAACATGCCACGGTCGGCGGCCTCGATGACGGTTACTACGTCGCCTTTGGCCTCGCCGCTCACAAGTTCTTGAACGACTTGTGGTTCTACAATGTTACATCGAACGTTTGGACTGCACTGTCCGACACCAACGAAAACGCGGCCGAGATTGGGGTCTCTCATCCGGAAGGGAGGCTTTCTTCCTGTTGCGACATGGACGATACACGGTCCGGAATCGTATGCTTTGGTGGCTCTGGCCTTGCAGGGCACTTCAATGACACCTGGCGCTTCGACTTCACCACGAAAAAATGGACGGAGCTCAGGCCACCGGATGGAGTCGCCCCTCCCGCACGCTTCGGCGCCGTGTGCGGCTACAAGCGCGGTCGGTTCATGGTTACCGTTGGCGGCAACATCGACGGCAAACTGTTCAATGATTCCTGGATTCTCGACGTGAGTACGAAAAAATGGAGCAATGGCCCGACGGCACCGTTCAAGAAGACCGACACAGGGCTGCCTCGTCGGCGATACGCTGTATATCCTCAGCGGCATCGACGACGACGAAGTGCCGTCGAACGACATGTGGCGACTGGAATGGGACGAGTTCGTCTGGCGGCAGGTCATGCCCAACGTCGTGCTGCCGCCGGCTCGCTCCTCCGCGGCGTATGCCCGGATCGGCGACCAGCTCTACATGATGTGGGGACTGGGCAACAACGTGGTCACCTTCGACGAGATCTGGGTGTACAACTTCGTCACCCGCGTGTGGGCCCTCTTGGACAACGACCGCTGGGTCGGCTCATCCAAGAACCGCCCCCGGTACGGCAAAGTCGGGAGCGCCACCATCGAACGCGGCACCGTCATTTGGACCTTCGGCGGCTATTACACCAACGCGGCAAAGGAGTTCACTTTCACTAACGACTTAGTGCAGTTCGACGTCAGCAACGACGGCAACGAACTAGAGGAGATCCTCGCGTATGGAGATAGGCCTGGGATGCGCTCCCACGCGGCCGCCGTTCGGGTCGAGGAGGACATGATCATCTACGGCGGGTACAACCAGGACGAAATTGAGTACGACGACTTCTGGGTCTTCAATGCTCGCATTGCCGACTGGATGGGGCCGTTGACCGTTCTCAACCCCGCCGCGGGTCCCAAGCTCAGCAAAGCTGGGGCGGCCTTACATTTATTACCCAACGGAACGCTCGTGCTCATCGGAGGCTCGCGCAACGGCGAGGAGAAGTGGGGCATCACGCTGAACCGCAGCGCCACGCCGTGGACCGTCACCTACTTTCCCCTTGTCAACCGCATTCCGACCGGCCACCTCATTCGCTGGTACAGGCGCTCCGAGGCCGGCTTCATTGGCGTGGGCAACGTCATTGCCGTCTGCGGAGGCGCGAACACCGACGAGTACATGTCCTATCCCGATGAGGTGGAGTGCTTTACATACAACGCACTGACGGGCGAAAATGAACCGTTCGCGCGACCAGAAATGGGCGAAGTCACCACCGCGGGCCCAGGCAAGCCGATGATGAACATGGCCGTGGCCCACTGGGCCAACCGGTTCATGTGGTTCCATGGTTCGGTGATGACGGACGGCATCGTCCGCGACGACGTTTGCTCAACGCAGCAGCAAGAATACGTCGTGAACACGTCGTTCCTCTGCGACACGGGTGCGCAGGATGGCGAGTGCCTCCACTGCTCTCGCGGCCACTTCAAACAAGGCAGCGCATGCGTGATGGCCCCGCCAGGGTATTTTGTCGAGGCTCCCGGCTCAGGGTCGCAACCGTGCGATCCCGGTGAGTTCACGCTTGAAAACGCCTCCATCTCCGCCCAGTCTTGCCTGCCGTGCGAGGAGGACAGTTACAACTCGAGGCCTGGCCAAGCGAGCTGCCTGCCGTGCCCCCAGGGCATGCACTGTCCCATTCGCGCCAAGGTACCGGTGCCGAAGGACGCCGACACCGAAGCCCTTGGCGGAGTCTCGGAGTCGGACCGACAACCGTTGTCGCTCTCGAAGGGCGAGGTTCCGACGCCTGTCTACTGGTCCTTTCTCAGCATCGGCCTATTCTTCTTCTTGCTCCTGATCATCCTCGTGCTCGTGCACTTCATGTTCCGCCGCAAGCGCTTGTCCCACTACATCACCGACTCCGAGCGCGACCGCATTCGGCTCATCGTGAAACGGTATGATCCTTTCAACGCGGGCCTGGATGAAAACGGCGTGTTGCTCGTGGTGATGGACGTCGGTTTTGACTGCAACGAGGAGTTTGCGATGAGCATGGTGACGAAATACGACACGACGGGGACGCGGCGCCTCTTCGAAATGGATGTTTTTCAGGTCATCTGCGAACTGCTGTCCAAAGACTTGCTCCCACAGATGCCCGGCTCCTTGGCATCCCACAAAGGTCCGCTATCGGCCGTGGTTGAGAAGGTAGGCGGATTTCAATTGAAATCGATCGATCTGTTCACCACGCAGCACCGTCTGACGAAGCCGGGCGAATCGTTGCTCATCACGCGGAGCACCTCGGGGGGCATCCTGTCCCTCTTTTACGCCGTTGGCACCGCCATGCTGGCCATCCAACTAATTTTGTCCTTCAGCTACTCTAACGTTTTCGAAATCCGCTCCACGATTCCCCGTGTCGTCGTCGAAGAAGAGCTCTTGAGCAACTTCGTCGTGGTGATCGAAACGAACGGCGACGACAACTGGCAAAATTGTGTATCCAATTTCTCAACCCGTACCGTCGTCGGTTCCTGCAGCAGCGCCTACGTCAACGCATCGGGCTGGACCATTAAAGGGAAGTCCCAACTGCAGTGTCGTTTTGACGACCCTCGATCGTGCCAAGCGGTGTGGACGTGCGAAAGGTGTGGCATTGCCAAAGAAAAAGCGACCCTCGAGCTACTCTTGTACGACGAAGACTGGTTCTCGGATGAAACGCACGTCCAAATCCAGGTGTCCTCCGGCGTTGAGGCGACGTCATCACGCTCGGAGATCGTCATGTACTCCGACGACGACTACGTCTTCAAGGGTCTTCCCGCGACGACAGCCTTTGCGGAGATGACTTCAACGGTTTTCACGTCCCCTGTGTCCGTTTGGGATCAGGCACAATACCAGCAAACGGGTTACCACGTGCGCACGCTTCCCCAGAGCTCCACCATCGGGAATCAGGTCGACTACACGGAGTTCCCCCACACTTTCGGTGTTCCCGTGACGGTACTTTTCAGTGAGATCGACACAACCTTATTGGTGACACGTGTCGCTTCAGCGACGGTGATTCAGCTGGTCGCTGCAGTCCTCGGTGCGGTTTCCGGGATGACGGGCATCGTGGTGTTCATTCTGAATTTGACGGACGAAGCGCAGCTCAAGTTCATCGAACGCAACTTGGCAAAGCAAGACGCGCTGCGCCGCACCTACTCCGGTTTCAATAAGGCTCAAAGTGTCGCGAAGAAGTACCTCTCCAACATGATTCGGGCGGATATTTCCTACTCCGCCGCGCAGGCTGCGTACGAAATGGCGCAGCGGGTGGTACGAGACGTTATGTCGGGTCGGCTGGATCCACCGAGCAGCGATGAAGACGACGACGACAAGGCAAGACGATCGGCTCGACAGCAGGCACAAGCTCGCATTGGGCTCACTGGCGGTCGCGTCCGACGCCGCAGTTCGATTGTGTTGGCTACGACTGACGAGGGTCGCCCGGGCGGCCCATCATCGTCGAGCGACGTCGAGATGAAAGGAACCGAAGGGGAATCGCCAGAAAAACTGCCACAGGACTCCGCCGGCACAGTGACATCGGTCAGCACCACGCATTCTCCCAGCTCGTAATCCCCTTTTTTTGAAACGTTTTTTTGAAATGAATACCCGCGTTGTCTTCGTTTGTGCGCCGCTGTCCGAAAGGATCAGACGAATCACTGCAATGTTCTCTTCTCTTTTTTTTGGCTCCTTTCCCCTCTCCCTCTACCTCTGCCACCACCCTATCGTTGTGTTGGCCAGGGTTGCGTTTCAATCCTCATTGGCTTTGCCCTCGCTGCATTATGTTCATATGCTAACAGGTTACATGTACAAAGGTGATGCGTGAGAACGGTCGCATCTGATGCGGAGACTGACAATTCACTGACACACACGTAGAGGCGTCCCATCCCCGAGAGATCGACCAGCAAGAACATCAAGAAAGCCGCCTTCCTCCCACCTTCCCGAGGCCCTTTCTTTGGCTCGCCCTTCGTAATTTTCTCATGTTTCCCTTTCCTTATCTTGATGTAGAAACCGCCGTGAGAGATGATCGGGATGTGCTCGTTCCATTTCCACCGCGCTTCCGACAACGACGTGAGGAATTGTCCGCGAGAGCCCTCCCCAGCTCATCCCCCTTGATGTGTTCCCACCGACATGCCCACAAGAAGGGGGGGGGGAACATGGACAATCGATGTCGTGATAATATCTTTGTTTTCTCCTTGCAACAAAAAAAATATCAAAAACTTTTCGGATTTATTTATGAGTCGGCTTCTGTGAATTCGTTTTTCGTCAAATGCGAAGGAGATTTATGGGGTTTCCTCTGCAGCCTCAATACTCGTAACAAATCATTCGTTGCGTCAGGAGCGCTCATCGCCGGACGTGTCACGTGCTCACACGCCGAGTTCCGGTAATATCCCGGAGGGAGAATATCCCGAAGGGGTAGGATGGAACACCACGCGCCGGGGCGCGACTTGGCGCAGTGTCCAGATTAAATAAAAGAAACAAACACGGAAGGTATCGATACCCTGGTTGGGAGTGAGATCAAGGGAGCCTTGCGTATCACCAGCCCCGCGCCATTTAGCAACCGGAAGTGCCGGTACCAGTCGGAATGTCACGTACGGTGCAGACGGTAAAGGCCTTGGTGGACCGAAAACAAAAAAGTCTGTTTGGGTGGAAAGTCGCGAAAAAGGATGTGTGATCTGGCGATTGTGCAGGGGTAGGATGGAACTGCCCGCCCTTGTCGCACGCCGACCCCCGTAGCTTGCCCGATATTCGCCGTGCGGGCAAACCGCCGTGTCGTCCACGACTCCCCCGCGCTCCGGACCCCAAACCCCCGGGAATGCATGCACGGGCGGACACGGCGCCAAGTCACATGGTTTTTCCACGAAGGGGGCTGCCGTGTCTGCTTTGAAGGCTGTGTTCCACAAACGCGGCACAGGCTTTATTTGTCCAAAACAGTTGTGTTGCTTTCACAATGGCCGCGATATACTAAGCGCCATGATCACCTCAGGTGTGGGTCACGAGTGTAAACAGCGGAACTGTTTCTGTGCCGTTTGTAACGTATTCGCCACAGAATGACATCGAAACAAAAACAAGGTGATGTCGTCGATTTCTCTGCAGACTTCAAGGCCACAACCTATACGAACTTCGTTTCCGAACTGATGGATCAGCACCGTCTCGTGCGGGTGCGCCAATCTGAGCTGAATGAGGCGGGATGGGCTGACAAGCCGGAAGGCGACTCATCGATAGTTCAGGTCTCCACCTGGTATGCGACAGTTGCGCGGGAGTGCAATCACCGGGCAGCCGCTCACTTGTCGGCGGGTGACTTCGCCGACGCAATGCGATTCATCAACTTGTCACAGACTCTCGCTGGGGACTGCCAAACGTTTTTACAGCAGTCGGCAGTCCAAGCATCCTCAACGTCGTCGAGGGTCAAGCACATTCGACAGGTAATCGTTGAGGTGGACAATGTGAAGCGTTCGTCATTGCAACTGATACTGCTCCTTGAACGGCGGCGGTGGCGGGACGACGCGTCTCACCATACAGCGATCGCCGACGCATTGAAAGCTCAGTACCAAACGAGCGATCACCGGAATCGCGTGTCGGAAATCGCTGCAGCCGTAGAATCCCCCCGATTCGGTCGTAGAGGGTCGCTGAGGCGGATGTCGGCCGACGATGCCGCGGACATCATGCAATTGAAAACGCCGTTGCTGTGGAAGCCACGCCCCCCCCCTGGATTGATGACACCTGCAGCGCCCGAGTTGTCACTTGCTGACTTGCGCACTGAGGTTAAGCGCTTCGTGCCGAGGCCACCTGCTGGCTCGACAAACTCTGCCGCGGTCGTCCCAGTTTCGGCCAAGGCATCGACGGGAGAGACGCAGACCAACCGTGTGGATATGATGGCGTCATCAGAGCACGCCCTCTCGCGAGCGGCGGCGTCCATCGCAAGGAATACGCCTCGACTGAAAACCAGCAAGCCCGAAGAGGTGAGACCACCACCGGCCTCTCTGTTAGTTCAGTCAGTCAGGGAGCCGGAAATGGTGACCGGCGAACCGGCGATGCAACGCACAAAGGCCCAAGTGACGCCCATTCCCCATCACCTATACGCCGATTGGATTCGTCAAAGACGCCCCCATCGTGCGGCAACGGACGACCGGGAGGATCCACCCTTGCTCACGCGCGAGGTTGGGCCAGATCCTCCAGTTTTGGATCTGTCGCGTCTGAGGGAACTTCAGAAAAACGACGATGTGCCTTCCATGGCCGACGCCGGCCTCGCTCCTCAACAGTCTCATTCAATACTTGCCTTTCTCGCTGGCCACCCCCAAGGCCGCCATCTGGAGAGCGATTGCTTGTCGGGTGCCACCCTCCCTCGTCACTTGACGCTCAACGCCGTTCTTGCGACACATCGGCTTCAGCGATGGTGGAGGCAGCGGCAGGCGCACTTCGAACGAAAGTTTCGCACCGACTTGCGTGACTTATACTTGAACGTTGTCATTCGAAAAATCGATGCCCTGTGCATTGTTGTTCCAGCCCTGCGCGTGAACGTCGCGCGCCGTCGATTTCTCAGATTGCAACAAACGAAGGATCACGTCATCGCCCAGCGAGTGGAGTTGGAAGCGGCGGCGCCCCTGAGAAAAGTATCAGGTGAGGGAGGAGACGACTCGGATCCGGACGACGGGGGGGCGTCGAGCCGACCATCATCGGGGAAAATGAAGTCTGCATTGTTGATGGCAGCAACTCGTGCCGTCTACTCACAGCACAATCTGAAATTGCACCGGTTTCTCCAACAGATATCTTCGCAGCGACTGCAACGTTGGTGGCGCCGAATGCTGCGCCGCGAATTCGATGTTTCCGTCGACGATACTCTTCGACTACTGTGCTTCGTGACCTGCAAAACGCGGACGCCCTTTTCGAAAATGTCCGAGGTCCGGTCGACTTCACCCGTTGTTCCACGAGAGGAGGGACAAGGGGGATCTGCTGGCGACGAAATACTCTTCGCACCTCTCAAAGCCGTCAAATTGTCACAATTGGAGGCGCTGCGAAGACAGCAAGAGATTGAAGAGGAACGAAAACGACGCGAGCTAGAAGAGCTGTTCCAACAAGAGCGCTTGCGGCGTCGCCGTGACCTGCGCAGGCGAACAGAGGCTGCACGCCTTGTACAGCGTGTGTGCCGTGCTTACCGGCGCAGGTTGTTCTTGTATGCCTCGTTGATCACCAATACCGGAAATCGTTTTGCGTTTTCTGCCAATCCATTTCTTCGACACATTCGCCACCGGCATGACGCCGGTCCAGTGGGGGTGCGAGTAGAAACCGACATAATGAACATGATCGGTCGTCGCCGGCCGCATCTGATTCCCAAGTTCCGGGCCGAACAGCAGCGAAAGCGCGCGATTCAAGCCACGACCGTTCAGACGGCGTGCCGGTCCGCCTACAGTCGCCTTGTGGTTCGAGCGCTCAGGCGACGGTACGCTGCCATCAGAATTCAGCGGTTCTGGATGCGTGCCCGCCGAATGACACCAACTTGATTTTCACAGTGTACTAATTCCGTTTTGAGAAAACCAACAATACCAATAAGGCTTTGTTACAATGACGATGCTTTCTTGTGCTCAAGTGTGTAACAACAGTAGTGAAGTAGCCAATGCCCGCCAAGGCTGTTCCTGCGCCCGAGTCGGCCATCAAGCGGGCGAGCTTCAAGCAGCAACAGACCGAAAACTTCAAGAAAGCCATTGTGGCCAACAAGGCCGAGAAGAAGGCATTGAAGAAGAAGGCGTATGTTCGAGGCTTGAAGTACAGGCGAGAGTACCGCGCCGCCGAAGCGAAGAAGACGACTCAAAAACGCCAGGCGGCTAGCAACGGTGGCTTCTACTGCGAGGCGAAGCCGAAAGTAGCGCTTGTCATCCGCATCCGCGGTATCTCGAACGTGGCTCCCAAGCAGCGCAAGGTGCTTCAGCTGCTACGCCTGCGTCAGCTTCACAACGCTGTGTTCGTAAAGCTGAACAAGCCCATGCAGAACATGCTCCGTCTCGTCGAGCCTTACATTGCGTACGGCTACCCATCCCTCAAGACTGTGCGTGCGATGGTGTACAAGCGTGCTCACCTCAAGATCAACGGCCAGCGCATTAAGATCAACGACAACAAAATCATCAAGGACAAGTTCAACAATGATGATGTTGTCTGCGCCGAGGACGTTGTCAACCAGATTTACACCGCTGGAAAGCACTTCCGCACTGTCACCAACGGACTATGGCCATTCAAACTGGCACCCGCCAAGGGCGGCCTCCGACAAAAGCGCCGTCATTTCGTTGAAGGTGGCGACTTTGGCAACCGCGATACGCTCATCAACCGGTTCGCCGCGCGGATGATCTGAGTTTTAACAATCAATGCAATCGAGCCGGCTGATGGCTCCCCCTTACCCCACCTTTTTGGAGCGTTTCCCGTCGGCAATCGATCCATAAAGATATCACTCAAGGTCGATAATTGCTTCCAGGGTTAGACCTTCTTGCTCATGCAGTTTTGGTTTCACGTTGGAGTTCTTCCTACCTAGATTTTCATTCCCAATCTAACATTGCATGCGTCTTTTAGGATTCGAGCGCCTGGCAGAGGGGGGCGTTAAAGTTAAAATCCACGTTTCATCACCCGAGGATATTTGGCACCTCTACCATTTGCTTTCTGTTGGCGACCAACTCAAAACGAAAACGAGAAGAAAGGTCGTTCGAGAAACGTCAGCTGGCAAATCAGCCTCAGACATCTTGACGTTGGTCATCACCATCCAGGTCACGGAGCCGGCGGAGTACGATCCCGTGGGACTCGTGAGAGTGAAAGGCGTCAACAAAACGGAAACGCAACACATCCGGATGAACCAAAATCATACCCACGAGGTTGTGTACGATCCACCGCAAGATGTGACGCTGATCAAGGCGCAGTGGGACGATTTGCACGAACAACATTTGCAAGAAGCTTGCGACGAAGACGCGCGCGCTGATACCGCGGCTATTTTAATGGAGCCCGGCCTATGCCACGTGTGCCTCGTCAACGCCTCAACGTGCGTGGCGAAGGCGAAAATTGAAGTAGCGGTGGGAAAGAAGCGGAAGGGTAGCACCTCACGAGAGGATAGCTTGGCTCGATTTTTCCAACAGGTGCTCGATGCCGCCGTGACCCACATTCGACTTGATCGAGTCAAACTCATCCTGATTGGGTCACCTGGTGGACACCTCCGCGAGGAGTTTTTGACGTTCGTTTCGGCACAAGCTGCCAAGGTCGACGCTCCCGCAGCGGTGAGGGCGTTCGCCAACGCAAAATCGCGCATGCTCCTCACGCAAGTCAGCTCCGGCCACAAACACGCTTTCAACGAAGCGCTTGCCGACAAAGCCGTGTCCGAGCAAATGTCCCAGACAAAGTGGGCCGCTGACGCTCAACAGTGGGACGGATTTCTACGAACGATGGCTCGCACAGAAGATTTCGGGAAGTGCACGTACGGCGCCGAGCCTGTGTTCGCCGCTCAGGCGGCACAAGCCGTCGACACACTGTTTCTTTGTGATGAAACCATCCGGAAGGCCCCGACGTTGCATCGAAAGTTCTTCACGGTGCTGTCCGACGATGTGCGACAGTCGGGTGGGGCGGTAACAATGATGTCGATGCAACACGCGGCCGGGGCCCAATTGCAGCAAATGGGTGGTGTGGCGGCGTTGCTTCGGCTTCCAATGCCGCAGTTAGAAGAAATGGAAGTGGACCCTAATTTTTTTAACTCTCCGGACGTGCTGGCGTACACTCAAGCCGTGCGCGCGCGAAGAACCGAATCCGCTGGCATGGGGAGTCCGACCACCACAAGCGATCGCGATTCACTCGCGAGTGGCCGAGTACCATCGTTTGGACCTTCATAGTGCGCATCCCCCCACCGGGTTACATTGGCTTGCCGCTGTTCCTCTCTGCCAACACCCCAATGCCCAATCTTTCCTTTGCTTTCTCAACCCAAAGCGTAACTGTTACCAGCCATGCGGCTTGCCAGGGCTTTCGTCGGCTGGCGGCGCTTGGCCGTCGTCGTCCGGAACTGTGTGCAGGTTCACCAAGCGGACGCGTTACACCCTCGCAGCCTGGTCCGCTTCATGCACGTCCGAAGAAACGACAGCGGCATTTGCATTCCCAAGCAGGAGCACTCACTACGTTACCTCGCCGTGGAGGCAAGCGTCACGCCGAATGATGAGTGTCTTCGATTTTTTTCGATGGATCTGTCGTTTCTACCTTCCGGGCAGTCGATGGACTTCCCGAACGCGTCGCATGCATACAAATCGCCCCTCGCAGAGGCTCTTTTCGACGTCGATGGTGTCTCCGCAGTGTTTCTCGCGGATGAATACATCAGCATAACGAGATCACCAACGTCACCCCAGTGGGAAGACCTGAAACCAATCATTTCAGAAGTTATCATTTCTTTTGCAGGCACCGGGCGTTCCATCTTGTCGGAAGCCGGCGAGGCTGAAATCGCAGGGGCCAACGATGACACGGAGCCCGAACCAGGCGATGATGAAGTGGTTCTTGCGGTCAAAGAGTTATTGGCGGCACGTATCCGCCCGATCATGCAAGCCGACGGAGGCAACGTGCGATACGTCGGGTTTCTGAACGGCATCGTTTACGTGCTCCTCGAAGGGGCGTGCAAAACCTGTCCATCTTCGGGAGCCACGCTGAAGAACTCAATCGAACGAATGCTGATGCACTGGATTCCGGAAGTGGTTGAGGTCGAAGAAATATCAGAAGATGGAGCGCGAGAACTTCGCGAAGAGCAGAAGAAACTCCGAGAAAAGTCTGGTTCGCCGGCGGCGTAGACGCTTGATGTCCTTCCTCGACGTGCTTTGTGTGACAACGTGTTCGACGTCTTTTTTCGTCCTGGTTGCCTAACCCAAAATAGTCTCATGTCTTCCCTGTCCGCGAAGGAAAAAATCAAAATGTGGGTGGATGCCAACATTCGCAGTCCGTTTTCCAAATTGTCTCCACAGCAGCGGCTCGTCGCGCTGTCCGTAGGGGCTTGCGGCGGGCTGTTTCCAATTCCCTTCGCGACCACCGCCGTCACGATGCTGTTCGTCTTGTTGGTAGGATTGAACGCACCACAGACCACTCTCGCCATCGCACTGAATCTGCTCGTTGCCCCGATCGAGGTCGCGGCGATTCCCAGCTTGGCCCGGTGCGCCGGGATGGTGACGGGCGCGGACACGACTGCGTTTACGGCCGCAGCCTTGCTAGGGTCGATGTCCGATGGCGTATTTGCGCTTCTGAGTGCTTCGTTCTCGATGCTCCTTCACGCTGTCGCAACGTGGGCAGTCGTGACCATGTGCGCTGCGGCTGTGGCACATCGGTTTGGTGTGTTGACGAGGGGCTCGAAACGGGATGCCGATTCCCCTTCGTGGAAAAAGCACACGGAGTCCGCGTAGATTGCTGCGTCTCCACAACGTCGTAGTTGCATCTTCACAATTGTCGAATTATCACCGTTCCTCCCCTTATGCTCGTTTTCACACCCACCCCTCCCCCAAAAGAACCACACTGCACAATGTCAAGCGCACCAGTTGGCAGCAGCAGCTTCAACACGGCTGATTTCAATCGGAAAGCCGACGGATTCGTGATTGAGTACGACGGCGCGCGTGTGGCGCTAGAAAAATGCCTCGAGTCGAAAGTCAACGATGACATCAACTTCGTTTGCCAAAAGCCGAAAAGCGAGTATCTGAAGGGTATTGCGCTGACTTTTTGTAAATCCGAATACGAACTCGGAGTCAAGTGCCAAAAGTTAGCCGAGACGGAGTGGGCTTCGCGATGTTTTCACGAAAACGTGAAATTTGGTCAGTGTGTAGACAGCGTCCTGAGAAAGCTGTACATTTACAACCTCGAAAATCACAAAAAGAATCCCAATCCCGCGCTGGTTTTGCAAGGAGCGGGAACTCGCAAGGACGATCCGACTGCAATCGTCCGACGACGGGAAGAGATGCCCTAACACTTGACCATACGTGGATGTGCGCTTGAAACACAAACGTCAAGTTGCTCAATCATGCAATGATGTTGATTTGGTCAGCTTGATCTTGAAGCGAAAAGCCTTGTGTCTATGTCGCAAGAACCGCAGCAAGCTATCAGCCCCGCGCGAATTCGGGTGCACAACGCAGACCTCTGGAAGGACGTGATGGAATCGGCGGATTGGTCCGACGGCCCTCAAGGGCCAAGAGCTGCACCCACTGGTGCGCCACGAGACGCAGCGAGACTGGCCACGTTTGAGCGACAAGCCAAGCAACGCGAGGCCTTCCTTCAAAAGCAGTCGGTTCGCGAACACGAGGTGCAGCAGCGTTTCGAAGTCGTCAAACGCGAAACGGAACGCCGAGCTAAGGAACGGGGACTTCAAAAAGAACTTGAGTTCGAAGAACGATTTTCAACTTTCAAACACAACAACGAAACACTGGTGCAGGAAGTCGACGGTGCGATCAAGGCCGATGTCGCGTGGAGGCAACGAAAGAAAGAACGACTCTTTAATGAGTGGACGAACAAGATATTTGAACCGATGCAAGCTGACATTCAGCAGAAGCTATCGAGCTTGTCCCGCGAAGACATTGAAGGCAAGCGTCGACACATGCTGCAATGCTTCTTGGATGAGTCAAATCGCAAAGCCAACGGACTCTTTCGCGATATTATCATTGAATCCGATTACGATCCGTTGGCCCAAGCGCAAGGCGCGACGCTAAAATTTAAGGCACCCAACGTCGCGGACGACCCCACGAAGAATCGAGCAACGCGAGAAATGGGCGATCGCCTGGCGAGCGGTTTGACGGCGTTTTCCCGAGGGGGCCCTGAACCGCCAAAGCCGTCGAAAAATGCAGTGCCCGTGACCATGTGGAACCGCATGGAGGCGACGCCGTATGGCCGCTACAGCGATGAACCAGATAGCATGACCGTGAAAAAACCAGACTTTTTGAAGAGCGCGGTTGTGATGTCGCACTTTGACGTTCCAACGGGAAGCGGCGGCGCGCGACTTGTGCGCGAGGAAAATTCGCTTCGTGGAAAAAAGATGGTTCCTCCTGTGCAATTGCCCTCCATTCAC